>Ga0310810_10008991_pt1 | contig 11545 bp, 11 predicted proteins | sample NCmetagenome_FD_207641 | JGI IMG/M metagenome (GOLD analysis project Ga0310810, IMG submission 207641) | Soil microbial communities from experimental microcosm in Duke University, North Carolina, United States - NC | ecosystem: Engineered > Artificial ecosystem > Soil microcosm > Unclassified ...
TAGGCGCGCGAAGCCTTGTCCGGCGTCTGGTTGAAGCCCGACGACATGGCTCCCATGGCGTCGAACAGGACAGAAAGCGTCCAGTCCAGTTCCTCGCAACCGCCGGCGAAGATCACGTCCTGCTTGCCCATCTGGATGATCTCCGCGGCATTGCCGATGCAATGGTTCGAGGTCGCGCAGGCGGACGAGATCGAATAGTTCACGCCCTTGATCTTGAACCAGGTGGCGAGCGTGGCGGAGGCCGTGGATGACATCGCCTTGGGAACGGCAAACGGCCCAACGCGCTTCGGGCTTTTGTTGCGGGCGGTATCGGCAGCCTCGACGATGGTGCGCGTCGAGGGCCCGCCGGATCCCATGATGATGCCGGTCATTTCATGGGAGATTTCGCCGTCATCGAGCCCTGCATCGCGGATCGCCTGCTCCATCGCGATATGATTCCAGGCCGCGCCGCCGCCGAGAAAGCGCATGGCGCGGCGATCGATCGCCTCCTCCGCATTGAGGGTCGGCGCGCCGTGCACCTGGCAGCGAAAACCGAGCTCGGCGTACTGGTCGGCACGCGAAATGCCGGGTTTGGCCTCGCGCAAACTTGCCAGCACTTCCTGGGTGTTGTTGCCGATGGACGAGACGATGCCCATCCCGGTGACGACGACCCGCCTCATGACTGCCTCGTCCGCATCTTGAATTTGCGCCGACGCGCGGCTGACGCCGTCAACCTCCGCTCGGCTGCATCACTTCGTCGCGGAACAGGCCGACTTTGAGGTCCATCGCCCGATAGATGATCGAGCCATCCGCCGATAGCCAGCCATCGGCGATGCCCAGCACCAGCTTGCTGCGCATGACGCGCTTGACGTCGATGCCGTAGACCACGTTCTTGACGGTCGGAAGAACCTGCCCGGAGAATTTCAACTCACCAAGCCCCAGCGCGCGTCCCTTGCCCGGCGCGCCGACCCAGCCCAGAAAGAAGCCAAGCAGCTGCCAGAGCGCATCCAGGCCGAGACAGCCGGGCATGACCGGATCACCCTTGAAGTGGCAAGGGAAGAACCAGAGGTCGGGCTTGAGTTCCAGCACGGCACGGACCAGACCCTTGCCATATTCGCCGCCCGCCTCAGCAATTTCTGATATCCGATCGAACATCAGCATGGGAGGCAGGGGCAGTTGGGCATTGCCGGCGCCGAACAATTCGCCCCGCGCGCACGCCAATAGGTCATCGTATCCGAAGCTTGTGCGCCGCTTCTCCATCTGCATCCTGTCCCTGGCCGTCTGATCGGGAGGTCCCCAAACCCGGCACTCCTAACATAGGCGCTCCGGGGGGCAAAGCCAGCAGCCGCCTGGGTAATGCGGCCACATTAGAATTGCCCCAGTGTTGTTGCGAGGGAGTTGCATCTTCGGGGCGATATGTTACAAACGCAACAATCGGCGCAGATGTAGAGTAAGGAAGGTTCAGGTGTGCCCATGACGCTATCGCGCACCATCGTTTTGACCAATACCGACGGTGCAGAGCGTGCCAGTGCAGCGGCGCGCTCAGCGCTCACGGGTTGCCCCTGGCATGACGTGAAGTCCATGCTCCGCGACGTGGGCTTGCGTCCGACCCGCCAGCGCATGGCGCTCGGTTGGATCCTGTTCGGCAAGGGCGATCGGCACATCACCGCGGAAATGCTGTACGAGGAAGCGACCAAAGCCAAGGTGCCGGTGTCGCTCGCCACCGTGTACAACACGCTGCATCAGTTCACCGATGTGGGGCTGCTGCGTCAGGTCGCCGTCGACGGCTCGAAGACCTATTTCGACACCAACGTCTCCCAGCACCACCACTTCTTCGTCGAGGGCGAAAACGACCTCCTCGACATCCCCAACGCCGATGTCGTGGTCGGCAAGACGCCGATCCCGCCCGAGGGCTACGAGGTCGCACGTATCGACGTGGTGGTCCGGCTGCGGCGCAAGGGACGCTGAGGGGGCTTAAGCTCCGAGGCGGTCAGCGATCTCAAGCGGACGCAAGCCGCCCGCGTCGCCACGGCAGGTAAGCTCGTGCGTTCCCGGAGCGCCGCGACGCGGCATCGACTCGCCTGGCAACCTCGCCGACCGTAGGGGACGTTATTCCACCTTCTCGTTCGGATAGACGCCCCACAGCTGTTCCTGCACCGCCCAGCCGTCAAAGCCGGGTCCGACAATGCGGCACCAATTCCCGGTGCAGCGCTTCACCGTCGCCAGCACGCCGGCCTGCAGTCGTGCGACCACCGCGGCGTTGTTGTCACCCGCGTCGTAAAGCGGCACGAGTTGATTCTTGTCTTTGGGTGTTGCCACTGCCGTGCGCCGTCCTGACAACAGCGAATGGTAGACCCAGCCCTCCGATCCCTCCCAATCGCGAATGCGCCGCCAATTGTCGGACTCGGCGGTGATCTCCACCGGCAGGCCGGCGCGGGTATAGACGAAGGTCACCTCGTGGTCGCGCGTCGGACCGCCGCGCACGTTGACCCGATCAGGCTTGAGACTGACGAAGCGCGGCACCGGGAGGCCGCTCTTGGGACCGGCGCTCATTTCCCCGGCGGCGAGAACCGGTGCCGCGCAACTCAGCGCGGCCGCGACAAGGGCCCCTAGTTGGAACCTCCGGGCGATCTGCAAATTGTGTTTCGAACTCATCTGTCCCGATGCCGAAACGATGCGATGGCGGTGTTTGAGCCGCAAAAGCGACCCCGTGACGCTTACGGCGCGGGCGCTTGTCTTCGACCCTCCATCTGTTACAGAGGTGTCTCTGTTACAGAGGGACTTGCGACCCGCCCGCGTCGAAAGGGAAGCCAGTGTCGGGCACGGTGGTTAAGGAGGCCTGAACGGAGGAGCGCAACCCCTTCGCGGGTCGCGCTGGTGAGGTCTAACCATGGCGAACCGCAAGAAGCCCCTGGTCATCGTCACGCGCAAGCTTCCGGACAGAGTCGAAACGCGCATGCGCGAACTTTTCGACGCGCGGCTCAATCTCGACGACAAGCCCATGACCCAGGCGGAATTGGCCGAGGCGGTGAAGACCGCCGACGTGCTGGTTCCCACCGTCACCGACCGTATCGATGCCTCGGTGCTGAGCAAGGCCGGCGACAGGCTCAAGCTGATCGCGAATTACGGCAACGGCGTCGACCATATCGACGTCGCGACCGCGCTCAGCCGCGGCATCACCGTAACCAACACCCCGGGCGTTCTCACCGAGGACACCGCAGACATGACCATGGCGCTCATCCTGAGCGTACCGCGCCGCCTGGCGGAGGGCGCCGCCGTGCTGAGCGAGGACAAGCCATGGAACGGCTGGTCGCCAACCTGGATGCTCGGCCACCGCATCTGGGGCAAGCGCCTCGGCATCATCGGAATGGGACGGATCGGCCAAGCGGTAGCCCGTCGCGCCCGCGCCTTCGGCCTGCAGATCCATTACCACAACCGCCGCCGTTTACCGGCGAAGATCGAGGAGGAATTGACGGCGACCTATTGGGAGAGCCTCGATCAGATGCTCGCCCGCATGGACATCATCTCGGTCAACTGCCCGCACACGCCGGCAACTTTTCACCTGCTGTCGGCGCGACGGCTCAAGCTCATCCGCCCCGAGGCCTTCATCGTCAATACCGCGCGCGGCGAGGTGATCGACGAGAATGCGTTGGTACGCCTGATTTCATCGGGCGACATCGCGGGCGCCGGTCTCGACGTGTTCGAGCACGAGCCGGCCGTGAACCCAAAGCTGGTCAAGCTCGCGCGCACGGGCAAGGTGGTGCTGTTGCCGCATATGGGCTCGGCCACGCTCGAAGGCCGCATCGACATGGGCGAGAAGGTGATCATCAATATCAAGACCTTCCTGGACGGGCACCGGCCTCCGGATCGCGTCTTGCCGTCGATGCTTTAGATTCCTCGACACCCTTCGACCGGTCTCCCCGCCGGGTGCGCGTGTTCAAACCCTGGCTGCGATCCGCCACGATTTGTTGTATCTTTACCCCAGCCCAATCTGAGGGAGAGCCGCCGATGCGCGCCTTGTTCGCGGCCGGCATGGTCGTCGTTGCCTCGATCACGCCTGCTCTTGCCGCGGTGCTTGCACCGAACGAGATCCAGGCAACGTTCTTCAACGGTCAGCCCTTCACCTCGTCGACGCCGTCGAATGTCAAGTTCAAGATGGTGTTCACGGCCGACGGCAAGATGACGCGCGAACCGGTCGCCAAGACGACAGGCGTCAAAGGGGAGGGCACCTGGAAGCTCACCAAGGATGGCTTCTGCACCACATGGAAGGGCTCCGCCGCCAACTGCTTCCGGGTTCTCACCGCCGGCGACAACAAGTGGTCGGTGGTGAAAGGGACCACCGCGGTCGCGACCTGGACGAAGTAATCGCCGCCCGGCGGTGCGGCGCGATATCCGGTTGCATCGACGCGCCAGGGTCAGGCGTGCGCCGACAGATCATGGATCGTTGGAGCCTTGCCTGACAGCGGATTGTCCGGGTCCCATCCGTACTGCAAGGTTTCGAAGCGCATGGAGCGGGCGTCGAACATGACGAGCCGGCCGACCAGGCCCTCGCCGAAGCCGACGATCTCCCGGATCACCTCGAGCGCCATGAGCGAACCCAGCACGCCCGTCAGCGCACCAAGAATGCCAGCCTCTGCACAGGCAGGGACGCTGCCCGGCGGTGGCGGTTCGGGAAACAGGCAGCGGTAGGTTGGGTTGGGCGCGCCATCTGCCCTGCGCTCGTACGGCCGCAGGGTGGTGAGGGTGCCGTCGAACATGCCGACGGCGGCGGTAACGAGCGGCTTTTTGGCAAAGAAACACGCGTCGGACACAAGGTAGCGGGTCGCGAAATTGTCGGCCCCGTCAGCTACGATGTCATATCCGCGTACGAGATCGAGCGCGTTCGCCGCCACCAGCCGCGACGCGTGCGTCTCGACGGTTACGTGTGGGTTGAGGCGGCGGATCGCCGTCGCCGCACTCTCGACCTTGGGCTCACCGATCTCGGGCGTGCCATGAATCACCTGGCGCTGCAGATTGGACAGCGCCACCGTGTCATCGTCGATGACGCCGAGCGTGCCCACTCCCGCCGCGGCGAGATAGAGCAGCACGGGCGCGCCCAGGCCGCCGGCGCCGACCACCAGCACGCGCGCGCGCTTGAGCGCGGCTTGTCCGGGCCCACCGACCTCGCGCAACACGATGTGGCGGGCGTAGCGTTCAAGCTCGTCGGGACTGAGCATGCGGTCGGATCCTGGCGAAAGCATCGAATCATCATTCGCGAAACTGCGAAGGCTTTGCAATGTCTGGCCTCACGTGCGGGCTCCACTGCGCCGAACTCTCCATGCATTGGCGAAAATTCGGCGTTCGGCTAGATTTGCAGCGGGAAAATCTTGCCGGGCAGAAACTCTGATGCGGGCAGCGGGTGCCGTTCTCGTTCTTCTCTGCGCCGCGCTGCCGGCCGGCGCCCAGAGCGACAGCGCCATCCCGCCAGCAGGCGGATCAACGCAACCTGCCGCGCAGACCGGCAAGTCCCGCAACCCGGCCGCTCGGCCCGGCGCCGTGCGCAGCCGTGCCGCCCTCCAGCGTGCCCATCCGCCGGCCCAGGCGCCCGAGGCGGCGGCAGGGGAAGGTACCCGTTCCGCGGCTGCGACAGCGCGAAAACGTGTGCCAACGTCGCCGGGACCAGCGCGCGATACCCCCCTGCCCTTGGCAGACCGCATGGCGGTCCAATTCGATCTCGCCTGGTCCGGTGATTACAACGGCCTGGTCAATGGCGAATTCAACGACAAGACCACGGCCGCCATCAAGACATTCCAGCGCGATCGCAAGTTCAAGGAAACTGGCCTCCTTAATACGCAGGAACGCGCTTTGCTGGCCGCAACAGCGAAAGCCAAGCAGGCCCAGGTCGGTTGGAGCATGGTCGAGGATCCCGTCACCGGCGCGAACCTCGGACTTCCGACCAAGCAAGTGCCGAACAAGACCCAGACCAGAAATGGGACTCGCTGGTCCTCGGCGCAAGGACAGGTCCAGGTCGAAACCTTCCGGATCCGAGAGCCCGGCACGACACTCGCCGCGGTGTACGACCAACAGAAGAAAGAACCGTCGACGCGCAGGCTCGAGGTCAATCTCCTGCGCTCCGACTTCTTCATCCTGTCGGGCATGCAGAACCTGAAGAAATTCTACGTGCGCGCCGAGATCAGGGACGGCGAGGTGCGCGGCATGACCGTGCTCTACGATCAGGCGATGGAGACCATCATGGATCCGGTCGTGGTGGCGATGTCGAGTGCCTTCGCGGCGTTTCCCGGCATCTCCGGCGTGGTGTCGGTTGGTCCTGCTCCCAAGCGCAAGGTGGAGTACGGCACCGGCATTGTCGTCAGCACGGCCGGCCATATCCTCACCGACCGCCAGGTGACCGAAGGCTGCAATGTGATCGTGGTCGGCGGATACGGTGACGCCGACCGACAGGCGGAAGACAAGTCCAGCGATCTCGCGCTGTTGCGCGTCTACGGCGCGCCCGATCTCGTGCCCGCTACATTCGGCGGCGACGCTCCGAAGGGTCCCGATCTCACGCTCGTCGGCATCGCCGACCCTCAAAGCCAGGGCGGTGGCAGCGCCATCTCCGCCGTGGCGGCGAAGGCCAGAGGCGAGACGGTAGAACCGGCGCCGCAACTCGGCTTTTCCGGCGGTGCCGCGCTCGACGGCCAGGGCCGTCTCGTCGGCATGGTGGAACTCAAGACCGCCGTGGTCGCCAATGTCGGCGCGGCAGGTGCGCAGCCGCAGGCGACGTTCGTGCCGGCCTCCACCATCCGCGCCTTCCTCGAGGCGCAGAAACTCGCGAGCGCGGCGACGAGCCGACCCGGCGTCGATGCCGCCAAGTCTTCGCTGGTGCGGGTGATCTGCGTGCGCAAATAAGATGCAGCGCGGCACGAATCATTCATTGCGGAACTTGGCCGGACGCTTTTCGATGAAGGCGGTCATACCTTCCTTCTGATCCTTGGTGGCGAACAGCGCGTGGAACACCCGGCGCTCGAACCGCACGCCCTCGGCGAGTGTCGTCTCGAAGCTGCGATTGACCGCCTCCTTCGCCGCCAGCACCGACGGCAGCGACATCGAGGCAATCGCTTCGGCGGCCTTCATCGCCTCCTCCATCAGACCGGCGACCGGCACCACACGCGCGACGAGGCCCGAGCGCTCAGCCTCCGCCGCATCCATCATGCGCCCGGTCAGGATCAGGTCCATGGCCTTCGCCTTGCCGACAGCGCGGGTGAGACGCTGCGTCCCGCCAATGCCCGGGATAACGCCAAGCTTGATCTCGGGCTGACCGAATTTGGCATTGTCGGCGGCGATGATGAAATCGCACATCATGGCAAGTTCGCAGCCGCCGCCAAGGGCAAAGCCCGCGACTGCGGCAACGATCGGCTTACGCACACGGGCAAGCCGTTCGTAATCGGCGGCGTAGTCGATGCTGAAAATATCGATATACGACTTGTCCGCCATCTCCTTGATATCCGCGCCGGCGGCGAACGCCTTGTCGGAGCCGGCGATCAGAATGCACCCAATGCCGGCATCCGCATCCATTGCTTCGACCGCGGCAAGGAGCTCATCCTTGAGCGCGAGATTGAGCGCATTCAACGCTTGCGGCCGGTTGAGGCGGACGACGCCGACCCGGCCGCGGGTTTCGACAATGATGGTTTCCGTGCTCATGGCTGTCCTTGGAATTGTCAGTCCGTCAGGCATGCTGGCACGGCATATCTGGAACGGAAAGTGCGTGTAAGATAGGCGCGCGGGATCGACGTCAAGCCAGACAGGACTGGGCGAGAACAAGGCTTGAACGGGGGAGGATGATGTTCGCAACGAGATCGCGACCAACGAGACGCTGGTGAAAGCTGCGGGACTCGCGGCGAAGTGAGTGCTTTCCATCATCAGATGCACGAAATAGGGAGAACCCAAATGCCGCCGTGCGAACAGGAGGCGACGACCCATCCGTACACGATTGCCGCGCTCGCGACTGCGGTGGCTGGGCTGCTCGCCGTGGCAATCGGCGTGGCACGGGCTGCCGACGATCCGCCCTACGCGCTGGCGCGCGAGGGCTTCTTCTACGTCGGCGGCAAGCCCACCGTCATCAACGGCCGCAGCTACATGGCCGGTCAGATGTACGTCGACGTCCGCATCCCGGCGAAGCAGACCCAGCCTTATCCCATCATCATGGTCCACGGCGGCACCCGCTCCGCCACCACCTATTTCGGCACGCCCGACGGCCGGGAAGGCTGGGCGCAGTATTTCGTGCGCCAAGGCTACGCCGTCTACGTCGTCGATCAGCCCGGACGCGGCCGCTCCGGCTATCTGGCCGAGGCCTATGGGCCGTGGAAAGTGCCGGACGGCGCCGGCGGCCAGCGCCGCTACCTCTCGCAAGCCAAGTACAAATTGTGGCCGCAGGCGCATCTGCACACGCAATGGCCGGGCAGCGGCGCCCCCGACGATGCCATCACGCTGCAGATGATCTCAGGCTACCTGCCGGAGATCGAGGATTTCACCAAGCAGCAATTTCTCAACCGTGACGCATTGGTGGCGCTGATCGACCGGATCGGGCCGGCGATCCTCATGGTGCACTCGCAAGCCGGCGCGTTCGGTTGGCCGGTCGCGGACGCGCGGCCGGATCAGGTCAAAGCCATCCTCGCGGTGGAGCCGAACGGACCGCCGTTCTATCAAGTCGACTTCATCGGCGCGCCCGACTACTTCAAGCAAGGGCCGCTGGCGCTTCCCTATGGCCTCAGCGCGGTCCCGCTGGCCTATTCCCCCCCGATCGCCGACGCGAAAGACCTCGCAGTCGTGCAGCAGGAACAGGCGGACGGGCCCGACCTCGTGAAATGCCATCTCCAGCGCGAGCCCGCGCGCAAGCTGTCCAATCTGAAAATGCCGATCCTGGTGGTCATGTCGGAGGCGTCGTATCACGCGCCCTATGACCACTGCACCGTGAAGTACCTGCGGCAGGCCGGCGCACAGCCGACGTTCATGCGGCTCGCGGACCTCGGTATCAAGGGCAACAGCCACGTGATGATGAACGAGAAGAACAACAAGGAGATCGCAGCGGTGATTGCGCAATGGCTCGGGAAAACGCTGCCGGCAAAAGAATAGAACGGCAGACTACTTCTGGCATACCGGGCAGAAGAACGTCGATCTGCCCGTCTGCACCATGCGCTTGATGGTGCCGCGGCACCCCGGCGTCGGGCACGGCTTCCCCTCGCGATCGTAGACCCGGAAATTGTGCTGGAAATCACCTAGTTCGCCATCTGTGCGGCGGTGGTCGCGCAGCGACGAGCCACCAGCCGCGATTGCGTCCTTGAGCACCGCTTTGATGGCATCGACGAGCGTTTGCGCGCGCTCGGTCGGCGCGCCGGATTTGGTCGCGATCGTCGACGCCCGCCGCTTGGGCGAGAGCCGCGCACGGTGGAGCGCCTCGCAGACATAGATGTTGCCCAGACCGGCCACGATCTTCTGATCCGAGAGCGCCGCCTTGAGCGAGGTCTTCTTTCCCTTGCATGCGCGAGCCAGCATCGCCGCGTCGAACGCATTCCCCAACGGCTCGGGACCGAGCGCGCGCAACAGCGGCTCCTGATCGAGCTCGGCGCGGGGGACCAGCTTCATCATGCCGAAGCGGCGCGGATCGTTGAAGGAAATGCGGGCGCCCGAGGACATGTGGAACACCACGTGATCGTGCGCAGCGCGTTCGGACCGGTCATGGTAATAGCCGCCGGGCGTGCGGTCCCCGCGTCCCGCCTGCGCCACACGAAACGAGCCGGACATGCCGAGATGCATCAGCAGGACTTCGCCGGACGAAAGATCGACGAGGAGATATTTGGCGCGTCGGCCCAGTCCCTCGACTTTCTTGCCCTCCAGGCGGGCGACGAAGTCCCTCGACAATGGCCAGCGCAGGTCGCCGCGATGCGCCTCGACCTTGGTAAAGCGCGCGCCCTCCATCACCGGCTGCAGCCCGCGGCGGACCGTTTCGACTTCAGGCAATTCGGGCATCGCAACGAGCTCCCGCACGAGACATAGCGTCCTTGCGGCCGTCGCGCTATGGTCCTGCCGCAAAAGGATTATTTGCCATGCCGCAAACCGGTGAAAGCACCCATTTCGGCTTCCAGCAGGTGGCGCTTGAAGACAAACAGGCGCGGGTTGACGACGTTTTTCACAGCGTCGCGCGGCGCTACGACCTCATGAACGACCTGATGTCGGGCGGGTTGCACCGGGCCTGGAAGGATGTGCTCGTTACCGCCGTCAATCCGCCCAAGGCCCGCAGGTCGTCCGGTGACCCGGTCATCGCCAGCGCGCCGCGTTTTGCCCTGCTCGACTTGGCTGGCGGCACCGGCGACGTCGCCTTTCGGGCGATTGAAGCTGCCGGCGCGGACCTGCATGCAACCGTGGTCGACATCAACCCAGGCATGCTCGAGGTGGGCCGGGCGCGGGCCGCGGAGCGCGGGCTCGACGATGCCATCACCTTCGTCGAAGGCAACGCCGAGACCCTGGCGTTTCCGGATCGCAGCTTCGATGCCGTCACCATCGCTTTCGGTATCCGCAACGTGCCGCGTATCGAAGCGGCACTGCGGGAAGCATATCGGGTGTTGCGGATCGGCGGTCGCTTCTTGTGTCTTGAATTCTCCACTGTGGATGTGCCCGGGCTCGACGCGCTCTACGATTTCTACTCGTTCAATGTGATCCCGGTGCTCGGGCGCGCTGTCGCCAACGACGCGGAGGCGTACCGCTATCTCGTGGAGTCGATCCGCCGCTTCCCACCTCCCGAGGGATTTTCCGAGATGATGCGGAGGGCTGGCTTCGCGCGGGTGTCGTTCCGACGCATGACCGGAGGCATCGTCGCGCTGCATTCGGGCTGGCGGTTGTGATCGCGGGATTGGCTCACCTCCACCGCCTCGGTCACGCCGGTTTCGTGTTTGCGCGCGAAGGCGTGTTCGGCCTCGTCGAGCCGACGCGGTTGCCGCTGCCGGCACGCGCGGCCTTGCGCGTGGCGCGGCTGATCGAGCGTCCGGCCAGCCGCGTATCCGCAAACCGTCTTGCCACCGCGCTCACCCGGCTCGGCCCCTCCTACGTCAAGCTCGGCCAATTCCTGGCGACGCGGCCGGACGTGGTCGGCGTGCAATTGGCGCGCGACCTCGAAGCCCTGCAGGACAAGATGCCGCCTTTCCCACAGGCCGAGGCCGAGCGCACCGTCGCCGAGGCATTGGGTCAGCCGATCAGCGCCCTGTTCGCATCGTTCGGCGCGGCGGTTGCCGCCGCTTCAATCGCACAGGTGCATCGAGCGGATGTCGTTACCGCCGGTGGCCTTCGCGCCGTCGCGGTGAAGGTGCTGCGGCCGGCGGTCGAGCGGCGTTTCAAGATCGACCTCGATGCCTTTTCCTTTGTCGCCCGCAACGCCGAGAGGATGTCGGCGGAGGCGCGGCGGCTGCGGCTGGTCGAGGTGGTCGAGACGCTCCGGCGCTCGGTCGCCCTCGAGATGGATCTGCGCTTCGAGGCGGCGGCGCTCTCGGAGATGGCGGAGAACACCCGCAACGATCCCGACTTTCGCGTCCCTGCC
>Ga0310810_10008992_pt1 | contig 11544 bp, 9 predicted proteins | sample NCmetagenome_FD_207641 | JGI IMG/M metagenome (GOLD analysis project Ga0310810, IMG submission 207641) | Soil microbial communities from experimental microcosm in Duke University, North Carolina, United States - NC | ecosystem: Engineered > Artificial ecosystem > Soil microcosm > Unclassified ...
CGAGCACTCGAACATTTGTCAATTTTCGGGCAGCTTCCCGGAGGAAAACCGCTTTGCGCTGGTGCGATTCAACTAAATCGACGGCACAGTCGGAACGATAGATCGCTACGGGAATACCCGGAAATCCTGCACCGGAGCCGACATCGACGATGCGAAGCGCGCCCTGGGGGAGTCGCGTCGCGAGATACAACGACTCGCAGTAATGGTAGCGAACAGCATCCTGTAGACTTGTGATGCGAGTTAGATTGATCTTTTGATTCCAGCGCAACAGCAGGCGGTAGTGTTCTTCCAGAAGCGTCAACTGCTGCGGAGTAAGCACGCCGTATGGAGAGAACTCCAACCCTAACAGTGACTTAAAGTCGTCCATGCTGCCGGTCAATGCTTAGGTACACGTCGAGCACCGCCACCGCGGCTGGTGTGACACCCGGGATCTTTCCGGCCTGGCCAAGGGTCTGCGGCCGGACTCGCTCGAGTTTTTCGCGGACCTCCCTCGACAGGCCGGGAATGTCGGAATAACGAAAGGCCTGGGGTATTCCGCGGCGTTCCGCTTCTCTGAGCTGTGACACTTGACGATCCTGTTGAGCAATGTAGCCGGCGTACTTGACTTCAGTCTCAACGGTGATCAATGCGTCCCGGGCGAATTCGCTGCCGAACTCGCTAACAAGAGCCAGGTCGTCAATCTTGATCTCCGGCCGGCGCAGAAGCGCGGCTTGATGCGGGTTTGCCTCAAATAATGCACGCAACTTTTGTTTTTGAGCTTCCTTCCCCCGGTGTATGCTCCAGCGCTCATCGGAAACCAACCCGACCTTGCGCCCGATCGGCGTCAGACGTTCGTCGGCGTTGTCGATGCGCAAGTGCAGGCGGAATTCAGCTCGTGAAGTGAACATGCGATACGGTTCGTCGGTACCCTGCAGCACTAGGTCGCTGATCAGGATCCCGGTGTAGCCTTCGGTTCGACCCACCACCAGCGGTTCGCGGCCGCCGACATAGCAGGAGGCGTTGATGCCGGCTATGAGTCCCTGGCAAGCTGCCTCCTCATAGCCGGAAGTGCCGTTGATCTGGCCGGCGAGAAATAAGCCAGAGAACGCTTTAAGTTGCAAAGAATCAGTCAATTCGCGGGGGTCAATAGCATCGTACTCGATGGCATAGCCGGGACGGATCATCTCCGCGTCCTGCAAACCGGGGATAGAAGCGATCACCCTGGACTGAACATCGATCGGCATGCTGGTAGACATACCGTTGACGTAGATTTCGTTAGTATCCAGGCCCTCCGGTTCCAGAAAGATCTGGTGCCGGCTCTTGTCGGGAAACTTGACGATCTTGTCTTCGATCGACGGGCAATAGCGTGGCCCAATTCCTTCGATCTGGCCGCTATAGAGGGGCGACCGACCGATATTTTCGCGAATCACCTGGTGCGATTCGGGCGTCGTGTAGGTGATGTAGCAGGGTACCTGTTCGCGCTCTATCTTATTGGTTAAAAATGAGAAAGGCGTCGGATTTGCATCCCCATACTGAGGCTCGAACCGTGTCCATTCGATAGTCCGTGCATCCAAGCGAGGCGGAGTGCCGGTCTTGAGGCGCTTCCACTCCAGACCCAGAGTGCGAAGCTGGTCCCCCAGCAGGTTCGAAGACGCCTCGCCACTGCGTCCGCAGCTATAGGTTTGCTCGCCAACATGAGCCAGCCCATTTAAGAAAGTTCCGGTCGTGACTACGACGGCATCGCTATCGATCTCGCGGCCATCACGAAGCAGCACGCCGCGGACTCGCCCGTCCGAAATCAAGAGTTGCGCTACCTCCGCCTGCAAGATTCGGAGATTCGGCTCTTGTTCTAGTATTTTTCGCATTTTGAGCCGATACTGCTTCTTGTCGCACTGCGCGCGCGGCGACCACACCGCCGGGCCACGGCTGGTATTGAGCAGACGGAACTGAATCCCTACCGCATCCGTCACTTCGCCCATGATCCCGCCGAGGGCGTCGATTTCACGCACCAGATGGCCTTTGGCGATGCCGCCGATCGCGGGATTGCACGACATTTGGGCGATCAAGTCCAGATTCATCGTGATCATGGCCGTCTTCAGGCCTAGGCGGGCACACGCCCGCGCAGCCTCACAGCCCGCATGACCCGCGCCGACGACAATCACCTCATAACGAGTAGCCACTGTCTCTCATTCTACTGGAACGCGCTAAACTGACTGTTCATCGTGAAGATTCTCGTGATCGGCAGCGGCGGCCGCGAGCACGCCATCGCCTGGCGTCTCTCTCTCGAAGGCCATCAGATTTTCGGCGCACCCGGAAATCCCGGTATCGCCCAGGTCGGGACCATCTGCGCGTCCACCGAATATCTGGCGCTTGCGGAATCTCTACGGCCCGACCTCACGGTTGTGGGACCCGAAGTCCCGCTGGTTGCGGGCGTCGTTGATCAGTTTCGAGCGAACGGGTTCGCAATCGTGGGTCCCACGCAAGTGAACGCGCAGCTCGAGGGCAGCAAGATCTACGCCAAGGAATTCATGCAGCGCGCAGGCATTCCGACGGCTCGCTTCGTGCGCACCGAGACCGCGCAGGCGGCGGTGGAAGCGCTGCGGCAGTTCGACTATCCGGTCGCCGTGAAGGCTGACGGCTTGGCCGCCGGCAAGGGTGTGATCATCGCGCACAGCCGCGCGGAGGCCGAGGCCGCGATTCAATCGCTGGGCTCACGATTGGTGATCGAAGAATTCCTGCGTGGCGAGGAAGTCAGTTTCATCGTGCTCAGCGACGGCCGCCATGTGGTCCCGCTCGAAGCCACGCAGGATCACAAGACCGTTCATGACGGCGATACCGGACCCAATACCGGAGGCATGGGCGCCTACTGCGACGGCCGCATCGTGCCAGCCGCCGACAGCCAACGAATTCTCGACACCATCATCGAACCCGCCGTGGGCGCGACCCGCTTCACCGGGTTTCTTTACGCCGGGTTGATGCTGACCGCCGATGGCCCTAAGGTCATCGAGTTCAACGTGCGCCTTGGCGATCCCGAGACGCAACCTCTCATGCATCGCCTCGATAGCAGCTCAGGCGGCTTCGGCGACGCCCTCATGCGGTCCGCTACGGGAACCTTGCAAGGAACCACCCTGCGCTGGAAGCCCGAACCATCGGTGTGCGTGGTGCTTGCGGCGCATGGCTATCCCGGTCAGGTACGAACCGGCGATCGGATTTCGGGAATCGAAACCGCCGACGGAGCCGGGAACGTGAAGGTGTTCCACGCCGGGACCAAGTTGGGTCAGCAGGGCCTCGAAACCTCGGGCGGGCGCGTCTTCGGCGTGACCGCTTCCGGACCCGATCTGACTACTGCCGTCCACAACGCCTACGCCGCGGTTGAAAAGATTCACTTCGACGGAATGCATTATCGCCGCGACATTGCACACAAGGGCTTGAAGCGCTGGCCCGAGCCGCGCGGCAATGAAGCCTTGCTACAATCGGATCGAGTGTGGGGACGTAGCTCAGATGGATAGAGCGGCCGCCTCCTAAGCGACAGGTCGGCAGTTCGAATCTGCCCGTCCCTACCAACTTCAATTCCCAAGCGCACGGGCGGCAGCCGCAAACTTCCGTTCGCCGCTGCCGTCCTCCCAAGCCCGCGCACTATCGACAGCCTTACTTGGTCTGAAGTGCGACAGTAGTCGTTCCGGGCTGGCCGATATGGCGGGCCAGCTCCTTTTCGCGCGGACTCTGCGGAGCAGCCCGCGCCTCCTTGCTCTCCGCCGACCACACTTTCGACAGAAAGTAGGTGCTGCCATAACGATTGAAGAGTAAGGTACCGGCCGCCTTGGCTCCTGCCGGACGGTCCTCGCCGACGGTCATGAAGATACCGCCTTTATGGGCTCCGCCGGTTTGCTTGACGAACAGCAGGCCGCCGGAGTTGCGAATCGAATATTCTCCGGACGGAAGCACCGAGCTGCCAATCCGGAATTCAAAGGGAATGCTGGCCTGCATGTTCATCGTCTGTGCATGCAGAGACGCGGCTAGCGTCGCGGCAAACAATCCCGCTGCAAGAATGAGTCGTTTCATATACTGCTCCTTTTTCTATCGTGTTGGGCGTTTACTGGTCATCATTTCCAACCAGGCTATTGAACCTCGCCACAGATAGCGCAAGCGCGGAAAAAGTCCGCCAGCATTCTCGGGTGCCGGCTGAAATAAGCCCAGCCGTCGCATTTCTGGTTCAAATGATGTACACTTCCACTCACCAAACTGTTAGAGGTTGGCGCATGTCGGAGAACATGGGTGACATCACGCGGCTTTTGCACGAGTGGCGTCAAGGGAGCCCGGGTGCCGAAAACCAGCTTTTCGAACTGGTAGTACCCGACTTGCAGCGCTTAGCGCACTATCTGATGCAGCGCGAGCGCAAGGGTCACAGCTTACAGCCCACCGAACTCGTTGACCAAATCTATTTCCGTTTGGTGGCTGCTAAGAACCAAGATTGGCGGAATCGGCGCCATTTTTTCGCTATAGCTGCTAGAGCCATGCGCAGATACTTGATCGATCACGCCCGCGGCCGGCCGGACGCGGAGTTCGTAGCCATAAATGGGCTGGAAGACTTTCTTCCGGCCAACAGCCCCAAGGTGGATGTGGCTCTTACGGTGGACCGGCTTTTGGACGAGCTAACGAAAACCAAGCCTGAATGGTGCGATCTGGTGGAAGTGAAGTACTTCCTGGGGCTCACCGACGAAGAGGCGGCCGATGTTCTAGGAGTGAAACTGCGCACTATGCAGCGCATGTGGCGCGACGCTCGCCGCTGGTTGTTTGAACAGACCGAGTCCGGCTATGGAAAACAAAGCGCAGGACGATGATCTGGTGATGAATCTGGTCGAGCTGGCGCTGAACCAGCCCGAGCAGGAGCGGCGCGCCTTTTTGCAGCGAGCCTGCGCCGGTGAATCCGAGCTATTCGACCAGGCATGGGAGTATGTTCAATGGGAAAGCCGCATGCAAGGGTTCCTGTTGGAGCCGCTCTATTCGCCGCCGCTGAATGAGCATCCCTTCGAGCCGGGAGAACTCCTGGAGGGCCGCTTCCGCATCCTGCGCGAAATCGCGCAGGGCGGAATGGGCGTGGTCTACGAGGCCATGGACGAAAGACTGGAGCGACGCATCGCGATCAAGTGCGCCAAGACCGGTTTCCGCAAGCGCCTCCCTCCGGAAGTGCGCCACGCGCGCGAGATCACCCATCCCAATGTGTGCAAGATTTTCGAGATCCATACAGCCCGGACGCAGGCGGGCGAGATCGATTTCGTCACCATGGAGTACCTGGAAGGCGAGACCTTGGCCGACCGCCTCAAACGCGGCCCGCTGCCGCAAGCCGAAGCTCGCGCAATCGCCCGCCAGCTTTGCTCCGGGCTGGCCGAAGCCCACAGCAAAGGTGTAATCCACGGAGACCTCAAGAGCAACAACGTTATTCTGACCAAAGCAGCGGATGCCTCCACGCGCTCTGTGATCACGGACTTCGGGATGTCGCGGGCTACCGAGACCGCCCAGTCTACGTTGCAATCGGGCCCCCGCGGAGGAACGCCGGACTACATGGCGCCGGAGCTGTTGCAGGGCGAGAAGGCGTCAGTGGGTTCGGACGTTTACGCGCTTGGAGTGATGCTGCACGAACTGGTGAGCGGGCGCAAGCCAGCCGCCGGCGCGGCGATTGCGGTGCATCCCAAGTGGAACCCGATCGTGGCGAAGTGCCTTGCGGCTGATCCGAAGGATCGCTACGCAAACGCGGCTCAAATAGCCGAAGCCTTCGAGCCTCCGCGAACCCGGCGCTGGTTCCTGATGGCAGCCGCCGCTGTATTGGTAGCAACGATCACCGGCGTCGTCACGTATCAACGAGCCACTGCTCCCAAAGAAGCAGTGCGTCTCGCGATGCTCCCGTTCACGTATAGCGCAGATTTAGCCCCTGTGGCGGTGGGCTTGTTCGGCGACGCGTCCACGAATCTCGCGAAGATTCGGGGCGGAACCAAAGTGCAGTATTCGGCAGTTCCACTGGCGGAAACCCAACGCGTCAAGGTGGCGACTCCGCAGCAGGCGAAGTCGGTGTTTGGGGCGACCCATGTGCTGCACGGAACACTGACACCTGAACACAATCGCTTGGTGCTCCATGTGCTGCTCACCGATACGCGGACAGGAGTGAACACCAAAGAGTGGAAGTCGGATTACGCCCCGGGGCAGGAGCGCTACATTCCGCTAGCCTTGGCGGGGTTCGCCACCGGAGCATTGCACCTGCCAACGCTGCCAACTCCAGCGGTGAACGCCGCTGCGGAACGGGATTATTTGGGGGGGCTCGCAGCCATGCGAAAGGACTCCGAAATAGACCATGCGCTCGCGTTATTGGGCCGGGCTATCACGGACGACCCCGATTCGCCCCTGGTATATGCGGCTTTGGGGGAAGCGCAATGGTATAAGCATTTATTTTCTCGGGACCGCCAATGGATCGAGCTTTCCCAGGAATCCGCGCGCCAGGCTCAGCTTCGCAATCCGGATCTAGGGCCAGTGCACCGCCTGGCCGGACTGATGGAGCTCGAAAGCGGCTTTTACGAGTTGGCAACTTCGGATTTTCTCAGGGCTATTGAACTCGAACCGGGGGAAAGCGTGAATTACATAAGGTTGGGACAGGCGTATCAACGCAATAACCAATTCGATGAGGCGCTCGCCGCATTGCAGAAGGCCGTGATGCTGGCACCCGAATATCACAAGGCTCATCAGGAGCTGGGCAATTTTTATTTCAATCGCGGCAGGTACAAGGAAGCTCTCCCGCACTTTCAGAAAATGGTCGCGCTGGATCCTAGCCAGCCGATGGGCCACTTCGTGTTGGGCGAAGACTACATGAACATGGGCCGATTCACCGAAGCGGAGAGCGAACTCCGGCTTTCAGCACAGCAGGGAGAAACTCCAGTGGGCTTGCACACCCTGGGGGTAGTGCTGATGTACCAGGGCCGGGACCGGGAAGCGATCGGTTATATCAGCAAGGCGCTGAGCCGGTATCCGCAACGGCATCTCTGGTGGCTGACTCTAGGAATTGCTTATCGACGGACGAACCAGCCCGCGGAATCGGAAATTGCGAATCGGCGGGGTCTGGATCTGGCTGAGAGCGAAGCGGCCCACGATGCACGCAACGCAGTGGTTCTTGCCCGCCTCGCGTACTTTTGCGCCAGGCTCGGCGACAGACGGCGGGCAGAGTCGGAAGTTGCACGGGCACTCCAGATCGCCCCCAACAATGCCGAGACACGATTTGCAGCCGCACTTACCTACGAAGCATTATCTCAACGGAAGAGAACGCTCGAGGTTTTGTACTCCGCGCCTGCGGAAGTCCTGGCGGATTTGAGCCGATGGCCAGATGTCGCCGACTTAAGCAAGGACGCAAGCTTTCAGCAGTTGTTAGTTTCTCAACACTTACCGTAAGAAAGGAGAATTCGATGGCGCTTATACAATACAAAGCCAAGAAGAGCGGGGGGAAAACAGTGTTGGTCCCTGTGATCCTCAAGCTTGACGCTGGGGATCGCGTACGATTCAGGACCAGCAATAAGGGGACTCAATTAGTGCTCGACGATCCCCTTGGATATCTAACATTCATGGTCACACAGCCCATGGAGCGTCCGGAACCTCTCGCGACCTCCAAAGGGAATACCCTTGTAGTCGGCGTTAGAGGCAATAAGGTCAAGAACGCATCGTTAGTTGCACTTCGCAATACGTTGGGTGGCGGCTTGGGCGACGATACCGGTGGCGGGCTAGGGGACGATACTGGCGGTGGACTAGGAGACGATACCGGTGGTGGTGTCGTTGACGACGGCGGAGGAGCGCCCCCCACACCGGTAGTTTCAAAAGCTCCGAAGCGCACGATACAGCGAAGAGTGAAGAAGAATGTTTAGCTTCTAGGGTCGACCGGAGTTCACAGGAATGGCTACGCTTACGAGATCGTTCAATATGCTGAATCAAAGTCCCCAATTGAACCTGTGTTGGGCGGCTACTGCCGCCAGCACGGTCAATTATCTTGACGTTACGAACCATCTGAAGAAGTGCGAAGTGGCCCAGGATCGCCTGCCGCCTCCGGCGGCGGTGGATTGTTGTACGACTTTGGATCAGTGCGATGTGGAGGGAAGCGTCAGCCAGTCGCTGAACAAACGTCGGAGATTCCGTCGCATGGATCTAGGGAAACCGCCCATCCAAACGATTAAGCATGAAATTGACAACGACAAACCCGTGTGCGTGAGGATCGAATGGCTGAGTACGGGCGTAGGGCATTTCGTAGCGATTACAGGCTACTCCGGAAATCCTGGGAGCGAGAAGATTCAAGTGAAAGACCCGCTGTTTACAGACCGCTCCCTTGATTTCGACTCCTTTCCAGCCGATTACGAGCTTGGTGCGGATTGGACGCACACCATCTTTACCAAGTAAGGAGGGCGTATGCAATTTGAGAAGATCGATCCGGGCCAAGTTGTCTGGGACGCCTATCATGCGGGAATCCAATCGGCTGATGTGCCGGCGGCAACCGATCGGCTTCCGAGTCCGCCGACGCTACCTCTGGGCTTCCCTCACGAACTGCAGTTTTGGGGGCTGGATCTGAAAAGTCTGCAATCGGGCGGCGCACCTCGATTTCTGTCCTGGCGCTTCGTCGATATTAAGAACGGCCGGTTGGTGCTTTGTGAAGTCAGGGGCGACTCGCCCAAATTCTTAAGTATTGCCTACGGCGAAAAGGTCGACGGGATTGCTACGATGGTGTCCCAATTCTTGAAACAGTTAGATTCCGACACGAATACCTACGAGCCCCGGCTACTGACCGCTGCCGTGGTCCTTACAGAGGCCCTCTGGCTGGTTCCGCATGGCGGCGGCGATAACAGTCGTGTGATCACGTTGAATACCGCAGCGAGGGAATTACAGGTAGGCCAAGCCATTTCCCTCTCGGAATTTATCACGAAACTTCGCAGCGCAGCAAAGAGGCTCACCGCCCACCAGCCTTAGGGAAAGGAAGTCTACGCCAGTGAGATTCCGTCCGTTTAGACTGAATCTGCCCAGTCACCGCTCTTCTAACCATATTCTCCCTTCACTTCTCTAAAACTTAGATCCGTTTTCCCACACCGTTCAACAGTTCCTTCGTGCGATCTCTCGTAATGGAGCTTGCAAGTCGGGTCGAACCAAACTGGCTTGGGTTCGTTTGGTTGTGGAGAAAACTCGCCGCCGGGTTGGCGGCGGCGTCTCGGCATCGTGCCCGCCTTCAAAGCGCCCTACGGTGGAGTTATGCTGTGAGAGTCAAGGAGGTTTTCGCGTGGCGTCCATCAAATTCACCTTAAACGGAAAACCGCAGACCGTCGACGCGGTTCCCGAAATGCCGCTGCTGTGGGTCCTGCGGGATACCCTGAACATGACCGGCACCAAGTTCGGCTGCGGCATGGCCATGTGCGGCGCGTGCACGGTGCACATCAATGGCGACGCCGTGCGCTCCTGCATCACGCCGATCCAGAATGTCGCCGGCAAGACCGTCACCACCATTGAGGGCCTCTCCGCCGATGGCAGCCATCCCGTCCAGCAGGCCTGGGTGGAACACGATGTTCCGCAGTGCGGCTACTGCCAGTCCGGTCAGATCATGAGCGCGGCTTCGCTGCTTTCGAAGAAGACCCAGCCGACCGACGCCGATATCGACGAGGCCATGCGCGGTAACATCTGCCGCTGCGGAACCTACGGGCATATCCGCACCGCCATCCACCGCGCCGCTGAACTCGCCACACTCGCGAAAGCGCAAGGAGGCAAGGCATGACTTCCATCATGAAAGTGAATCGCCGCGACTTCTTCAAGACCACGGGCGCCGGCGCGGCCGGATTGATGCTGGGCTTCGCGCTGCCGGAAAAGAATCCGGTGCAGGCGCAGTTTCCGCCGCCGCCGGTCTTCAAGCCCTCCGCCTTCATCCATATAGGTAAGGACGAAACGGTCACCTTCATCATCCCCAAAGCGGAAATGGGCCAGGGGCCGCTCACGTCACTCTCGCAGATCCTCGCCGAAGAGCTCGACGCCGATTGGACCCAAGTCCGAACGGAATTTGCGCCCGTGAATCCGGAGCTCTACGGTTTCCAGGGTGTCGTCGGCAGCATGAGCATTCGCACTTTATATGCTCCGCTGCGCCAGGTGGGAGCCAAAGGCCGCGCCATGCTGGTCGAAGCCGCCGCGCAGCAATGGAGCGTCCCCTCCTCCACGCTGCGCACCGAAAATGGTTTCGTCATCAACCCGTCTAACAGCGCCAAGCTGAGCTACGGCACGCTCTCGGAGGCCGCCGACAAACTGCCGATCCCGGCCAGCGCGCAGCCCAAGGACCCCAAGCAATTCAAGATCGTCGGCAAGCCCGTGAAACGTCTGGACGCCCGCGCGAAATCCACCGGCAAACAGAACTTCGGTATCGATGTGAAGCGGCCGGATATGGTTTACGCGGTCCTGACGCGCTGCCCCGTATTCGGCGGCAAGGTTGCCAGCTTCGACGCCTCCAAAACCAAGCTGGTTCCCGGTGTCAAAGACGTGCTACAGATTTCGAACGGCATCGCCGTGATTGCCGACAGCACCTGGTCCGCCATGCAGGGGCGCAAAGTTCTCGACATCAAGTGGGATGAGGGTCCGAACGCCAACCAGAGCAGCGCCGCCATTACGCGGATGTTCTCCGAGCTGGTCGCAAAGCCCGCCGACAAAATCGCGCGCAAGGAAGGCGACGCCAATGCCGCGCTGGCTTCGGCCGGCAGCAGGATGGAAGCGGTGTATGAAGCGCCTTTCCAATCGCACGCTCCGATGGAGCCGATGAATTGCACCGCCCACGTCCGCGCCGATGGCTGCGATGTTTGGGCGCCGACGCAAATGCAAACGCCCTCGCGCGATCTCGCCGCGCAGGTAAGCGGCCTTAAGCCGGAACAGGTGAAGATCCATTCGCAGTTCATGGGCGGCGGCTTCGGGCGCCGTGGATCGGTAGATTACGTGGCCGAAGTGGTGGAGATTGCCAAAGCCGTGAAGGTGCCGGTGAAGCTCACCTGGTCTCGCGAAGACGATATGCAGCACGATCTATACCGTCCGGCTGCAATGGTGAAATTCACGGCCGCGCTCGATGCGAGCGGCATGCCTGCGGCCATGGAAGTGAAAGCAGCGACGCCACCCTTCGGGTTTGCGAATAACGGACTTCCCGGAACTGCCGTGGCGGGTCTCACCGATATCGAGTACAAGATTCCCAATCTTCTGGTCGCGTATCAGGGCGGAGAAGCGGGCATCCCGGTCACTTACTGGCGCGCGCCCGGCTGCTCGCAGAACACCTTCTTCATGGAGAGCTTTATCGATGAGCTCGCGCATGCCGCCAAGAAAGACCCGCTCGAATACCGCCGGGCGATGCTCAAGAATTCGCCGCGCCTGTTAGCCGCGCTGAATCTGGCCGCCGAGAAAGCCAACTGGGGCAAAGCGTCGGCGGGCCGTTTCCAGGGCATCGGACTCATCAACAACATCGGCAGCTACACCGCGATGGTAGCGGAAGTCTCTGTGACGAACGGCAAACTCAAAGTGCATAAGCTCACTTGC
>Ga0310810_10008993_pt1 | contig 11542 bp, 8 predicted proteins | sample NCmetagenome_FD_207641 | JGI IMG/M metagenome (GOLD analysis project Ga0310810, IMG submission 207641) | Soil microbial communities from experimental microcosm in Duke University, North Carolina, United States - NC | ecosystem: Engineered > Artificial ecosystem > Soil microcosm > Unclassified ...
GCGTCGACGCAATCTCGATCTCGCGCTTGAAGCGCTCGGGTCCGAGCGCGACGCCAATGTCATCATGCAACACCTTCATGGCGACTTTTCGTTGATGCTTCAAGTCGGTCGCCAAGTACACCGTCGCCATCCCGCCCTGCCCCAGCTCCCGCTCCAAGCTGTAACGATCCTTGAGAGCGGCGTTCAGCTTGTCGAGCGCGCTCGTCACTCGACTCTCATGCTCCAGCCCGTAACGGCGCGGGTTGTGGAAGTTTTTCTGCGCGCTCGAGGGCTGCGACCGCCGGCTCCTTAGCCGGTTTCGGCGGCTTGACCGATCCGGGCGTCTTGATGAAGCGGCCACGAATTCGGCCCATTCCGCGCGGGATGCCCGAGCGAACTGCATTCACACCGTCTTCCAGCAGCGTATACATCACAGGAACTACGAGCAGCGTCAGCAACGTAGAAGTAATGAGTCCACCGATCACCGCGCGCGCCATCGGTGCGCGCTGCTCAGCGCCGGCGCCGAGTGCGAGAGCGAGCGGCATCATTCCAAAGATCATCGCGGTCGTCGTCATGATGATGGGACGCAGTCTGATTCTTCCGGCAATCAGCAGCGCTTCCTGCCGATCGTGTCCCTTCTCTCTTTGCTGATTCGCGAAATCGATCAAAAGAATTCCGTTCTTCGTCACCAATCCCATCAACATGATGATTCCGATCATCGTCATCACGTTGATGTTTCCCCTCGTAATCAGAAGAGCCAATGCAACTCCGATGAAGCTCAATGGCAGGGCGAGCATGATCGCGAGCGGCTGGAAGAACGATCCGAACAGTGACGCGAGAATCAGATATATGAACACGACCGCCAGACCGAGCGCGGCAAGCACATAGCCTTTCGTTTCGGTGAGGTTCTGCACGTCACCCGTGAACACTGTGTGATATCCGATCGGCAATCCGAGCGAATCGAGACCCTGTTTGACAGCGTCCGCAACATTGCCCATCGCGAATCCAGGCAGCACACCGGTGGAAATCGAAATCTGTCGCTCGAGATTGCGACGATCGATCTGCTGCGGCGCGAGACTCTCTTTCACTTCCGCAACCTGCGAAAGTGGAATCATTGGAGGCTGGCCAGTCGCTGGATCCGTTGTCGCTGCAGGGATTGCAATGTTTGCGACATCCGCCGCAGTCTTGCGCAACGAATCGGGGTACACCACGACGACGTCATGCGAGAAGCCTTGAGGATCTTCCCATCGCGTCGCGCGCTGGCCTGCAAATAGAGGTTGCAGCGTAGACGCGATTGCTTCGATTCCCAACCCCGCTGCCCACGCTTGCTGCCGATCGACATTCACGTCCAGCTGAGGAATCTGCCCCTCGTCGCTGGAGTTTGGCTCGGCTGCGCCGGGAGTTGAACGAATTTTGTCGAACACCTGCGCCGCTGCGACCTTGAGACGAGTCTCTTCAGGTCCCTGAACGTTGACAATGATTGGCTGGCGGAAGCCGCCGAAAATCGACGGCGTACCGGTGATCACCGGACGGATTCCCGCCATTTTGGAAAGCTTGCCTCTCAGCTCTGTCTGAATTTCTTCCTGAGACTTCGAGCGGTCCTTTCTGTCCTTTAATCGGACGTAGATGCTTCCAGTATTCGGCGTACCACGGAATCCTCCGCCGATTGTCGTGTAAGTGAACTCGACTTCGGGCTGCGATCGCAGGAACGAGCTCACATCCTGAGATCTTGCGACCGTGTACTGAAGACTCGATCCTGGCGGCGTTTTGATCTGAACGTTGAACTCGCCACCATCAACGTCGGGAAGCCACGTGAAGCCGAGGTGCGGATAAATCAAACCGGCGAGAACAATCGAGCCAACGGCTGCTGACATCACGATCACGCGGTTTCTGAGCGCCCAGCTGAGAAGCGACGGATATCGATTGGCGAGATTCTCGAACTTCCCGTCGAACCATAGTCCAAATCGCCGAATCGGATTGCGCGCTTTCTCTACAACGCCTGTGTGAACCCGCTCGCCAGCTGGATCCGGCCACACGCTCGACAACATCGGGTCGAGTGTGAACGAAACGAACAACGACACCAGCACCGCGAACGTGACCGTTACACCGAACTGGAAGAAAATCTTTCCGATCATTCCGCCCATGAACGCTACGGGAACGAACACCGCAACGACGGCCAGTGACGTCGACACGACTGCGAGGCCGATCTCCGACGTTCCCTCCTGAGCTGCACGCACGTGGTCCTTACCCATGTGCACGTGGCGCACGATGTTCTCTCGAACGACGATCGCGTCGTCAATCAACAACCCAATCGCGAGCGATAGCGCGAGCAGCGTCATGGTGTTTACTGTGAATCCGAACACCCACATGATGAAGAACGCCGAAATGATGCTGACTGGAAGAGTCAGTCCGGTGATGATCGTCGATCTCCACGAATTCAAGAAGAGATAGATGATCATGATCGTCAGCACCGCCCCGAGGATGATGTTCAACTTCACGTCGGAGAGCGATTCGCGAATGCGTCGCGAATCATCGCGGATCACGCGCAGCCGAACGTCGGATGGCAGCTGGCGCTGAAGCTCGGTCGTTGCAGCTCGAACAGAATCAGCGACTGCAACGGTGTTGGATCCGGAGATCTTCAGGATGTCGAGCGCAACCGCCGGTGCATGGTCGAGAAGCGCCGCCGTTCGCTTGTCCGCAGCGCCATCGACAACCTTTGCAACATCACCAAGCCGCACGGCCACGCCGTTGCGGACAGCAACAGCAATGTTCGCGAATGCTGTCGGGTTCACGATTCTGCCAGTGACGCGAATAAGCTGCTCGGTCGGGCCCTGCTGCACGCGACCAGCTGGAACTTCCTGATTCTCTCTATTCAACGCCGCAATAACCTGCGGCGGCCCAATACCATATGATCGCATCGCACCTGGATCGAGCTCGATGCGAATCTGGCGTGTCTCGTCGCCGGACATGTTGATCCCACCGACTCCGGGAATTGCCTGCAGTCGCGGGCTCACCACTTCATCTGCAAGACTCGTCAGCTCACGCATCGGCCGATTAGGGCTTTGCATCGCGACTGAAATAATCGGACGATCGTTCGGATCGAAGTGATTGATGACAGGCTCTTCGATCTCGGGCGGGAGACTGCGGCGAATTCTTGCGACCTTTGCCTGCACATCCTGCTGCGCAGCGAGAACGTCCACGTCGAGATTGAACGTAAGGCGAACGAGCGAGACGCCGTTGAGCGACGTCGATCCGATCTCCTTCAATCCCTGAACTGTGTTCAGCGCTTCTTCGATCGGGCGCGAAACGTCGCGCTCCATCACTTCAGGGGATGCGCCGGGATAAGTCGTTTGAGCAATCACGATCGGATACGTGATGTCCGGATACTCGTCGATTGCCAGCCGATTGTAGGAAACGATGCCAAGCACAACCAGCGCGACCATCATCATCGTCGCGAACACCGGCTGTTTGATCGAAACGTTCGAGAGAAACATTGCCGCTCCTTCCTATGGACGAGCCGCTTGTCCCGGCGCCTTTTTACGAGCGCCCGGTCCGCCAACGCCGACAATCTGCACTTTCATCCCAGCACCAAGACTTCCGACATTGCCCGCAACGAGACTGTCGCCTTCCGCCACACCGGAAAGTGCTTCCGCAAGTCCGGCACGCTCGTCAACTACGCCCACCTTAACAGTAGCAGTATCCACAGCACCCTTCACGATCTTATAGACAACTGTTGATCCTGCGGCGGTTTGATGCAGCGCAGGAACCGGAACCACCACCGTGCTCGCGATCATACGCGTAAGAACTGTGCCGGTAGCGAAGGTTCCTCCCTTCAACAAACCCTGAGGGTTCGGCACCTGCACGTAGACGGTCACCGATCTCGACATCGGATCGACAGTTGGACTCACACGCGCGACGCGTCCGGTGAACGAACGCCCATTTGCGACGAATTGAACCGACTGACCCGGCGCGACGTTGTTCGCGACTCGCTCCGGAACCGAAGCGGCAAGCTCGAGAACATCATTCCGCACGAGAGTGAATAACTGACCACCATTCGAGACGTGCTCGCCGGGCTCGACAAAACGTTTCTCGATCGTGCCAGAAGTCGTGGCGAGCACACGTGTGTCGCGTGTAGTAAGCGCGCTTGTTCTCATGCGCGCGTTTGTCGCCGCCAAGCGCGCACGTGCCGCGCCAACTCCAGAACGCGCGGTACGCAATTCCTCTTCAGCAATTGCTCCCTGCTTGAACAGCTGCTCCGACTGAGTCAGCCGCCACTCCGCGGTTGCCAATTCGTTTTCAGCCGATGCTTTATCGGCGGCCGCGCTTTGGAGCGTGCTCTCCTGCCCACTCGATTCAAACCGTGCGAGTAATTGGCCGGTGTGCACGACGTCACCCTCGCGTACGTACACGCCATCCAATACACCTTCCAGACGCGCTCGTACGTCAACCGTCTCGATGGGACGAAGATTTCCTGTGACGGGAACACCGTCCACCATGCTAGAACGTTTCGCGAGCGTAATGTCAGTTTCGGCCAACGTGAGCATCTGTGCACCACGACCGCCCGCTTTACTCGCGCCCCCCGCTGGTTTCGCGGAAGCTTCCTCTGTCGAGGACTTCGAGCAGCCAACGATTACTGTCGCCGAGACGGCGATCATGAGAAGAATTTTTTTATCGTGCACGCGGGCCATTGGTCGGGAGTGCAGTTTTCGTCCTGAGCGAAGGAAGATCGAACACCTGAGGTGGTCTGCCAAGCGCGCGCGCATATCCGGCCGCGGCAAGATACAGATCGTACACAGCGCGCGCCTGGTTGGTACGTGCAACCGTCAATGCGAGCTGAGCATCGGAAACTTCCAGCTGCGTGGCGAGACCACGCGACTGACGAAGACTCGCCAGACGATAAGCTTCGGCCGCCTCGCTCGCGTTTTGTCCTTGTGCAGCAAATAATGCCTGCGCGCGATCGAGCTCCGCACGCGCTGTTGCAACTTCACTCGCAACACGCTCTCGCGTTTGTGTCAGCTCGAGATCGGCGAGTCGTGCCTGTGCTTCTGCGAGATCGATCGCGCCCTTGGCGCGAAATCCATCGAAGATCGGCCACGAGACTTGAATCCCGAACGATTTGTCTCCGAACCATCCGCCATTCTGTCGCGTGCAAACTGTGGCCGTCGAACCGGTAGGGCATGTGACAGGCTCGAACCTTCCGCGTGAAGTGGGAAATCCGCTCAACGGAAATGCCTGTGCGCCGACGAGTCCCGTGAAATTCACAGTCGGAAAAAGATCTGCTCTCGCCACCGAAACGCCGGCATGCCTCGCCTTCGACACCAACTCGGCGGATTGTACAGTCGCGCGATTGACGTTCCCCTCATCCGCACGGAGTCGCTGCACCCAATCCATAACCGTTGCGGTGTCGAGACGCGTGGTCAGCTTGATCGGTTGATCGAAGCGAACATTGATCAGGCGCCTCAGCTCGACGAGCGCGAGCTCGACGTCGCTGTGAGCTTGAATGACCGTCGGTTGAATGTTCGCTCGCTCGACGCCAGCGCGGAGAACGTCGTATCGCGATGCGCGACCGGCTTTCTCGAACTGCTGAGTTTGCGCGAGTCTCTGCTCTGCCAGTAACAATGCGGTATCCTGAATTCCCGCATACGTTGCTGCGAAAAGGGCTTGCAGATATGCGCGCTGAACATCGAGCGATACTTGAGCGGCAGTTTCAGTTTGGTCCAACCGCGCGGAGCTTCTGAGTGCCGAAGCGGCACGCGAGCCGGCGATGATCTTTCCACCCTGAAACAGAGTCTGCGTGAGGGTTGCGTTCGCGTTGTAGGTGTTGGGCTGATTGAAGATCTGACCAACCGCGCTGGCGCGTGCACTCTGGATTACGTGCGACTGCGTTCCACTCAGTCGGAGCTGCGGAAGTCCCGCGGCCCGCGCGATCGTGACCTGTGCATCAGCGACGTCGACCTGTGCCGCGGCTGCGCGCGTTTCGTCACCGATGTTGACGGCGCGCGCTACAGCGTCGGGAAGTGAAAGTGAGATCGAATCGACGGAATTCGTCGGAGCTGAACTGGATCCCGGATTCGCAGCCGGCATTCCCTGGATTGCCAGCAGCAGTAGAAAAGGCAACATCATCCAAACTTATACGGATGAGTACCGGTTTGTGTTCGGAAAGTGCAATCACTTCCATATGAAACGAGGGCCCGGGGTTAGCCGGACCCTCTTTTTCAAACCTTGTAGTTCCTGATCGATTGCTACTTCCCTTTCGCGCCCCACTTTGCGTCGAGGATCGACCAGACGGCTGACGGTGCCCCTCCGACTCGCTCCGCGACTATGAATATCCAACCACCGTTTGAGATCCTGGCGTTCGGATAGGCTGCAACAAATGCTGCCCAATTGGGGAAAAAGATGCTGGGGTCGCCGGCGTAAAATCCGCAGTTAACATCCTTCGTGATGTTGACAGTGTAGACACCACCCGCGCCGAGCGTCCCGCGGCAATATGTAGCGTCGACGTACGCTAAGAATTCGGTGGTGTTGTTGTCCGCATCGTTGTCAATCGGGATGTTGTAGCTCAGATCGCCAGGGGTTGGAACAGGTCCTTTGTACTTGTACCAAAGGTCATGGATGTTGGAGATGAACAAGCCGTATGCTTGTAGCTCCTTGCTATAAACTCCGGCGTAATCACCGTCGACATCTCCGCTGTTGTTGCTGAGAGTCGCAGATTTGAAATTCGTGCCGAGCGTGCAGCTCCCTCCGTTGCTTGATCCCTCACTCACCCCGTCGAAGCAAACGAGTCCTGTCTTTCCGATTTTCACGTTGCTGATTTGCCAGCTGTTCGGACCCGCAGGCGGAACTCGCGCAGAAATGATCTGGATAAAGTAGATCGTGTTGTCGACTCTTGCCCCCGGATAGTGTGATACGAAGTCTGCCCAGTTCGAATAGGGGCCAGCACTCCCGGCATATATTCCGCAATTGGCCATCGTGACGATGTTGACAGTTGCTCCCGGCTTGATTCCGCAATATGCGGCATCGACATACGCCCAAAAGTCGAAGGTTCCATCTCCCAGCGCGTCAATCGGGATTTCATAAATCAGTACGCCCGGAGTGGGAGCGAGCGCGGGGACGTTCAGGCTCTTGTACGTGTACGAGAGCTCAGTGACGTTCGTCAGGAGTTCACCGTATACCGACTTCGAGAAGTCGTCGAGGCTATAAACACCGGAAACGTCGCCATCGGTATCGCTACTGTTGTTAGCGAGAACCGCTTTCTTGTGGTCCGCACTCAGGGTACAAGTTCCGTCCGGCTCGGTGCCGGTACCGGTTCCTTCGAAACACGCGAGGAGATTGACGCCGGGCGGCGTTAACACCGTGAGGCTCGGGCCCCTCAGTGCGAGATTTTCGGGTTGCGTCGGATTTTCGGAACACGCAACAAGCGCGGCCGAAGCGGCGAGGAGTAACAGTTTTTTCATTTGGGACCCAGCGGGAGGTAGGAACAGCTCAAAAGCTGCGGGGTGATACGCGCGCGTCAGAAGGCACGATCACGTTAGACCCGGGGAACCATTAAAGCTGCACCTTCCGAGCCAGCGCCGCTAGGGCAGAGCCTCGATTACCGAAATACCCGGGACGAGAATCGAACTCGTAAGAGCCTAAGCTCGCGGGATTTTGAGTCCCGTGCGTCTACCAATTCCGCCACCCGGGCAACAATTCGCTATTTAAATGACGCCCGGAAGCATCACAAGACCAAGGCGCGAACTCAGCGAAGGTTTCTTCGCGCTCCGGGATTCATCATCCCCGGCCTGCCACCCGGCCCACGATCTCGCAGCTGCTGCGTCCGCTGCCGAATCTCAGCCTGGAGAGCGAAGTATCTCGCGCGCTGAACCGGCGTAAGAAATTTTGCGAGCTCACGCTGCTCACTCTCGACAAGATCGAGTCGCCGCCGCTGCAAACGCATCAGCTGATCGAGATACCCGGACACCTTCTGCTGATTCGCGTTATCACCAGCCTGTAGCTCGGTGCGCAATGCGACTCGCGCCTGACGTTCCTCCATGACAAGCGCACTGCGCTGCTGATCGAACTGACGGTTCGCAGTCGCCAGCTTGTTCATCTGATCGTCTGAAAGCTGAAGGCGACGACGAACAACCTGCGCAATCCGGTCACGAACGCGCTGCTCGAGCTCGGCGCGGCGCGGCGCATTCTGTTGCTGCTGCTGCGCAATCGGTCCCTGCGCTGCAGCGAGCGACGCGAATCCCGCCGTCAGCACGATACCGAGAACGATCGATCGTCGATTCTTACGAGTCATCGATTTGATCCGTCACCCCCGCTGCCGGCGACCGACGGCTCCATTGCTTCGGGCTCAGCTTGAGGAAGCGCATCCATTTGCTCGATCTCACCGAGAAGCGTTTCGAGATGGTCGTCCGACAATTCCTGGAGATCGCCAGCGAACGATAGTCCAGTCGCCGCTGAGGCGACCACCTTCGGCGAAGGCGAAGAAGTCTTAGGCGCAACAGGCGGTTCGATCGGAGCGGCTGGCGCGGGCGTAGGTGCAACAGCGACGACCGGCGCCGCAGCCGGACCCGTTTGTCCAACCTGCGCCTCAGGCCGTAAAACGTCTCTGCCGACGAGTAGCGAAAGTCCGCCCGCTGTAACAATTGCGGCGACTGCGGCGATTCTCACGAATGGATTTGCCCACGTACGATGACGTGTCGATGAATTGGGCGCGATCGAACGTGCGTCAGGCTCAGCAGCGATGCCGCTGCCCCGATGCAGAAGGAACCCGTGACGCGTCGGAAGCGGAAGCGCACCTGCGATTCGCGCAACATCCATCGCCGGCGTGAGCGCAGCAGAAGAGATTACGTGGTTCAACAACTCCACTTCCGCAGCGCACTCCGCACAATTGGCGATATGCGCACGTACGTCTGCCATCCTCGTCGCATCGAGTTTTCCATGCACGAAATCAGGCAAAGCATCGCGCATTTCCGCGCTCACGCACTTATTCATTCAACAGCTCCTTCACCGCGCCAATCGCGTTGTGATAGTGCACTCGCGCCGCACCCTCTGTAGTTCCGAGAATCGTCGCGATCTCTTTGTAAGCCAAGCCCTGCTCCACGCGCATCGTGAAAACGTCGCGCTGCATCGGCGAAAGGGATTTCATAGCTCGCCGAACGCGCCGTGCGGTCTCCGATGCCACGACCTTGTCGAGCGCATCGTAATCCGTCGCCGTGTCCAGACCGTCCAACGAGATGACGTTGCGCTCGCGCTTTTCTGCCCGCCGACGGTCGAGCATCAATCTGCGCTCGATCGTAAACAGCCACGTTCGAAGTGAGCTCTCGCCGCGAAACGAATCCAGCGAAGAGAACGCGCGCACGAACGTATCCTGCACCAGCTCCTCGATTTCCTCCCTTTCCCCTGCACTGGATGCGAACCGGGCAAGCGCGTCCGCGTGGCGTCGCACAATTTCTGTGGCCGCTCGCGATTCGCCCGCCTTCCACCGCTCGATCAGAACCTCGTCGGTGTCCTCGACGCTCCATTGGGATCCGGGATTCATTCAATTCACTATGGTAGACGCTTCCCGCCGCTCAACGTTAATGCATATGATTCCATGCCAATGGCCACATCAACGCCAACATTTGAAGCAATAGCTCATCGGGGCGTTCGCGACAGGTACCCCGAGAATACGATTCCGGCCTTTCAAGCCGCGCTCGATTTCGGCGCGGATGCGATCGAGCTGGATGTCCACGCCACGTCCGACGGCGTCGTCGTGGTGCATCACGATTTCAATCTTCCCGTGGACAATACATCTACGCACGCCGGCCGGGCCATTGCTGACGTTACGTCGCGCGACCTGGAAACGTTCGAGCTTACGCGCGGAGTGGGTATTCCCACGCTCGATGAGGCGCTCCGCGTTATTTGTCGAACAGCAAAGGCGTACATCGAGGTTAAAGCGCGACACATCGAATCGCTTGTCGCGCAGTCCATCACCAATGTTCCCGGCGCTTCGGAGAAATGTGCGGTTCATTCCTTTGATCACCGCATCGTGAACAGGTTTGCACTCGTCTCAGATGTGCCGACCGGAGTTCTCATCGTCGGGTATCCCATGAGAGCCGATGAAATCCTCCATTCTGCCAACGCGCGGGATTTCTGGGAAAACTGTGAGTTCATCGATCGGGATCTGATCACGACTGTCCACGCATCGGGCGGAAGAGTGATTGCATGGACGTGCAACGAGCCGGCGGAGTGGGACCGGCTGATTGATGCTGGTGTCGACGGCATCTGCACCGATCGAGTGGGCGATCTGGTCTCACATCGATCCGCTCCCTGAACGTTCGATACTTCTTTTACAACTCACCCGCTCCGCGCCAACGTCCCACGAAGTATGTTTTGCGCCGTCTCGAACGCGTGACGCGCTCGACAAATTACGGAGGCATACTCTCACGATGCGCTCGTCAATAATTCTTGTCGCCACATTTGTGGCGATCTCTGCATGTCGCACGAAACCGAGCACAGCACCAACTCCTGCTCGTGATTCGACCGTGGCGGCGAATGGTCTTGGATCGACTTCTCTGCCAAATGCGGATCCCTTCCCGAGCACGTACACGCGCTACGCTTCGGCGCCGTACGTCATTCGAAACGTCAACATCATGACTGCTGCAGGTCCCACGATTCGAAACGGGACGATTGCGTTTGCCGACGGAAAAATTATCGCCGTTGGTCAAATGTCCGATGCGCCTGCAGGCGCAATTGTAATAGACGGTGGCGGTCGCTACGTCACGCCTGGAATAATCGATGTTCACTCGCACCTCGGCGTATATGCAGCGCCGGGAGTGAACGCCCTGAGCGACGGAAACGAAGCTACAAATCCGAGCACCCCATACGTCTGGGCCGAGCATTCCGTGTGGCCACAGGATCCGCAGTTTCCCAGAAACCTCGCGGGCGGCGTCACGACGCTTCAGGTGCTCCCGGGATCGGCGAACCTGATTGGTGGACGAAGCGTCGTTTTGAAAGTCGTGCCATCACGAACCGTGCAAGGAATGAAATTTCCCGGCGCCAAGTACGGACTGAAGATGGCGTGCGGTGAAAATCCAAAACGCGTTTACGCTTCACGCGGTCCGTCGACACGAATGGGCAACGTTGCTGGGTATCGAAGTGCGTGGATCAACGCCGAAGCATATCGGCGCAAATGGGACAAGTGGAACAAGGATCACAAGGGCGATCCGCCGACGCGTGACCTGGGCAATGAAACACTCGCCGAGGTGCTTCGCGGAAACATTCTCGTTCACAATCACTGCTATCGCGCTGATGAAATGGCGCAGATGATCGACATCTCGCACGAGTTCGGATACAAAATCCGGTCATTCCATCACGGCGTCGAAGCGTACAAGGTCGCTGATCTTCTGGCGAAGGAAGGAATTGGCGCGAGCGTGTGGGCGGACTGGGGCAGCTTCAAGATGGAAGCGATGGATGCAGTCAGAGCAAATCTCGCGATGGTCGATCGCATTCCCGGCTCACATGCGATGATTCACTCGGACGATCCTTCCGGATCGCAGCGTTTGAATCAGGAAGTTGCGAAAGCAATGCGAGC
>Ga0310810_10008994_pt1 | contig 11542 bp, 12 predicted proteins | sample NCmetagenome_FD_207641 | JGI IMG/M metagenome (GOLD analysis project Ga0310810, IMG submission 207641) | Soil microbial communities from experimental microcosm in Duke University, North Carolina, United States - NC | ecosystem: Engineered > Artificial ecosystem > Soil microcosm > Unclassified ...
GCAGATCGCCGGGCTCTCGCCCGACCTACAGGCGATGGTGCGCAAGTACCTCACCCCCGATGCGGTCGCGGCGGCGCAGGGCAATCCGTACTCGGCCTCGGCGACGATCAACAAGAGCTTCGACCAGGCGCTCGCCGCTGCTCCGATCGACTACGCCGAGCGCGGGCTCCTCAGCGCGCCGGGCAAGCTCAGCGGTGGCGCGGCGATCGCGGCCTCGAACCTCGGCTACGAACGCGGCAAGCAAGCGGCGACCACGATGGACGAGTTCTTGCGCGGCGTGGGCGGCGCGAATGCCAACTGGCTCAACTATCAGAACGAGCAGGCCTCGGCGCTCCGGCAGGCCCAGGAGGACGTTGCCGCGCGGCTCTCGCAGGAGCGTGGCTATCACGACCTCCTCGACCAGTACGGGAACGTCGATGAGTCGGCGCTGGCCGCGCAGCAGGACTACTCGGGCGGGCCGGGCGCGATCTTCCAGCCCGCGCCGGACGTGGGCGCGCTCATGGATCGGATGCAGTCGAGCGGCCAGTTCGGCTCCTGGGCGCAGGCGATGCAGCAACAGATCAACGCGGCCAACAAGCCCAAGCCCAAGCCGAAGCCCAAGCCGAAGGGTGGGAAGTAGCCATGGCGAAGCCTCAGTACGGACTCGTTGGGACGAAGCCCAAGAAGACCGGCATTCCCCTCAAGGTCGGCCCGATCACCGCGCAGGTCCCGATGCCGGATGGGTTCGGCAACTTCGCGGCAGCACGCGCCGCCGCGAACGTCGCCGCCAAGCCACCTGCCAACCCCTTCGGGGCCTACTACGACCGCGTGCTCTCGGCGTTGCAGACTCCGGCGCAGATCGAGGCGCAGGCCCGACGCACGGCGCTCTACAACGAGCGCGCCACTCTCGCCGCGCAGAAGGCCGCGAGCGATCGCATCATCGGGCAATACAACGATCAGTCGGCGAGGGCTCAGGGCTTCGCGCGGGCGCTCGCGAAGGCGCAGGGCACTCAGGACGAGCAGGCCTTCGGCCGCTACAGCGATGCGGCCTCCCGGCTCGGCGGGCTCGGCGCAGGACTGACCGGCGCAGTGTCCGACGCCTACCAGGGTGACGTGAGCCAGGCGACCGAGGCGATCAACCGACTGACCGGAGGCGCGGGCGAAATCAGCGGCGTCCCCAGCGCCGACGCGATCCGTAACGCGAGCACTTACATGGGCGTGACCGTGCCTGCGGGCTCGCTACAGAAGGACGCCGTGAACGCTGCCCGTCTCGCGCAGTCGGATGCCGCCGCGCGCAGCAACAACATCGGGCTCATCGCCAAGGGCTACTCGTCGCGGGCCGACGACGCGATCGAGCAGGCCGCTTCCGACGCTCGCGCGACGATCGGCGGACGGGGCGCTGCGATTCAGCAGGCGATCGACTCGCTGACGGGCAACCGCTCGAACGTCCTCAACACGCTCGGGAGCGTGCTCTCCGCGAAGACGAGCTGGCAGCAGCAGCAGACCGAGAACGCCGCCGCGCGCCGCAAGGAAGCGAACGACGCCGTGCAGCGGATGATCGAGAACGCGCGTGCGCAGGAGCAGCTCGGCATCACGAAGAGCTACCTCAACAACACGCTCGGCCAGACCCAGGCCAACCTCACGGGCCTAATCCCCGGCACGAACATTCCGACCTACGCCGCGAGCCAGGACGCGACTCAGACCGCGCAGACGAATCAGCGGCTCGCCAACGAGGCCGAGCGGATCAACCACGTGAAGTACGACCCGCAGACCTTGCAGCCGATGCTCGACAAGAACGGCAGGCCGATCCCGAGCACGGGCTACAAGATCGGCCCGAACGGGACCGTCGTCGCGCAGGCCAAGCCCGGCACGGCGGCTGGGCGCGGCGGCATGTCCGGCACGGCGTGGCAAGAGCTGATCACGAACGCGAACGAGCAGGCCCGGCTTTGGGCGAAGGGTGCTCCCGGTGGCAGGCGCTACGTCCCGCCGCGCTACGACGCGGCCGGGAAGATCGTCGGCGGCAACCAGTGGATCGACGACGAGAACGCGCCCGCGACTCCGGCGCTCCCGTACTCGGCCGTGCTGACTCAGCTCAACACGCTCTCGGCCGCGCCCGGCTGGGGGGCTCAGGCCAAGAAGATCGCGAACGCCCTCTTCCCGCAGGGCACGAGCGATCGCGGCTGGGACAACCCGCGCGCGACCGCGAGGGAGTTGGTCAAGAAGGCGAAGTCCCGCAACATGTCGAGCGATCAGGTGCTCGCGGCGGCGGCGGCGGGGAACATTCCGATCGACCTCGTGCGGGCGGCGATGAAGGCGGCGGGCTGGAAGACGCTTGCCGGGCCGACGGCGAATGACCTTCTCGGGCTCGACCGCTTCGGCGGTGCGGGGTAAGCGATGTCGAACGCTCTCGACGAGCTTCTCGATCGCGCACGCGGGGAGGGCGGCGGCGGTGGCACGGTCACAGTGGACGACCTCCTCAACGCCGCGACGACCCAGCGCAAGAAGACCACTCGCAGCAGGGGCTCGACGATCCGGCAGATTCCCCCGGCCAAGGGCAGCGGCAAGAAGGGCGGCTCGCTGCTCGGCAACCTCGCGGGCGACGTGGGCGGCGCGATTCACGGCACGATCCCGGCCGCGATCGAGCTAACGAAGGCGCTCGGCAAGGACATCTACCAGGGCGACTCCGGCCTGCTTCACGTCACCCGTGGCGGCGTCGAGCGCGGTCACCCGCTGGACGCGGAAACCTACAAGAACGTCGTCGAGCCGATGCTCAAGACGTGGCAGTACGAATACAGCCCGCTCGCGCATGGCGACGTGGGCGAGTTCTACTCCCGCTTCCACGAGCACCCGCTCGGCCCGATCCTCGACGTGCTCACTCTCGTCTCGGCCGGAGCCGGACGTGCCGCCGCGCTCGGGATGACGCCCGCAGGCGAGGGCCGCTTGGCGGCTGGGCTCACCGGCCGCTACGGCGGACGCTCGCAGGTGATCAGCGCTCGCGCCTCCGAGGGGGCCAAGCCGGTCGCCGTGCGCACGCTGCCCCGCACCGGCTACCGCGCCGGGCGCATGGTCTTGACCGACAAGGCGCTCAAGCGGCTCGACCCTGGGACGCGCATCCTCGGCGAGTACGCGCGCGCAGCTCGGGCTCTGCAACGGGACGCTCTGCCTGTCGAGCTTCACCACCTGGCCGACGATCGCTACACGTCCTACCTCAAGGCCAACCGTTCGCTGAGCCGTGACGAGCGCGTGGCCGCGCAGCTCATTCCGCGCCTGCCGATCGAGGCCGACTTCAACGCCTGGAAGACGATGCTCGAAAACGTCGCGCGCTTGGAGGGCGGGGCCTACTCGAAGGCGGCACGCTCGACGCTCAAGAAGGTGAGCCGTCCCGGCGTGCTTGCCGCCTACAAGGCCTACGGTCAGGACTCGCGCGTGGGTCGCCGCATCACCGATGCCGTCGAGGCAGGCCGCAGGCTCTCCGAGGCCCGCGAGGAAATCCTGCTCCGCACGGGGGCCGTGACTCCCGACACGCTGATCGGTTCCCCCTTCCGGCACATGCGCGCCGTGCGCGGCGGTGAGTGGGTTGAGCCGACTCCGGCTCGGCGCGGCGATCCCTCGCGCGAGCTTCGCTTCCAGCGCAGCAAGGTTGAGCGGCACGAGAAGCACGTCGAGCGGCTGACCAAGCGCAAGGGGATGCGCGGCGGCTTCTCGGCGGTTACCCGGTCGCGCACCATCGACGAGGCCTGGGCTCGGCTGGCCGAGCTTGAGAAGACCCGCAACAAGACCCTCGATGACATGGCGGCGGCGCAGTTTGGCCCCACTGACATGACCGAGGTCCGTCGCCGCAACCGGGAGAACAGTCGCGCCGCTCGTCAGAAGGCGGGCGTCACGAGGGCCGGGAAGCGCTCGGGCTCCTCGGCGTGGAAGAGCACGCGCCGCATGAGCGTGAAGGAAGAGCGCCGCCAAATGGCCGAGCAGTTGATCGACGAGGCGACCAAGCGCAACCCCGATCACCCGACGATGAAGGCGTGGCGCGAGCGCGAGGAGGAGTACGCCGCCTTGCAGGACGCGCTCAATCCGATGCCCGGCGATCCGATCGACGAGGCCCGGCTCGGCACGGTCGATGAGTTCCGCGAGGACGCGCCGCAACTCCAACGTCAGCAGACGATCTTGCACGCCGAGCGCGAAATCCTCGACCGGATGGAGCGGGCGCGCGCCCGGCAAATGGAGCCCCACGGCTTCGTCGGCGGCGGCACGCCCGAAGACCTCGCGAACGAAATCCTCGCGGCCGGGCGACCGATGCCCTACTACCTGCCGGACAAGCCGATGAGCGGCAAGAGCGGCGCGCCCTCGTCGAGGCCTGCTTGGCAGACACCGCCCAGCAAGAAGGCCGACATTCGTCAGTCCGAGTTGACGCTCTTCAACATGGGGATGCTCGCGCTCGATCCCGACGTGCTCGGCCCCGCGTTCCTGCGCGCCGCCCAGCATGACTACCGGCTCGACCTTCACGGCCGGGTGCGCGAGCACGCGAGCCACGTCGCCGAGGGCCACGGCCTGCCGACCGGCTACCGCTGGGTGCGCGAGGTCAGGGGCGAACGCATCCCCGCAACCGAGACGGCGGCGGGCGAGCACTTCGGCGAGGGGGCCAAGGCCTTTCCCGACGAGTACGAACCGCTGACGGTGAAGGACAAGGACGCCGACCCGTCCACGATCGCGACCGACGAGCAGGGCCGCAGGCTTGCCGTGCCCGAGGCCTTCGCTCGTGAGATGGACCGCGAAGGACAGGCCTCAGCGCAGGCAATGAAGTGGCTCTCGACGAAGCCGTTGCAGGTGTGGCGCGGGCTCGTGTTGCACTCGCGCATCCCCTGGCTTGAGAACAACGTGCTCGGCAACGCGATCCTGTGGTCGCTTCGCTTCGCCGGGATCAACGGCCTGCGCGCCTTCGTCGGCATGATCGGCGAGACGCGCGGCGCGAAGGGCGTCCGCGAGCTGCTCGGCTCGGGCGTGACCAAGAACCACCTGACCGCCGAGGACGTGGCCGAGCTGTACCCGACCCAGCGCCACGGCACGTTCGTCGAGCAGAACTTCCCCCAGCGCAAGCCGCTGACCGGCCGCGTCGGCAGGCAGCTCGAACGCGGCCCCGTCGTCGGCGGCTACCGCGTCAGCCCGCGCAACGTCGGCGCTGCTCCCTTCCGCGTGCTGCCGATGATCGACAAGGCGACCGAGGGTGCCTACCGGCGCGCGGCGATCGAGACGACGCTGCGCAAGAGCCCCGAGGTCAAGGCCTTCTACAAGAAGATGTCCCCTCAGAGCCGCAGTTGGCGCGCCGCCATGCGCAAGGCCTCGACGGACCCGGACGTGCAGCGCATGGTCAGCCGCGAGGTAGACGATGCGCTCGGTTCCTACCTTTCGCTCGGGCCGCGCGAGCGTGGCATCGTCCGGCAGCTCGTCCCCTTCTATGCGTGGTTCCGCGAGATTACGCGGATCACCGCGAAGCTCCCGCTCGACGCACCGCTGCGGCTCAACATCGCGACGAAGCTCTCGCAGGTACAGGACGAACGGATGCAGGACATGCTCGGCCCGCTGCCGAGCTACCTGCGCGGCGCGTACCCGCTCGGGCGCGAGGGCGACAATCAGCGCGTGCTCGCCCTACAAGCGGCCAACCCGTTCGGCACGCTCGATCAGCTCCGGCGCGCCGGACAGTACGGACTCTTCGGCGGCGGCTCCGGCTTCAACCAGGGCCTCGGCGAGACGGCGGGCCTGCTCAACCCGTTCCTCGCCTCGGCGATCACGGGCCGCGACGAGGGCTACCTCAAGGCCTTGCAGAACGAGCTACTGCTCAAGCTGCCGCAGTCGCGTGTCTTGCAGGCGAAGACCTCGACGCTGTACCCGACGCGCACTCAGAGTGACCTCATCGCTCAGTACCTCGGCTGGCCCGTGAAGACCTACAGCGCGGCCCAGGCTCGCGCCTACGCCGAGCGCGAGAAGAGCGGCGGCTAGCTGCGCGCGAGGTCGTACAGCATTCCGAGCAGGGCGTAACCGATCGCGACCACGAAGAGCGCCGCGAGCCCGAACTCGTAGAAGCCGATCGCCCAGGCGAGCACATTCAGGATTCCGTCCATGACCGAAAGCGAGGGTAGCGCGTATGCCCGACTTCGCGACTGCATTGCTCAGCTCGCTCGGCGCGCGCAACACGCCGGAGAACGTCCGCTTCGTCAACGCATGGATGCGGGCCGAGGGAACGAAGGCAGCGTTCAACCCCTTGGCGACGACGCAGAACGCGCCGGGCTCCTACGCGCTGCCGGGCAACGCCGCGATCAACAACGGCATCGCCGTCCAGCAATACCCCGACTTCCAGACCGGACTCGGCGCGACCGTCAAGACGCTCAACAACGGCTACTACGGCCCGATCGTCACGGGCCTGCGCTCCGGCAAGGCGACGGCTGCTCAGCTCGCACAAGCCGTCGCGGACTCCCCTTGGGGAACCGGGCGTGGGGTGCTGAACGTGCTCGGCTCAAGCGGTGGTGGGGCCACCCCCCCGGCCTCGCCCTCCGTGCCGTCGTCCGCAGCGGTGCCGAGCACGTCCAGCACTGTGAGCGTTCCGGGCACGCCGAATATCGCCGGGGCTCTCCTCTCCTCGCTGGGGCAGAGTCCCGGCGCTCAGCTCAACTCGATCATGGGCGCGGTCGCCGCGACGCCGCCGCCCACGACGCTCTCGATGCCGAGCCCGAGCGCCACCCCCATGCCGACCGTCGTGCCCAAGGTGGCAGGAGCGCCGCCCGTCGTCCCGACCGGCACGGGCTCACGCGCCGGGCTCGCCGAGGCCTTCTACGATCCGCTCGGCTCGTTCGACAACGGACGCTTCGGCGGGCCGATCGGCAACCACTCCGACCACGTGCACATCAGCGCCTCGACGCCGACCGAAATGCTCAAGGCGATCCGGCTCGCGCAGAGCATGGGGCTCGCCGTCCGCGAGAACCCCTACGTCGATCCGGTCGATCCCGTGCACGTGACCGGCAGCTACCACTACAAGGCCTTCCCCGGTCAGTACGGCGGCAAGAAGCTGGGCGAGGCGATCGACGTGTCGGGTGCGCCGGAGCGCATGGCCGCGTTCTACAAGGCGATGACGGGCAGCAAGTAGAGTCGCGCGCAGCAGCCTAGGACACTGCCGGACGGATGGGGCTCCTTCGGGAGCCCCCCGTTCTTTCGTTCTAGGTCAGGGTAGGTCAGGGTTGGCGCATCGCAGGGCATCGCTGGGCATCGACGCGGCGAGTGAGAATGGCTGAACCATGCGGCGAGCGCGCTGGAAATCGAGTCTCAGTCGGCCTCCGGAGCGAAAGGTCGCAGGTTCGATTCCTGCCGGGCGCACTTGATGCAGAGCCAAATCTCATTCGACGAGCGTCGGAATACCCCACTCGAAAGTGACACAGGTCAGGGTGTAGGTCAGGGTCGCCCTGACCGGGCAGAGAAAAGGCCGCTTGCGCGGCCCTCTCTCACTACCAATCCCGGCCCGTCGAAGGGGGCCAGACGAAGCGCCATAGAGCGCGCAGGAAGGCGGTCACGCCCGCCTCGGGGGCCAGACGAACGGCCTTCCCCGGCAGACCCGGTTGCCCTCGTCGGTCGCGATGTAGTGCCTGCGGACGCGACCCCCGCGTACCTGCTCGACCTTCTGCCCGCAGGCGGCGCACGTCACCCGAGGCGCTGTGGCGGTAGCCATTCAAGCCCCCGCCTTCACGGTCAGCTCGACGCCGAAGCCGAGCCCGGTCAGCGCCGTGTCGAGCGCCTCGAACTCCGCTTCCTGGTCGATCACGTGGACGTAGGTTCCGAGGTACTCCTCGATCGTGTGGCCGAGCATCTTGGCCGCGACGGCATCGGGGACGCCCGCCTTCTTGAGCATCGAGGCAGTCGTGTGACGGAGGTCGTGCGGGTTGATCTTCCCGAGCCCGGCATCCTCGGCGGCACGCTGTACGCCGCGCGGCCGGAAGTTGTCCTGGGTGATCGGCGCGCCCGAGCGTGCGCTCGTGGTGAAGACGTAATCGCCGTCGCGCCCGTAGCCCTTGCCCTCCTCGATCCAGCGCTGCCGTTCGAGCGCGGCAATCGCGATCGGGAGCAGGCGCACATCGCGCGTCGAGTTGGTCTTGCGGCCGGTGCGTCCCTTCGGCCCCTTGAGCACGAGGCCCTGTCCCTTGCGGCGGCGAAGCTGGGCGCGGACGTGAAGGCGCTTGCCCTCGATGTCGATGTCGTCCCAGGTGAGGCCGCACAGTTCGCTCACGCGCAGGCCTGTCGAGCCGAGCACGAGGAGCGGGTTGAGGTAGAGCGGGTTGACGCTCTCGACCATGGCCGCGAACTTCTCGACCGTGACGATGTTCGGCTCCTTCTTGAGGTCAGCCTTCGACGGCCAGACATCGGAATCGACGAGGGCGAGCTGGTCGGTCGTGGCCCAGCCCTCGCGGAGCGCGGCGCGGTACAGGTGGCGCAGCGTCGTGCGCACGGTGAGCACCGTCCAGCCCTTGAGCTGACGGTCGTAGTCGCTCGACTGCAAGTGCAGGGCGAAGGCCTCGATGTCGCGGAACGTGATCTTCGAGAAGCGCTTGCTCGGCCCGAAGTACGGCAGCACGTGCAGGCGGCAGTTGATTTCATTTTTGGTCAGCGTGTCCTCGTCACGAGTGACGCCGACCTTCGCGCCGAGCTGGGCGAGCATGAGCGCCACGACCTCGGCGAGGGACTTGTCGCCGCGCGTTGCGATCACGGTCTTGCCCGCCGCGCGCCCGCCGTTCAGGATCGCCCACTCCTTCTCGGCGTCCTGCGGGGTGAGCGCGGCGAGGCGCTGCGAGCTTTGCTTGTCGCCGACGTACTGGACGTAGTTCCAGCGGATCGAGCCGTCGGCGAGACGCTCGCGTTGCAGTCCTTTGTGTCCCGGCACCATCGCGCGACGACGGGAGTCGTCCAGCGCGAGCAAGGTGTCTGAGTTTGGCATGGGAGATTCAGCCTCCTGTGTCAATGGCCCCGGTTGCGTCTTGGCGGACGCGCCGGGGCACCTTTTTTGTCGGTGTGAAAGGTCATCGTAGCCGCCCGATCCGATGGTCGTGTTCGAGCATGTCCACGTAGACGCGGCCCTCGACGTTCTTGCCCGGCACGCTCCCGGCCTTCACGCGCTGACGTAGCGCGGCCTCGCTGATCCCGAGCTGCTCGGCTGCCTTCTTGACGGGGACCCAGCGCAGCCCGAGCTTGGCGCGCTCGACCTCCTCGCGCACGAGGTCGCGCACGAGCGGGCGTAGAAGTTCGATCAGGGCCTCGTCGATTTCGGGCACGTTCGCTTCTCCCTTGTGAGGAATCCGTGCATCCCCTGCGCGCTGACTGCGGGGGCTCGTGCGGCAGGTCCGAGGTTCCCGGCCTTCCCAGGGCTTGCGTCTCCCGATCCCCACTTCACGCTCGGGGCGAGTCACGCGCGGTGCGCTCGTGGGCGTCCGCTGTCGGCGACTCGTCTCGGGCTCGGGGCCTATCGCGTGTGTCCTCAGCGCCCCGCCCCCGATCGGGAGAGCCGGTGCCCGACTCTCCTGCTGCTTGTCGCTACGATCCGGCCGTCGAGTCCTCCTTTCCTGTTGGGGCGATAGGAACCACGGGGGGCTCCGGGCGGCGCTTCTCGCGCAGCCAACGGCGCACAAAGTGAGCGTGGTCGTGACGGCCGCGCTCATGCGCCAACTCGTGAAGGGCGAGCAGGAGCAAGTCGTTCTGCTCTTCGAGGCGACGCCGTAGCTCGACGGCGAGGCCTTCGGTGCGGGCGTTGCGTGCGATCAGCTCCTCGAAGAGCCCGCGATCGAGGATGACCTTCGTCTTGGTCTTCGAGGCCAGGTGCATGTCAGTAACCCCCATGTCTCTCGATGCGTTGCTCGCGGTCGGCGACCTCACGCTTGGCCTCGACGAAGCGGGGGCTCGCCCCGTTGATCCGGTCGGCCTTTCGCTGGTCACTGAGCGCGCTGAGAATGCGCAGTGCCGTCCGCCGCTGTACGCGCCTGTGCTCGCCCGCGACCATCGCCCGTAGCGTCTCGGGCCGTAGCCCGTATTGGCGTGGGCCGTACCACGGGCCGCAGCGCTCGATCAGCTCCTTGGTGTAGGCGCGCAGCTCGTCGCTCACGCTGACGTAGCCGTGCGGCCCGTCCTTGCCGAGCAGCTTCTTCCAGTTGTGGCAGACACGGCAGCGCGCCGTCGGCTCGCCCGCGTTCGGCCCCGTGCGGTGGAAGTAGAAGTGCTGCTCGTCGAGCGGCAGCCGCGTCGGCCGCTCGTGGCTCGGCCCCGTACAGAGCTTGTATTGCTCAAAGCCCTTCATCGCCGACCCCCGCCCTCCCCGAGCCGGGCGAGTAGCTCGGCCCGCTCGCGCCGCCATGCCTCTTGCCGCAGCCGCCACCGCTCGTTCGATTCGCGCGCCCAATGCCGAGCCTTGGCGAGCCGAGCGTTGAGTTGCGAGACGGCGACGTGAAGCTCTGTGTTCTCCTTCCGGCAAGTGTCGAGTTGCGCTTCCAATCCCTGCACCGCTTGGTAGAGAGCGGAGTGCCAAGGCAGGGCCGAGAGGCCGTCACGCTCGGCAGGTTCGGCCTGCACGGGACGACGAGGGGCAGGACTCGGAACGTCGTCATTCATGCCGCCTCTCGCTCGGCTCGGCGTAGCTCGCGCACGACCGCGCGGGCGGCGCTCATGCTCGTGAGCTTCTTCTTGGTTTCGACCGTGCGGCCGTCGCGGTGGAAGACCACGAACTCTTCATTCGTGACGAGGATGTGGAAGCCGAGGTAGCTCGTCGTCGTCGCCGTCGTGATCACGGGCGTTCCTTCGGCAGGAGGGCGATCAGGTCGTCGAGCAGGATCGAGACGCGCCACGGCTCGCGGTTGCGGCGGTAGACCACGAGCGGCACGACGCCGGGCGGTGCCTCGCTCTCGGCCTGCTTCGACCACTCGCTCATGCGCAGGTGCTCGGCGCGCTTGACCTCGACGTGCAGCGTCACGGCGTCGCCGCAGACCACGAGCTGATCGCCGAGCCCTTCGAGCCCGCGCACCGGGAAGCCCGCCTCCTCGAAGACGTGGCGCACTTGCAGCTCGCCGAGCAGGCCCTTGTCGCGGCTCTTCTTGCTCAAAAGGGAAGCTCCTCGACGATGCGTGCCCACTCTTCGTTCTTGGCGCGGGCGTAGCGGGCGGCGTCGGCGATCGCGGTCGGCCCCTCGAACTCGGCGACCTCGCGGCCGAAGGTGCCCTCGTCGAGCACGTAGATGCGCGTCACGGCGTCGCCCTCCATGCTTGCGCCGACGACGTAGCGCTCCCCGTTCACGGCGCGTCCTTCTCGAACACGTCATCCGACCACTTCGGCTCGGCCCCTCCGGCGAGCTGGGAGCAGCGCTCGCAGTCTTCGAGGAACCAAATCAGTGAGTAGGGGTCGCGCTGGACATCGCGCTCGCCGATCGTGACGCGGGTCGCGCCGCAGGGGCACGAGTAGCTCGACGAGTAGGAGTGGCAGGTGTCCACGTGAAGGGTGAGCGTCCAGGTGTGCATGTGCTCGCTCACGTCCCGGCCTCGTTGAGCTG
>Ga0310810_10008995_pt1 | contig 11540 bp, 12 predicted proteins | sample NCmetagenome_FD_207641 | JGI IMG/M metagenome (GOLD analysis project Ga0310810, IMG submission 207641) | Soil microbial communities from experimental microcosm in Duke University, North Carolina, United States - NC | ecosystem: Engineered > Artificial ecosystem > Soil microcosm > Unclassified ...
TGGCGGTGGTGGTTCTCCACCACCTCCTCCGCCACCACCGGGCGGCGGTGGTTCTCCTCCACCTCCTCCACCACCACCGGGCGGAGGTGGTTCTCCACCACCTCCTCCGCCACCACCAGGCGGCGGTGGTTCTCCTCCACCACCTCCGCCACCACCGGGCGGCGGTGGTTCTCCCCCACCTCCTCCGGGTGGCTAGTAGAAATAACATCAAACCCGCGATTATCGCGGGTTTGTTATTTATAGGGCTTATACAGTGTTTGGTTTTTGATTTTTGATTTGCTTAGATCGTGTCTTCAATTACAGTTCTCGGCTGCAAAACGAATTGTCAACAGACCCTATTTCGCCTGGAGAAAGTAATAGTGGACACGCCTTAGATCGCGCCGGTATCTTTATCTTCGCGTTTGGATTGTTCTGCAATGACTTTATATTGACGTTCGCTGATGATGCCTGCTTCAAATTTTTCGCGAGCATCGACTTCGATTGTCCGTCCGTGTTCGCGAACTAGTTTGCGCACTACATTGGTGAGCGCAAGAATATCCGTTTCCAACAGTATGTCGCGGATCTTTTCATCAAATACCAAATATTCTCGTAAAGCAACGCGCTTGCCGTCAACGGTTGGCACCAGACGCTGAGAAATAATCAGGCGTACAGTTTCAATGATGTCGATGGTGCGCCCTTGACGCTCTTCAGCTGGAAAGGTGATGACAAGACGGCGCATGGTTTCAGCAACGCTGTTACTATGCAGGGTAGTATAAACCGGGTGGCCTGTCATGGCTGCTTCCATTACTGCTCCGATGGTTTCAGTGTCACGCGCTTCACCAACAAGAATCAGACGTGGTTTGCGGCGCAAGGCATTACGCACACCGGCTGCAAAGCTAGGCAAATGCCGGGGTATTTCAGACTGGCTGACAACCGCAGATGTTTTAATGACATTGTCATAAACGAATTCGATAGGAGATTCATACGTTAAAACTTTGCGATGACTTTCCTTATCTTCGGTAATGTCACGGATGATCGCAGAGAGTAATGTACTTTTACCGGAACCGGTTGCGCCAGTAACATATACCACGCCTTGTTCTGGGGCGATTGCATCCATTAACACTTGCGGCAGTTTCATGGATTCGAGTGTTGGCGGATCAGTGGGAATGGTACGAGCTGTAATTTGCATGGCATCGTGGCCTTCGACCTGACAGCCTGTTCCATTAATACGAAAACGATAGCGTTCCGTGCGATTGGGACGAATTTCATAATGAGTATCGACATCTTTGCCCGACATGATCATAGTCGTTGCGTTAGGTCCATACATCGCATTCAGAATTTCACCGATTTCCATGTTGGCGAGTTTACGACGCGTGATCTTATTCAATTTGCCATAAATTTCAGCGATAACTGGTTCACCTGTCTGAAAGGTGACGTCAGATGCCCCGTGTTTGACGCAGTGAATTAACACCTCGTTAACTGAGTCGATGGTCATACGCGCTGGTTCATGGGGAAAAATAAATTCAGAGTCGGGAGTTGTCGTCATGCGAAACCTCGGCAGTTACTAATATTTGTCTTTAACAACAATGGCGCGCCAGCCTTTGCTGTTAGTCTGCAATTGCGGATGTTCAACAATTCGTAATACCTGATCATTTATGCGCATATCATTGCCGTCACCAGTGACACCAAGTTCAGTGCGTGCCACATATGGCGATGAAATCATTTTTTCTTTGAGAAGTCTGCGATAAATCAGCATTCCATTGAAATCGCGTTTCAGGCGCGAGAGATTTTGCTGGAAGATAGCATAGCCTTGTTCAACACCTTTATCCCAGCCGAGCCGAATCGCATCGCGCCAGACTTTCTGTTCTGCACTGCTTCTTGGCAGCAGGGTTCTATCGGGCATTTCTGGTTTGGAATAATTCAGCATTAAATAATCACGCCAATTTGGGGGTGTTGTTGCAAATTGTGCCTGTTGTACGATTTTATATGTGCGATCTGCAACGCGAATTGTATTGGGATCGGCAAGGTTAAGGCTGTCATCGCCCATTTCCAGCACTGGCGGCATGACACCATGTTCCAGCATAAGTGGGTTGAAATTGAAAATGCTGTCCAGATATTTCTGCTCTGTTGTTAGCCATTTATTAATTTCAGTGGATGACCATGCAAGGCCTCCCTGTGCGCCGAGACTCAAAGCGGTATCTTTCAGTGATCTGCTGCGCAGGCTGCTTAATCCTTCAGGGGAGCTGCTGGACGCGCGTGGATTGATGCGTACACTTTCAAGTGAATTCAGGTTGGTGGTGTCAACATTTTGCTGATGATGGCTGCATGCGGTCAGCATGAGAATGAAGACCCCAAGTAACAACGACTTCTTCATGCAAGTAATATCCTTCTAAACGCAGCAATCAATTTTTGGCATAACGAATTTCAATGGTACGGCTTCCCGGGAACAGTACAACGTTCGCACGTTTTCCGCATTGATAGCCGACATCACGTAAAACATCACCAAGCATAACATTTTTGGCGTATACCGTAACCAATACAGGGATCGCAGGACGCGTGCCTAAAACTCTGACGCGGTAATTGGATGCATTGGCGATTTGTCGAATTAATGGTTCAACCGGTCCAGACCAGTCAATTGTTGTTAGTCCAGCCATTCCGTAGGAAGCAGGGCTGGGGGGTGGTTCTACAGCAAGATTTGGATCCGCAGCTTGCTCAGTTTCAGCAAGATCAACGAGAGACCGGCTAACAGAGTATGATGCTTCCGCCAGGGTCGTTTCTGTTTTGCCAAGATACGTGGGCCGCGGTGCTGGTGGGTTGGCGCAAGCTGATAAGGTGATACAAATTGCCGCGGTCAGCCAATGTTTAAGATTCATGTGTCGCAACATCCCTGATAACTTACTTAATATTGTTAATAGTATAACGACACTCATTAAAATTGAATCGTTTTTGTTAATTAGATAACATCATAGGATATATAGCAGGAGATGACATGGCGAATTGGCGCGATTCAGGTAGAAACGTCAGATTATGGATAATCGATTATCGGGCAGCATTTCCGTTGTTAATACTTTTATTCCATATTCGACTCTGGACTTTTATTTTTGCAGTAATTGCCACTTTATTCTTCGCAATGCTGGAACGCTGGGGGTTTACTGTTGCTGTATTCTCACGCTGGCTGCGTTCTTATATTGCCGGTCCTCGTAAAATCGCCCAACCTTGGTGGAAAATGTAATCATGGCAAATCAGGATATTTCAGAACTTATGATCAGAGCTGCGCGTCAAATGCGCGGTAATTATTCTCTAAACGGTAGACCAATGACAATGGAAGAAGTTTTCAATCCATCGGGTTTGATGGCAGGTATTGCAAGACGTGCCGATCAATTGTGTTCCCTCTGTCTTGGTTATGGCATTGGTGTAACGTTTGAAGAAGAGGAAGGTGCGGTATTGGGTGTGAAAGTAATATTTGATGAAATTACACCGAATAGTTTACGACTTTTATGTATGATTGATGTCTTGAATGAATTGATGCGCGGATCGAGGCCGGGTGATATGACCGCGCTTGATCAGTTGATGTATGATTAGATACCGTCATCCCCGCGAAAACGGGGACCTCGTGATATAACCGTGCAATTGAGCAAAAGAGATTCCCGCTTGCGCGGGAATGACAATCAGGCATTAATAAGGCTTGAATTGTTACTCGTAATCATTTCCATAAAAATTTGCTTGGTATTCACTTTGCCTGTGAGAATCTGACAAACTGTTCTGCAAACCGGCATATTGATGCTATGTTTGTTTGCCAGCTTTTCTACGAGTTCGGCGCTATTTTTGCCTTCAACAACTTGACCGATTTCTTTTTCAGCGGCTTCCAGAGAGTTACCTTTGCCGAGAGCGAGTCCAAGACGGCGGTTGCGAGATTGATTGTCGCCGCATGTGAGGATCAGATCGCCTAATCCTGCCAGGCCAGTGAAAGTTTCCATTTTGCCGCCGAGTGCGACTCCTAACGTGATTATTTCATTGAGGCCGCGTGTAATCAGCGCGCTTCTTGCATTGGCGCCGAGCTCCAGTCCATCACAGATTCCAGTAGCGATGGCGATAACATTTTTTGCTACGCCGCCAATTTCTGTACCAACAACATCTTCACTTGGATAGGTGCGGAAAATCGGACTGTTAAATCGCTGGATAACTTCGTTGCGTAATGCAGTATTTTTTGAAGCAACCATGACAGATGTCGGCATACCTGCTGCAACTTCACGCGCGAAAGACGGGCCGGAAATGACTGCATAAGGCCTGTCTTTACCGAGCATATCAGTTGCTACTTCATGTAATAACTGTCCGCTTTCCGCATCCAGTCCTTTAGTCACACAGATCAAACGTGTTTTGGGATCAATTAATGCTTTCATCATCGCCAATGTATCGCGATAACCCACGGAAGGTACGGCGATGATCACATCTTCGATATTCTTCAATGCTTCAGCGAGGTTTGCAGTGGGTTGAATGGTTTCTGGAAAAGGGTAGCCCGGCATAAATTGATTGTTTGAGCGCTCTGCTATTAGTGCGGCAATTTCACTAATTTCAAAACTCCATAGTCGTACGGTTTGTCCGCGACGAGCCAGATATAAGGCAATAGCAGTACCCCATGAACCAGCACCTAGTATAGTGACAGGTTTTAATGTCAGATTTTCCATTGGAGCTTCCTTTAAATGGGCTATCTAATCAGTTATACATGACAATAAGTTATGACCCAAGAGGGGGGAAATACTAAGGTCTTTTGTGAGAGATCGTCATCCCGAGCGCGTGTTGTGCGCCGTGGGACCTCCTGGATGAAATCGTGCCATCATTGGGAGATCCTTCGTCGCACAACACGCTCCTCAGGATGACACTTTCAGTGTCAATTCACCTTGGACTTATCAGTACCGCTGGTGTCGCCTTGCTGTTTCAAATGTTGTTCGTAAAGCGCATCGAAATTGACTGGTGCGAGAATCAGCTGTGGGAAGCCTCCACGCACGACCATGTCAGAAACTACTTCACGTGCGTACGGAAACAGGATATTTGGGCAGAAGCTGCCAAGCATTTGATGCAGCTGTTCGCTTGGGAAACCGCTGACAATAAAGACGCCTGCCTGATGAACTTCAATCAGAAATGCTGTTTTTTTGCCTGTGCTGACTGTTGCGGTGATGGATAATACTACTTCGTGCATATTATCTTGAATTCTGTTGCTCTTGGTTTCGAGATTCAGTGCAACTTCTGGTTTCCACTCTTCCACGAATGTATGCGGTGTGTTGGGAGCTTCAAAAGAAATATCTTTTACAAATATGCGTTGAATTTCAAAATGAGGAGTTTGTGCATCGTTTTTTGCTGTCATGACTATTTCCTTTCTGTGTATGAATATGATGTTAACTGTTTAAGAGGTCATCGAGTTTACCTGACTTTACTAGAGCAGCAAGGTCATCGTATCCGCCGATGGGCTGATCATTGATAAATATTTGTGGAACAGTGCGGCGATTACTGAGGCTAATCATTTTTTCCAATTCAGCAGCATTTTGATCGACGCGAATTTCTGAAAAGGGAATCTGCTTTGCTGACAATAAATTTTTCGCCAAAGTGCAGTATGGGCAATGATCTTTGGTGTAAACAATGACTTTAGCCATGATTACTCCTTCACTAATGGCAGATCTGCTCCAGTCCAGGCGCGGATTCCTCCGGCGAGAACGAAAGCGTTAAATCCCTGAGTAGCAAGTGTAGCAGCGGCTTTTTGTGAATCAATGCCGTTGCTGCATACAACAAGCAGCGGTTTGCTTTTGTATTTATCCAGACGTTTTCCTGCTTGTGATATATCGCCAGTCTGCAAACTGAGAGAATCAATGATATGCCCTTTGGCGAAAGCATCAGTGTTGCGGATATCAATTACAACGGCGTTCTTTTTGTTGATCAGGAGGACGGCATCAGTAGGGCGCAGGCGAAGACGGCCGCGTTTGGCGCGCAAGACTTCGACTACTGTGAGTGCAATTAATAAAGAAGCCAGTGCATAAAAAAGCCCCATGTGTTTGGCGATAAAAACGGAAATATTTTCCATTGCGTTTAACCCTGATTCAAAAGAATGTGTAATTTAGCGGGATTTGAGGTTTAGGGCAACATCTGTCATCCCCGTCTCGCACAGCACCAAACATCAATACGGCTGGCACCGTGCGTTTTTATGACTGCAGCAGCCGAGCGAACTGTTGAGCCTGTGGTCATGACATCATCAACCAGGGCGATGTGCATGCCCTCATAGGATTGCAGGGATGAAAAGGCGCGGGAGGTATTTTTCCGGCGTTCTGACGCGGTAAGCGAGCTTTGCGGCAGTGTGGGCTTAATACGAATAAGGCCGTGATTTAATGGTATTTTTAATGATCTGGCAACGGGCTTGGCAATTTCCGCCGCTTGATTATAGCCGCGCTCGCGCAAGCGGAAAGGGTGCAGCGGCATGGGAATAATGCAATCCGGCAGGTTCTGCTCTGGATACCATCGTGACTGTATTGCATGAGTCATCATCGTGCTGAACAGGCTGGCGTGGCTGAATTCAGCTTCAAATTTGAGACCGGCAATGAGAGAAGGCAGGGGCGGCTCATACGAATATAGAGCGAATACGCGCGTGTAAGGAGGTGGGTGATTGAGGCAGTCCCCGCAAATGAGCTCATGCCCGGAATATAAAATTTGAGCGCATTTCACACAGGAATGCGATAAAATCGGCAATTCTCGCGCACATGGCGGGCAAAGATGATGCTGTTCGCTGGTGATAGATCTGCACAACAAGCAGGCGCGCGGCAGCAGGATATTAATGAGTGAATCAAAACGAATGAGTGATCGTAAGAGCATGCAATGGTCTCCGGCAGTATATAAAAGTGCGGCATATCTGGCACGCGAAGCGTGTAATGAAATGCTGTCGCGGCTTGATTTCATGACAGTCAATCCAAAGGTGATTGTGGATGCTGGCTGTGGTATGGGTGAGCTGGCGTCAGCGCTTGCGGTGAAATATCCAGATGCAAAAATTTATGCGGTGGATGTTTCTGAAGATATGCTTGCGCATGCGCAGCAATCTGAAAAAATTATTTATCGGCGGGAAGATGCTGCCAAACTATCATTTCCAAATCACTCTGTCGATTTAATCTGTGCTAATTTTTTATTGCCCTGGGCTGATGATGCAGATGCCTGTCTGCGCGAATGGCGCCGCGTATTATCTCCAGATGGTTTATTAATGGTGAGTGTACTCGGGCCGGATACGCTGCGTGATGTGCCGGTTGATAACAAGCCGTCTCTGGTTGATATGCATGATCTTGGTGATGCATTAGTTAATGCTGGATTTATGGAGCCGGTGATGGATACATGCCAGATTGACGTGAATTATCGGGATAGAGAACGCATGCAGGCTGAACTGCATGCGTCAGGTTTACTGCGTGATAAAAACATTCCTGAAGAAGTGCCTTTGCATGTGACATTTGAAGTGATCTATGGCCATGCATTCGCGCCGCTTGCTGCCGGGTTTAAGCCGGACGTGGACGGCTTGATTCGTATTCCACTAGATTCTCTGCGAAAGACACGCGTTTAGCTGCAGGTTTGGCAGGCTTAACTTTTTCTTCTGGTTCTGCAGAAATCATTTCAGCTTTTTCGCCGCTGCCCTGGAATTTCTTGATGGCGTTGGCAGTAGTTGAAAGTGATTTTGTGCGGTTGGGCTGGTCAGTTTTATCTTCCATTTTTTTGATTTTGTTGAGAAATGCATATCCGCCAAAGAAGCCGGCTGCGCATGTGGCGGCAGCTGTTGCTGCCAGTATTCCAGCGATTGCGTCTAACGCCAATAATCCTGCACCAGCGGTAAACAATATTGCGCCGACAGCCAATGTGCAAACTAGAGCAGCTCCAACACCGATGAGTGTGGCATATAGGATTTTCGAGGCTTTTGGATTCTTATCAAAAAAAGATTCTGGTTTTGGTTCTTGCAATGCCTGCGGAACAAACGTTGGTTCAACGGTTTCCTTTATGGCCAATGTTCTTTCACGTGATTCAGTCAGTAATTCAATAATCACGCCGTCCAGTTTTGTATTTCTGAAATTTGGATGGTTAGCATATTTCTGTGTGAGATCATCAACGTCCAGCAAGGTCGCATCCAGACGCTGAAGCAAGTCGGTGCTCCAGTCGTTTTGTTTAATGTCACGCAGGAAGTCAAACAGTTCATCACGAGTTTCCTGAAATGATTTTTCAATATTACTATAGGCGCTGTCGATTTCATTGATCTGACTTTCCAGTTGCAGCAGCGATTCCATTAATTGATTGCGCTGTGATTCAATCTGGCTTAATTGATTATTTTGCATTTCAAGCGGCGGGAAGGCGGTGATATATTCTTCCTGCATTTGTTCCAGTATCTTTATCATCCCTGATAGCTGCGATAACAAAGCGTCGAGATGTTTGATGATGAAATCAGAATTGTGCTTTTTATAAAAATCTCTATGAAAATTTTCATATACTTCCTGCAAGCCTTCTATGATTCTGGTCTTTTGTTCTTCTGTGTATTCAAAATCTTTCAGCATGGAAGCTGTACTTGGGCGGTTGTCTTCAATACCGCGGGCTGCAATATCATTTAATTGAAAAATCAGATTTTCAACTGCCGTGTGATCTTGCTGCAGTTTTTCCTTTAAAGCTTTGTTTCCACGGATCAGCTGATTGATATCAATCAGGCTGGACTGGGTGCTGCTCGTTATGTCACGGATATTTTGATAGTCAGTTGAGTTCGCAAATACGTTTTCAAATTCACTGGTTTTTCCCGCAAAATCTTTCTTCAGAGATTTGAAAAGCATTTTTGCTTCTTCACTGGAGGATTGTGCGGATTTTTCGAGATCTTTTGCGGCTGGGGTGAAAGCAAATACACCTTTTTCCATGGTCATCATGGCGCTGCCATTGGCGGCATGTGTTATTTGGTTGGCGCAAAATTTTTCGAGAGTTTGCCTTATTTGGCGATGGATCTTGTTTTTTTTATGCTTTTGCGATTCATTGAGCAATTCATTAATTTTGCTTTGCAATTCATTCAGGCTCATTGCAGAAAAAAAACTTGGTGCGCTTTGATATTGCCCTAATGCGCCTTTCTCATCGATATATGAAATATTGTTGAATATGGTATTAAATGTATTTGGCTTGCTTTTCAGATCGGCTCTTTTCTGGTGCAGGAAGAAAGCAGCCTGCTGCAAGGCAATCACGAGGTTTTGCTTCAGAGTATCCAGTTTTCGTATGTGATTGCCATAAAAACATCCGTCTTGTGCAGCGAATTCTTTCTGGATATTTGAGATTATTTCTGAATAGTGTTCCAGCAGCAGTTGTTTTTGTGCTTCAGCATCCGAGAACAGTTTTGCCTGCATATCAGTCAAATATGCACGTTTATGCGCGGCATACTGTGAAAGGTTTTCGCTTTCACCCGCATCCAATACGCACACATTATCTATTCCTTTGTTAATAACGTTAAATTTTTCTTTGTAAATTTCATCCAGTCTGGCACGTAAACGGGCGATGTTTTGTCCATTGAAAATATCTTTCAGATAGCCGACTGGAAGTTGCAGCGCTTCTTCAACAGTAGAATAATGATCTGCAAGATTTTGATTTGTGATGAGTGTGGAATCAAAAAAAGTGGGAAGAATTTGGCGTGTGTCCATTTCAGCCTCGTATGTCCATATAAAAAATCAATTCGACTTAACTACGTAGAGTTAAATCGAATTGATATGACTTGTCAATTGATGATTAACGTCTGCCGGCTCTAGGCGCTTGTGTCGTCTTGTAATACTTTTGTTTCAGAACTGAATCTTCCGGATAACTATTCAGGATAGCTGCATAAGTATTAGATAATTTATCAATCGCAGCTTGTATAACACTAGCTCCTGTTGCTGTTCTATCAGTTTCCACTTTTGTAAGATACGCATCCAGAGATCTGGCGCTTCTCCATTCTTGAACTAACTTCTCACGCACTGCTGGATTGGGTTTTGATGAGCCTGCACTGGCACTATATGTGTTGATAATTTCATTCACCAGAGCTTCTTCAAACTGCGCCTTGTTCAATTCCACAGGCTCTTTTGCCAGTTGAGCAAGAGTGAATTGAGTAAAGCATGATGTAGATGGCTGCGAATCTCTGCTTTGTCTCTGCTGCGGTTTTGATGTGACAGATAATCCTGCTTCCTTGTCATTGACAGGCTGAGGCTTGAATGTTGGCATGGGTTTTCTGAAGCCTACTTTACTAGCATTATTTTCGGCAATTTGACGTTGATCAGCGGCTTGTTGATTCAACTGACTTTCGTGCCGTTTACCTTTAATTCTGCCAGCTAATGCTCCTATGCCTGTGCAGATTGCGGTTACGCCAAGGGTACATAATGTGAAAAACGCAGCTGGTCCGCCAACATATGCAGAGGCAGTTGCGATTGCACCCGCGATCGCAAAAGCAGCAGTGCCACCAGACAGGATAATTGCTCCGCCAATTATAGTGGTAACTGCAATGATTCCGACTGCAACCATAAAACCAATCGCTAATCCCTTTAATACCGGGATAGCAACAGGATGCCGCTCTCTAAATGTCGGGCCTTTGCGAATGAATTGAATTTCCTGCGGGTTAATCAGGCGCTGTGGTTGGAAAAACATTTTTGCAGGTGCGCCATTTCTGCCGCCAATGTTTACAGGAGCGTTCAGCCCTTTTGCGGCTTCTGCGAGGAATGAGCGCATTTTGCCGTTTTTAGTGGATGTATTCGCAGCGTGCTGTTGAAATGCTATCAGCAGGTTTCGCGCATGATCAGAGTTGATTGCCCAGTTCAGCGTGTTCGGTTGTCTTGCAAGATCAATCATGTCATAGATGGTTTGCGGGATTGAATATGTTTTATTGTCTGCAATAATTTGAATACGTTTATCGAAACAATATCTCCAGTAATTAAAATTCAGCAGGCTGTTTAATAATAAATGACAGCGCAAGATTGCTTCTGAATCCAGTTGTATACGAATGAGATTAGCTTTTTTCTTATCGATATATTGTTTCACATCATCAGGCAGGAGGCGGAAATATTTATGGCTTTTCAGATCATCAATACGTGCGAGAGCGTTGTCTGAAAATGGATATTGAGCGTTATTTTGTCGTGTAAAATATTCGTTGTCCTTATTGCCTTCTCTCAGACCAGCGTAATATTGTACTGCAACGGCATCTGCATTTTTCGCGCGCTGCAACAGATCAAGTAGACTGGATGATAAATCTTGATATTTGATTGCTTGGTCAGCGGATTGCTGCAGTCTTTCGATATCTGTTTTTATTTCTTCAAGTGTTCTACTGATATCATCAATATACGCGTCTGCTGCGATGGGTTCTAATGTGGTTGCCGTTTTATCCGCCTCAATGAGAGCGCTTTTCATTTTTTCATCGAGTGAACTGAGTTGTTTTAAAATATCTTCAACAGCCTGAAGCAGCTCTGGTTTTTGATTTAATCGTTTTTCATATAAGTCTCGCAGCGATTCAGTTAATTGTTGCGGTAAATCGAGATTAATGATGGTCTGGGTAGGTGGATTGAGAC
>Ga0310810_10008996_pt1 | contig 11540 bp, 10 predicted proteins | sample NCmetagenome_FD_207641 | JGI IMG/M metagenome (GOLD analysis project Ga0310810, IMG submission 207641) | Soil microbial communities from experimental microcosm in Duke University, North Carolina, United States - NC | ecosystem: Engineered > Artificial ecosystem > Soil microcosm > Unclassified ...
GCCCATGCGGCGCGCCACCACATCCAGGTGAACACCGCGTGCCGCAATGTACGCGGCGCCCAGCTCCCAGTTGCCCAGATGCCCGCCGCACATCAGCAGTCCGCGCCCACGCGCGCGGAGCCGCTCCACGACGTCCCACGCGTGCACCTCTTCGAACAGGTCGAGCACCTGGTCGCGGCCGATGCGGGCGAGCAGCGCGGTTTCGGCCGCGACACGGCCCAGATGTTCGAAGGCGCCGCGTGCGATGCGGGCGACTGCCGCGCGGTCGAGCATGGGAAAGGCCGCGGCGATCTGCAATTCCACGACGCCGCGCCGGATGCCCAACGGCTGGTATCCCAGCGCACCCAGCCGCGCGCCCATCGCCACCGCGTGCGGCCACGACATGGTCCCGAGGGCACCCATCATGGCGCGCAGCGCGCCATACTCCAATCGGTGCGAGAGCGTTGCAACCGGTGGCGGCGGCACGGGATTCGGTGCGGCCGGCGCGCTCGGGGTATCCGAAGCGGACACCAGCGGCTCTACCATCGTGTTCGATCGCCGGCGGCGAGCATCGCGCGCTCGAACGCATCGAGCATGGCCGCCTCACTCTGATCGCGCACCACGCGCGCATGGCCAGCGCTCCCCATCGCGGCGCGCTGATCCTCGTGAGCCAGGAGGCGCGCAATGACCGCGGCCGCATCGTGCGAGTCGCCGGGCGACAGGATGACGCCCGTGATGCCGTCAGGCACATACGGCTGCGCCGTGGAGCCGCGCTCCGCGATCACGGGCACGCGGCAACCGGACAGATCGAGCGCACCATAGGCGCCGTCGTCACCCTGCGCGACGACCCATCCGAGTTCCGCCAGCGCCAGCACCGACAGCGCATCATCGCGCGGTCCGAGAAAGCTGACGCGCGGCAGGATGTGCAACGCGGCGGCGTGCATGCGGAATTCCTCGTTGTCCGAACCGGGTCCCACGAACACCAGATGCAGATCGGGATGCCGCGGCGCCAGCAGCCCCATGACCCGAACGACGGTCGCCGCCGCCGCGCGTCCGGGAGGATCGTACACGCAGACCAGCGCGCGCGCGGTGGTCGGCGCCGCCACGGACGAGAGCGAGGCCGCACGCAGCCCCTCGTATCGCGCCGCGTTCACGCCCAGGGGCACAACGGCGGCCGGCAGACGGCCGGACGAGGCAGCCGGCGCGCGACGCAGGTCGTCTTCCGTGGCCAGGAGGAATCCGGTGGCTGTGAGGCGCATGCTCGCGCGTGCGGCGGCGCCAAGCGTGAAGCAGCCGCCGGATGGGACCCGCCGCAACACCGCCGCACGCTCCGCCATGCGCGCGGCGGCCGCCGCCGTGATCTGCTCCGTTTCCGTGTGCACGCACACGACCTGGATGAACCGCTCGCGCAGCGCGCGCCGCAGCCGCTGCACTGTCACCACCGGTGAGGCGCCTGCAGCAAGACCGAGCACTTCGTACACGCCGAAGTCGAGCCGCTGCTCCGCCGGACTCTCGGCCGGACAGGCGAACGTCACCATGTGGCCGCGCTCGCTGAGCCCGCGCGCGAGCGCGGCGAATGCGCGAGTGCCGCCCGTCCATTCCATGGAAGCGTGGTAGAACAGGATGCGCACTCAGTCCGCCTCTACACGCTCGCGGCTGGCAAGCTGCATGGCATTGAGCCGGTAATAGGCACCCTGCTGCGCGAGCAGCTCGGCGTGCGTGCCGCGTTCCATGATGCGTCCCCGGTCCAGGACGAGAATCTCGGTGGCATGCCGCACCGTGGACAGGCGATGCGCAATCACGAACACCGTCCGCCCTTCGAGCAGGCGGTCAATGGCTTCCTGCACCAGCCGCTCGGACTCGGTGTCCAGCGACGAGGTGGCCTCGTCCAGAATGAGAATCGGTGGATCCACCAGGAGCGCGCGAGCGATGGCAATGCGCTGGCGCTGGCCGCCGGACAGCCGGGTGCCGCGCTCGCCCAGCGCGGTGGCGTAGCCGTGCGGCAACTCGGCGATGAACTCGTGCGCGTTCGCCGCGCGCGCGGCTGTCTCGATCTGCTGGTCGGTGTATTGATCGCCGCGACCGTAGGCGATGTTGTTGCGCACGGTATCATTGAAGATCACGGTCTCCTGACTGACGATGCCCATGATCGCGCGCAGCGACTGCAGGGTGATCTCCGTCGTGTTCACACAGTCCAGCGTCACGCGACCGCTCGTGGGCTCGTAGAAGCGCGGGATGAGATCGGCAATGGTCGTCTTCCCCGCGCCGCTGGCGCCCACCAGCGCAATGACATCGCCCTTGCGCGCCGTGAAGCTGATGTCCGAGAGGACGGAATCGGCCTCGCCATCGTAAGTGAACGACACGTGCTCGAATGCCAGCGAATCGTTCAAAGCGCTCACGGTCCGTGTGCCCGTGTCCAGCGATTGCTCCGTGGGATGATCGAGCACGTCGAACAACCGCTCGGCGGCGGCGAATGCATTCTGCGCGATCGCCGGGATCTGCGAGAGCTGCTTGAGCGGCTGCAACAGCCGCATGACGAACGTGAGAAACACCAGGAACTGCGAGGCCTGCAGGCTGCCATCCACGAGGACAAACCGCGCGCCGATCCAGAGGAGCAGGACGGTGATGCCGGTGCCGAGCGTTTCGGTGATCGGCTGGGCGATGAGCGCGATGCGGGCCATGCGCACCAGCCCGCCGGAGTACGTGTGGCTGGCCCCCACGAACCGCGACGCCTCATACGGCTCCGCGCCGTACGCCTTGACGAGCCGGATGCCGCTCACGCTCTCCTGCAGCACGCTCATCATCTCGCCATGATCGTTGCGCAGGCGGCGATAGCCGCGACGCAGGCGGCGCAGCAGCGGCTGCAGCGCGAGGGTGAGCAACGGCGCCACAATGAGCGCGATCAGGGTGAGCCGCCAGGAGATGCCGAACAGGTAGGCGATGTAGATGATCACGAGCGCCGCGGCAGACAGCGCCTGCGTCACGAGCTGCGTGACGAGCGTGCGCGTCTGCTCGGTATCGGACAGGACGCGCGAGAGGATCTGGCCGGTCTTGGTGCGCGTGAAGTATCCGAGCGGCAGCAGCTGCATGTGCCGGTACACGGCGTCGCGCAGGTCACGCGTGACGTACTCCTGCAGCTCGGCGCCCAGCGTACCCGCGAGCCAGATGAAGAAGTTCTTGGCCGCGACCGTCGCAAGAATGATCAGGATGACGTTCCGCAGCGACCGCATCGGATTCGCCGGATCCAGCAGGGCGCCGATGGTCGCGTGCAGGAAGTCGTTCACCCAGCCGTGGCCGAGCGGCAGTGCCGGCTGGTCGAACAGCGCGTTGAGGAACGGAATCAGGAGCGCGAACGAATACCCGTCCAGCGCGGCGCCAATGAAGTTGAAGGCGATGTTCCCGGCCATCCGCCAGCGGTGCGGACGCAGGAAGGCGAACAGACGGCGGTAGAGGCGCACTATCGCCGCGGGGTGAGCAGCGCCACGGGCAGGATCACTTCCTCCGGCGTGACGCCGCCGTGGAGGAAGGAGCCGCGATAGCGCGTCTGGTACTCGCGCAGCTTGGTCGGATACACGAAGAACGTATCGCCCACCGCGAACAGCGAATTGGCGCCCAGCCCCCGGCGCGGCAACCGCAGCTCGTCCGAGTTCGTGAACAGCAGCGCGTGCTCCGGCCGTTCGGCACGCAGGTCCTCGCCGAACTTGTAGCGCAGGTTGGCGGTGGCGTCGCGTTTGGCGAACACCGTGGCTGGCGTCTGGCAGTGAATGGAGCCGTGATCGCTGGTGACGAGCACGGGGATGCCGCGCCGTGCGGCTTCCTTGAGCAGCGTGAACAGCGCGGAACGTTCGAACCACTGGCGCGTGATCTGGCGGAGCGCGATCTCGTCGCGTGCCACTTCGAAGAGAATGGCGGATTCGCTGCGCCCGTGCGTGAGCAGGTCCACGAAGTTGAAGACGAACGCGCTGACGCCTTCGGTCCCGATCACGCCGGGAAGGCGTCGCTCGAGGTCCGTGGAATCCGACGCCGAAGAGATTTTCTCGTAGCGCACGGGCACGCTGGCGTTGAGGTCGCTCAGATGGGCTTCGAGCAACCCCTTCTCGTGCGCATTGAGCGACTCATCCTCGCGTGCGCCCCACCAGTCGGGGAACCGCGCGGCGATCTCGCCCGGGAACAGCCCGCTGAAGAGCGCGTTGCGCGAATAGGGCGTGGCGGTGGGCAGCACGGAGAAGTGATGTGTCGTTTCCACGTCGAATTGCGGCGCGAGCAGCGGCTGGAGCACCTGCCACTGGTCGAGACGCAGGCAGTCAATGACGACGAACAGCACGGCTCGCGAGCGCTCCAGCACGGGGAGCAGGAACTCACCGACGACATCCACGGACAGCGGCGGGCGATCCCCCTTGAGATCGCTCAGCCAGGCCGGGTATGCGGTGCGCATGTAGCTGGCGAATTCCCGGCGCATGTCGGGATAGAGCGCCTGGAGTGATTCGTAGAGGCTCTGCTCCCTGGCCTGCGCCAGCTCGATGTCCCAGTCCACCATCTCGGCGTAGCGCGTGATCCAGCCACGCCAGTCGAGCGTGCGCTCCCGCTCCAGTTCGAAGGCGCGGAAGCGCTCGACGAAGGAGCGCGCGATCGCCTGCTGGCGGATGCGCGGGCCTTCCAGCACACGGGTGATGACCGTGAGCACCTGGCGCGGATTGATCGGCTTGACGAGATAGTCGCGCACGTCCATGCCGATCGCCTCACGGAGCGTGGCATCTTCCTCGCTCTTGGTCACCATGACGATCGGCAGGAGCGGATCCAGCTCGCGGATTTCCCGATAGGCTTCGAGCCCGCGCTTCCCGGGCATCTGTTCATCGAGCAGCACGATGCCGTACGGTTTGCGGCGCAGCATCTCGACCGCGTCATCCGCGTTCGTGGCCGCGTCAACCTCGAAGCCTTTCTCTCGCAGGAAGATGCGGTGCGACTCGAGAAGGTCGGCCTCGTCGTCGATCCAGAGCACCGACTTGAGCGGTTGCGCCATGTGAGGGCAATGTAGCCGGACAAAAATTGTCGGGCAACGCGCCGCGCCGCTTCCCTGCCCTGAGCCGCGTGGTCTAGATTCGGTTCGTGAACCCGCCGCTTCCCCCCTATTCGCTGGTGCCGCACCGCTTTCCACTCCGCGCCCTGGCGACACGTGCGGCCGGCGCGCCGCTGGGAAGTGCGCGCGAAGTCACGCTCGCCTGCCTCATGGCGGCGAACCTTGCGGCGCACCAGTCGCTGGCGGCGCCGCTTCCCCCCCGCGTGCGCGCGGACCGCGTCACGAAGGCAAGGGGCTGGTTCGCGGCCCGCGCGCTGCCCGCGGCCGTGCGCATTCCGCTCAGCCGGCTCCTCGATACGCTGTCGAATGATTCGCTGCCGGACGTCGCCGCCGCGCTGACGCTGGTGCTCAGCGCATCGCGTCGCTACCTGGATGCGGCCAGCATTCGGGAAGTGGAGACCCTCTCCCGGGTCCTCGCCGCGGGGGGTGGGAGCTAGTCGTACAGACTGCATTCCTGCCCCGCAGCGGTCCGCGCCCCACTCCGTCACACCTGACCCTTTCTCCAATGCGGAGTATCTTCTGGCATGCCTGGACGCGCTGACATCTCGCCCCTCACGCTGCTCCTGAAACACATTGACGCCATCGCCGATGGCGACACGCTGCCAGACGGCGTTCCCACCGGCTTCCCCACGCTGGACCGCGTCCTGGCTGGCGGGTTGCGTCCCGGCGACCTCGTGGTACTCGGCGGCGATGTCGGCGTCGGCAAGTCCGCCCTCGCCATTGCGATGGCACTCCATGCCCGGCAGGCCGGACATCAAGTGGCCTACTTCAGCGGTGAGATGGATGCGACCCGATGGCTCGAGCGCGCGCTGGCCATCGAGGGCAAGGTCAGCATGGACCTCATTCGCCGCGGCAAGGTGAACGACGACGAACGCTCAGCACTCGGTGCGGCCGCACTGCGCCTGCGAGACGCCATTCCCCGTATCTCGCACATCGCGCCGGATGGCGCAGCCGCGCTGGCCGACGCCATTCGGCAGGATGGTGACGCCGCGCTCGTCGTCGTGGATTCACTCCAGTGCGTACCGGCCGGCGATGTGCAGCGGGAGGACGCACTCGCCTTCGCGGTTCGCGTGCTCAAGTCGCTCGCCGTGGAGCGGCAGGCCATCGTGCTGCTCGTCGCCCACCTCAGCGCGATCACGAAGCGCACGGACATGCGGCCCGTTCTCGACGACTTTGGTGCGCTGGGCGCCGTGAAGCAGCACGCGGACGTGATTCTCGCGCTCTATCGCGACGAGTTGTACGACCGGGCGCCCGGACGCGAGGGCGCCACGGAGCTGGCGATTCTCAAGAATCGCGAGGGGCCCATGACCTACCTGGATCTGTATTTCTACAAGCAGTGGTTGCGATTCGAGGACATGGTGGAAGCGTAACGGCGTGTGTCGCTCCCTCGTCTCCGCCCTTCCGCCGCTTTATCTTTTCTCACATCAGCTCCATTCATCACGAGTGTGCCATGGCAGGTCATAGCAAGTGGAAGCAGATCAAGCATTACAAGGCAGCCGCGGACGCGAAGCGCGGCGCGATGTTCACCAAGCTCATCCGGGAAATCACGGTCGCAGCCAGATCAGGCGGCGGTGATCCGGCGGGAAACCCGCGATTGCGCACCGCCATTGACGCCGCGCGGGCCTCCTCCATGCCCAAGGACAACATCGAGCGCGCGGTCAAGAAGGGAACCGGCGAACTGGAAGGCGTGGATTATCAGGAAATCACGTACGAGGCGTATGGTCCGGGCGGGGTGGCGCTGCTCATTCATGCACTGACGGACAACGCCACGCGCACGGTTGCGGATGTCCGGCACAAGCTCTCGCGCGGTGGCGGAAATCTCGGCGCCACCAACTCGGTCGCCTGGATGTTCGAGCGCAAGGGACAGATCTACGTGGACGCCACGGGCCATGCCGAGGACGCCGCGCTCGAAGCCGCGCTCGAGGCCGGCGCCGAAGACATGAAGCATGAGGGGGACCAGTACGTCATCACCACCGATCCCGGCGCGCTGCACACGGTGCGCGCGGCGATCGAGGCGCGAGGCATTGTCGTGCAGGAGGCGGAGATCACCATGATTCCGCAGACGGCGGTGCACGTGGAGGGCAAGACGGCCGAGTCGCTGCTGCACCTCATGGAAGAGCTGGATGAACTCGACGACGTGCAGAAGGTCGAAGCGAATTTCGACATCGATGTCGCCGAGATGACCCGCTCGTGAGCAGCCGCGCGTGATCGTGCTGGGGCTTGATCCGGGCACCGCCGCCACGGGCTATGGCGTCGTCTCGGGGGAGCCCTGCGGCTCCCTCTCTCTCATCGAGTGCGGCGTGATCCGCACCACCGCGCGGGATCGCCTGCCCGTCCGGCTTCGTGAACTGCACGAGGAAGTGGGGCGATTGATCACACGCCACCGTCCGGATGTCCTCGCCATCGAGGATGTGTTCTACGCGCGCAATGTGCGCACCACGCTGGTGCTCGGTCACGCGCGCGGCGTGCTGCTGCTCGCGGCCGAGGAGGCCGGCCTGGAGATCCACGAATATCCGCCCGCGACGATCAAGAAGACCGTCGTGGGCGCGGGCGGTGCGTCCAAGGTGCAGGTGCAGTTCATGGTGGCGCGCCTGCTCCGGCTGAAGCACGCGCCGCAACCGAGCGACGCCGCCGATGGTGTCGCCGCCGCTCTCACGTATCTCATGACGGCGCGACTGCCGCAGCTCCGGGAGCCGCATTGATCGCACAGATCAGGGGCATGCTCGCCGCGAAGGAGCTCGACCGCGTGGAGATCATGACACCCGGCGGGGTGGCGTACGAGCTGGTCATTCCGCTGAGTGTCTTCGAGATGCTGCCCAGGCTGGGCGAGCCCGTCGCGCTCTTCACGCACCTCGTGGTACGCGATGATGGCTGGCTGCTCTGCGGCTTCGCGAACGCGCTGGAGCGCCGCGTCTTTCAGCGGCTGCTGTCGGCCAACGGCGTGGGACCGGCGCTGGCGCTTGGCATGCTGTCCACCTTGAGCGCCGACCGGCTCGTGCGCGCGATTCGGGAGCGGGACGTGGCCACGCTGCAGGGCGTGCCGCGCGTGGGAAGAAAGAAGGCCGAGCGACTGGTCCTCGATCTCGCGGACAAGATGGACGATGTGCAAGGCGAACAGGATGCGGGCGCGCTCCGTTCCGCCGGCGCCACGGCGGAAGACGCGGTTCGCGCGCTCGTGTCGCTCGGCTACAATACCGCGGAAGCGGACAAGGCGGTGCGCACCGCGCTCGATCAGGATGGCCGTGGCAAGAGCGTATCGGAGCTGATCCGCATGGCGCTCAACGTCATTGGAGGACGGAAATAGTGCCTGCCCGCCGTACCGCGACATTCACGGAATCGGTCATCCGCGAGATGACGCGCATCGCGCATCAGCACGAAGCGATCAATCTCGCACAGGGGTTCCCCGATTTTCCCATGCCTGGGCCCATGAAGGACGCGGCATGCGCCGCGATTCAGGGTGACATCAACCAGTACGCGATCACGTGGGGCGCGCCCGCGCTGCGCCTGGCCATCGCCGAGAAGTACCGGCGGTGGTACGGCATGGACGTGGACCCGGAGCGCGAGATCACCGTGACGTGCGGCGCCACCGAAGCCATGGCATCCACCTTTCTCGCGCTGCTGGACCCCGGCGACGAGGTGATCATCCTGGCGCCGTTCTACGAGAACTACGGACCGGATGCGATCCTGGCGGATGCGAAGCCGGTGTATGTCCCGCTGGAGGGGCCCGAGTGGCGGCTGGATCCCGACCGGCTGCGCCGCGCGTTCACGTCGCGCACCCGCGCGATCGTCGTCAACACTCCGCATAATCCGACCGGCCGCGTGCTGGCACGCGACGAGATCTCGCTCATCGCCAGCCTGTGCGTCGAGCACGACGTGCTGGCGTTCACGGACGAGATCTACGAGCACATCCGCTACGTCGGCGCGCACCACGCGCTGGCCACATGGCCCGGCATGCGCGAGCGCACGGTGACGATTTCCGGGCTGTCCAAGACCTTCAGTTGCACGGGTTGGCGCCTGGGATACGCCATCGCGCCCGAAGCCCAATCGGTCGCCATTCGGAAGGTGCATGACTTTCTCACGGTGGGCGCGCCCGCGCCGCTGCAGGCCGCCGCCGCCGTGGCGATGCGCTTCGACGCGGACTACTACAACCAGCTCGCGCGCGATTACCGTGAACGGCGCGATCTGCTCGCTGGGGCGCTCACCGAGGCGGGATTTCTCTTCTCGCTCCCACAGGGCGCCTATTACATTCTCGCCGATTTCTCCGCGCTGAGCGACACGCCGGACGACGTCTTCGCCAAATGGATGACGGCAGACGTCGGCGTCGCGACGGTGCCTGGATCGAGCTTCTACGGCGACGGCGATCTCGGCAGGAGATTCGTCCGATTCGCGTTCTGCAAGAAGACAGAGACGCTCGCGCGCGCCGCGGAACGACTGGCGACGCTTCGCGCGAAGGTCTGATGCACGCTATTCCGCTCCGGCTCGTCGCTCATCGCGCTCGTGCATTCGGCATTTCTTCGGTGTAGATTACCGCCATGGCCCGTGCCGAAATAACGACCCCGGAGTCGCTCGCCGACGAATCCGTCATCGAGCTGTCGCTGCGCCCCCAGCGGCTGGCCGAATTCATTGGCCAGCAGAAGCTCAAGGAAAGTCTTCGCATTTACATTGATGCCGCGCTCGCGCGCCGTGAGCCACTGGATCACACGCTCTTCTACGGACCACCCGGCCTCGGCAAGACCACGCTCGCCGAGCTCATCGCCCGCGAGATGGGCGTGAACATTCACGCCACGTCCGGCCCGGCGCTCGAGAAACCGGGCGATCTCGTCGGCACGCTCACGAACATGCGCGCCGGCGACGTGCTCTTCATTGACGAAATCCATCGCCTGCGTCCCATCATCGAGGAGTTCCTCTATCCCGCCATGGAGGACTACCGGATAGACATCCGGCTGTCGGAGGGACCCAAGGCGCAGACGATCACGATGCCGGTCGAGCGATTCACGCTCATCGGCGCGACGACGCGATTTGGAATGCTCACGGCGCCCATGCGCGCGCGCTTCGGCATTCCGCTCCGGCTCAACTTCTATCCCGTGGAGGATCTCGAGGAAATCGTCGCGCGATCGGCGGACGTGCTGCGCGTCGAGGTGGACCCCGCGGGCGCGTCGGAAATCGCGCGGCGGGCCCGGGGGACGCCGCGCGTGGCGAACCGGCTGCTGCGGCGCATTCGTGACTACGCGCAGGTGAAGAGCGACGGCCGGATCACCAGACCGGTGGCTGACGCGGCGCTGGACATGCTCGACGTGGATGCGTTCGGCCTGGATGACATGGATGCCCGCATCCTCCGCACCATCATCGAGAAGTTCGACGGCGGACCTGCCGGCATCCGGTCCATCGCCGCCGCGACCGGAGAGGACGAGGGCACCATCGAGGAAGTGTACGAACCCTTCCTCGTCCAGAACGGCTTTCTGCAGCGCACCCAGCGCGGCCGCGTCGCTACCGCGCAGGCGTACCGGCACTTCGGGTATACGCCGCCCGCGCCGGGCAGCGGGCAGCCGACGCTGTTCTGACGCGGTGCGCTCCGGCGGCCCGCGCAGCGCTTGACAGTTTCCGGGCCGCGCCGCATGCATGGAGCATGCGCCGCTGTCTGCTCGTCGTGCTTCTGGGCGCAGCCTCGGTGGCCGCGCGGGCTTCACCGGCCCAGCAGACGTACGCCGCATCGCAATCCGCTCCGCCCCTCACGCACGCCGACTCGCTCAGCGCGCTGCATGCGCTGGACGATCGCGTGCGCGCGAACCGCGAGGACGCGGAGGCCTGGCACGCGCGTGGAGTGCTCGCGTGGCAACTCTCCAATGCCGAGCGCCGGGCCGGGTTCATGCGCCGCCTGGCGAACGACTCGCTGCTCGCGCTCGCGGATTCCTCCCTGCGTCTTGCGGTCCGCTACGCACCGGGCAGCGCGGGCTACCTCGTGGATCAGGGCCGGTTCGATTTGACGTCGAATTCGGCGGCGGTGCGCGGTCGCGCCGCATCGCTCTTCGAGAAGTCTGCCGCCGAGGCACGACGCGCCGGCGACCCCGTCACCCTCGCGCGCGCGCTGGATGAACTGGGCATGACCTGGTGGCGCCGCTATGACGACCTCGCCAACCGCACCATTTACAGCCATGTGAGCAAGGCGCTGCACGACCGGAGCTTCCTGACGGATCCGCGCTCCATCGCGTACTACATAGACAATCAGGCCATTCGCGCCGCATCGCAGGACTGGTCCGGTCAGGAGGAATATCTCCGCGCGCAGGACGACTTCACGGATGCCCTCGCGGCCGATCCCGCGAATCCCGGCGCGCTCCGGCACATGTACATGCTGCTGGCAGACCGGCAGCGCTGGGCGGAGCTGGAGGAGGTGTCGCGCAACCGCATTGCGCGGGACTCCACCGATGCCTGGGCGTGGCTGGCCCACGGCCTCGCCGCGCATCGCCTGGGCGACGAGCGGGCATCG
>Ga0310810_10008999_pt1 | contig 11539 bp, 10 predicted proteins | sample NCmetagenome_FD_207641 | JGI IMG/M metagenome (GOLD analysis project Ga0310810, IMG submission 207641) | Soil microbial communities from experimental microcosm in Duke University, North Carolina, United States - NC | ecosystem: Engineered > Artificial ecosystem > Soil microcosm > Unclassified ...
ATGATAACAGAATTTATTAACCCATTAATTCTACAAAATTCTGTTACCGAATTACTAAACCCTTACAGCACTCTTGTGCTATAACAATTCTATTCAGCTTTTGTCCACCCCCCATTTGATCATTCATTCTTAATGTATATCCCCCGCTGGCGGAGGAAGTACTTCGATCGTAAAGTATTTTCAAATTGGGGTCGACAATATTGTGCGGTTTTCGGAAACTACTTACACTCCTCCTTTATCTGCTCATCGATCACCTGTTTAATTTCCATATGGGCATTAGCTCTTTCATCACCCAAATAATTTTTTACGAAAAGTATATAAGCATAGCCACGACAGAAATCGATCATTGGCCAAGTGCCAAATAACCCCGGGCTGGCAAGTGCTGTTGCTTTACCCTTTCTTTCTTCTACCACCCAACTACCAAGAGCATAATTAAAACCTTCAGCCGATTTCGGTACATAGCGTTTCGGCACATTAGCGGTTTCTATCTTTATCATTTCATCAACAGATCCTTCACTGAGAATTTGTTTACCATTATATTTTCCTTTGTTCATCAGCATCACCAAAAATTTCATATAATCTTCGGCAGTTGATCTTGCTCCGCCAGAAGGATCATAAAGGCCTCCATCCAATTCTGTAAATGTCGTTTGCCGCATGCCAAGAGGAGTAAATAGTTTTTGCTTGATCAATGCATCAAACTTTCTTTTGCTTACAACTTCCAACACTTTTGCAGCGATATTTAGTCCAATATTCCCATACCAGAAATCAGTGCCAGCATTGGCTCTTATTTCCCTTGCTGCAAAAGATTCCACTTCTTCATCAAGCGATTCAAACTTTTTTCTTTGAAACATCTTCTTCAAAAATTTTTCGTCATCTTCAATACCCGTCATATGTGAAAGACAATTGCGTATAGTGATATATTTCTTCATGTACTTTTCAAAAACGGGGATGTATTTCACCACGGGATCATCAAGAGATATTTTTCCTTCATCAACAAACTGCATCACTAATGCGGCAGTCAACCATTTGCTGCAACTGGCGATTGGTGCTATCGTTTTACTTTTATATTCTCCCACTTCTTTTCTATATGTAAGTGTATCGTCCCTTTTCCAGATCAAAACCACATAATCCTTCCCGAGAAGACCCTGTTTTTCCTCCAAAATTCTATCAAGGCCACTGAAATTATATCTCGATACTAAAGGCTTTTCTTTCCTTTGAGCAATTGTGGTATGAAAGATTAGCAGGGTAACGATAAAAATGCTGAATTTGAGACAGTAAAACCTGATTTTTAATGACATAGTTTCTGAATTTGGCTCTTGGATTGCTGTTTGAGATTAGGGTTTAGTCAATTTTAAACCTTCAAATTATTATATGAACTTAGGAAATTTTACCATAAAAGCCGCAGAAGCTATCCAGGCTGCCCAGCAATTAGCTTTTAATTCACAGAACCCAAATATTGAAACGGAGCATATCCTAAAGGCGTTGATCGAGCAACAGGATTCACCAGTGGATTATTTGCTTAAGAAAAATAATGTTACGATTAACCTTGTTGACAGTAAGTTGGATGAACTCATTTCCAAATTGCCAACCACAACAGGCGATCCTGCACAATCAGTAAGTCGTGATGCAAATAATGTTATTCTTCGTGCAGGCGCAGTAGTCAAAGAATTTAAAGACGAGTTTGTGACACCTGAACATTTATTGTTAGCCATTGTACAAGGAAATGATGCTGCAGGAAAGTTGTTGAAGAATTCAGGACTCACCGAAAAAGGATTAATAATAGCAATCAAAGAACTGAGAAAAGGAGAAACAGTTACTTCCCAAACACAAAGCCAGGAGTTCAATGCGCTTAATAAGTACGCAAAGAATTTAAATGAATTGGCAAGACAAGGAAAACTTGATCCTGTTATTGGTCGTGATGAGGAGATAAGAAGAACTCTGCATATTCTTTCAAGAAGAACAAAAAATAACCCGATCCTTGTTGGTGAACCGGGGGTTGGTAAAACAGCAATTGCAGAAGGCATTGCACATAGAATCGTTAATGGTGATGTTCCTGAAAATTTAAAATCAAAGATCATCTATGCGCTGGATATGGGATTACTTATTGCCGGTGCAAAATATAAAGGTGAGTTTGAAGAAAGATTAAAAGCTGTTGTAAAAGAAGTCGGGAACAGCAATGGCGAAATCATTTTATTCATCGATGAAATTCATACACTCGTTGGCGCAGGTGGAGGTGAAGGAGCAATGGACGCAGCAAATATTTTGAAACCTGCATTGGCTAAAGGGGACCTCAGAGCAGTTGGGGCCACTACTTTAAATGAGTACCAGAAATTTTTTGAAAAAGATAAAGCACTTGAAAGACGTTTCCAGAAAGTATTAATTGATGAGCCTTCGGTAGAAGATGCCATTTCAATTTTGCGTGGCTTGAAAGATCGATATGAAACGCATCACCATGTTCGTATTAAAGACGAAGCCATCATTGCAGCTGTTGAATTGTCACATCGCTATATCACTGATCGTTTTTTACCTGATAAAGCAATTGACTTAATTGACGAAAGTGCAGCAAAGCTTCGCCTGGAAATGAATTCAATGCCAGAAGAGCTTGATACACTTGAAAGGCAAATTCGGCAATTAGAGATAGAAAGAGAAGCCATCAAAAGAGAGAATGACGATTATAAACTTAAGGAGTTAAACACAGAGATTGGAAATCTTTCAGTAGAAAGAGATACATTGAAAGCAAAGTGGAGAGAAGAAAAGGAATTAGTCGAGAAAGTTCAGAATTCAAAAGCAGAAATTGAAAACTTAAAAACTTTAGCTGAAAGGGCAGAGCGGGAAGGCGATTATGGTAAAGTGGCAGAGATCAGGTATGGTAAAATAAAAGAACAGGAAAAGATCATTGAGGAGTTGAGCAAGCAACTTGAATCAACTGGTGAGAAGAGACTTTTAAAAGAAGAAGTAGATGCGGAAGATATTGCAGAAAGTGTTGCAAAGTCAACTGGTATCCCTGTTACAAAGATGTTACAAAGCGATAAAGAAAAATTATTGCATCTTGAAGATCATTTACATGAGAGAGTTATAGGCCAAGAGGAGGCAATAACCGCCGTTGCAGATGCAATAAGAAGAAGTCGTGCAGGATTGCAGGATCCTAAAAAACCAATCGGTTCATTTATTTTTCTTGGAACTACTGGGGTTGGTAAAACAGAGTTGGCAAAAGCTTTGGCAGAATATTTATTTGATGACGAAAGTATGATGACGAGGATCGATATGAGTGAGTACCAGGAAAAACATACAGTGAGTCGTTTAGTTGGTGCACCTCCGGGATATGTTGGTTATGATGAAGGTGGTCAGTTAACAGAAGCAGTCCGAAGAAAACCTTACAGTGTTGTACTGCTTGATGAAATTGAAAAAGCTCATCCTGATGTTTGGAATGTCTTATTGCAAGTGTTAGATGATGGAAGATTAACAGATAATAAAGGTCGTGTTGTGAATTTTAAAAACACGATCATCATAATGACAAGTAATATTGGTAGTAGCATTATCCAGGATGCTTTTGAAAATGTAACAGAAAAAAATGCTGAAGAAGCAACTGAGAAAGCAAAAATTGAAGTGATGGTTTTGTTGCGTCAAACTATTCGTCCGGAATTTTTGAACAGGGTAGATGAGATCATAATGTTCCAGCCATTGCTCAAAAAAGAGATTAAGGAAATTGTAAAAATACAGTTGGAAAACCTGAAAAAATTGGTGGCAGAAAGCGGTATTCAGCTAGATTTCAGCGACTACGCCTTAGAATTTTTAGCTGAGCAAGGCTTTGATCCTCAATACGGTGCACGACCTTTAAAACGTTTAATACAAAAGGAAATTGTCAATACGCTGAGTAGACGTATATTGGCCGGAGATATTGATAAATCAAGACCGGTTTTGGTGGATGTTTTTGACAACACAGTCGTATTCAGAAATGAAGAAAATGGCAAGCCATCATCAAAACCAAAAGAACAAAAATCAACATTAAACAAATAATCCCGTGATAAAACGGGCAAGGAGTAAAGAGATATGCCAGCACCAAAAGAAGTAGTTATTATTATCAAGCCTACGGAAATGTGGGTAGGAAATGAGAAAGCATCTGTAACCCTGATGGAATGGGGCGAATATGAAAGTGAAGAATGTGCAAAAGCAAATGAAGTAGTAAAACAGATATTAGAAAAGTATGAAGGAAAGATCCGATTCCAATTCAGACATTTTCCGCTTACAAAAATTCATCAGCGTAGTTTGAAAGCGAGTGAATCTGCAGTAGCTGCCGGTCAAACAGGTAAGTTCTGGGAAATGCATAATATTTTATTTCATAACAGGAGAAACCTTGGGACAACTAGCTTGAAACTTTATAGCCGCGAAGCTGGTATCAGTGATAAAAATTTTCTTGATAACCTTGTTAATGGCACTTACGGTTGGCAGGTGCAAGATGATATTAAGGAAGCAATTGGAAGAGGTGTAAAAGAGTTGCCTGCTTTCTTTGTCAATGATGAACCACTTGGAGTAAAACCTACATTTGATAACCTGAGTAAGGCAATTGATAATGCATTAAAAAGCAAAGGCAAGAAAAAACCAGCTGCAAAGAAAAGAGCATAAAAAAAAGTCCTGCTGAAAAGCGGGACTTTTCTTTTTAGATCAGTTGATCATTTTACCAGCGGCTTCCGCTGCCGGCGAATGAACGACGATTGTTGTTGCCACCACCAGTTCTTTCTTCACGTGGTTTTGCAACACTTACTTTAATAGCACGACCGTCAACGGTAGCGCCATCTAATTCAGCAATTGCTTTTTGAGCAGCTGCATCATCAGACATTTCAACAAAGCCAAAACCGCGGCTGCGACCTGTTTCTTTGTCGTTAATAACTTTAGCTGATGTTACTTCTCCGTAATCAGCAAAATAACTTTTTAAGTCTTCATCTTGTACGTTGAAGCTTAAGTTTGAAACATAAATGTTCATTTACTTTTGAAATTTAAATTAATAATGATCTGAGAAACGAGTACTGGAAAGAAGACTAACTATTTAGCAGATTAACGCTTAGCAGAAAAAATCATTTACTTACCAAAAACTAGAACTCAAATTTGAAACACAAAGGTAATGGTTATTGATCGAATGCTCTTTTTTATTTTCATTTGGCGTCGTTAATAAGAGTATAATAATTTTCATTTCACATATAAAAAAAAATATGTAGCTTTTGGCTCCAAAATGTAAACCAAACCAAAATAAAACATTATGAAACGAATCTCCACCACAGCAATTATGCTTGTTGCTGTTGCTTTGATCTCCACACAATGTACGGATGAGAAAAAAGAAGACACTAGTGCAACTAGTGAAGTAAAACCAACAGTTGCCCAATTTGGTGGCTTTGACAGCCAGGTAAAATGGGGTGAACGTCTTGTCACCATTTGTGGATGCAATGATTGTCATACCCCCAAAAAAATGGGACCCAAAGGACCAGAAAATGATATGAGCCTGATGCTGTCGGGACATCCTGGACAAATGCCTCCTCCGGCATTTGACTCAAAAGAAGCTGCTAAAAAAGGGCTGATAGTTACACAAACATTCACTTCATGGACAGGGCCATGGGGAACAACTTTTGCCGCGAACCTTACTTCAGACTCTACAGGTATCGGCGGGTGGAAGGAAGAACAATTTTTGAAAGCACTACATGAGAAGAAATGGATGGGACTTGACAACACAAGGCCACTTATGCCGCCTATGTCCATGATGCCTGCAACTGAAATGAATGATGATGAACTGAAAGCAATTTTTGCATATCTCAAGACAACACCTCCCGTTAAAAATGTTATTCCGGAGGCAACATTAGCACCACCTCCACCACCAGCTAAATAAATTTACTTACAGATATTTAGACCCTGCATTTGTTGCAGGGTTTTTTATTTTACGGGACTTTGATCGAGATCCCAATTATCTGTACGGAAGGGACAAAGCGGTAATCCTTCTTTGCTGAAAACATTTCCAATTATAGTATTTCCAAAAGCATAACGTATTTGCGCCGGTTCGTCAACGTTATCATTCCATACAATTATTTTATCTTTTTCTATTTTGGCTTGTGCAGGAAACCATTGTCCAGTTTTCAGATCAAAAACCATGAAGCCTTCGATCGTATTATTATCCCTAAAACCTTTCGGAACATTATCAAAACTTAGTGTGACCTTGTTTTTATTTCTTGTTTTGCTTTTATATACAGGGCTTTTATAAGCGATCCCTTTTTGTTTATAAGTTTCAGCCAATGCCCAGTTAGCAAGCCGATATCCCACATCGTGTTTATTCGATGGATGGAGAATATTGACGTCGTCTATAAGGTCAGTTATTACGACCATTCCTGTATTAGGGAAATTCATCGCTTTTGTTTGTGCTTCCTGTACTAAAGCCCCGACATTATTATTTCCATATTTATAAGGAGCAATTTGTACATAATAAAATGGAAAATCTTTTTTCCAGGCTTCACGCCATGATTTTATCATTGTAGTAAATAACTTGTAATAAGTATCATTATTACCGACATTACTTTCACCCTGATACCAAATAGCACCGGCAATACTGAATTTTGTGATTGGATCGATCATGGCATTGTAACAAAGCCCATCATGATTTGGCCACCAACGAAAACTTTGAAGTCGAGCTGCAGCTAAACGAAGTTCATCATCATTGTCAAAAATGTGTTCTGGCGTCCATACTTCAGCAGGTGTGCCGCCCCAGCTTGAATTGATCAATCCAACCGGTACATTCAGGTCCTTATTTATTTTTTTGCCAAAGAAATAACCAATTGCGCTGAAAGATTTTAGAGAGTTTGAATCGCAAACCTTCCAATCTGCCTTCACATCATCTTGTGGATGATTGGCCGTTGTTTTTGGGATATTGAAAAAACGAATATTTGTATTATGGCAAGTGGGCAATTCATCTTTGACGTCTTTTAGCCCATTCCAATAACTCCATTCCATATTTGATTGTCCTGAACAAACCCAAACTTCTCCAATCATAACATCATTCAATACAATAGTATTATTTCCTTTTAGTGTAATAGTATAAGGGCCGCCAGCTGAAGGAGTCTTTATTTTAATTTTCCAGTTTGCACGATTATTTACGGTTGTGGTATCAGTTTTTCCATTCCAAGTTGTGGTTACTAAAATTCTTTCAGAAGGATTTCCCCAGCCCCATAAGTTTGCCGAGTCGTTTTGCTGCAACACCATACCTGAAGAAATAATTGCAGGTAATCTTAATTGGGCTTCTGACCGGGAGGAAAGAATTAAAATAATTATTGCAAATAGCGAGAGGCATCTCATTTTGGTCCAGGTTTGTGGACTTTAAATGTATGAATTTTATCAGTTGGGTAGAAAAACAGTTTAGGTTCTTTAGATGGCTGTTCTAGGAGACTGTGACTAAATGTATATGAGTGGGATAATCTATACAAACAGATTAACCATAATTAACGGTAGCCCTAAATTGAAACATTCAACTGTTTCAATTTAGGGAGAAAGTTTCGGCGTTGTGTGCCGGGATCATTAATGCGAGAAAGATTATGTCAGCAATCATTTTGATGTTACTTTTTTAAGATCAATTGTAAATCCTTTTCTTGACTTGTAACACCGATCCATTGACTGAATGCAGGAATTGAATTGTTATCCTTATCATTACCCGGATTATTTTTTGCGTTAAACTCTTCAAGTTGTCTCAAATATTTTTCTGTTTCAACTCTTCCAAGTGTTACAAGACTTCCGCCACCTTCAAAATAATAGTGAGTGGCAATAAATCTCTTTACATGGAGCCTTGTTTCTTTTGGTAAAAAGTTTTGAAGCTTCCAGAAACTTCTGCTACCTGATTTTTTTATTGCATTGAAAACAGGTGCCGGACCACTGTTATACGCTGCTATTACTAAAAGCCAATCTTCAAAATATCCATACAGATCTGTTAAGTATTTTGCTGCAGCCACGGTACTTTTCCCGATCTGCTGTCGTTCATCATATTTTGAAGTCACCTTTAATCCTAATGTTTTTGCCGTGCCTGGCATAAATTGCCAAAAACCCACTGCGCCAACACCAGACCTTGCATTTGATTTGAGTTTAGATTCTATGATCGCCAGGTATTTTAATTCAAGAGGGATTTGATATTGAGTAAAGACTTTGTCAATGGTTTTTAAATACCCACTTTTATTCAATTTAATGTCTTCAAATAACTCATCATAGTCATCAGCATAATCCAGTACAAACTTTCTCATCGACTGGTGTAAGGGAACTCCAGGAATCGATAAAGAGGATTTACCTGTTATTGATAAAAGTATAGAGTCATTGTAAGCAGGGTCATTCGGAGTAAGAGGGTTTATTCCTCCATTAGATCTCAGAACAAACATGAAAAGCAATACTAGAAAAGATACGGTCTTAATTTGTTTCTTGTTCAACATCGTTTTAAGTTTTTAGGTAAAACAATGCCGACCCAAGGTGTTGGATTTCTAACTCGAAAAATTAATCACAGGAGTATTGGAATAAAAGGGTTGTTAAAAAAATTCCGGGGGTACGGTTATTTGGCTTTTCATTTCCGGAATGGAAAAGGTTGCCATAGGAAATTGATCGAACGAACCAAAAATAGAAACCACAAACCGGATCGCATAGCATATTGCATTAGGAAATACACTATCAAAAATTTAATTCAATGATTCTCATTGAAGTTTTTTTACGCATCTTATTAAAAACGAATAAATACGTGAATAAAAAGATGATTTTTTTGAATGTTTTTTGGAACAACCCTGATTTGCAATAATGATGCCGTTTTAGAGCATATTTTCCATGTTTTTTTTATTTATGATTGTTCTGCAACTTTGAGACACAAAATCAAAAAATGGCTAACCCAAAAAAAGCTGCGATCGGATTTATTTTTATAACCCTGTTAATTGACGTAATGGGATGGGGATTGATAATTCCAGTGATGCCAAAGCTGATTGCTCAATTAAAACATATTGAAATAAATGATGCAAGTTCTTACGGTGCCTGGTTACTTTTTGCTTATGCATTCACACAATTCCTTTGTGCCCCACTTATAGGAAATCTTAGCGACCGCTTTGGTCGGCGCCCGATCTTATTATGCTCTTTATTAGGCTTTGGTATCGATTATATTTTTCTTGCATTGGCTCCAAGTTATTGGTGGTTATTTATCGGGCGAATTATTGCTGGATTTACTGGTGCAAGTTTTACTACTGCTGCTGCTTACATTGCCGATATAAGTACAGCAGAAACGAGAGCAAAGAATTTTGGAATGATCGGTGCTGCTTTTGGATTAGGATTTATTATTGGCCCGGCATTGGGTGGGTTACTTGCTGGTTTAGGTATTCGGGCGCCTTTTTATGCTGCTGCTGGTCTTTGTTTATTGAATTTTCTTTACGGATATTTTGTTTTACCTGAATCTTTAGATAAAGAGCATCGGCGAGCTTTTGAATGGAAAAAAGCTAATCCACTTGGTTCTCTAAGATTTTTAAGAAAAGCTCCGACGATTGCTGGATTGGCACTTTGTTATTTTCTTATATATCTCGCTGCAATGGCAGTTCAGGGAAATTGGAATTATTTTACGATGTATCGTTTTCATTGGACAGAAAAATTAGTCGGGATTTCGTTGGCCGTGGTCGGTTTATTGGTAGGGGTTGTTCAAGCCGGCCTAACAAGAGTTGTAAATCCGAAATTAGGTAATGAAAAAAGTATTTATATCGGATTGCTATTATATACATTAGGACTTATTTTATTTGCCTTTGCAACTCAGGGATGGATGATGTTTGTTTTTTTGGTTCCTTATTGCCTGGGAGGAATTGCAGGCCCGGCATTGCAATCAACAATGGCAGGGCATGTTAAGCAAAATGAGCAAGGTGCTTTGCAGGGAGCATTAACAAGTCTTATGAGCCTTACGACGATCATCGGTCCGCTGATCATGAATAACCTGTTTACTTATTTCACACATAAAAGTGCGCCCTTTTATTTTCCTGGTGCATCTTTCTTTTTAGGAGCAATTTTTATGTTGGGCAGCACGATAATCATCTACTCAGTTTTCAGAAAAGAAAAACATCAACTACAAACAATTTAACTAATGCTAAATAAGGTGCTTTTTAATATAATCATCTAAAGACAACTGTCCACCACCTTCAAAAAGAAAAAAGACAAGTAAAACAAGTATAAGAAGCGAGTAGAACAGCTCCGATCCTGAATTAAAACCTCCAGGTGCATTAATAAATACAGCACCGATAAGAATTGGAATTTGTATTAATGCAGATAATCTTGTAAACAAACCGATGGTAATTAGAAAACCGCATAATAAATGTATCCAGGTAATTACAAGAGTCATCCAATCTGGCAAAAAATTAAAATTGCTTTCGGCAAGAAATGCTCTGAACGAGATCATACCATCAATAAAAGAAATTCCTTTGGAAACAAGAGCAATACCAAGAGCAGCACGAAGTAATAATAATAATGCAGGGTGAGTGGTGCTCCATTTATCAAGTCGTTGTAAAATAGCCATAAACAGATTTTTTAAAGGAGCGAAATCAATGACTATAAAAGGTACACCAAAATTATACCGGAAACCAAATATATTTTTTCACGGATGTTGTAACATCCTGTGTATTACCATATAACTTAAAACAATAAGAAGCAGAATTATGAAGATGGCAATATAAAGCCAGGGCTGATCTTTAAAACGAAGCTTCTCTCTTTTTTGCTTTTTCTTTTCAAGCTTTTTATGAAGATCACGATTAAGCTGTTCGACAAGCGAAGATATTTTTTCTTTATTTTTTATTTCTTGTAAGCCGTCCATGGCATCTTCAGTAAAATTTGTAGCCATCATTTTCTTCTCTACTTCATTACGCTGTTCATCCGATAACCTGCCTTCCAGGTATCTTAATAATGTTTCCTGGTCCACTTCTGGTGAAAGATGAGATAATATGTCTTTTAATTTGTCCGACATTTAACTGTTCATTTTTTTCTCAATTAAGATCCTCAAATTACGTTTCCCGTTTTGTATGTGACTTTTTACCTGCATCATGCTATAGCCGGTTTGTTCAGTTATTTGCTGATAGCTTTTCTTTTCCATGTAAAACAAAGTTACACATAGTTGCTGGTCAGCATTCAATTGTTTCAACGCTTCGCCCATATACTCGTATGTCTTTTCATTCAATAATAAACTTTCTTTATCCGTTTCATCAGTTTCTGCTGGAATGCTTTCTTTTACTTCGATTGTATTTTTGCCAGGCTTGTCTCTCAGTTGCATCAGGCAATGATTTTTTGCCACCATATATATCCAGCTTTTAAAATATTCAACACGGTATTTTTGCAGTTCAGTTATGGCTTTAAGAAAGATCTGCTGTACGCTATCTCTTGCTTGTTCTTCATTTTTTAAATACTTCATGCAAACACCCAATAATAACAATGTGTATCGCTCCAGTAAAATGCCGAGCCACTGGTTATCGCGGTCAGCATAAAATTTTTCGAGTAATTCCTGGTCGCTAATATGTTTGTTTAG
>Ga0310810_10009000_pt1 | contig 11538 bp, 8 predicted proteins | sample NCmetagenome_FD_207641 | JGI IMG/M metagenome (GOLD analysis project Ga0310810, IMG submission 207641) | Soil microbial communities from experimental microcosm in Duke University, North Carolina, United States - NC | ecosystem: Engineered > Artificial ecosystem > Soil microcosm > Unclassified ...
GTTCTCACACTACGATTCGACCAGCCCCATCCTCCGCGGAGCATTCATCACCGGGCGCGTCCTCAACGTCCCGACCGGCACGCCCGACCCGAACGCCGTGAAGGCGGGCATCCCCACCGGGAACTACATGACCCAGCGAGAAGCCATCGAGGCCCTCACGGGCGTCGCGCCGTGCAGCAGCTGCCACGCCCTCAAGGTCAATCCTCCCGGTTTCGTGCTCGAGCACTACGACGCTGTCGGTGGCTGGCAGGACAAGGATCCGCTCGGTGGCCCCATCAACTCGACGGCCGACATCAGCTTCGACGGAACCACCAAGCAGACGATGTCGACGGCCGTCGAGCTCATGACCGGAATCGCGGGCTCGCCGAACGCGCAGCGCTTCTACGCCGGGGCGTGGGTCAACTTTGCGGCGAACAGGCCCTCGACGTTGAACGACGGGTGCGTCGTCGATCAACTGACCACCAGCCTCGGCGACCCCAACTACTCGATCGCCAGCATGATGGCTGACTTCACGAAATCGGACTCCTTCCGCCTGCGGACCGCCGGGAACTGAAGGGACATCAGACCATGAAAATATTCAATCGTAGAACGATGCTCCGAGGCCTCGGTGGTGCGGCCGTCGCCGCGCCCTTCCTTCCGTCAGTCCTCGAGCGCGAGGCGAAGGCCCAGGGGATGGCAGCGGCGACCCCGCAGCGCCTGATCGTCTTTTACACGCACTACGGCTGCTTGACCGACCGCTGGTTCCCGAAGCTGTCGCACGGTCCGCTGGCCACGGCCGACTACATGGCCATGGACACGCTGCAGCCGATGGCGCCTTACGCGAAGAAGCTGCTCATGGTTCGGGGCATCCGGACCATGAACGAGTGGAGCAACGAGGGCACGTATGGCCAGAAGAACGATCCACACACGCAGGTCAACGGGTCGTTCTTCACCTGCCAGCCTGTGACCCCGAACGCCGACAGCGGCTTCGACACGTCCGATCCGTCGGGCGTCAGCCCGAAGCAGGCGGCCAAGCCGACCGGTCCGTCGCTGGATCACGTCTGCGCGCAGCAGGTGAACAAGAACGGCGCGGCGCCGCTTTTCATCGAGATCAACGGCGCGAGCGGCAACTCCACGAACACCATGCACATCATCTCGTGGTCCAAGGCCCAGGAGATCTTCGCGGGGGTGAGCTCGCCGATGGCGCTCTACAACAACCTCACGGGGCTGTTCGGTTCGGGGAGCGTGAACCCGGACACCTACGCGGTGGCGAAGGGCAAGAGCATCATCGATTGCGTCCGCGACGACCTGAACCGCTACAAGGCTCAGAAGATGAGCGGCGCCGATCAGCAGAGGATCAGCGACTGGACGGAGCTGCTGCACTACGCGGTGGGGACCCCCGGCTCGAACGGCGGGATGTGCACGATGGCCACCGCCGTTGACCCGATGGGGCTCAACCTGACGAGCAGCCGTCTCACGACGGCGTCGAAGCTCGGCACCAGCATCGACATCGACACGGCCGCGAAGACCTTCATGGATCTCGCGTTGCTGACGGCGCTCTGCGACAACAACCGCGTCATCTTCGTCAAGATGCCCGGGAACTTCGTCTACAAGAACCTGGGTCTGACGTTGGAGTCGCACTCGGTGTCCCACCGGACCGGCAACGCCAACCAGGGCGGCGCGTGCGTCAGCAACGCGCTCGAGATGGTTCACACCATCGACAAGTACTACGCGCAGCTGTTCGCGTACTTCGTCGGCAGGCTCGACTCCGTCAGCGAAGGAACCGGAAAGACGGTGCTCGATAACACCGCCACCGTCTGGTTCCAGGAGATGTCGGACGGCAACAGCCACAACCTCAACAACCTGCCGATTCTCCAGGCCGGGAGCGCAGGCGGCTACTTCAAGCAGGGGTGGGCCATCAACGTCGAGAAGGGAGCGACCGACATGAGCCTGGGTAAAAGCGACTCTGACTGTATGGGCGGGCAGTCGCCGACGAACAAACTCGATTCGCTGGGGACGCCTCCGGCCACTGCCACGATGCCGATCAACAAGTATTTCTGTAACCTCATGAACGCGATCGGCGTGAAGGCTGGGGCCGACGGATTCCCGGCTGTGGGCGGCACGAATCCTGTGTCGAAGTACGGCAAGTACGATGACACGAAGCTGTTCTCGGACGGCGGGACCAAGCCGGTGACGATCGCGAATCCCGGCGAGTACACGGAGCTTCGCGCATAGCGCCGCCAGTGCGAACGTTTGCCCTCCTCGTTGTGCTTGGCGGCGTTGGCGCCTGCGCGGCTGGCCTCGACTCGAACCCAGCGACTGCTGACGGCGCGTTGTGCAGTTCTACCGCGACCGATGGGAGCGCGGGCTCCGCGACCTGGTCCGATGTGAAGACTGTCGTGGGCTTTTATTGCGGCGGAACGACTTGCCACAACAGTGGCCAGAAGCCGAACTTGTTCCCCGACAACGACGCGACGCTCTACACGACGTTGACGACATACAAGGTCACCAAGTGTGGAGGGCGCGTCCTGGTCAAGCCGTGCGCGCCGGACGACAGCGCTTTCTTCCGCGCGCAGAGCGATCCGACAACGTGCGAGATGCTTCCGCAGATGCCCTTCGGCTGCGGCACAGGGAGCTGCACGCAGCCGGACGACCTCGAGATCGTTCGCCAGTGGATCGCCGCGGGCGCTCCCAAGAGCTGAGATGCGGCTGCTGTTGCCGTTGCTCGTGGCCTTGGAGGTCGTGTCGATCCAGGCGTGCGCCAAGACGAAGGCGGGAAGCCCGCGGGCCGATCCGAAGTACCTCGCGGCGAGCCAATCGCTGGAACGATTGAAGGCCGACGCCCGGAAGCTACAGGCCACGACCGCCGCCATCCACAAGCGGCTCGAGCAGGTCGAGGTCACGGCCGATGACTTGCCGGGCCTGGCCGCCTTTCGCTCCGACCTGTTCGCGACCGAGGAGATCCTGGGCGGGGTGGGTGGCACGATCGAGTTCCTCGAGAGAGAGCTGGCGGCGGCTTTTGCGGGCGGGGACGGTCAACAGATCGAGAAGATCACGCGGACCATCGCGAGCTCGGCCGACGAGATGAAGAAGTTCGAGAAATCCGTGATCGATCTGTCTCACGGGCTCATCCCGTTCGAACGCACCGTCGCCCAGTTTCGGGCCCTGGCCGCCGCGGGCGTATTCTTCACGCGCGTCCTGCCGACGGGCTTCGAGGTCAGAGCCGCGAACGGTGGTATCGAACAGCGGCTCCTCGAGGTTGTCGCGGACAGAAGGAAGGCCCCCCGGGCGTCTTCCCGGACACCGTGGCTGGACTTCGATCGCGTCTGGTTCGCGGGCGACGGCACTGGCCTCGATGTCGGCCCGTCCAGTGAGCAATTCGAAAACGTCGCAGCGATCCTCAAGGCGTACCCCACCGTGAAGCTCGAAATTGCGGGCTACACCGACGCCGCTGGCCCCGCGGCCACGGGACTGGCGCCCGCGCGCGCGGCGGCAGCAAAGAATCATTTCGTCTCCCTGGGTGTCGCCGAGCCGCGCCTGAAGGCCGCAGCCAGTGGCAGGCCTCAACCGCGCTGCCCCGCGAAAGATGCGGAGTGCCGCAAGAAGCAACCGCGGATAGCCGCGCGCGTCGCCGCTCTCTAAGGGGCGTCGCAAACCAGGTTATCGTCGGCGCATCTCACCCGACATGGATCCTTAATCCTCGTCGGTCGCGATCAGGATGGACACCACCTGTTCGCGCTTGTCGACGATGAAGTACGTCGTGTCGAACACGGGCATCAGGAACCACGGCGACCATGCGCTCCCGCTCCGGTAAACGTCGACATCCAGAAAGCGATCTCCGAACAGCGCGTCGCAGACGCGCGAGGCCAGGCGCTTCGCGTCGCCGGGACGACCTTCGAAATCGAGATACGCGCCCCCCATCACGATGGCGCGCGCGAGCTCGCCATCCAACGTGAACGAGCTCCGCGATTCGACGGCGAAGGATTCATTGAACGTCGCGTCCCGCGTCGGCTCCGGGAGCGCGTGGGTCACCGAAGGGTGCATGAGAAACCGTGAGAAGAAGGAGATCTCGCCCAGGCGGTTGCGGCTTGCGAACCAGTCGAGATCGCGGCCGCCCTCGACCTTGAATCTTGCCAGGAACGCTCCGCCGCACGCGTACATGCGGCGGAGCTCGGCGAGGAGCTCCTCGACGGCAGGCAGGCTCTCGTCGATCGGCCGGACCTCGATCGATCGCCAGAGCTGCTCCACCGCCGCTTCGCCCGGCCGCTCCTGGTCCTGGTCGACCTCCAGCCAGCTCATTGCGACGGCGCGTCGGTGGCTGCGTCGCGCGGTTCGCAGGCGGCACTGACGACGGTCCACCCGGCGGAGACCAGAGCAGACCCAAATTGGCAGTCCGCATAGGTCTGCCGGTTCGCCAGCGTCAGGGTCGTGGTGACCTTCGCGTCGAGTACATTCGTCTGGCAGGGCTTGTCACAGAGGAAGGGCGCGACGACGTCCGGCGACGTTACCTTCTGGACGAAGGTGGCCAGCACGTCTGCTGGTGCCTGCCCGTTGCAGTGCCCGTATTCCGTGGTCGAAACGGCTCCGTTCTTGTCGATGGAATAGGACACGACGCCGCCCGGCGGCCCGCCGATCAGGTAGATCTCGCTGTAGGCGAAACCGCCGAATTCGAACGGCCCGGGATCGACGAATCCGTTCCTCAAGTCGCAGAGGTTCCCACCGCGGCCGCCGGTTCCTGCAGCGCTGCCCCCGGTGCCCGCGCCGCCGGAGCCCGCGTTGCCGACGGTGCCTCCGCCACCCGTGATGCCGGCGGCGCCCGTACCAGCGGTTCCGCCGCTGCCGGCTACGCCGGTCGCCATCGAAGGCTTCGTGCCGGCGCCACACGAGAGGGCAAACGCGACCGCCAACAACGCAGCGCTGGTCGATTTCATGGAGTCAGCTACCGACGGCACGCGCACCAATCTACCGCGACATCGACGTCAGAGCGCGTCCGACGGGCGCGGCACCTCACGCAGTCGCGGGTCGCGCCGGCAGGTGGCGGTCGGGCGCGTACGCCTCGAAGAAAGGGCGCCCATCATCAGTCCGAGTTCTTTGCTTCGGCGTCCGAAGCTCAGTGCGGAAGCGACTCGCGCAGCCGGGTGAGGCGTGCGGTGGCCTCACGATCGCCTCGGTGGTGCTCCAGAGCTTGCTCCAGGGCGGGAATCGCCTCGACGCCGTAGATGTCGCGGATGGCCCGCGCGGCGCTGGGACCAGCTACCGGATGGGCGGCAGCTTTGAGCAGATCTGCGAGCATCTTCGGGTCGCCGCGACAGGTTGAATCGATCTGGTAGGCGCGGAGGTACCGTTCGACCGAGTCCTTGAACCAATCGACCTGTGCGTAGGCCGCGCCGAGCAGGAGCCACGGACGCGGGTCGTCGGGATTCTTGCGCGCGAACTCGTACACAGGGACAAGCGCCCGCTGGGACAGGTGCGCGCCGCGCTTGATCCGGTCCCGGATCGGTCGGAGAGGCCGAGGCACAGGCGCTCGCCACGGATCGCGCGCACCGACCGCGGCCTTCGCATCGTGATCCGGTTGCGCCGGTCGCTCCGGCGGCTCCGGGTCCATCGGCGCTTGCACCTTCACCGGCGGCGGCGTCGGCGGTTCCGGCTCCGGCGACGGCAGCGACGGCTTGGGCGGCTGTGCCGCTGGCACCTCAGTCGTCTTCGCCTGTTTCGCGCGTTCGTGCCGCCGATATTCCACCGCGGCTGCGATCCCCACCGCGACGGTGACCAGGAGCATGACGCGCGGCCAGAAACGCGAGCGCGACGGCGCTGCGCTGCGCGGGCGAGGCGTCGGTTTCCGTCGTGCTTCAGCGCGCACGACGCTGACGACCGCAGCGGGCAGCCGAGCAACGACGTCCTCCAGCGCCACCGCCATCTCGTACGCGTCCTTGAACCGCTCCGCCGGCTTCTTCGCCATCGCCTGCGCGACCACCGCTTGAAACAACGGCGCGTGCGCACGCCGGGGCCGCACCTGCGCCAGCGATGGAACAGGCGCCGTGAGGTGCGCCGCCAAGTAGCCCTCGGGGGATTCGGCAACGAACGGACGCCGGCCGGCGAGAAGCTCGAACAACATGAGGCCGGCCGCGTACACATCGGTCGTCTCGTCCGTCGGCGCGCCCTTCAGCTGTTCGGGGGACATGTACGCAGGCGTTCCGATCCTGACCCCGGCGCGCGTCAGCTCGGCTGGGGCCCCGACAAACTTCGCCATTCCGAAGTCCAGAAGCCTCACGTGGTCGGCCTGGTCCGGCAGCTCCTGCAGGAACACGTTGTTGGGTTTCAGATCGTGGTGGACGACTCCCTTGATGTGAGAGAAGGCGAGCACGCGCAACGTCTGGCGGGCGATCTCCAGCGCTCGCCAGAGCGGCAGCGGTCCTTCCTTGATCAGAGCCGCCAGCGTCTGGCCCTCCAACAACTCCATCACCAGGAACGGGACGCCGTCGTCGACTCCGAAGTCCGTGACCGGAACGACGTTGGGATGGGCCAGCACGGACAACGCGATCGCCTCCCGCTGGAAACGGCGGCGCCACTCCGTGCTGGAAGCCGTGTGCTGGTGGAGCACCTTGATCGCGACAAATCGGCCGAGGTGGATCTGCCGACCCCGGTAGACAACCCCCGCGCCGCCCGCGCCGAGGCGCTCCAGCACCTCGTAGCGTCCGTCCAACTTCCGCCCGATGAGCGGATCGGCGGAATTGAACGGATCTCCGGCCACGAGCCACGACTATATAGGCCCTGCCGTCGTTAGATCGCGTAGAAGTCTTCCGGGATCGTCTCCGTCGGGCGCCAGTCGATCTGGCCGGCCTCGGCGCCTTTGTACTGGATGAGCGTCTCGGCGCAGAGCTCGTTGTTGTCGCGGGGGCCTTTCCCGTTCGCGGCGCGCATCCACGCCAGCGCTTGTGGCAGCGGCACCTGGCCGGCGCGCGCCAGGCCGACCACCAGCACCATCAGGTGTTTGCAGGTGCTGCCCTGGATGCCCATGCACTCGGAGAGCTCGGGCGTCGAGCAGCCGTAGGCCCCGTCGGCGGTGAGCCAGCTGGCGTAGACGCTGCCCGAGCCGCTCTGGCTGCGCACGACGCCCACGAGCTGCTGGTCGTCGACGCGGGCGAAAAGTTTGAAGCGATCGGCGCGCAACATGGCGAGCGCGCGTCCGAGTTTGCCTTCGTTGACGTGGCCATAGAGCTGGCTGATGAAGCCGGCGAAGTCGAGCGCGCCGCCTTCCGTCGGTCTGTCCACCCGCACCAGCTCGAGGAACGCGCTCTCGTCGATCTTCGCGATGGCGGCGCCTTCGTCGTTGAGCTTATCGGCGCGGTTCTGCAGCGCCACCTTCGAGGGGCCGCGCCGGTTGCCGATCACCAGGTAGTCGAGCGCGGCGTCCACGTCGCTGGCGACGACGGCGCCGGTGCCTTCGACCATCCGCGCCAGCAGGCCGTCCTCGAGGCCGGAGGGGCTGCAGTCGAAGCCGCCGGCGAACGCGAACCGCTTGCCGCGGAGGTCGATCCGCACCAGCTCGCGGTACTCGGCTTCGTCGAGGATCTGGAGCCGAGCCGTCTTGCCGCCTTTCTGCGCGAGGCGCTCGGCCCGCTTCTTGGCCTCGGCGCGGCCGCTCCCGCGGCGATCGCCGAACACCACGCGATCGACCTTCTCGTCGATGGTGTCGCTGACCTCGGCGCCGAAGCGCCGCGCCACGGTCGCCGGATCGCCGCCGTGGTACGAGGGCCAGATCGCGAACTTTCCGAAGAACGCGAACCGCAGGCCGGTGAACGGCTTCTTCGACGACGGTTCCGTCTTTGTCTTGGAGGTCTTCTTCGCGGTGGCCACGTATCGCGAGATCTTACGCCACGGGCCGCGCCGGCAGAATCATTCGCTTACTGGCAGTTCGTCGGTCGCGTGCAATGTCCGTCGCAGAACACCTGTCCTTGAGGACAACTGCGGATGCAGGTTCCCAGGTTGCAGGTCGTGCCGGAGGCGCAAAATCCACAACTGAGCTGTCGCCCGCAGCCGTCGCTGGCGGTGCCGCAAACCTTCGTGCCGCACACCTCCGCGGCGGTGCAGCAACTGCTGCCGCAGGTCACCCAGGCCCCGCAACCGTCGTAGGCGCTGCCGCAGGCTCTGCCTCCGCACGCCTGGGCCGGACTCAGGGCTGCGCAGACCTTCCACGTGGCGACCGATATCGGCTGGTCGGCAACCGCTATTGGTGCAACGCTGCTCGGCAAGACAGAGCCGCCCGACACCGGAATCGAGAAGAGCGCCCCTTGTGCAGCGTCCGCTGCGTACAGAAACGGAAACTGTGGGTCGGTGGCGAGCGCAACCGCATTACCGACGACCGGTGAGGAGGCGAGAACCGTGTGGGGCTGCGTGGAGGTCGGCGCACCGACACTCACGATGCCGCCGTGTGCGGCGACGAACACGACGCTGCCGTCCGGCCACGCGGCCATCGCACGGGGGTCGGGCCCCACCGGGAGATCATCGAGCGTGGCGGTTATCGGGAAAGTATCGACGAACGTGAGGTTGCCCGTGGCTTGATCGATCCGGTACGCGCGCAGCACCTCGGGGGTCCGGAAGAGCTCGTAGAGCACGTCACCCGCGACCAGTAGCGGAACGAGCGGAACCGGCTTGGACGACGAGGGCCCGCAGGTCGGCGTTCCGAGCATCCCGCCCGTTTGCACGGGGAATTTGCAGAGGTTCCGTCCGTGGGAATACACCATGGGGGCCACGGCTGCGACGGACAGCGGTACGGAGGGCGTGGCGTTCGGGGCCACGGGGGCCATCACCGGGGCCGAGAAGTTGCCGCCCCAGTCGAGCGCCACGGAGCTCACGTCGTTCTGCGTGCTGCTCGAGACGTAGACGACCGCATCCCCGAGCGCCATGTCGGGAACGCTCGGCACCGCGACGGTGCTCTGGAGTGCGAGGCCGCAGGCCGAGTTGATGTCGAACGACAGCAGCGTCGTAGGCGTCAACGCAAGCAGGGTGTGGGCACGCACGAGCATCTTTTGCGCGCCACCCTGTGGGACGGACGTCGGGTTGCCGGCCGGAGACAGCGTGCCCTGGGTCGAGAGGAACGCGTCGATGCGTCCTGCCGGCGCGCCCACGGGACCATTGTTCCCGACGAACACGCACGTCCCCGATGAGGATTGCGCATGGCCCGGGGAAGTCAGGCACATCTCCGCGATGATCACCGCCGCGATGGATCCCAACCCCTTTGCAAGCACCGCCCGATGGGCGCGTCGCCGGATCGTGTTACTTCCCTTGGTCGTCGTCATGTCTCCACCCTCCGGGTCCGACCGGTGCAATGGTCGCGCCGGTGTGACCGCTCGCCGCGACGGCCGTCTCCGGTGCGCGTTGCACGATTCGCGAAGGCAAACTGACGCGATCTGCGCAAACTGCGCCGGTTGCTTCGTACCGAGTCGCCTTTACCGGCGAGGCCAGCGGGCGCGGTTCACCTCGTCGACTTAGCGGGGAGAGCGCTCAACTGCCTCTGCGGGGCTGCCTTCGTATGTGGCCGTCGGCATGTTCATCTCCTTGAGGACGAGTGCCAGGGGGACGAGCGTCGTGTCTTGCTCCATCACGGCGCCGCCCATCACCGTCGCGCCAAAGTTCACGGCGCAGCGGTCCAGGATGCGCGTCCGTTTGACTCGCAAGATCATGTCTTCGAACGTGTGAAACTGCAGAAAGCCATCGACGACGCAGTCGTCGCCGAACTGCACTGCGTTCCAGTCGGAACATTGCAGCGGTTGGGACACGAGCGTTCCATGGCCGATCCGGCATCCCATGAGACGCAGGACGCGGCTGGCGAGGACGGTCCCGGCAAAAAACTGCAGAGAGCTCCGGCACCAGACGAAGAAGCAGTCCTGCGTGAAGAAATAGGCGAAGTGCTTCCAGGACCAGAAGGGCGTCGCGTGATCGGCTCCCCACTGGCGCCCGACGAGGCCTGCCTTGATCACCCCTGCCAAGAGGATCAGCGTGAGCTCGGTGAGCAAAAACGAAACCAGCACGTTGGCGACCAGGTTGAGCCCCAATCGCGAAAGGCCGAGATATGAAATCGCGAAGACGAGCCCTTCGGTGATGCGCAGCGTGCCAATGCTGAAGAGATCGTTCAGGACGACGCGTGTCAGGAAAAGGGAGAAGCCGGGCGGGGTTTCGTTCTCGGCATCCAAGGAGGTGCTCGCAAATCTCACCGGCGGGTTTCCCGCGACTGTGACGGGCTCGGGCAGCCGCGAGCGCATCTGTCGGCGGAACCGTATGTCGCTGGCCGGCGTCGAGACGCCCAGAAGAAAGTTGGCGGGGAACTTCCCGTACTCCGCCACGGAATTGTTGCCGCACAAGAAATTCCGCGGCAACTCGAGGCGGCGCAGCTTCAAGTGCTCGGCGCCGTAGTCGAGCATGTTCGTGAAGGCTTGATGGCACCAGAACGCGCGCGAGTCGGCGCTGGCAAGCTCCGGGACGAGATTGACCATGAGATCACATTCCGAGGCCCCAACTCGCGGGAAGTGCACACCGGCGAGCGCTCGCAGGTACTGCCCGATGATGGTCCAGGTCCACCGTCGCTGGATGACGTTCATCTGGTTCATCCGGTACATGAGGAGCGCGCCCCGCAGCCCGTGTGACGGGTACAACCCCGGTGCGCTGGCCGTGCAGCGGATGAAGAGGCAGCCCAGCGTCGAGGTCACGACGATGCTGACCCAGTTGGTGATGAACCCGTAGAGGGCCAGGCGCCAGACGATATCGAACAGGGGCGTCGCGCCGAAATATCCGCTTTGGAGAACAGCCCTTCCCGGAAACACGAATCCAAGGCCGACCCATGAAATCGCGATGGTGGGGGCCACGCTGAGCCAGAAGGTCAGGAAGCCTTGCATCAGGATGTTGAGGAGCTCCAGCAACCAGATCGGCTGCGTGTACCGGCAGGCACGCGCGGTCCTTTTCAGTTCGGTGCAGCGGCCAGCGAGGCGCGCGGGAGCTCCCTCCCACATCTCCTGAGTACCCACGTCGGCGAGGATGGGCGTGAACGGAGTGATCCACGCGCCACGGCCCACCGTCACATTGTTGGCCACCGCGGCCCTCATCCCGATCTTGCAGCCGCTCTCGAGGCGAATCGGGCCCACCTGCAGGCTCTGCCCCGACCACTTCGTCGTGTGGATGTAGGCCCCCGTCGCGACAGAGACGTCGTCCTCGAAGGAGATCAGATCCAGGGGCCCGGAGAGAGAGGCATCCGGTGCGCAGTGAAGATTGCGGCCGACCGTTGCGCCGAACTGCCGCAGGAAGAAGGAGGTCAGAGGTGCGCTGCGATACATCGCAGCCAGCGTGCGGAGCACCGTGCGCTCCATCCGTTCGATCCGCCAGACGCGCAGATGCATCCTGCTCCACTTCGGGTACACGCCCGGGCGGACATTGTTCTTGTGGATGTCACCACCCAGGACGAGCTTGAGCAGCATGACCCAGAGCAAAGCGGCGAAGGGTGCGATGAGACCCAGCAGGTAAGCGAGGAGCCCGGCGATCATGAACGTCGAGAAGCGAGCGGTCTCG
>Ga0310810_10009002_pt1 | contig 11538 bp, 7 predicted proteins | sample NCmetagenome_FD_207641 | JGI IMG/M metagenome (GOLD analysis project Ga0310810, IMG submission 207641) | Soil microbial communities from experimental microcosm in Duke University, North Carolina, United States - NC | ecosystem: Engineered > Artificial ecosystem > Soil microcosm > Unclassified ...
ATTGCCAGCGATGGTCACCGGACCGGCCGTTACCGACAGGTCCGTAACGCTGCCGCTCAGGGCATACTGCAGGCTCGACGCAAACCCGATCGACAGGTCCGCCGGCGTCTGGCCAAACGCCTTGCTCCAGTCCAGCCGATCAAAGCCCGCCGCCACACTATTACAGTCCAGCGAATTGATCTGCAGCGTCCCGCTCAGACCGAAGGCCGACGCATCCGTGGACCCGCTCACCGAAAGGTCGTCCATCTTCAACGCCGTGTAGCGCACCGACGTCTGCCCGGCCGGTGTCACGCTCGCCAGCGCCAGGTTGCCCGACAAGGTAAGGCTCGCAACGCCATCCACCGTGACGCCCACGTTCGTCGCATCCAACGCGAACGTCCTCAGCGTCGCACCGAGCAGATCGGCCGTGCCATTGCCATCGGTGTCGACATCTACCGTCTGGAGGCTGGACGTGAACCCGGTGGCGTCACCGCTGATGGTCACCGGGCCCATCGTGAGCTGAACGCCGACGATCCCGCCGCGCGCGTCGAGGTCTCCGCTCACGCCGCCGCTCTCATCGATGACGAACGTGTCCTTTGCTGTCTTCGCCCCAGTGAGGTTCTCGATCCCGCTGAAGGCGACCGCGCTGAATGCGCCCGTGGTCACCGTGCCGGAATTGAGGCCGGTGAGATCCCAAGCCGTGGCGAAGTCGAGGTCGACGATGACCTTGTCATGCAGGCTCACCGAGCCGATCAGCGTGCCGATATCGTCGTAGATTCCGTTGCCGGTGATTGCCCCCGTCACCTCGACGTCCGGGATCAGGTTTTGATTGTCATCGAAAATCCGGAACGTGATCGCGGACGTGTCGGTACTTTCCGCTGCCAGGGTCTGGCCAGGAGACTGGGTCAGCGCGCCGGACACGGGTCCGGCACTGGCGTCGGCGACCGAGGCGCTCCCGCCAGCCACCGGCGGGGCGTTGCCGAGGTCGAGCAGGACCCGCTGTCCGGCCCCGAGCACCAGCGACATCACCGCGATGCCGGAGTCGTGTTCGTATCCGGCCCAATGGCCGATCTCGTGCAAGAGGACGGTCAGGAGGTCCATCGCGCCGGCGGCGGCGGTGCCTGGCGTGGCGCCGAGGCGATCGGTGCCGAGGACGAGCGAAAACTCCGAGGCGTCGCGCGGGGTAGCGTCGACGAACCAGCCATGGCCGGCGGCGTCGAGGTCGAGGGTGATGGTCGAGCCGTCCGTCTGGCCAAGGATGCCATCGGCGAGGTCGGCGATCAGGAAGGACGGGGTGCCGGTCGGAAGGGCAAGGCCCTTGGCGGCGAGAGCGTCGGACCAGATCGCGAGGGCTTGGCCCGCGAGGCTCTGAAGGTCGGCGTTGGAGAGGACGGCGGGGGCGGAGGCGAGCGGCGAAGAGGCGTCGGCGAGAAGATACTGGGCGGAGGACGGAGCAAGCGCGGGCTGCGTGGCGACGGGCGGGCCGCGCGCCAAATTGGTGTCGGAGAGCGGAGTTGCTCCAACCTGATCGCTCGCGGGCGCCGGTGGCGCAACCACGGTGGTCGCAGCAACCGTTGTGTCCGTGGCAAGCGCAGAGTTCGCAGTTTCTAGTTCGGTGACGCTAGCCAGCGTGGTGACGGGCGGGCCACGCGCCAAATTGCTGTCGGAGAGCGGAGCCACTCCAACCTGATCGCCCGTGGGCGCCGGAGGCACGACCTCGGAGGTCGCAGCACCCGTCATGTCCGCGGCAAGCGCAGAGTTCGCAGTCTTTGTTTCGGTGACGCTGCTCAACGCGGTGACGGGTGGGCCACGCGCCGAATTGGTGTCGGAGAGCGGAGCCACGCCAACCTGGTCGCCCGCGGGCGGCGCGGGCGCGATGACGTCGGTCGCAACGCCCACTGCGTCGGCAGCAAGAACAGAGTTCGCAGTCGTTACTTCGGTGACGCTAACCGTCGCGGCGACGGACGAGTCGGGCCACTCGGAAGGCCATTCGACCCCCCGTTCATCTCCGGCATGCGCGTCGGAAACGACACCCGCCTGGGAGTCGTGGTCCGCATGGCCTGCATCCGCGACGATGTCCGTCTGCAACTGCTCGACGATGGCCGCGTGATCGTTGACGAACATGGCATGCGTGGCGTCGTCCACGAGGCGCGCGAGTTCGCCCGCCACGGGATCGCCGGAAAGCAAGATACGGGGCTCAAGAGGCTCCACCTGAAACCGGCTCTGGCGTTGGTTTTCATAAGATTGGCCGGTCGTTTGGCGCCCAAATAGCGCACGCAACCGGCTCCTCAGTCGGTTCCACAGCTCGAAATGATGACTGAACGCGACCAAATTGCCCCTCCCGGCCGCGTCGACGGCTGGTTCGCGTTAAAGTTTCACTAATGAAGCCACGCGGTCAAGCGGAGAGTTAGAATTATGATTAATCCTCGTGCTTTACTCCTTACTTTTACGCAGTTCCTCTTACACGGCGGAGCAAAAATCCAAGCAGGAGCGGCCGGCATCTCGCGAACATCGGCGAACGCAACCGGCGAGACAGAACCGAGCCTCAGTTCGCCGGGACATCCATTCGCGCTGCAAGGCTGAACTTGGATCGACGGATCGAGTTTTCGGCTGCGCGCACCGGGAATTGGATTCTGCAATAGCAGTGATGGACATTGCTCGGGACAGGCGACGTCATGGTGTCAGGCGGGGCATCGCCAGTTGGAACTTATGTCCTTGCGATCCGCCCGGAACGGCTGCTGTACCATGACATGAAGCGCAATCGACCTCGCCTCGCTCCTTGCTTGACCATCACTCGCTCCGCGTCATGAAGATCGGACATTTGCGTCACGCAGACGTTTCACCTGATACCGCAGGGACGCTCGGCGCGATTTTCGCTATCGGCCATCCCACGCTCTTTTGACGAAGTTACCCAATATGAACGCCGCGGGCTGCGGCCTTGGAATCGCTTGACCGCCAACCTGCTCGACCGCCAACCTCAGGACTGCTTGGCTGGGGCGGGAGGGATCGAACCTCCGAATGGCGGAATCAAAATCCGCTGCCTTACCGCTTGGCTACGCCCCAACAGGCTTTTTTTCCGGAGCGGCGGCTGCAAAACGGCCGCCGAATTCCGTCCAGGCACCGCCGGTCTATAGAGAGAGGTGAGCCATTTCAACCGGCCAGGGCACGAATTCCCGGCTGAATTGGGCCCAGGATTCGTACGGACATTCGCAGTCTTTATATAGGTGGACTTACGCGCAACGCCGACCCGGCCGCTCGGCTTGCGAAAATACCGCTTCTCCCCGCTTAATCAGAGAGTTGAGGGAAGGCTGGTTTCGTGGGAAGACGGGAGGGCTGCCGTTCTCCGTCCAGACGAGTACCGTCATGACCTACCGCGCGCCGATCAACGACATCCTGCTGGCACTCAACCACGGCGCCGGGCTGAAGGCCGCGGTCGAAGCCGGCCATTACGGCGATTTCGACGGCGACATCACCGCAGCCGTGCTGGAAGAAGCGGGCAAGTTCGCGTCCGACGTGCTGGCGCCGCTCAACCGCGTCGGCGACGAGCACGGCATCAAGCTTGCCGACAACAAGGTGACGACCGCGCCCGGCTGGCCCGACGCCTATCAGCGTTGGGCAGCGGCGGGGTGGAACGCGGTGTCGGGCCCGGAAGCCTTCGGCGGCCAGGGTCTGCCGCTGGCGATCAACGCCGCCTGCACCGAAATCTGGAGCGCGGCGAACATCGCCTTCGGCCTCTGCCCGCTGCTCACGCTCTCCGCGATCGAGGCGCTCGACGCCCATGGCAGCGATGAACTGAAGAGGATCTATCTGGAGAAACTGGTGTCCGGCGAATGGACCGGCACCATGCATCTCACGGAGTCGCAGGCCGGCTCCGACGTCGGGTCCCTGCGCACCCGCGCCGAGCGCGCCCCCGATGGCACTTACCGCATCAAAGGTACAAAAATCTTCATCACCTATGGCGACCACGACATGACCGATAACATCGTGCATTTCGTGCTGGCGCGATTGCCCGATGCGCCCGCGGGCACCAAGGGCATCTCGCTGTTTCTCATTCCAAAGTTCCTCGTCAACGCCGACGGCTCGCTGGGCGCGCAGAACGACATCTATCCGAGCGGCGTCGAGCACAAGCTCGGCATACACGCTTCCCCGACCTGCACCATGACGATGGGCGACAAGGGCGGCGCGATCGGCTATCTCGTCGGCGAAGAAAACCGCGGCATGCTCTGCATGTTCACGATGATGAACCAGGCCCGCCTCGGCGTCGGCTTGGAGGGCGTCGGCATTGCCGACCGTGCCTATCAGCAGGCGCTGGCCTACGCGCAGGAGCGCCGCCAGGGCCGCGCCATCGGCAGCAAGGGCGCCGGCATGGACCCCATCATCGAACATCCCGACGTCAAGCGCATGCTGATGCAGATGCGCGCCATGACGGCCGCCGCCCGCACCATCTGCTACGCCACGGCGGTGGCGCTCGATGTTTCCGTGCGCGCGAAGGACGCCAAGGTGCGGGCCGACGCCGCCGCCCGCGGCGCGCTCTTGACGCCGATCGCAAAAGCCTTTTCCACCGACATCGGCAACGAGATGGCCTATCTCGGCGTGCAGATCCACGGCGGCATGGGTTTCATCGAGGAGACGGGTGCTGCCCAGCATTATCGTGATGCGCGCATCACCTCGATCTATGAGGGCACCAACGGCATTCAGTCGATCGATCTCGTCACGCGAAAACTTGCCGCCAATGGCGGCGCGGCGGTGTGGGGCCTGCTCGATGAACTCTCCGGCATCGTCAAAAAGGTCGAAGCATCCAACGATCCGGCCTTCGGCACGTCAGGTGCAAAACTGCGCGATGCGCTGGCCTCGCTCGAGCGATCGAGCAAATGGCTGCTCGAACGCGTTACTTCCGCGCCGAACGACGCGCTGGCCGGCGCCACGCCCTACCTGCGGCTGTTCGGCTCGACGCTCGGCGGCTGCATGCTGGCCAATGAGGCGCTGGCGGCAAAAAGCAATCGTGACGCCGGCGGCGATCCGCAGCGCTACGTCACGCTGGCGCGGTTCTTTGCCGAGAACATTTCGGTGCAGGCGCCCTCGCTGGAAAAAACCGTGATCGACAGTGCCGACGCCGTCAACGCCGCGGACGCGGTACTGCTGGCATAGACGCATCCCGCCAGACGCCCGCCCGGACAACACGTTTTGATCCAGATCCGACCCCGCGAAGCCGCCAACCCAGGAGCTACCATCCCGATGTTTGATTTCGATCGCGTCATTGACCGCCGCGGCACGCACGCGTCGAAATGGGATAACATGGCCAAGCTTTCGGGGATCACGGCGGCGGACGCCATTCCGATGTGGGTCGCCGACATGGATTTTGCGGCGCCGCCCGGCGTCACGGAAGTGCTGTCCGCCGCGGTCGCCCGCGGCGTCCATGGCTATTATGCCGACACCGGCAGCTGGGCGGCGGCGTTATCCGAATGGATGGCGCGCCGGCACGGCGTTTCGATCGACCCAGCGTGGGTCAGTCCGACGCCCGGTGTCGTCTCGGGCCTCGGCCTGATCCTGCAAGCCGTCACCGAAGCGGGCGATGAGGTCGTGGTGTTTCCACCGGCCTATCATGCCTTCCGCCGGATCATTGTCGCCAATGAGCGGCGCATCCTCGACGCGCAACTGGTCCAGCGTCAGGGCCGCTACGAGATGGACCTCGATGCGCTGGCGGAAAAGCTCACGCCGCGGACCAGGATCGTAATCTTCTGCAGCCCGCACAATCCGGGCGGCACCGTCTGGTCATCAGAGGAAATCCGAGCGCTCGCCACCTTCTGCGCCGAGCGCAATTTGATTCTGGTTTCCGACGAGATCCATTGCGACCTGCTGCTGGGCGGCGTCAGGCACACCCCGACGCTCTCCGCCGCGCCCGAAATCGCCGATCGCCTGATCACCTGCCTCGCCGCGACCAAGACCTTCAATCTCGCGGGCGCCCATGTCGGCGCCTGCGTCACGTCGAATCCCGAGATGAAGAAGCGGATCGACGCGCGGATCGCGGCCAGCGGGCTTTCCTCCTACAACGCCTTCGGCATGATCGCGACGGAAGCGGCCTGGCGAACCGGCGAGGCCTGGCTCGATGCGCTGTTGCCCTATCTCGCCGGCAATCACGATATGCTCACCGCGCGAATCGAGAAAGCGGCGCCCGGCGCGCGTTCGATGCGACTCGATGCAACCTACCTCGGCTGGGTCGATTTCTCCGGAACCGGATTGGCGGCGGCGGACGTTGCGGCGCGGGTAAAAGACCGGGCCCGGATTTTTGCCAGCCCCGGCGAGCAGTTCGGGCCCGGCGGTGAAAGCTGGCTGCGTTTCAACTTTGCGACGCCACGCCCGATTCTTACTGAGGCGCTCGACCGGCTGGATGACGCCTTTCGGGATCTGCGGAGTTAACCCCGTTACCGCAACGGCATCGGCGGCCGCGGCACCGACGGCAACTCCGGATCCGCGAGCGTTTCACCCACGGCAGGCGGCAACGGCTCAGTTTGCCGCGTCACGTAAGGTGCGGACGCCGGCGGCTGGGACGACGCCGATATCGCTTGCCGGGGCGGCGGCGGTACAAGCGGCGGTGGCGGCCTGTGCGCGGGTGCAAGCGCCGCGACCGGTCGCGGTGGCGTCGGCTGCTGCACGGGTTTCCTGGTTCGCGCCGCCGGCGCGGCAGCCTTCTCGGACACCATGGCCACGAGTTGCTGCTGGCTCGCCTTCAATTGCTCGATGCTGGCCTTGAGCGCTTCGATCTCCTGCCCCGCATTGGCAAGATCGCGCGCCATTGTCGCGAGCGATGGCTGGTCGGGTGACGCTGCGGCGCCGGGCGCGACGGCTTCCGCCGCGATCCGGGTCTGAGGCGTTGGCGCATTCGCCGCATCCACCTCGGCGGCGGCCAAAGCCGGTTGCGCAGGAAGTCCGGTTTTCTCCGGCGGCGGCGATGAGGCCTTCGCGAACAGCGGCGCCCATTCCGCGATCAATCGTTGAACCGCATCGCCATGGGAATTCCAGGCGACGGCAGCACCACCGATGAAAGCGGTCAACAGAAATGCGGTGACGGCACGCAGCGCCCGCCTGCCGGCGGGCCGGCGGCGCGGAGCCAGCACATCGTTGACGGCGGTCGGGCGAAACGTCGTGTCGACCGGTGGCACCGCGGGGAAATCGGTTTCGGCATGGATTTGCGGCTCCAAAGACCCGCCGCGCATCAGATCGCGGATCGGATCGGAAGGCGTTTCATCAGCGGGAGCAACCCTGATGGCATCAGGCGCGACCACAGGGATGTCCTGCGGATCATTTGACGGCTTTGGTTTCAGCATGGAATCCATTGGCGTTCCGTCCCCGGTCCAATGTCACCTGCCTTGGGGCGACTGGCGAATTTGCTATCACTTGTATTCAACGCGTTCTCTTGACGCGAACCGGCAACCACTTCGCTCGAAAACGCTTTGAGGTCGACGACCACCCTCTCCTTACCCCACCCGGGTTTGACCAAAGCAAGGCGAAGGGATGGAGAGGTTGCGGCCACGGGAACCCGCACCACTTCGTCGGGGGATGACCTCACGTGCCCCGGCTGGACAAATTCTCAAGCAAAAGATCACAAAATCACGCGCGCAGCACCGGTTGCGGGATCGGCAAAACTGACGCAGAGTCTGCAACAGCGCCGGAGACCAACCGGCGAAGTTCAGTCGAACATCAACCGAATTTCAAACGAGGAGCACGCCATGATCAAGGTAAGCGTAATGTATCCGAACACGCCCGGGGCGCGCTTCGACCACGAATATTACAAGGAAAAGCACTTGCCACTCCTGAAGGCCCGCATGGGCGATGCGTGCAAGTCCTATACGATCGACAAGGGTCTCGGCGGCCGCGCTCCCGGCGCGCCCGCGACCTATGTCGGCATGTGTCACATCTTCTGCGACTCGATCCAGGCGTACGAGACCGCCTTCGGACCGCACGCCAAGGAGATCATGGGCGACATCAAGAACTACACCGACATCGCGCCGGTCGTGCAGATCAGCGAAGTCGTCGTCGGCTGAAGGATTTCCTGCGTAGGGTGGGCAAAGACGCGCCAGCGTCGTGCCCACCATCGCGCCGCGCCGTGAGCAAAGATGGTGGGCACGCTTGCGCTTTGCCCACCCTACGATTTTCCGAGCCATGCGTTTTGCGATGATTTGAGAGGCCTGCGCGAACCGCGGGCCCCTTGTCATATCAGGTGAATCGAGGCTTATTCGGCCGGGTCGCCTGCCCTGCGGAAAACCCGATGCCGAAAATTACCATCATTGAAACCGGTTTGATTTCGCCCGAGCCCCGGGCGCTGCACGGCACGTTTCCGCAGATGTTCGAGCGGCTGCTCGGCGCCGCGGACGCCTCGGCAAGCTTTGCGACGGTTCGCCTGATGGGCGGCGAAGCGCTGCCCGACCCCGCTAACCTGGAAGCCATCCTGATCACGGGATCGCCGGCCGGCGTCTACGATGATCTCGACTGGATCGCGCCGCTCGAACGTTTTGTGCGCACGGCCTATCAGCTGAAAATTCCGACCGCCGGAATCTGCTTTGGCCATCAGGTCATGGCCCAGGCCTTGGGAGGTACGGTGCGCAAGTCGGACAAGGGCTGGGGCATCGGCCGTCACGTCTACGACGTCGTGCCCGGCAACGGCGTGATCGGCGGCGAGAAAATCGCGGTCGCCGCTTCGCATCAGGACCAGGTCATCGAGCCACCCGCCGGCGCAGCCCCGATTTTCCGTTCGAGCTTTACGCCGCACGCCGGCCTTCTCTATGCCAACGGCGCAGCGATGTCGGTGCAGCCGCATCCCGAATTCACCCCGGCCTTTGCCGATTGGTGTTGCGAGAAAGCAGGCCGGAATGGCGCGCCCGCGCCTTTGGTCGCGTCCGCAAAGGCGTCGCTGGAACAACCGCTCGATCATTCCGACCTCGGCGGCGCGATCGCGCGCTTCCTGGCAAGACCGCACAAGGTGTGACGGGCTGGATGGCAATCGCCAGGCGCGATCAGGCACCCATCGTCTCATCAGCAGACCGCCAGTGATCAGCCCGAGGGTTGAGATAACGTGATGGAGATCACGCGAGCAGTAGCCAGCTGTCACCGGGGTAACAGGCGTGACGGACCAAACGCCGCATCTTCCCTTCACGGATTGAGGAATAGTCCTCACCGAAACAGAGAAGGGAATGAACATGATCAACCATACTGGCGAACTGAATATCGATGAACTCATGGCGGTCTCGGGTGGCGACTCGAAGACGATGGGGCAGGTCGCGGCGAAAGTAATTGGCGGCACGGAATTGCCGGACCCGCCACCCCCGCTTCAGCCATGCCCTGGCCTCCATGAAGTCCTGAAGTTTTTCGGCTCACCCTTCTGATCTGGGCCAACACCCAGGCGATCGGCGATTCCGCCCTTGCCCGCGCCACAACAGTTGCTGTTGAGGGAGGTGGTCGGAGGCGGAAAGAAGCAGTCACCACGCGGTCGTGTCGAGCGACTGCGTGGTACTTCCCCAAAGCTCTCTGGCAGGTCGTGTGGTTGGCCAGCAGTCGGCGGTGCGATCGCGCGCTTTCCGGCAAGGCCGCGCAAGGCGTGATCCCCGGCGCACCATGGCACGGATAGGCGCCTGCCGTCACGGTTCACTTTGCCCTACGGCGGCGCCCGGCGCAGCCTCTTGACGCACCGAAATCCGCCTCCGGGCGTAAGCGGTTGGCCAAGCCGGGGCAAATCACTTCCGATTTACGGAAATCGTGTCAAGCCCCGAAATAAAAAATATTTCGCTTTATCCGAAACCCAAATCAGGCCTATATCCACTCCCATCCCGTCCCGACCAGAGGGGCGTATCATGATCGTCACGAACGTGGGACGGGGATGCGGTGGACGCCAAAGCTGCAACTGACGAGCGCGGCTGAAGCGTACGGCAAAGACGTGTGGTCCTGACGTCGCGGTGCTGGCGTCAATGCACCTGGAGGCAACAGCTTTCAGGGCGCCACTGCGCAGGGGATGTCGGATGTTCTCCGCTGCCCTGTATGCTCATGTGCGCACTTCTTCTACCATTGCACATGAGACCGCGGGTGCAGCGCGCATCCGGCATTCCCTGCGCCCTCTTTTTCTATCGAGGGCGAAGAATTTCCAGCAAAGCTCGGGCGCAACGCGCCGCGAGAACGCGAAGGTGTATCCGCCGTCATTGCGAGCGAAGCGAAGCAATCCATCGCGCCACGTAACGAAAGAATCGATTGCTTCGTCGCAACAGCTCCTCGCAATGACGTCTTGCCTTTTGAGAACCGGATCGAATAACAAACACGGCCTTGAGCCGGGACGACCAGGGTTGCTCACCCTACCCGATCGGCTTCAACCCCGCCTCGATCGCTGCCCGTCGCGGCTCGAGGAACGGCGGCAGCGCGAGCTTCTCACCCAAAGCCGCCATCGGCTCGTCGGTCGCAAAGCCAGGGCCGTCGGTGGCGATCTCGAACAGGATGCCGTTGGGTTCGCGGAAATAAAGGCTGCGGAAATAGAAGCGGTCGATCTCGCCGGAGTTGGGAACGCGCAACTCCGTCAGCCGCTGCGTCCAGCCGTGATACTGCGCCTCGTCCGGCGTGCGGAACGCGACATGGTGCACGCCGCCCGCGCCCTGCCGTGCCGGCGGCGAGGCCTTGTCCTCGAGCACGTGCAATTCGGCCGCGGGCCCACCCTCGCCCATCGCGAACACGTGGATATGCGCCCCATGCGCCGCATAGTCGCGCATGCGACGCATGTTCATCACCTCGGTCAGCACGAACGCGGTGCGCGACAGCTCACTCACGGTGAGCACGATCGGGCCGAGGCCGCGGATCTGGTGTTCCTCCGGCACCGTGCTGCGCTCCCACGGCGCGGACGATCCCGCCCCGCCGTCATCGACCAGCACCAGGCGTTGCCCCTCGCCGTCCTCGAACGGCAAGGTCAGCCGGCCGTCGACCTCGATCACCTCGCCGGTGACGCCGCCGGCCTGCTTCAACCTGTCGCGCCAGAAGCCCAGCGTCTTCTCGCCGGCGACGCGCAAGCCGGTCCGCGAGATCGAATTGGTTCCGCGCCGCTCGGGGGCGGCCGGAAAATCGAAGAAGGTAAGGTCCGTCCCCGGATTGGCTTTGCCGTCGGCGTAGAACAGATGATAGGCCGAGACGTCGTCCTGGTTGACGGTCTTCTTGACCAGCCGCATGCCGAGCAGGCCGGTGTAAAAGGCGAGGTTATCCTTCGGCTTCGCCGAAACCGCCGTCAGATGATGAATCCCGGTCAGCTGCATGACATTATCCTTTGGGCGAACAGGTGCGGAGATTTGGGCCTTTTCGGTGATCTTGTAGGATATAGTCTGATGACTCGCCAGCGGCAGCGTCGCCGCCTGTTTCCAGGGACAGTTTCATGACCGGGCACCTCATTGTATCCGACGAAGACGCAACCCGCATCATCAAGCTGCGGCGGCCCGAGAAGAAGAACGCAATCACCCAGGACATGTATCGCGCGATGAGCGACGCGATCGACAAGGCGCAGAACAACCCGGATATCCGCTGCATTATCATCACCGG
>Ga0310810_10009003_pt1 | contig 11538 bp, 8 predicted proteins | sample NCmetagenome_FD_207641 | JGI IMG/M metagenome (GOLD analysis project Ga0310810, IMG submission 207641) | Soil microbial communities from experimental microcosm in Duke University, North Carolina, United States - NC | ecosystem: Engineered > Artificial ecosystem > Soil microcosm > Unclassified ...
CGATAAGACTGCGTTTACGTTCTTGCCGTCCCAGGACAGGTGTCCGAGTGGCTGAAGGAGCCGGTCTCGAAAACCGGTATACCGGCAACGGTATCGTGGGTTCGAATCCCACCCTGTCCGTGATCCCAACCAGCAGTGACACCGCTTTCCCTCGCCGATAGGCTCACCGGCTGCCTCCTGGGGCAGGCTGTCGGCGATGCGGTCGGTTTTGTCGTCGAAGGCGCGCCACCGGAAGACGCGGCAGCCTACATCGACGCCTGGGTGCGCACCGGGCGCGCCGCAGAGCGGGGCCGTGCGCCGTTCTCCTTTGGCCAATACTCCGATGATACGCAGCTCGCGCGCGAGCTGCTCATCGTCTTTCACGAGACCGGTTGCATCGAGCCCGTGCTGTTTGCCGGGCGAATTGCTGAGCTGTTCCGGTCGGGGGCGGATGTCGGTGCCGGGCCTGGCACGAGCGCCGCGGCCAGACGTTTGGCCGAGGGTCGGACCTGGAGCGAGGCCGCGACCCCGGGGCCGTACGCCGGGAACGGCGCTGCAATGCGGGCCGGGCCGATCGGGCTACTAGCTCGGGATCGAGAAGATCTGGTGCATCTGGCGCTGGCAGCGGGCCGCGTCACCCATGCCGATAGCCGTTGCTGCGCCGGGGCCGTAGCTGTCGCAGGTGCCGTCGCGCTTGCGGCGCGCGAGGGACCGATCGACCGGCCGGCGTTTCTCACGGAGCTGGCACATTGGGTGGAAGGGGTCGACCGGCCCTTCGCCGAAGCGATTCGTGAGCTGGCTCGTTGGGGACAGCTCGAGCCCGGTGCGGCGCTCGACGAGCTCCACCGGCAGCGGCTCGATCCGGACGCGTCGCCCCACTGGCGGGGGATTACCGGCCACGTCGTGCCGAGTGTCTTGTGGAGTGTCTACGCTTTCCTCCGATCACCGGACGACTACGGCGAGGCCGTTTGGACGGCGATCAGGGCCGGCGGCGACACCGATACCACGGGAGCCATGAGCGGAGCGATGAGCGGTGCTCGGCTTGGGCCTGCCGCCCTCCCGGCCCCCCTCGTTGCCCGGCTCACTGACAGGGGTGAATGGGATTTCTCGGCCCTTACGGCGCTGGCCCAGGGGTGTGCAAAGCGGGTGCGCCAGGCCAATTGACGGCATCAGAGAACCGGGCTGCTGGGCCGCTCGGGGCCTGCTTGGATGTGGGCCGCCCGCTTGGGTCTACGGGTTGTTGCGTCGAGAAACAGTCACACGTGTTTCGAGGAGCGACAACGTGCATATGGGTGTTGCAGAACCGTCATATGACGAATAGATTGGGTCGGCTCTGAGGAGGAGCCGCGCCGCATGGGCATAAGAGTACGCGCCCGGCGGTCGGACGAGAGTCGCGTGGAACGCGTCGCTCAGGGGTTCAATCCCCCCGCCAGCTTTCAATGACGACAGCCAAGCAAATCACATCGGAACCGGGTACCGGTTCGTCCTGCGCACGCAGGACACCGGAGGCCTAAGCTCGCGGGTTACGCGTGTCGGCCCTTTGTGTAGATGCCGACATCCGATGAAGGGTTGCATCGCAGTAGACGTAGGTCCAGCCAACGATTGAAGTCCGGATAGTTCACCGCGCCAGGTTAGGTGGCGCGAAGTCCGGCAAAGAGTTCCTGGCGGCAGAGTAGGCCGGCGGGAATCATGCGCAAACGCTAGTTCGTTGCGCAGTCGGTTGTTCGTTTCTCACATGTCACAGGCTTAACCATCTGTGGAGGAGGCATGGTAACAGCACTTCGTGGGTTCTTTGCGAGCGCTGCGGCCGTCGCGTTGCTCCCCCTGTGTTTGGCGGCTCAACAGCCGGCCGTCATCACGGGACGGGTCACTGCGGAAGGCGATCGCCCGGTGGCGAACGCCTCGATAGCGATCCAGCAACTCGGGCTCGGGTCCAACACGCGGGACGACGGCACCTATACAATCCTGGTGCCGGCAGCGCGAGTCACCGGAGAGCAGGTGACGCTTACGGTTCGCGCAATCAATTACAAGCCGCAAACCGCAACAGTCGCTCTCTCCGCTGGCCAGATCTCCCAAGACTTCACCCTCGCTCCCAACCCGCTCCAGCTGGGTGAAGTGGTCGTGACCGGCGCGGGCACCACGTCCGAGGTCGAGAAGCTCGGCACGGTGCGCAACTACGTAGACTCGACGGCGATCGTGAACAGCCACGAGTCCAATTTCGTCAACGCGCTTGCGGCCAAGGCTCCAAACGTCTCGGTGGTTTCGTCCTCCGGCGACCCCGGCTCGTCCGCGTTCATTCAGATTCGCGGCCTGACGACGATCCAGGCCGGCGACGGACAGCCGCTCTTCGTCGTGGACGGCGTTCCCGTTGGCAACACGACGGACTACAGTAATCAGGCTCAGCTGGCGCTGAACGGCGGCAACACCTTCCCGCCGAACCGCTTGCTGGACCTCAACCCCGACGACATCGAGAACGTCGAGATCCTGAAGGGAGCGTCGTCGGCTGCTATCTACGGCTCCCGCGCAGGCCAGGGTGTCATACTCATCACCACTAAGCGCGGCCGTCCGGGACAGGTCCGGTACTCGCTGCGCACGGCCTGGTCGCTCGACGAGCACACCCAGCTCCCCGCGCTGCAGCGGTCGTTCGGCCTGGGCACCGGCGGTCAAGGGACAGCCTGCTTCCCGAGTTCGGATCCGGCGCTGCTCAACTGCCGTATTGGGTTTGCAGAAGCCGGCAGCTGGGGTCCCCAGCTCGCCTCGGGGACGCCAACGTTCGATCATGCTTCTGACATCTTCCAGGACGGGTTCACCACCGACAACGCACTCAACGTGTCGGGGGGGAACGACCGGACCCAGTATTTCCTGTCGGGTGGCTACAACTACAACCGCGGCACCGTGGTGGGTGACAACAACCACTGGCGGCGCATTTCGATTCGCGCCAACGGCAGCCAGCGGATCAGCAACAACCTGAACGTCGGCGCCAACATCGCGTACAGCAACGGCTCCGGTGGATTCGTGCAGAGCCGGAACAGCACTTCGGGCTTGCTCCTCGGCTCGTGGCGCACCACGCCGACCTTCAACAACTTGCCCTATCTGGATCCGGTCTTCGGGCTCCAGCGGAGCTACCGCTTCCCGAACCCGGGCCCCGGGTCGGAGCAGCTCAGCCGATCCTACGACAACCCCTTCTTCACCGCGAACGCGAACCCCACCACGTCTGACGTCGCCCGCATTTTCGGCGGCATCAACGCGGAATGGGCCGTGACCTCGTGGCTGAAGTTCAACGAGAACCTGGGGTACGATTACTCGAACGACGAGCGCTTCCAGAGCTGGGCCTGGTCCAACTCCAACGGCGCACCGCCGGCCGGCGTCATCGGCGTTGGCGGCGTCAATGCCGGGTACATTCGTAATACCCAGATCGATAACAACCTGACGGCCACCCTGAGCTACAAGGCCAGCTCCAGCCTCAAGGGAACGGTCACTCTGGGGCAGAACCTCAACTCCCAGACGGCGCAGAGCCGTCAGACCCTGGGCGCCGGCCTGATCACGCCCACGCCCTTCAACCTGTCCAACACAGCGATCTTGAACCAGCCGGCTTACGACTTCTATCAGAAGGTCCATCTGGAGTCGTACTTCGGTCAGGCCACCCTGGATATCGGCGACAACATCTCGCTGCAGGGTGCGCTTCGGAACGACGGTGCCTCGACCTTCGGTGCCGACAGTCGGCACAACTGGTTCCCCAAGGGGAGCGGGTCCTGGCGGTTCTACACCGGTGGTGGCCAGGGCTTCCTCACCTACGGCAAGCTCCGCGCGGCCTACGGCGAGAGCGGCACGCAGCCCCCGCCGTACCTGCTGACCGGTACTTTCGTTTCGCAGACGATCAACGATGGCGGCTGGGGTCCGGCCACCTCTACCGCAATCGCTGGCGTTGCGGGCCTGCTCACCAACTTCAACCTTCCGACCCAGAGCCTCGGGCCGGAGCGGGTGAAAGAGTTCGAGGCCGGGTTCGATCTGGGCCTCTGGGCTGACAAGGCGGACCTGAGCGTTACGTACTACGACCAGCATTCGGATGACCTGATCCTCCAGATCCCCGTGGCCACCAGCACCGGCTACTTCCAGGTTGCGTCCAATGCGGCGTCGACCAAGAACACCGGCTGGGAAGTCAGCTTGAACCTTCGGCCCATCACCACGCAGTCGTTTGCGTGGGATCTCGGGTTCCAGTGGGCCCGGAACCGCGGAGAGACGACCTCGCTCGCTCCGGGTCTCGAGTTCTATCAGTTCCCGTTCAGCGGCGGTGGCAACGGTGCCGGCCTGGCGGTCGGTGGCGTAGCCCAGCCGGGGGTTCCGATTTCGGCGTATCGAGGCACCGACTTCATTCGCTGCGGCCGTGGTCTGACCTCGGATGAAGGCACGAGCGTTGATGCCGATTGCGGCAATGCACCGGCGGGGGCGCTCTACCTCGGCCCGAGCGGGTTGCCCGAGCTCGATCTCAATCAGACCTACATCGTCGGCGATCCGAACCCCAATTGGACCGGGTCGTTCCGGACCAACTTCCGCTTCGGGAAGCTGTCGGTGGGCGGGTTGCTCGACATTCGGGATGGTGGAGTGGCTTACAACGGCACCAAGGGCGCGCTGCAGCACTTCGGCGTGGCTCAGATTACCGCCGATACCCGGAATGCGGCCCCGGTCACGTTCGGCTCGCAGTACTATCCGATCCTCGAGGACACGCAGAACCCCGACCATGTCGTCGCCGGCCCGGGCGTGGGCGTTGCCGCGCCGCTGGACGAGAGCTACTGGACCGGTATTGGTAGCGTCTTCAACGGCAACGACGTGGCGTTCCTCGAGAAGGGTGGCTTCGTGAAGCTTCGCGAAATCTCCCTCGGCTATACCTTCGACCAGCCCTGGGTCAGCCGCTCGCTTGGATTCAGCTCCATCGAGCTGCGGGTCGCCGGGCGCAACCTGCATAGCTGGAACGATTACACGGGTGTGGATCCGGAGACGTCGCTGCTGGGCGCGATCAGCCCGGTCCGGGGACTGAACTACTTCAACAACCCCCAAAGCCGGTCCTGGACTTTCTCGCTCACTCTTAACCGCTAGCGGCTGACGCCCAACAGGAGACCATCACATGCGAAAGTTCCACAAGGTGGCGCTTGGCCTGGGCCTCGCCCTGAGCACGGCCGGGTGTAGCGACTACCTCTCGGCGCCGGATCTGACCTCGGATCCGACCAAGGTCACGGCGCTTACTCAGCCGGGTCCGCTGTATATCGGTATTCAGGAGGCTGGTCCGCCCCAGCGGGAAGGACAGCTGGCGCGGTTTGCAGCGGAGTACACCCAGCAGGTTGCCGGGTTCAGCCGGCAGCAGATCGGGTATGATCTGTACCAGGCTGATGCCACGGACGTAGACCCCTACTTCGGCGCGATTTACGGCACCAACAACACGCTGAACGGGGGCGGTGGTCTGCTGGACATTCACAAGATGCAGCAGTTGGCGCGAAAGAAGAACGACTCGCTGTTCGTCGGCATCGGCAAAGTGTACGAGGCAATGTACATGGGCCTGGCTGCGGATCAGTTCGGTGACATTCCGTACCGGGAAGCTGCAGACTCGAACAACCTGCACCCGAAATTCGATTCGCAGCTGCAGATCTATGCCGATTTGCAGGCACAGCTCGATTCGGCGATTAACATCTTCCTTCCCGCCAGCGGGGCAACCAATGCGGGTCCCTGCACCGATGCCTCGGAGTTGATCTACGCGTGTTCGGCCAACCCGCTTGATCTTGGGCCGATCTACATCCAGGTCGCGCACTCGCTCAAAGCCCGGCTGTACATGCACACAGCGGAAGTCGATCCCAGCGCGTACGCCAAGGCGCTGGCTGAGGTCCCGCTCGGCATCAGCACGCCGGCAAACGATTTCCTCTGGTTCCATGACCCATCGCCGCAAGGGCAGAACATCTGGTGGCAGTTTATGTCCGCACGGGGTGACATAGCGCCAGGGGCGGCATTCGTGGAGATCCAGAAACGCCGGATTGCGGCAGGCGTGGAGAACTTCAATCAGATGACCTTTACCTTCCTGCCGACGTCGGCAGGCCCGACCGTGTTCGCCGGCGTGCGCCCGACCGGGTCGACCAGCATGACCACGAACGGCGTCATCTACAACGGTGCAGGCATCCCCGCTGGGGAGTTCTCCCTGTTTGGGCCGTTCATCGATGGTGCCAGCGCCCCGGGTGATTGGCGGAGCCCGGAGATTACGTTCAGGGAGACCCAGCTAATCGGGGCCGAGGCGGCGTTCCAAACAGGAGGGGCCGGTGCGGCGCAACCCTTCCTCGATGCTGCGCGGGCCAGCCGTACGTATGGTACATTCGCCGGTGCGGTCATCGATTTCGGGGCGGCGCCGGGCGCGCTGCCGGCGACGTTGCAGAACATCATCGAGGAGAAGTACACTGCGCTCTACCTCAATCCGGAAGTCTGGAATGACTACAAGCGGACGTGCTTCCCTTCGCTGGCGCCGGCACCGAGCGTTGCTGCTGGTACTACGCCGCGGACCACACCCATTGTGGGCCGGTTGCCGTACGGTCTGACGGAGTTGAATGCAAACGGGGCCAACGCGCCTGCCGTCACGACTCAGAGCCGGAATCGGAACGACCCAAATGCGTGCCCGGTATTGAACTACGTCAGTTCGGTACCGCTCGCGAACTAAGGCTGTTCCGAAATACGCAATCGGTGAGCGCCGGTCCCATCCGGGGCCGGCGTTCACACTTCGGAGGAACTTCATGAAGTCGAAACTGGCGGCGCTGGCCATGCTTTCACTCACGGCTGCGTGCTACTCGTACAAGCAGGCCGAGTCAGTGGATCAGGTCGCACCCGCCACCGGCAGCCATATCCGGGTTCGTCTCACCCAGGAGGGTGCGGCCTCCCTGGCGCAGCAGATTGGCCCGCAGGCCGTCAACCTGGACGGCGACGTCGTCGCTGCCGGCCAGGACACCCTGCGGCTGGCGCTCAGTTCCGTCGAGGACGCGCGCCATATCACGACCTCGTGGAAAGGCGAGCAGGTCACCATTCCACGCGGTGCCATTGCAAGTGTCGGACAACGGAAGCTCGCCGTGGGGCCAACGGCGCTTCTGGGCGGCTTGGCAGCAGGCAGCGTCGTTGCCGCGGCCGCCATCTTCGCCGGGTCGGGGGAAAGCAGCGGAGCGGTACAGCCCCCGACACAAGGGCACCAATGATGGGGGCGTTGCAGCGGAATACGGTCGCACTGACCGGCCTTCTGCTGCTGAGCGGGTGTTTCACCTACCGGACGGCGCATGGCCCCGTGCCGGATCCGGGATCTCGTGTCTCCCTTCGCCTGTCGCGTGATGCTTCGAACACGTTGGCGCCGGAGCTTGGTCCGGGGGTTGTGTACGTCGAAGGCGTCGTGCTCAGCGACGACTCCGCCGGACTTCGCCTCGGCGTAAGGAAGATTGAAAAGGCGGGCAACGTCGATGCGGAATGGTCGGGGGAAGTAGTCACCTTTCCCCACGATTCCTATTTGACCATGGAGGAGCGGAAACTCAACGTTCCAGGCACCGTGCTGATGGGCGGACTGGCTGTTGGGGCTATGTACGCGCTCCACTCGGCGTTCAACGAAGGCAGCACACTGAATACGCAGCCCGGCGTCATCGGAAGCCCTACGCAGTAGCCCCGATCTGACTCAGCAGCAAAACGGCACCCGAGCCGCGAGAGCGGACCGGGTGCCGTTCACTTCTTATCGACGATCAGTAGACGGCGACGGTGGAGCGCGCGAGGCTGCTCTCCAGGCGCCACTCTATGAACTGGCCCGGCTGGATGTGGATCAACTCCGTCCCGATGCCGGCGGTGGACCCGATAGGGTCGGCCGCCAGGCGAATGTTCCGGGACTGGCCGATCATCCAGGCGGGAAGGAAGAAGTTGGTGGACGAGGCCGCCGTGACGGTCCCCACCCGTGACATCTCGCCATCGTGGAAAACGTAGATCACGACGTCCAACCAGTGGGCGTTGTCGACCGTGAGCGGAGTCGGGGCGTTCGGGTCTGCCTCAGGTTCGTCGTCGACATTATGCCGGCCACCACAGCCGGCAGCCAAGACTGTGATGCCGGCGAGAAGGCAGAGCGCGTACGCCGCACGCCGGAGGGCCATTACGGTTTTGCGCATTCCGGGGCCCCCATTCAAAGGATGGTTTTACCGAACTGCCTAACATCAATGATGCCGAATCGAGTCCGCGCCGTCCAGACGTAGCTTGCCGTTCATTACTGGAACGCCTCCGCGAACCCTACCGCTCCTTCAGGTTCTTGCGCAGGGCCGCCAGATCGAGCAAGGGAAGCCCGCCCTCGGTGGGCACCATTACGACCAGCGAGCTCGAGTTGCGGAGGTCGTGGAGGACCTCCAGGTACTAGCACGCCGCCGAAGACCAGCTTGCCCACCGTGGCTCCTAGATTGTGGGGGAACGGTCGAAGAAGCCCAACTTGACGGGCCAAGGCGGGTCCCGTAACGTCGAGTAATGCTTCTGAATGCCCTCATTGGACTTGTCGTGGCTGGGACACCAGCGGCTGCCGTGGAGGAACCCTTGCCCGGCCGGGAAACTTATTGTATCGCCACTGGGTACTGTACCAGCCGGCCGGGAGATTCCGGCCGCCCCAGCGGTCCGATGTTTCTTGCGATTGGACTGATTGGAGCGGGCCTGGCGGGGTTACGACGCGAGCGACCTCGATCCGGGTAACCCTGAATCCCCGGTCGTTCCCGAGCCCCAGGCACTGCCGGGGCTCGGTTGCTTTACAGCTTTCCACGGCTTTCCGACATCCGACACGCAGAGGGGCCTATGGCGCACGGCAAGATCTACCAAAATGTCGCAGAAACGGTGGGCAACACGCCGCTGATCCAGCTCAACCGCATGACGGCCGGCCTGGCCGCGAAGGTTGCGGTGAAGCACGAGGGGTACAACCCCTACGCTTCCGTCAAGGATCGGATCGGGATGGCCATGGTACAGGACGCCATCGACCGCGGGGTCCTCAAGCCAGGCATGGTGATCGTCGAGCCCACCAGCGGCAATACCGGAATCGGGTTGGCGTATGTTGCCGCCGCGCTTGGCTACCGCTGCATCTTTACCATGCCCGACACGATGACTCTGGAGCGCCGGCACTTGCTCCGGGCACTCGGCGCCAAGGTTGTGCTCACGGAGGGCGCGAAGGGAATGAAAGCCGCGATGGCGCGCGCGGACGAAATTCTCAACCGGCTGGGCAAGCAGGGATGGATGCCGAGGCAATTCGACAACCCCGCCAACCCCGCGATTCACTATCGCACGACGGGGCCGGAGATCTGGGCCGACACGCAGGGCAAAGTGGACATCCTGGTCTCCGGTGTCGGTACCGGCGGGACTATCACCGGCGCCGGCCGATTTCTGCGGGAGCAGAAGCCGGATATTCAGCTCGTTGCAGTCGAGCCGGCAGAAAGCCCGGTCCTTTCAGGTGGCCAACCATCCCCACACAAGCAGCAGGGGATTGGTGCCGGGTTTGTCCCGAACATCCTGGACACCAAGATCTATAACGAGGTCATGCGCGTCACGAACGACGACGCGATCGCGACTACCCGCCGCCTGGCGCGTGAAGAGGCTCTGTTCGTCGGCATCTCGGCGGGCTCGATCACGTGGGTTGCATTGCAGCTCGCCGCCCGACCCGCCAACGCAGGGAAGCTGATCGTCTCGATAATCCCTGACTTCGGCGAGCGGTATCTATCCCACCCGGTCTTTACCGAGCTTTCGGACCCCGACTACTCGGATCTGGACGAGATCATTTCACCGCAACCGGCGGCAGTCTGAACTGGCGTGAACGGTAATCGGTGAACGGCAAACGGGGGGCTCCTTTCGCTGGTGCCCCCCGTTCACTGTTACTGATCACCGCAGTTTAGACCGTCGCCCGGCCCTTGGTGAACAGCCGGTATGCCGCCAGCAGTATGATCGCCCCAACCACCGATGCGATGAAGCCTGCGGGTTGCCCTTCCTGGTACCAGCCCAGGGCTTGTCCGATGAACTTGGCTACGAAAGCGCCCGCGATGCCAAGGATTGTCGTCACGATGAAGCCGCCCGGGTCCTTACCCGGCATCAGCAGTTTGGCGATGACGCCGACGACCAAGCCAATGATGAGGGTAGCGATGAGACCCATCGATCCTCCTTGAGGTGGTGTTCGAATGTACTGATTTTGCCGGCGCTCCGTGACTGGCATTTTGTACAGTTCCGGGTCACATTCCGGCTTCACCTCAGGCCGCTGCCATCATGTCCGAGCATCGCTACCCGCAGGGTAACGTACTGTACCGTAAGTTGAACAGGCGCTTTCCCTTAATCACTAAAGGAGAAGGCTGCTGGCTGGTCGACGAGGAGGGCAACCGGTACCTCGACGGCTGCGGCGGGGCATTCGTAGCCAATCTGGGACACGGGGTCGCCGAGATCGGGCAGGCGATGGCGGACCAGGCGGGGCGCATTGCCTATGTCAACGGGACGGCGTTCACCCATGAACCGGTCGAACAGCTCGCCGCGGAGGTCGCGGCGCTCTCCCCCGGCGACCTGAATCGGGTCTACCCCCTTTGCAGCGGGTCGGAGGCGGTCGAGGCGGCCCTCAAGTTCGCTCGGCAGTACTGGGTAGAGACGGGCAAGCCGAAGAAGCACAAGATCGTCGCCCTGACTCCCGCTTATCACGGCAATACCCTGCTCGCCCTCTCAGCCTCGGCCCGGGAGCATTACAAGACGTACTATCGCGAATGGCTGGTGGACGTCGCCCGGGTGCCCGCCCCGTATGCCTATCGGTGTGACTGCCGGGGCCGTCCGCCGCTTTGCCCGGCGTGTGACGGCTCTCTGGTCGAGGAGGCGATCGTGCGGTTGGGGCCCGAAACGGTCGCCGTCTTCAGCGCGGAGCCGATTGGGGGGTCGTCGAGCGGGGCAACCGTGCCTCACCCGGACTATTTCCGCCGAATTCGCGAGATCTGTGATCGTCACGAGGTGCTCTTCGTCGCCGATGAGGTGCTGACCGGGGCCGGGCGCACCGGCACTTGGGCAGCCATCGCACAATTCGGCGTTGTGCCCGACCTGATGACTCTCGGCAAGGGGCTGGGTGGTGGATACGCCCCAATCTCGGCCCTGGTCGCGCCCGACCGCCTGGCCGAAGTGTTGGCGAAGGGCTCGGGCGCGCTGCTGCACGCCCAGACCTACTCACATCATCCCGTGCTGTGCGCGGGTGCGCTCGCAGCGATTCGCTACCTGCGGCATCACCAGCTGATCGAACGCTCCGCCGCCATGGGGCAGGCTCTGCATCGCGAACTGCAAGCACTTCGAGGCCTGCCGTTTGTTGGAGACGTTCGGGGAAGGGGGTTGCTCGCGGGAGTCGAGTTCGTCGCCGACGTGGAAACCCGAGCGCCGTTCCCCCGGAATCGGGGCTTCGCAGAGCGGTTTACCGCGCTGGCTCTGGAGGAAGGACTGGTAGTGTGGCCCAACGTCGGTCAGGCCGACGGCACCAACGGCGACCTGGTCATGCTGGCGCCGCCGTTCATCATCTCAGAAGAAGAGATC
>Ga0310810_10009004_pt1 | contig 11537 bp, 8 predicted proteins | sample NCmetagenome_FD_207641 | JGI IMG/M metagenome (GOLD analysis project Ga0310810, IMG submission 207641) | Soil microbial communities from experimental microcosm in Duke University, North Carolina, United States - NC | ecosystem: Engineered > Artificial ecosystem > Soil microcosm > Unclassified ...
AGGCGTTGTCCACCCAGTCGTAGTACTCGGGCCTCGAGCGATCGTAGGCGAGGGCCGAGCTGACGCTGTAGGTCCCATGCGCAATGGGCAGCCGATGCCGGAAATCCACGACCAGGGTCTCCCCCGCCCGCCGCGGCGGCAAGGACACGTGCTCTTCGTAGGTGTTGGTACCAACGACGTCGGTGCCGCCCTTGTCACGAATGCCGAAGCCGAGAATGCTGAAGGGCGCGTCCTGGTAATACTCCGCGTGCACGCGAAGCACGACCTCCTGGTTGAACGCCACATCGGTGATGCGGCGTCCCTCCGCGTCGAGCAGCTCGACCTGGCGAATCTTGGCGGCACCGGTTCCGTGCCGGAACAGCCGGATGCGTTCGTCGAAAGCGGGGTCGGCCTGGAAGCGCACGTGGCTCCTGGCAGCCAGCCCTGCGCCATTCCCGCGGAGTTGCGCCGGCGCATCCGCGCTCGACGAGCGCGCGTGATAGAGGTTGGCGATGGTTGCCGGATCGTCGAGCGCTTCCATGCGGCCCGAGTGCAGCAGGAGCGCTTGCGTGCAAATCGATCGGATCATCGCGAGGTCGTGACTGACGAACACGATCGTCGTCCCGGCAGCCTGCAGCTCGCGGATGCGGTTGATGCACTGGTGCTGGAACACGACATCGCCGACGGCGAGCGCCTCGTCTACGAGCAGCACGTCGGGGTCGACGTGGATCGCCGCGGAGAAGGCGAGGCGCACGAACATCCCGCTCGAGTACGACTTCACTGGCCGCTCGATGAACTCGCCGATGCCGGCGAAATCGGCAATCCGGGCGACGCGGGCGCGCGCCTCTTCGCGCGTCATGCCCATCACGACGCCGTACAACTCGACGTTCTCACGGCCCGTGAAATCGGGATTGAACCCGGCGCCGAGCTCCAGGAGGGACGAGACCCGGCCGCTCACGCGCACGTGCCCGGCCGTCGCGCTCGTGATCCCGGCGATCACTTGCAGCAGGGTGCTCTTACCCGAGCCGTTGTTGCCGACCACACCGAGCGTGGTACCGCGCTCGATGCTGAGCGAGATGTCGCGGAGCGCCCAGAACGCACGGTGGTACGAGCGATGGCCGAGCGAGAGCATCTCGAGCAACTGGTGACGCGGAGTCGGGTAGATCTTGTAAGCCTTCGAGACCGCCTCAATCTCGATTGCGGGTGAACCCATCAGAGGAAGTCCGCAAATGCCTGCTTGGATCGATTGAAGACCCAGTGCCCGGACACGAACACGACGGCCGCGATCACGGCGAAGACGGCAAGCTGATCAAAAGGGGGCAGGCGATGATCGAGCACAGCGGCGCGATACGCCTCGACCACGTAGGACATCGGGTTCAGCGACAGCAGCCAGCGAAACTGCTCCGGCACCATGGTCGCCGGATATACGATCGGCGTGAGAAACATCCAGAGTGTGAGTCCGAGGTTCACAGCCGGGCGCACGTCGGGGACAAAGACCGTGAAGGTGGCCAGGAGCCACGCAACGCCTGCCGTAAACAGGAATTGCAACACGACGACAACTGGCAGCGCGATCAAGGTCCAACCCGGGGGACGGCCCAGCACCACGGCGCCGGCAATGAGCACGACGAGGCCGATGAACTCGACCACCAGGGCCGAGAGCACGACGTGCACGGGAAGAATCTCCGACGGGAACACCACCTTTTTGATGAGCGGCGTCTGCTCGAGCAGGACCGAAGCCGAGCGTGTCACCCCATCGGAGAACGCGAGCCAGGGCAGCAGCCCGCAGAAGAGATAGAGTGCGTAGTCGCCTTCCCCGCCGGCGGTGCCGAATCGCGCGTTCATCACACGGGAGAAGATGAACGTGTAGAGCGTGAGGAGCACGAGTGGCTGAATAACAGCCCACCACACGCCCAGCACTGAGTTGACGTAGCGCGCGCGGATGTCGCGAGCGACGAAGAAATGGATGGCCTCGCGCCGGGCGAGAAGTACCCGAAAGGGACGCAGCAGCACACGCGGCACAACGGCCACTGCCGAGCGCCGAGCCGGGGTCAACGACGGGTACTCGACTGCGGTCGGCTCAAGCGGGCCGCCGACGATCCCGCGATTGATCGGCATCTCAAGGGGCCAGTATACTGCCAGAACTCGCTCGCATCAGTGCCGGTGCTAACGCTGTCTCGCGCTGCAATCGACCCGATTTTCTTCGCGCGCCTGTGTCGAAAGCCACAACACACGCGAGCGGTAAAGTAGTTCGCCCGCACGCCGCCGGGACGACCAGCGCGGTGCGGGATATCCCTCTGCACCTCGGGTCAACTACCAGAGTGATCATAGCGGGCCGATGGCTCTTCTTCGCGGGACTGTTGCTGATGATCACGGGCGACGGTCCGTCCTCGACCATCCGCCTCTCGCGATGGGCGACGCCGTTCCCGTTTCTCTCGTGGCCGTGGCTGTATCTTGTGCTGCTGACGGCGGCCACCGCGTGCTTTGCGGTCGGCGGCGGTGTGAAATCGTGGCGGCCGACTCACCTGCGCTTCCTGGTCGCGCCGCTCGGCGCTCTGCTCGGCGCGTTCGTCCTATCCACCGCAACGTCTCAGGTGCCCCGCCTGAGTGTGCCTGCCCTGCTCATGGTCGTCGGCCTGGTCGCTGCGTGGTGGATCTTCGCGGCGCTCCTCTCCGATGAGCAGGTCGATCGAGGCGTTTGGCCTGTGTTCGCGATCGCGCTGCTCCTGCTCGCCATTCGCGTGATTCTGTGGAGGCGCGATGAAGGACTGAACGTCGCCGCGTATCAGATCTTCAACAACGCCTGGATCGGAAAGCTGCAGTTGGCATGGCTCTTCGACATCTGCGCGCCGCTCCTTCTGGCGCGCGCGTTGGGCGAATCACGGCGGCGCCTGGCGGCGATGTACGGATTCACATGGGTCGTGTCTGGGGTCGCGACCTATCTGCTCTTCTCCCGGATGGGCTCGATCGTGTTCGTCGTGACGACGCTCGGTGTCTTCGTCTTGAACCCTGCTTACTGGCGCAAGGTGTTGTTGATCGCGGTCCTCGGCGCGCTCATCGGCGCCGGCCTCGTCGCCCGCAGCGACAGGATGTCGCGCTACGTCGTCGCGACGATTCTGGATCCCGATCGGAATCCAGGCGTCGAGCTTCGACTCAGTGTCTGGCGTGACGCATATCGTTTGTTCCGCGCCCACCCGGTCGCCGGCACAGGTCTCGGCACCTACGACGAAGTGACCTATTCGCTCGACGACACCCAGGCGGACCCGAATTTCCGTGGCGCGGGCTGGCACGCACACAACGTTTACTTGCATCTGCTCGCGGAGACCGGGCCTCTGGGACTTCTGGCCTGGTGTTACCTGTGGTGCGCCATCATGGCGCGGCTGCTCGTGGCCTGGAAGCGCGCCGACGCCCGCAACCGCCTCTTCATCGCCGGCGCGGTCTGGGCCGTGCTCGCGTTCCTCGTGCTGTCAACGAGCGAAGTGCTGATTGGCGCGCGCGTCCACGCGAGCTTACGTATGAACCTCACCATTGGCCTCGTGGTCGTGCTGGGACTCCACATGGCCGCACAGGCCGCTGCAGACCGCGTGGAACCTGCCGACAGCGCACCCGATCACGCCGCATGATCGGAGAATCCCATCGGAGTCTATGACCGAGATCACCGACGCGTTAGTGCTCCAGAACCGTCACTCGGGCGAGCGCCTCGAGCTTCAACGGGTCGCCGCCAGCAATGGCCAGACATGGCTTGCGCTCCGCGGATCGCTGCCACCACACCGCCCCGGGCCGCTCCTCCACATTCATCACGGTGAGCACGAGGAAGGTGAGGTGCTGGCGGGCACCTTCGCGGCCGAGGTCGATGGCCGCCGGATCGAGGTGGCCACGGGCGGCAAGGCCAGCTTTCCCGCGGGATCGGCGCATCGCTGGTGGAACGGCGGAGAGGATCTGCTCGTCGTCCACGGGTTTGCCAAACCCGCCGTGGACCTCGATCGCTACCTCCACGCCGTGTTCGATGTGCTGAACAGTGGGGCAGAGAACCGGCCGCCGCTCTTCTACATGGCGCACGTGGTATGGAGACATCGACGTACGCAGACCGTCCTGCTGATGCCGCGCCCGATCCAGGCGATCGTGTTCCCGCTGATCGTCCTGGTCGGCACGATCCTGGGTCGCTACCGTGGCACGGACTGGCCCGGCTCACCCGCGCGATGCACGGGCGCGCCGGAACCAAAATCGTCGAGCCACAGGCGCGTCTAACAGGCTGATCGAGAACACGACCATACCCAACCTCCAACTCCCAACGTCACTGGTTAGCGGGCAGCGGAGATCTCGCTGTTGACCGTGCGGCCGGGCAGGGTGCTGACGCTGGCGGGCCCCGAGGTCGGCGCGGAAAAAATGCGCCTCCGGCTGCAGATCCGCGGCCCACGTTTATCTGCCGTGCCAGGACGCCACGCCGTGGCCAGGTGGTCCGCCTGCGGCTGCATTTTTACCCGCGGCGATGATCGCGCCGCCTCGAGGGCACCGCCGTCGTCACCACCGCTGTCCGGCACGCACGCGATGCGACTCGCCGAGGAACGCGCCACGGACGTCCTGCCATGATGGCGGCGCCTGCGCCAGCGCCACACCCGTGCGGAGGGGGAACACGGCGCAGCAGGAAATCGGGTGGAGCGATTCCTCGCGGCGAGTTCCGTCCGTGCGTTCTGGTTGCTGCGAGGCAGCTCGAGCACTTTGAGCCGGGGGCGCCTGTCGCCGCGCGTCAGGAGGCCTACACAGAGACAAAACTGCTATAGGATCTGCGGGGCTTAGCGTCCTTATCTTTGTGTTCGGAGGATTCATGCAGAAGTGGCTCACCGCAGTCGTCATCCTGACTCTGTCGTTCGTGGCGATCGGTCACGCACAACGCGGTCGCGGCGCCGGCGGACCTCCTCCTGCACCGCGGCCGATCGCAGGTAACGGCGTCGAGGTCCCCGGCTGGTGGGCCCGGGTCGACGACATCAAAGAGCCAACGACAGGACTGAAGTTCAGCAGCATGAACGGCGGGCTGCACGCGACCACGGGACCAAACATCATCTTCTGGGATCCGCAAATGACGGCCATGGGCAACTACACCGTCAAGGCGACCTTCACCGTGACGAAACCGCCCAGTCATCCTGTCGCCTACGGGCTGTTCATCGGCGGAACGAACCTCGATCAGGATTCGCAGAAGTACAGCTACTTCGTCATTCGCGAGGACGGCCAGTTCCTGATCAAGAAGCGCAACGGCTCGGGAACGAGCAACGTCGCAGGTGACTGGGCAGCCAATCCCGCGGTCACGACTCGTTCAGCCGGCGTGCAGAAGAACGAGCTGGCGATCCAGGTCGCCAACGGGCGCGTCAGCTTCATGGCCAACGGGAAGGAAGTGGCCAGCCAGCCGGCCACGGCCATCGACACCACCGGCGTCTACGGCCTCCGCATCGGTCACGGGATGGATATTCAGATCGAGGGGTTTGGGGTCGAAGTGCAGAAGTGAATGAGCTACCGTGAAGACCTCTGTGCCTGTCCTTCGACAGTGTAGGTGAAGAACCCGATCATCATTTCCTCCCACGTCTGATCACCCCACCGCACGATCTTGGTCGGATCGGGGTTGTTTCGATTCGCAGAAGAGTTGTCGAAGTGCGCGCGCACGTGGAGCTTCGTTCCTTTCGGCAGCGAGAGCGGCTCGGCGAGCCAGTAGTCCGTCTGCCAGCCGAAGTCGAATTTCGGAACCTGCAGGACGATCTCGCGGCGGCCGTCTGGGTAAATCGCCGTGTAGGTCATGTCCTTGCCCCGCAAATGCATGTGCGGGTGCATCGTCCAGATCCGTACGTCGTCGGCGAACGTGGCTTCGGCCTGAACTTCGTAGTCGGCCGCGCCCGCAGGAATCGCAAAGATCGGATTGGCGATGATGCCGGTGCGGATCTCCTGTCGTGGCGGCTCCTTCGCGAAGATCAATCCGATGCGCGACCGATCGACTCCAGGCTTGCCGTTGGTCGTGTAATGGACTTGAAAGATCAGCGTGGACCCAGCAGGAATCCGTTTCGCCGTGCCCGGTAGATAGACCGGCGCATCCTCGCCAACAGCCCAGTTCACGAGCATGGCGTCGCCACCGCCTGGTGCTGCGGAAGAAGCCGGAGCAGTCGTGCCGGGCTCGCGGGCTGGAGGTAGCGACGGCAGTTGCCCCGCCGCCAGAATCGGCCTGATTGCGACGACGTTCGGCCGGCTGTTTGGTTTCGGCTCGCGCACATACACGATGATGTGATGAACGTGCGAGCGATCGCCGGCTCGAACTTCACCCGCCTGCATCCAGCGGTCCTCGCTGAAATTGGTGGGGACCTCGAAGTACTGATAGTCGATCGTTCCCGAGGCCGGCACCTGATACTCGGTCTGCATCTCGAACACCTGATCGGGTGTCCCAATCTGCCAGCCCTCTGGGAACTTCGGCAGCGCCGGAAGCTCGGATGGATTGCCCTCGCTTGCACCGGAGCTGACCCATGCGGCGATCGTGTCGATCTCTCTTTGCGTGAGACTCAGATCGTTGCGGAACGATCCGTATTGCCGGTCGGCATGCCAGGGAGGCATCACGCGCGCCGTCACCTTTTCCCGGATGGCGCTCGCCCACGGACGCACGTCGCGATACGTGATGAGCGACATCGGCGCGACTTCGCCGGGCCGATGGCATGTCACGCACTTGGTGTAGAAGATCGGCGCGACGTCGTGGCTGAACGTCAGCCGCGCGGACGCGGCCGGCGCGTTCTGCGGCGCAGCGCCTGCCGTGATTGCCAGGCCGGATGCGCAGATGCCGAGCGCCACGAGGAACACAATCGGGCGAACCCTGTCAGATTTCATCGACCTACTCCGGGCCAAAGGCCAGCAGCACGTTTCCGGGTCTCGCGCCGAATGCTCCGTATCCCGAGTTGACGTACACCATACCGCCCGCGACGACCGCCCCGGGGCCAATCATCGAGGCACCCTTGCCAGGTACACCGTTGACCGTCGTGAAGTCACGATTGCTGTTGAATTCCCACAGCACCTCACCAGTCGTCGTCGAGTACGCGCGCAGCGAACCATCGTTGGATCCCGAGAACACCGCGCCGGCGATGGCGGTGACTGCCGCCGACTGCGCGCCGTTGCATCCGGTGCCGGAGCCGCATGCAGCTGGCGGTGGCGGCGTAAACCACGCTCGCGTTCCCGTCGCAAGGTTCACGGCGTGGAGACCTCCGGGCTGCGGAGTCAGGATGTCCGAGACGGCGAAGTACGCCCGTTCCTGATCGGCCGCGGCGCCCCACTCGATTCCACCGAGCGCCGACCCTTGGCCCGCACGATATTGCCAGAGAATCTCGCCCTTCTTCTCGGGATCCATGGCGAACGCGACGCCCGACTTCTGTGCCACGACAATCACATCTCGAGCGCCGGCACGCGCGAGCACGGGTGGGCTACCGAAGTCGTGATCGGGGCCAACAACATCCGGGCAGTTTGGATTGCCCGCGCGGCAATTCGACACGTACACGTCGTTGGCCGTCACTTGCCGTATCCAGCGGATCGCGCCGTTCGCGAGATCCAGGGCGACGACCGCGTCGCTTCCCGGCGATGACGGCGCACTGTAGGCATTTCCAGTTGCCACGTACAACGCGCGCCGGGAAGGGTCGACTGTCGGCGACGACCAGATGCCGGCGCCCGACGGTCCCCACAACGGAACACCCGCGCTACTCGTGCCTCGCCGCTGGGGCGTCTCCGGGATCATGTACGTCTTCCACTCGACGGCCCCGGATTCGGCGTCGAGCGAAGACACGCTTCCGCGGAACGTGCAGCACGGATATTGCGGATCGGCGCCCTGCGCTTCTTCGTACGACGACACCGGCACGTATAACCGGCCCTCGAAGAACGTCGGCGACCCGGTAATCCGCGCGGCCGGATGATCGTCAACGCGCCGGGTCCACAGCTGGCGACCCGTTTGGGCATCGAGGGCATACGCGTTGGCGGCCGTGTCTGCGAAGTACACGACGAGACGCAAAGCGCCCGCCGGCGCCACCGTCACAGCGGTGCGCACGCCGCCGCCCGCGCTGAATGTCCAATAGATGCAGCCGGTCTTCGCATCGAGCGAGTACACCGTGCCGTTCTGGCTGCCTACGAACACGCGACCGGCGGCGACCGTCGGATGAGACCACGCGACAGATGCATCGGGGAATCCAAACGCCCACTTCAGCTTCAGTCTCTTGAGATCGGCTGCTGTCAGCCCCGCCTGATCGGCTGATTGAAAGCGCGCGTTCGTCGTGGACGGACTCCATCCGGTCCAGTGTGGAGACGTCGCGAAGTCCTGCATGGGAGCGGATGCTGTGCATTTGCCCTGGCCATCGCCGCGCACGTCGCCCGCGATCGACTTGCCGGTGATGAACTCGGCGACGGCACGGCGCTCTGGTCCGCTGAGACGCGAGCCTTGCGACCGCATCGCGCCCGTCATGAGCGCGTCAACGATCGCTTGCGGAGTACGGGGACGCAGTGCATCCAGGCCTGGCGCGCGTGAATCGGCCGCTCCCGTGTGGCAGGTCGCGCAGGAGCTTTGGAACACCCGCGATCCATCCACGTCCTGCGCGCCAGCCATCGGCGCATGGGCGAGGAGGATGACGAGCGCACAGGGCACGATCAGCAGGTCTTGCAACCTGTCAGCTCCCAAAATCCAACTCCCAGCCTCCAGTTTCCTTAGACGCCGGCCACGGGCGTGCTGAAGCTCTTGATGGCGGCTTCCTCGTTATCGAAGATCTCGAACACTGTCGTCAGCTTGGTGATGTCCATGAGGTGATCGGTACGTTCGGTCGGGTGCAAGAACTTGATCACACCGCCACCGCGCCGTGCGGTCAGATACTTGCTGACAAGCATCCCGATGCCCGCGCTATCGAGTCGCGTCACCTCTTTCATGTCGAGTATGAGCTTGACGCGTCCTGACGCGACCAGGCGATTCACCGCGTCGCGCAGCACGACGTCGCCGTCCTCGAGCTCCAGGCGCCCGATCAACTGGAGAATCGTCACGTCGCCGATGCGCCGTTCAACGATCCGCATTCGCGTCTGCACGACCCTACCCTCCCTCGTCCAGGTACTTGATGAGCAGCACTTCGTTCCGCGCCTCGTTGTAGATCAGATCGTCTACGAGCGAACGCGTCATCGCCAGCCCGAATCCGCCCGGACGGAGCCCTTGCTCCTCCCGAACCGTCAAGTGCCGCATCGGATCGTCGTCCGGATTCGTGATCGCCGCGTGACGAAGGCGGTCGATATCGAATCCCTCTCCCGGATCCGCGATGCGATAGAGCAGCAACCGCTTCGTTCGCACGCACGAGATGCGAACTTTCCGGTTGGGATCGAGCTTACCGCCCCACTCCACGGCGTTGGTCAACAATTCTCTAAACGCTTGCGCCACGGCCTCTCGAACAGCCTCCGGCAGGTTCGCCTCGAGGTGCATGACGAACGACTGGATGCGGTCGGCCATTTCCAGCGTGCATGGCGCCACCAGCTCGAGCCACTCCGGTTTCGCCGAGATGACCTCGACCTCGAGCGACGCGAACGGCGTCGCCGCCTCGCGCACCACTTCCACGATGGAACTGGGCGGGAAGGGTTTGCGGAGATAGCGGTACGCCTGACGGCGAACCGCCTCGAGGAGCGTTGCCGAGGTGTCGTCCGCGGTCATGACGATGACGATCGGTGGATTGTCGAGATTTCGGACGAGGCCCAGGACGTCGAGGCCGCTCATGCTGGGCAGTCCGATGTCCAGGAGGACGAGGTCGAAGCGCTCGCCGTTGCCAAGCATGGCGAGCGCTTCCGGGCCATCGCCGGCTGTCTCGACCTTATGTCCGGCACCCTGCAGGAGCTCCGACAGCACGTGCCGAAGCCCCCGGTCATCGTCAACGAGCAAAATACGCCGGCTGGGGACGGGTTTTGCCACGTGTCGATCTCTCATTCGGGATTCGGGGGATGTGAGGGGGACGCGCCACGGCATCCCGTTCCATATATCGAACTGCAAACCGGGGCACGGGGAACCGGGATCCCGAATCCCGATTTCCGTGCCGCGGAATACGCAGCCGTAGTGTAATGCTGGCCTTCGCCGGCTGGTGAGGTGAACTGTGATGGACGACGGCACAAGTCAACGGACCGAAGCCGGGGGGGCGCAGAAGCGGATTCTTCTCGAAATCGCGCAGGCGCTCGCGGAATCGGCAACGCTCGACGAAGCCGCTCCCCGCATGCTCAAGGCGGTCTGCGAGGCGCTCGACTGGCAGTGCGGAGCCGTCTGGCAGGTCAATAGCGCACGAAACAGCCTGCGCTGTGTCGGCACATGGGCGTTGCCCAACGTGCCGCTCGAGGAATTCGTCGCGGACACGATGGCCCGTACCTTCGAGATCGGCATGGGACTGCCGGGCCGAGTCTGGTCGGAACGTCAACCGGTATGGGTTCGGGACGTGACTGCCGACAGCAATTTTCCGCGCGCGCAGGTGGCCGCACGCGCCGGACTCCATTCAGCATTCGCCCTCCCCATTCGCCAGGGCCGTCGGGTCGGGGGCGTGCTCGAGTTCTTCAGCCGCGACATGTTCGAACCGACTCCTGAACTGCTCGCGATGATGACCATCGTGTGCAGTCAGATCGGGATGTACGTCGAGCGGCAGTGGGCCGGTGAAGATATCGACCGATTCTTCCGTCTGTCGCTGGACATGTTCTGCGTGGCGACCTTCGACGGGTACTTCGTGCGCGTCAATCCTGCGTGGCAGACGGTGCTCGGGTTCTCGGAAGAGGAGATGCGCGCCTCACCCTTCATGGACTTCGTGCATCCCGACGATCGGGCCGCGACGACCAAGGCGATGTCCACGCTCACGACCGGCGAGCGCTTGCTCGGCTTCGAGAACCGGTATCGTGCGAGGGATGGATCGTATAAGTGGTTCAGCTGGACCTCTGCGCCGTCTCTGCATCAAGGACTGATCTACGCCGTCGCACGTGACGTGACCGATCGCAAGTCCGCTGAGGAAGCCTTGCGCACCTACGCGAGCGAGATGGAGCGTGCCAAGCGCGAGCAGGAGGAGAACGCCGAGAGACTCGCGCAGCTCGTGCGGGAGCTCGATATCGCTCGCCAGCGAGCGGAGGAGGCCACCGTCGCAAAGGGCGAATTCCTGGCCAACATGAGTCACGAGATCCGGACGCCGATGAACGCCATCATCGGCATGACCGATCTGACGCTGCAGACGCGTCTGACCGCACAGCAACGCGAGTACATCAGGACGGCGCGCGAATCCGCAGAAGCGTTGATGACGATCATCGACGACATCCTGGATGTTTCGAAGATCGAAGCTCGGCGGCTCACGCTCGACCGCGCGCCATTTCGCTTCCGGGACACGATCGAAGACAGCGTCAAGCTACTCGCCCCGCGCGCCGATCAGAAGGGGCTGGACCTCTCGTGCCGCATCGCCCCCGATGTGCCGGACGCGCTCATCGGCGATGCAGGACGGCTCAGGCAAATCATCCTCAACCTGGTCGGCAACGCCATCAAATTCACCGATGAAGGCGAAGTCGGCGTGAAT
>Ga0310810_10009005_pt1 | contig 11537 bp, 11 predicted proteins | sample NCmetagenome_FD_207641 | JGI IMG/M metagenome (GOLD analysis project Ga0310810, IMG submission 207641) | Soil microbial communities from experimental microcosm in Duke University, North Carolina, United States - NC | ecosystem: Engineered > Artificial ecosystem > Soil microcosm > Unclassified ...
GAGTCCTTAGCGAAGTACTGGAACATATCGTGCATCCAGCCCATGTTCCATTTCATGGTGAATCCCAGGCCGCCGGTATAGACCGGACGCGACACGCCCGGCCAGGCAGTCGATTCCTCGGCGATAGTGATCGCGCCCGGCTCCTGGTGCGCCAGCTCGTTGAAGCGCTTCAGAAAGTCGATCGCTTCCAGATTCTCCCGGCCGCCAAAGCGATTAGGAATCCACTCGCCCTGCTCGCGCGCATAATCCAGATACAGCATGGACGCCACTGCATCCACGCGCAGGCCGTCGATATGGAACTCGCGCAGCCAATACAGCGCGTTCGACAGCAGGAAATTTCGCACTTCGTTGCGGCCGTAGTTGAAGATAAGCGTGCCCCATTCGCGATGCTCGCCTTGCCGCGGATCTTCGTGTTCGTAGAGCGCGGTGCCATCGAAACGCCACAGACCGTGCGCATCGCGTGGAAAGTGTCCCGGCACCCAATCCAGAATCACGCCCAGGCCGGCCCGGTGGCAGCAGTCGACGAAATAACGGAAGTCATCCGGCGTGCCGAATCGCGAAGTGGGCGCGAAATAGCCCGTCACCTGATAACCCCAGGACCCGGAGAACGGATGCTCCATCACCGGCATCAGTTCCAGATGCGTGTAACCCAAGTCGCGAACGTAAGTAACCAGCCGCTCCGCCAGCTCGCGATAGCTCAGCGATTCATGGGAGGGTTTGCGCATCCAAGATTCCAGATGCACTTCGTAAATTGAGACCGCTTCGTGTTGCAGGCTGCGACGTCCCCGCTCCTCCATCCAGGCTTGATCCGCCCAGGTGTGGTTGTTCAGTCCCCACACGATGGAGGCAGTGCGCGGCGGCGCCTCAGCGAAGAATGCGTACGGATCTGATTTCTCTTGCACCTCGCCCGAGAGAGCACGCACAGAATACTTGTAATGGGTCCCCGCGCCCAGCATCGGGATAAACAACTCCCATACCCCACCATCCCGCCGCTGCATCGGATGGTTAGCGCGGTTCCACTGATTGAAGTCGCCGATAACGCTGACATCGTCTGCGTTCGGCGCCCACAGCGCGAAGCGTACTCCGCGCGTATCCCCTTCGCGCACCAGGTGCGCGCCCAACATGCGATAACTCTCGTGATGCGTGCCCTCGGCATGCAAATGCAAATCGAAGGGTGTCAAGGAAGTAGCGACAGGCGCGGCTTGCACATCGCTATTATGGCACTGGATGCCGCCGCTAGCAGAATTGCACCTTCACCTTGATGGGTCGGTCGAGCCTGACACACTGCTGGAGATCGATCCGTCGCTTACTCCCGAAGAAATCGCAGCCAACACGGCATATTCCGATTTCGCCGGCTTTTTGAAGAGCTTCGTCTGGGTGAACAAGCGCCTGCGCACTCCTGCCGATTACGCGCGCGTGGCCCGCCGGCTGTTCGAGCGGCTGGAGAGCGAAGGCGTCACCTACGCGGAAGTGATTCTATCGGCCGGCGTGGTGCTCTGGAAAGAACAGAATCTTTCCGCCATTTACGATGCACTGATGCGTGAAGTCTCGCGTAGCCCGATCACCGTACGCTGGATCTTCGATGCGATTCGCCAGTTCGGCCCGGAGACCGCCAAGCCCGTCTTCGATCTGGCAGCCGAGCGTGTCGGCGAAGGAGTGGTTGCCATCGGCTTAGGGGGTGACGAAGAGCGCGGACCGGCACGTCTCTTCGCCAATCTTTATCGCGAGGCACGGGATCGAGGATTGCGCTTAACCTGCCACGCGGGCGAGATGGCGGGTCCAGCGAGCGTGTGGGAAGCCCTCGAAATCGGCTCGGAACGCATTGGCCATGGGATTCGCGCTATCGAAGACCCTACGCTGATGGCGCATTTGACGGCGAAAAACATTCCACTCGAAGTCTGCATCACCAGCAATCTGCGAACCGGGGCCGTGGCCTCGCTCGCGGCGCACCCGGTCAGGCGACTTTATGACGCCGGCGTGCCCATCATCCTTAATTCGGATGACCCGGCGCTATTCGGATGCACCCTGGCCAGTGAATATGCGTTGGCCGGGCTTGAGTTTGGATTTACCGACGCCCAGCTAGCCGAATTAGCGCGGAACGCCTTTCGGTATGCTTTCGAGGAGAGCGTCGCGGTCGGCCGGTGACATGCCGGAGTTCTTGCGGATATCCTCTTTAGCGGATAATTTGCGTCGGTAACGCCCAAAGTATTCATCAATATCACCGCCATATTGAAAGTTATACATAATATCTGGAAAAGCCCGCGTGTGCGGCAGTCCCAGCGCGTGTCCCGATTCATGCAGGCAGGTCAGATAGACGATGGCGTCTCGCAGTAGACGGTCATTACCCGGCGGATCGGCGATCAGAATGTGCAGCTCGGCGCCGCGGTGACCATGGACTTCGATGGGCACCGCCTCGCCGTAAAGACCACTGTTCTTATCAGCCCACAAAACCCGCAACAAAGCACTAGACCGGTCCTTGGTCTCGACGAAATGCAGCTTTCCACCGGACGCCTTCTCCCACGCCTCCAAGGCCCAGCGTGCTAGATCCGCATCGCCGGCATCGCAGCCTCCGATCATGACACTGCATGGCTCGATCCAGAAAGTGGTATCGGCGGCACGCACGCCCACTGCCGCCGCCAGCAACAGTCCGGCCCGCACGCTAACGCTTCGAAGAAAGCTTTTCATCCGCCAAAGCCTTGAGAGCGGCCTCCAGTTCAGCCACGCGTTTAGAGAGTTCGTCGATAGCGCGGCCCTCCGGGTCAGGCAGGTCGCCATGCGCCAAGGGTTCGAATTCCTCATCGTCACCCACCACTCGCCCTGGAACGCCCACTACCGTCGAGTGATCCGGCACCGAACGCACCACTACGCTTCCCGCGCCAATCTTGACGTGATCGCCAATACGAATGTTGCCCAAGATAGTCGCGCCCGTTCCAATCACCACGCCGTCGCCGATGGTAGGATGGCGCTTGCCGGTGTCCTTGCCGGTGCCTCCCAGCGTCACGCCCTGGTAGATCAGCACGTCGTCGCCGATTTCGGAGGTTTCGCCGATCACCACTCCCATGCCGTGGTCAATAAAAAAACGCCGTCCGATGCGCGCGCCCGGGTGGATTTCAATGCCCGTCAAGGTGCGCGAGAGCTGCGAAATCACGCGTGCCAGCGTGAACCAGCCGGATTCATAAAGGTGATGCGCCACGCGATGCAGCAGGACCGCGTGGAATCCCGGATAGCACAGGACGATTTCGAGCACACTCCGCGCCGCCGGATCGCGCCGGAAGACGGTGTCGAACTGCTCGCGGATGTGTCCGGGCATTCTAGAATTCATTATCACGGTTCTGGCGGCAGCGTGTAACATTAGATACTGTGAGATTTGCCGCCGTCGCAATTAATTTGGCCGCCTGTTCTTGGGTCCTGGCGGGCTGTTCCGCGCCCGCGCCGGACAACTCGCCAGGAAAGCAGGCCACCGTTCCTCAAGCCACCGATACCGTCATCACGAACCCGCATCCTCTGGCCAAGTATCTGGAACTGTCCGGATACCGCATTACGGAGACCGCTCCCGGCAAGCTCAGCATCAAGTTCGCGGTAGTCAATCACTCGGAAGCGGATATCGGCGACCTGACGCTGAAGATCAAGCTCATCACCACCGCCGCCAAGCCCGACGAGCCGCCCATCACCGAGTTTGAAGCCAAGGTTCCCGCTCTCGGCCCCCAGGAGCTCAAAGATGTCACCGCCACTGCCGCCACCAAGCTGCGCATCTACGAGTTGCCGGACTGGCAGTTCATCCGCGCCGCAGTGGAGATCACTTCTCCGGCGCCCTAGCGCCCTGACCAGAGCTGCCGTGACTGAATAACGCCGTGACCGAACGCCTTTACTATCGGGACTGCTACCTCCAGCAATTTAGCGCTCGCGTGGTCGAAACCAGCGGCAACGGCCGGCGCGTATATCTGGACCGAACGGCGTTCTACCCCACTTCTGGGGGCCAGCCGTTCGACACCGGAACGCTGGGCGGCGCGAACGTCATCGAAGTGATCGATGAGGAAGAGCGCGTGGCGCATGTCCTGGACGCCCCGATCGCGACCGGTGAAATCAGCGCCCAAATCGATTGGCAGCGCCGCTTCGACCACATGCAGCAGCACAGCGGGCAGCATCTGCTGTCGGCTGTCCTCGCAGAATTGTTCAGGATCTCCACTGTAAGCTTTCATCTGGGAGCGGAAGCGTCCACCATCGACGTAGCCGTACCTTCTCTCAGCGCAGTTCAGATCGAGCAAGCCGAAGACCGCTGCGCAGAAATCGTAAGCCAAGCCCGTCCGCTGGCAATCACCTTCGAAGACGGGGCGGGCGATCTGGGCTTGCGCAAGGAATCCCAACGCAGCGGCACGCTGCGCGTCGTCGCCATACAGGGGATTGACCGCAGCGCTTGCGGCGGAACCCATGTGCGTACCACCGCCGAGATTGGCCCGGTGCTGATCCGCAAGACTGAAAAGATTCGCGGCAACACACGCCTCGAATTCGTCTGCGGACGGCGTGCGCTCCAGCAGGCCCGCGCCGACTTCCGAACCTTGCAGGAACTCTCGCGCCAGCTCTCGGCTCCGGCCGCCGAAACGCCGGGTCTGGTATCGGCGCAGCTCGAACGGATCAAAGCCCTGGAGAAAGCCAACCAACGGTTGGCATCTGAGGTCGCGCGGCGCGAAGGCCGGGAACAATGGGCCGCAACCGCTCCCGATGTCGAGGGGATTCGCCGCGCCGTCGAACGCGTCGAACAGGGCGCTATCGACGATGCCATCCGCACCCGCGCTCAGGCTTTCGTTGCGCAAGGCCGTGCCGTATTCCTGGCCGTGTCGAAGAACCCGCCGTCGGTTCTGCTGGCAGCTTCGGCCGATTCCGGAATCCACGCCGGAGATCGCGTTAAGTCCGCTGTCGCCGCGGCCGGCGGTCGAGGCGGCGGCAATCAGGCCCTGGCTCAGGGCAGCCTGCCGGTGACTGCCGACCTGGACGCCGTCGCATCGTCCTTGCTCTGAGCCCACTCCGCCGTCCGAAGCTACTCCCCTAAGGTCTTCGCCCGATCGCCTCGATGGCATTTCGCCTGACTTCCTTGAAAGAACGGCCTTCTACCCCCAAGATGGTACTGCGAACTACTGGGATCTAACGATTTTCGGTAGTTCGTGTCTGGACGAAACCTTCGCTGCGGACGATCTTACTTTAAGTAGGAGCAGGTGCACTTATGACAGTTCCACAACACAATAGCCGACGAAAAAGCCAGCGCGGAATGGTACTCATGACTATGGCCGTCACCGCCATTGCCATGATTGGCGCCATGGGCCTGGCAATCGATCTGGGGCACATCTTCATCGTCAAGAACGAGACTCAGGCGTATGTGGATGCGGCCGCCATCGCTGCGGCTTTGCAACTGGATGGAACTACCGCCGGCATCACCCGTGCCAATAACGCCGCGAGTAACCTGTCGGCCGCCTGGAACTTCAGCTCCACTACACTGACCAATCCTACTGTGGAATTCTCGTCCGCGTCGAGCGGCGCAACCTGGTACGCGCCGGCGAGCGTGACGTCTGCATTAGCGCCTAACATGCTCTACGCTCGAGTGACGAAGACAGTGGCGCCGAATATTTACTTCATCCCGGTAGTTATGACCAACAAGGTCTACACCCAGAACGTGCAGTCGCAGGCAATCGCCGGTCAAGTTGATTTTGCTTCCAACACCGTCATCGCTTTAGGCTTGGGGCCTTTCATGGGTGTGGCGGCTTGTAGCGGCAACGTGACAGACTGCGAGGCTACGGGCCCAAACTTTGGCTTGACAGTTGGCCAGGAGTACGATATCCAATGGCCGCAGTACAACAGCACGCGCAAAAATTGCGGCAACGGTATCGGCCAGATAAATAATTGCTTCGTCAGTCCCCCTTGCGCCGGCGACGTGGCACTAAACAACGGGACGGCGAACCCCGAGCAGGAAGTGGTGCAGAATTGGGGTTCCAAGACGAACGGTTACTGGGGTGCCTCGGGCACCTCCGTCATCAACGAATACATCCTAGATGCAAGGCAGTTAGGGGCACTGGCTATCGGGACCGATATGACACCCTATTTTTCCAATGGAGACAAACAGGGCTCCGCAAACATATTGGACCAAAGGGTAAACCAGGATATTGCGAACTACGATCCGTCGACCGCCACCACATCGGCCCAGAAGCTAACCTCTTACCTCGCCACGACACACAACGGCCGGCGAATCATGCCTTTGCCAATGGTATATCCCGGTTCCACCGGCAATCAGAGTCAGGTTGTGGGCTATGCCGCGTACTTGCTCGAGACGGATCAAACCAGTGCCGGCGGCTCCAGTAACTACTATGCACATACGAATGGAAACCAGCCCTATTGCGCCATCTATGTTGGACCCTGGGTTTTGGGCTCTACCAACGGCGGAGTCGGCAGTTCCAGCGGAGGATCCCGGGTGAGGTTGGTGCAGTGAACCGTTCCGTTTCAAAACTTCGAAGATTCGGTAGCCGTGCGGGCAGTGCCATGGTCGAATTTGCGCTGGGGTCGGGGATCCTGGTGACAATATTCACCGCTACCTTCCAATACGGCTTCATCTTTTATCAGTACAACGCATTGGTTAATGCGGTGAACAATGGCGCGCATTTCGGAGCGCTGCAGATTTACGACACAACTAGCACGACCCCCTCGAACGCGTTCAGCACAGCCGTCAAGAATATGGTTGTCTATGGAGATCCCACGGGGACGAACACAACCCCGGTCGTGAAAGGCCTGACCACCGGTAACGTGAACATTACGATTGGTGCTATTGGAAGTTCGGGCACGACATTTCTCCCCGTCTCGGTAACGGTTTCCATTTCCGGTTACACCATCAATGGGGTTACCGGAAAATTCACTTTGGCCGGAAAGCCCGCGGTTACGTACGTTTACCAAGGACTGTATTGCCCGGTTGCCAGCAGCGCGTGTTAGGAAGTGAGGATAATTATGCCGCGAGTTCCGCTTAGACGCCGAGCCAGGAGGGGCAGTGCGATGCTAGAGTTGTCATTTATCTTCCTGGTTTTTTTCAGCCTATTGATGGGCGCCTTCGACTTTGGACAGTTTTTGTTCCTTCACCAGGCCTTGGTTGAGCGCGCACGTTTCGCGGCGCGCTGGGCGCTCCTCACGAGCCCTCCGCCGACCAATGCGGAAGTTCAGAACATGGTGCTCTATGGCCAATCCACGGCCGGAACGAACGGCTACTTTGGCCTGACCAGCTCAATGGTCACAGTTACTCAATCCAATGCAAACACCTGGAACTGGCGTGTTTCTGTCCTGATTTCAAACTTTCCATACCACATGTTTTCGCCCTACATCGCTGGCACCTACACTGGCCCGAACATTAGCGTGAGTGTCCCGCTAGGCATGTACGACTAACAAGACCTGCCCTCTGGCTTTCGATTCCCGCCTACACCGGAATTGGAGTCCTAGCCCAATGGACTCCTCTCACTTTTATGTTTATACAAAAAGAAAAAGGGGCCGCGTTTCCGCAGCCCCCATGAATCTGTCGCCTCGGAAAAGTCTTATGTGTTCGCCGTTAGTTGCCGCCAGTGGTAACGACCTGGGACGCCGCGTACGGGTAGCCGGTGAGGGTTACGACGTAACTCCCGCCGGGATAGAGGACCTCCGTAAAATCCACACCCGCAGTTGCATCGTAATCGAAGTCGTCGTAGACAGCGCCGTCGTTAGCCCGCGTCACGTTAATGTGGATCGTGCTAGGCGTGCCGCTGCCAGTGAAGTGGACGTGGCCCGGATAACAGTTGCCGCCGTTCAGATCCCCATCCAGGCAGGTGTAATTGAGCCCCCCCGATCCAACTAGCGTCAAAGGAGCTAAAACGAGAGCAGCAATGGTTAATACTTTCTTCATAGCAAGAACAGAATAACCGCAAAGGCGTCAGTTGAGACGCGTCTAAGGGAAAACACCATACCCTGTAAGGTATTCGCTGGAACTATCCCATCGCTGGAACTATCCCCTCAAACCGGACCCAACGCCATCCGAAACCCACTGCGCGCTCGCTCGCTGAGACATTACTTCATCCCCAGCGATTTCTTGACGCGTTCCTGATATTCGGTGGCTTTGAGCATAATCGGCCGGGTGTCCAGCGTCAGCATCTTCCGGTCGCGCACGATGAGGCGGCCATTCACCATGACGTCAGTGATATCGGAACCCTTCAGCGCGTAGACTATCTGCGAGTAGACGTTGTAAAGCGGTACGGCGTGAGCCCCGGCCAGGCTGATCGTGATCATGTCGGCGCGTTTGTTCTTTTCGAGCGAACCGATCAGCTTTGCCATATGCAAGGCCCGCGCGCCGTTAATGGTAGCCATCTCGACGGCCTGCTCGGCCGGCAGGGCTCGCGGATCTCCGGTCGTCACCTTCTGCAGCTTCGCGGCCAGGTCCATCTCTTCCATCATGTTGTGGTCGTTGTTGGAGCCCGCTACGCCATCGGTGCCCAGTCCCATCGGAATGCCAAGACTCAGGATCTTTCCCACCCGCGCGACTCCGCTCGCAAGCTTCATATTGCTCGATGGATTGTGCGCCAGGCCAGTATCGCGGCGCTTGAGAATCGCCAAATCGGCATCGCTTAGCCACACGCCGTGGGCTGCCAGCGTCCAACCGTTGAGCACACCCAGCGAGTCGAGCGCTGCCGTAGGCGTCATATGCCGCTGGGCAAGTGATTCGTCATTCTCGGTTTTGGTCTCGGAGAGGTGAATCTCCATCGGCTTCCGGTAGCGGTTGGCGAGGGCGCGAGCCGCCTGCAGGACATCGTTAGGAACTGTATAGATGGCGTGCGGAGCCACCGCTGGCACGATCAGCGGATCGCTGGCGTACTGCTTGAAAAACTGCTCGGTGACGGCCAGTGCGGCCTGCGGCGTCTTGTAATCCGGCGCCGGAAAGCCGATCACGGTTTCCCCCAACACGCCGCGTAGGCCGGCCTGCTTGGTGACCTCGGCCACCGTGTCTTCGAAATAGTACATGTCCGCGTAAGTGGTGGTGCCCGAAAGCGCCATTTCGAGCAGCGCCAGCCGCGTTCCCCAGCGTACGAACTCGCGGTCGACGTTCTTGGCCTCCGCGGGAAAAATAAATTTAGTGAGCCATTCCTGCAGATTCATATCGTCCGCGATACCGCGGAAAAGCGACATGGCCGCGTGGGTATGCGTATTGATCAGGCCCGGTGCCAGGATAGCGTCTGCGCGGTCGAGCCTGTGCCGTGCGCTGTAGCGCCGGTCGATATCGGCGCGCGAGCTTACGTCGACAATGTGGTCGCCAGCCACCGCGACGGCGCCGTTCTCGATCACGCGCCGCTGCGCATCCATCGTGACCACCCAGCGCGCGCTCCAGATGGCGTCAACGGGTGCGGGCGCTTGCGCCCACACAACCTGGGCGCTCACCAACCAAAAGAAACTACAAAAATGACGCATCGAACGCCCTCGGGAACAGCTCTTTGAGCCGCGTCACTTCGCTCTTGCCGCGCGAGTTCAGCAGCACGATTTCGATATCGCCGCAGAACTCCCACAAGATCTGGCGGCACGCCCCACAGGGGGGCGTCAGCATCTCGGTATCGGCTGCGATGGCAATGCGCCGGAACTCGCGCGCGCCTTCTGAAATCGCCTTGCAGACGGCCACACGCTCTGCGCAGAGTGTCAATCCGTAGGTCGCGTTCTCGATATTGCAGCCCGTATGCACGCGGCCGCCCGCGTCTTCGAGCGCCGCGCCTACGCGGAATTTCGAGTAAGGGGCATGCGCGTTTTCGCGGGCCGCCAGGGCGGCAGCTTGCAAGCGATCGGTCATAGCGTCTCTTGAGGTTAGAGTAACGCGTCCACCAGGTGCTGGTATTCCGATGGAGTCACCAGGTGAAAGCGTATTTCGAGCCCGGTGAAAGACCGGATAGCGGCCGTCCGCTCGGGCGTAGGCAGTTCCGGACTCGCCAGCAGCAGCGAGCCCTCGGCCACCTGGAACGGCAGCACGCGCCACTCCCGAATCACCCGTTCCGGCAGCGCCCGCGCCACGCGAAGCGCCACTTGGTCAACCTCCACGTGCACTACCGGCAACCCCTGTTGCAAGCTGAGCGCCGCATACAACGCATCCTCTTTCAGTGCGCCGCTCGCCACCAGAAATTCGCCGAGACGAGTCCCCTCCGGACAGTCGGCCAACGCGCTGTGCAGAGTAGCGGCGTTCAGATGGCCCGACCCGACCAGAATTTCAGCCAACGGCCGCTTATGGACCAGCAACGCCGCGCGGGTCGGGTACGAATGCTCGGTCTTGACCCAGCGCAGCGGAATCCCCAGCATCCGTGCATAAAGGTAGTGCGCTACCGCCCGGACCGTCGCCGCCGCGTTCAGCAGATTAGCGTAGGGCAAGCGCAGGGGCGATCCCAGAGCGAATACCATCCCATACACATGCGCGACACACGTCATCCGAATCGCCATTCGCAAAATCTGAAACGCCAGCGTAATCGAAGTGATCTCAATCGCGAGCGGCGTCAGCCGGGTCCACATCGCCGTCGCCAGGCCGTAAACAAACACCGCATTCGCGATAAAGCCCAGCGGACTACTCACCAATCCCTTGCGGTCACGCCAAAACCAATAAATCTCGCTATAGCTTCCGGCCCATCCGAAGCGCTCCCAGCCCTGCAGCGCGATTCCCGTAACCCACCGCGTCCTCTGGCGCAGCGCCGTGCCCCACTGTTTAGGAAAGTACTCGCGCACCGCCATGAAATCGCGTCCTCCTTTACCGAGGCGCGTGATGGGAACGAACACCTGCCGGCAACCCAGGCGGTGAAGCCGCAGCCCGCTTTCGTAATCTTCCGTGAGCGCCGCCGGTTCGAACACGCGGTTTGAGGAAACGCGAGCCAGCGCCTCCAGCGCCTCGCGCCGGTATCCCGTGCCCACTCCCGCGCCGGGAACAAAGCAGCCGAATGTCGAGCGCACCACCATGTCGCGTAAATGGTTTTCGGCAAACTCATCGCAATACACGCCATGCGTCAAGGACCAGAAAGGCGTCGCTAGCGCCAGCACCGGAATCTGGATGAAGTCGAAGCGGTTGGCGTAAGCATTGATCCAGCGCAGCTCTTCGGGATGAATTAGATCCTCCGCGTCATGTGTAACGATGATGTCGAAGGCGATGTCATTTTGCTCCTCGTACAGCCCCACGTGCTGGTAGATCCAGTTGAGGCAATCCGCCTTTGAGGTTGGTCCGTCATGCGGACACACCGCAAGGTGCACATTGGAGAACCGCTCGGAGATGGAAGCGACGGCTTCCTCCGTGAGCGCGTCGTTTGCATAAATGCCGGCAAAGATGTGGTAGCTGGGATAGCGGATCGCCGCGAGGTTATGCTCCAGCATGCGCGCGATCACGCCGTGCTCGTGCCACAGCGGCACCAGGATAGCAATCGGCCGGGGCGCCACCTCCGGAAGCCGCCGTGCCGCTCGGCGCGAGACGGTGCATCGGTCAGCAACCCAGGCGCAGACCCAAGCCAGATCGACCCCCAGATCGTCCAGCC
>Ga0310810_10009007_pt1 | contig 11536 bp, 10 predicted proteins | sample NCmetagenome_FD_207641 | JGI IMG/M metagenome (GOLD analysis project Ga0310810, IMG submission 207641) | Soil microbial communities from experimental microcosm in Duke University, North Carolina, United States - NC | ecosystem: Engineered > Artificial ecosystem > Soil microcosm > Unclassified ...
GCGACGCGGTCGAATACGAATCCACGGTCATCACGAATCCCGTGACGGGCGCCGAGGTGCATCCGGGTATGGTGCTGCCCGAAGGCATCATCGTCAAGCGCGGCGACCTCGGACGATCGAAAATCTTCCGCGTGACACGCGGGCTGCAGATGGACCACTCGGGCAAATACACGGCCGTCGGTCAGTTCGAGTACGTCTATCCGTAGTCTTCCGGCGACGTTTCATCGACTGCGCGCGGCAGCCGCATCGCGTTCAACACCACCGTCGCCGCCCCCGCGACGATCAGATTGACCATCAGCGAGTACAGCGCGGCGTAGCCCGGAACGACGAAGCGTCCGATGTGCAGCGGATACGTCGATGACGCGAAGTGCAGCGACGCCACCATGGCGGTGCCCGCCGCCATGCCTGCCGCCCACCCCAGCGTCAAGGCGCTCCCGCGGAACCATGGCGTGAAGACGCCGATTAAAATGGCGGGCAGCGTCTGGATGATCCAGACGCCGCCGAGCAGCTGCAGCTCGATCGCGTACTGCGACGGCAGCAGGATGATGAACGCGAGCGCCCCCACCTTGATCACGAGCGACACGTTCTTTGCCGCGCGCGCTTCGGCGGCGCCGCTCAAGGAGCGGTGAAAGAGGTCGCGATAGATATTGCGCGTGAACAGGTTCGCGGCGGCGATGGACATGATGGCCGCCGGCACCAGCGCGCCGATCGCGATCGCGGCAAACGCCACGCCGACGAACCAGCCGGGGAACTGGTCGAGGAAGAGCGCGGGCACCGCGAAATTCGGACCATAGCGGGCGAAGTACGGCGCGTAAGCGGGCTTGCTCGCAACTCCCGCGGCCACCGCCATGAACCCGAGGGCAGCGATCATCGCCAGTGCGACCGAATACGCGGGCAGCAGCGCCATGTTGCGCCGGATGACGTCGCGGCTGCGCGCGCTCAGCAGGCCCGTGACCGCGTGCGGATACAGGAACAGCGCGAGCGCCGAGCCGAATGCGAGCGTCGCATAGGCGGTCGACGCACCAAGGTTATTGCCCTGTGGTGGCGAGAGCAGCAGTTTGCCGGACGGAATGTGAGCGAAAATCGCCGCGTACCCGCCCAGGTGCATCGGAACGACGATGACCGCCGCAATGACCGTCAGATAAATCAGGACGTCCTTCACGAGCGCGATCAGGGCCGGTGCGCGGAGGCCGCTGTTGTACGTGTACGCCGCCAGGATCGCGAAGGCGATGATCAGCGGCAAATCGCCGGCGAGTCCGGCCGCGCTGAATCCCATGCCCGCAATCACGACCTCAATCCCTACGAGCTGCAGCGCAATGTACGGCATCGTGGCCAGGATGCCCGTCACCGCGACGGCAAGGGTCAGCGATCGGCTGCCGTAGCGGCCGGCCACGAAATCTGCGGCGGTGATGTAGCCGTGGCGGTGCGACACCGACCACAGTCGCGGAAATACGAGGAACGCGATCGGAAACGCGAGCAGCGTGTACGGGACGGCGAAGAACCCGATGGCGCCTGCGCCGTAAACGAGCGCCGGCACCGCGACGAAGGTGTAGGCGGTGTACAGATCGCCGCCGAGCAGGAACCACGTCACGATCGTGCCGAACCGGCGGCCCGCGAGCCCCCATTCCTCGAGCTGGTTCAGATCCCCCTGCCGCCACCGCGCGGCGACGAACCCGAGCACGGTGACCAGGAGGAAGAGCGCGAGAAAGACGATCGTGACGTCGGCGCGCATTAGCTCGCGGTGGCAGTCGCGTACGGCGCAGGGCGCAATGCGGTTGACGCGTGGACGCCGCCGAACGGCTCCAGCAGTCGATTAAGCGCCAGCCGCGCCTCGTCTGCTACGCCGTCGAAGGCGAGCGACTCGAGCACTCCGAGGTGACGAGTGAACGCGAGCCAGTCGTGGCGATCAGGTGCAGCGACCCAGCCGATCCCTTCGACCTTCGATGGGTTCAGGTGTTCGCCTTCCCCGACGAGTTCCTCGTCCAGCTTTTCTCCCGGGCGCAGGCCCGTGAAGATGACGGGTACATCGATGTCCGGCGCCAGTCCGGCGAGCCGGATCACGTAGTGCGCCAGCTCGATGATCGGAATCTGATCGCCGATATCCAGTACGGCGATCGCACCCTGCGGCGCGGCGGCCGCCGCGTGCAGAACGAGTTGCACCGCCTCGTGCACGAGCATGAAGAATCGCCGGACGTCAGGGTGCGTGACCGTCACCGGTCCTCCCGCACGCACCTGAGATCGGAACGTGTGGAACACGCTGCCGTTGCTGCCGAGGACGTTCCCGAACCGGACGATCGCACACCGGGTGTGTGCGTCGCGCGCCGCGCACTGCACGACCAGCTCCGCGGCACGCTTGGTCGCGCCCATGACGCTCGAGGGCCGGACGGCCTTGTCAGTGGAAATGAGCACGAACCTGGCTGCCCGGTACCGGATTGCCGCGTCGACGACCATGCGCGTCCCGACGATGTTGTTCTTCATCGCTTCGCACGGGTTGCGTTCCATCAGCGGCACGTGTTTGTGCGCCGCCGCGTGCAGCACGATCTCCGGCCGCGCACCAGAGACGACGTCGTCCAGGCGCTGGGGATCCGTGATGTCGCCGACTACGGGCTGCACGCCGGCCCGTCCGGCGAGATCGAGCGCGACGGCGTGAAGGCCGTTCTCGTAGCGATCGACCATGACGAGGGACGCCGGATCGCACGACGCAATTTGCCTGCACAGCTCCGATCCGATCGTGCCGCCCGCTCCGGTCACAAGCACGCGGCGGCCGCCGACGAGACCATGAACCGGCTCTGATGGGAGACAAATGGCAGGCCGCCTCAGAAATCCGGCGAGCTCGCTGACCGCAGTCAGCTCGCGGGCCGACAGGTGGTCGCCATCGAGCGCGCTGGCGAGGCGCCGCAGGACGCGGCTGACCTTCTGCCACGGACTCACTCTTGGAGAACGAGCGGCCGACAACGTCATGCGGAAGCTCTCGCAGCCAGAACCGCCGCGGAGCGACGGCGGGCTTCAACGACGGCTCCTTCGAGTGCCGCGATGACCGCTTCGATGTCCCCCGTCGACATGTTCGGCTGGAAGGGGAGCGCGAGCGTGCGGCGGCTTGCCGCTTCGGCAGCAGGAAAGTCGCCTGGCTCGAACCCGAACTGCTCACGATAGAAGCGCTGCAGGTGGATGCACGGGAAATAAGGCCGCGACGGGATGCCTCGGCGCGCGAGCCCCTGAATCACCGCATCGCGATCGGTTCCATCGTCAAGCTGGATGACGTACACGAACCAGCTCATACGAGTGGTCTCCGGCGTAGGGCTGATGGGGACGATGCCCTCGATGCGAATCCGCTCGGAGTACGCCGCCGCGACGCGCGCGCGCTTCTCGAGCAGCTCGTCGAGCCGGCGAAGCTGCGCAAGCCCCAGCGCCGCGCTCATGTCGTCGAGCCGATAATTGTAGCCAAGCCTCACGTATTCGAGCCACTCGCCGCTCGCGTTCCGCCCCTGGTTGCGAAGGCTTCGAAACAGTTCGGCCCAGTCCGAACGGTCCGTCGTCACGACGCCGCCTTCTCCCATAGCCATCTGCTTGTTCGGGAAGAAGCCGAAGACCGCCGCGTCTCCAAACGTCCCCGCTTGACGGCCCAGACGTTCGGCGCCGATCGCTTCGCAGGCGTCTTCGATCACGAGCGATCCCTGGCTTCGGGCAGCCGCGTTGATGTGCTCCATGGCTGCCGGACGGCCGAACACGTGAACGGGAAGGGTCGCCTTCGCGGGCCGCGCCGGACCCGCACCGCGGCGCGGCAGCCATCGCCTGGCGGCGGGGCCCCCGGTCTGGAGGTCAACAAGGGCCTGTGCCGTTTGAACGGGATCGATGTTGAACGATACCGGATCGATGTCCACGAACACCGGCGTGGCGCGCTGATACAAAATCGCGTTGGCGGACGCGACGAACGAGAACGGCGAGGTGACCACGAAGTCCCCCTCCCTGACGCCGGCCGCCAACATCGCGAGGTGCAGCCCGGCGGTGCCGCTCGAGACGGCGACTGCGAACCGAACGCCGAGGCGGTCCGCCCATTCGCGTTCGAAGCGCTCGATCATCGGTCCGCAGCTGAGGGCGCGCGAACGGAGCACTTCGGTGACGAGCGCGATTTCCGCGTCGCCGATGTCTGAATCGGCCATCGGGATCCCGGGCCGCGGCATGGAGTAAGGTGTGTGTTCGCTCATATGTCAAACGAGATGGATCTCGCACGAGTCCGCGTCCTCGTCATCGGCGCCGGCGGGCATGGACGCATTGCCGCTGACATCCTGATCGCCGGCGGCGATCGCTTCGGACTGGTTCCGGTCGGGTTCGCCGACGATGCTGCCGATCTCACCGGACAGACCGTCATGGGTCTGCCCGTCCTGGGTACGCTCGAGCAGGTGCCCTCGCTGCCGCACGAAGCCATCGTCGTCGCCATCGGCGATAACTCCCGTCGCGAGCATCTGACGCGCGCCTTCGTCGCGGGAGGGGAGCGCCTCGTCGCCATCCGGCATCCCTTTTCCAGCGTGGCCGCCGACGTCCAGATCGGTGACGGCGCCATGATTTGCGCCGGTGCCGTGATTACGCCTGGAGTGAGGCTTGGCGCCGGCGTCATCGTGAACACCAACGCGTCGGTCGATCACGACAGCACGATCGACGCGTTCGCGCACGCGGCGCCCGGCAGCGTCCTCGGCGCGCGCGTGACGATTGGCGCGCGTGTGCTGGTAGGCATGGGTGCGGTAATCATGGCGGGCTGCCGTGTCGGCGCCGACGCCGTGATCGGCGCCGGCGCGCTCGTCCGTCGCGATATTCCGGACAACGTCGTTGCGATTGGGGTCCCCGCGCAGGTGCGGCGCACGCGCTGATTGCGGCACGTCGACTCTCATTGCGCCTCCAGGAATGCGTTGACGACGACGGCGGCTCGTCCCGCGGTCCGCACGCGGCCGCGGTCGAGCCAGACGGCACGCGAGCAGAGGCGCTGTACGCTATGCATGTCGTGCGACACGAGAATGAACGTTGTCCCGTGTGCCTGGATTGCATCGATCCGCGCGGCGCACTTGCGCTGAAACCGTTCGTCGCCAACGCCCAGAGCCTCGTCGATGACGATGATGTCGGCGTCAGTGTCGCTGGCCACCGCGAATCCAAGACGCGCCATCATGCCGCTCGAATACGTCCGGAGCGGCGCGTCGATGAACGGCCCCACTTCGGCGAAATCGACGATGCGGTCCAGCCGCGCCTCGATGTCGCGCCGGCTCAGGCCGAGCAGCGTGCCGTTCAGGAAGATGTTTTCGCGCCCGGTCAGCTCGGGGTGGAAGCCCCCGACGACGTCGAGCATCGGCGCGACACGTCCCCGCGTGCGCACGCGGCCCGCCGACGGCGTCAGCACGCGCGCGATGAGCCGCAGCAGCGTTGTCTTGCCCGAGCCGTTCGGCCCGATGATGGCGACCGACTCGCCGCGCCCGATCGACAGCGACACGTCTTTCAGCGCCTCGTGTTCGAAGTGGGCTGAGCCGCCGCGCAGACGGCTGATTGCGTACTCCTTCAGCGACTTCCCGCGGTCGTACGGCACACGATAGCGCACCCACACGCCTTCGAGCTGCACGGCCGGCAGCGCCGGCTGTGCGCGCGGAATGACGCTGATCGCGAGGTCAGCCGCGGCGGACGAGATCATCGGCAGTGTGGGTGAACAGCCACCAGCCGGCCGCGCACGTCGCGCAGCCGAGCCCGAGGGTGGTCAGAAGAAGATCGAACGGGATCGCCGCATGCTGGTAAAACGGCATGCGAAACGCGTCGACCATGTGCGTCATCGGATTGAGCTGCCACAGCCAGTGGAACCGTTCCGGCAGAATCGCGCGTGGATAGATCACGGGCGTGAAATACAGCCAGGTGCCGAGCAGCACCTGGAATAGGTCGCCGACGTCGGCGAAGTGGCCCGCAATGGATCCGACGGCGAGACCGATCCCAAGCGCGAACAATGCCGTCGCCAGCGCGGCCAGCGGCGCCGTCGTCAGCGCCATCGTGATCGGCGCTCCGAACGCGATCATCAGCAGCACGAGCGGCACGAGCGCCAGCGCGAGATGCACCAGCCCCGTCAACGTCGTCGCGACGGCAAAGGCGGTCCGGGGGGTGTAGATGCGTCTCCAGAGATCGACGCCTCCAATCACTTCGGCAGTAATCGACGATGTCGTCTGCGCGAAGAAGTTCCACAAGAGAAGACCGGGGAACAGATAGAGCGGATAGAGCGGCGTCGTCGGTTTGAAGATCTGGGTGAAGACGAGACTCAGGGCCGTCATGCTGAGGAGCGGGCCAAGCATCGACCACACGAATCCCAGGACGGACCGTTTGTAGCGCACCTTGACGTTGCGCGTCACGAGCTGCCGCACGAGGTCGCGGTACCGGAGGAGTTCAGCGGCTTCCCGCAGCATCGGGTGCGGGAGGCGCGCAGAATCGTATTCGCGCAGCGCGATGCTCACGAGGCCTCCTGCGCCGCCACGGCATCGGCGTCGAATCCGCGCTCCACGCGGGTATACCGACCCTGATACAGGTCATCGATCGCGGCAACCGTGTGTTCGATGGTGTGGCGGTCCAGCATCAATCGCCGTCCGGCGTTTGCGAGCCGCCGCGCCTCGTCCGGTGAGTCGAGCAACCGGCAGATCGCCGCCGCCAACGCCTCTGGATCACGCGGCGGCACCAGCAGACCCGTTTCCCCGTGACGCACGGTCTCCGGCATGCCGCCCACCCGTGTGGCAACGGTCGGCCGGCACATGAGGAGCGACTCGATCGTGCCGCCGTAGTTCTCGCTCAGCGAACATTGCACCGCGACGTCCATTGCCGCGAGCACGTTCGGCACGTCATCGCGGTGTCCAGTGAACACGACACAGCTGCCGAGATCCCCACGCGCGGTGTCCAGCAACTGCTGGCGATACCGCTCGCCTGCCTCGCCCCAGCCCGCACCCACGAGCAGGAAGCGCGCCTCTGGATACTGCTCGTGCACGAGTCGCGCGGCGGCCAGGAAATCTTCGTGGCCTTTGACACCGCGGCCGCGTACGTGTGGCGGCGTTTCCCAATCGCTTCGCGGCGGGTAGAAATACGCGACGAGTCCGACGACCGGTGCCGCGGCCGGAAGCCCAAGCTCGGCACGTACGCGGCTGCCGTCGGCGATCGCCGGATCGAACCAATCCGGGTCAACGCCATACCGGATGCATTGCAGGTGGGGTTCGGAAAGCCCCATCGCGCGATACCGGTCGTATGTCGCTTCACAGCCGGCGACGACGTGGTGATCCATCCAGCAAGTCAGACGATCGATCGCGCGCGTGAAAGGCGCTTCGAGGTGCAGCGGCCCCGGCACCATCGAGACGCGGCACGGGACCCGCGCCAGCCACGCAGCCACGCGTCCGATGATGATCGAATTGAAGATGTGCGTGTGCACCACCTGGACGCGAAGCCGCCGAAATTGCCACGCGAGGCCCAGCACGATTCGTGGCAGGAAGAGCATGTAAATCGGCAGGCGCCACCGTCCCTTGTCCTGCGCGAAGGACAGCATCGTCGCACCATAGGGAACGCCGCTGTCCTGCAGCCGCCGGGCAAGGGATCGTTCCGGCCAGCCGATGATCGCCGACACCTTGTGCCCACGCGTTTGCAGGCGGCGGCAGATCTGAACCAGCCATTCGCTGTTCTCGATGGCTCCCGCCATCTGAATGACACGCCGGGTCGGGGCGGTCATCGGCGCACCTTCGCCAGTTTCCGCCTCTGAGGGAAAACGCGTCGGGCGGATCGCAGTCGCCGTCTGGAACTCGTGCAGCGCGCGCTTCACCGGCGCGACGAGTTTGCGCCACGCCCAGGGCGCGATGTAGATCGAGCGGGTCAGTGCGCGGAGACGCCGATATCGGCGAATGCGTCCCCCGTCCGCCTGCGCGACGGCACGAAGCTCGTTGCGATACAGCGTTTCCAGTTCGGCAACGGTTCGAGTCAGCGTCAATCGTTCGAGCGCGAACTCCCGCCCGGTCTCCGCAAGCCGTTGAGCCAGCGGCCTGTCCATCAACAGCCGAGTGATCGCGCTGGCAAGGGCGTTCGGATCATCAGGCGGCACCAGCAGACCGGTGCGCTCGTGTTTGACCGCGTCGGGCAGGCCGCCCACGTCCGACGCGACCAGCGGTCGCGCCATCAGCAGCGACTCGATACTGCCGCCGAGATTTTCGTTCAGCGAGCACTGCACCGACACATCGAACGCCTGCAGCGTCTCGGGGATATCGCTGCGCGCACCGGCGAACCGTACGCTTTCCGCGATGCCGAGATCGCGCGCGAGTCGCCGCATATCTGCCATGTAGGCCTGCCCCTGCGGACCCCATCCCTCTCCCACGAGCAGCAGCAGCGCATCGGGCACCTGTTCGAGCACGCGTGGAAACGCCCGCAGCAGCACGTCGTGCCCCTTGATCCCACGGCCGACGAGATGTGGCGGGGTGAACGGACCCTCGGCGCCCGGCGGATAGAAGTACGCGACCTGGCCGACGACGGGGCGAGTCGCCGGAATCCCGAGATCCTCCCGCACACGGCCCCGATCCGCTGTCGCGGGGCTGAAGAGTGAAGAATCCTGACCGTAGTAGACAAGCTCGACGCGATCCCTCGATACGCCGTGACGGGAGTACAGCGTCCGCGTGTACTCGCACGAGGCGATGATCTTGGAATCGAAGCGGCTGGTGCGGGCGTCCATATCCCCGAGCACCGGAGCTTCGAGATAGTACGTGCCCGGAATCATGGAGAAGCGCGCCGGCACGTCTGCGACCCATGCGGCCATGCGGCCGATGATGATCGAAGGGAAAAGGTGAAAGTGCACGACGTCGGGCCGGGCACGCCGCAGCAACGCGATCAGCGACGAGAGCTTCCGGCCGGCTTCGTACGCACTGCGGCACGAGAGCACGTCGAGATCGAGCACCTCGAAGGGGATTCCGTCACCGGTGAGGCGCGCGGCGAGCGTTCCATCGGCACCGCTGATCACCGCACTGGTCCGATGACCGCGATCACGCAGTCCGCACAGCATCTGGTGCATCCACGCCGCGCCGTTCGCCGTGGCAGCGACGTGCATGATGTGCAGAGAACGATTCTGTACGACGGCTTGCGACACGCGGCGGACCAGATGTGATGGAGTGCACAGAGTCTATCGCACGGGGCGCACGCGGCGACGAAGAATTACGGAAGGGAGACCGCGTCGCTCAGAGTCCGAGGCGATACGCGATCGCGGTGGCGCCCGCCGCCGCGAGAATCCACACCGTCTGAAACCAGTAGAAGAACGGGATCCCGTACAGCGCCGGCTCGATCCGGTTGTAGATCGGCACCCAGAGCGCGACAACGGCGATGAAGAGAAACAGCAGGCCGGTGACCACGCGTGCGCCGGTCCGCGGCGGTTCCGCTGGCATGCGTGGAGCTTACTTCAGAACGCGCACCCTGCGACAGCAGGATATAGTGCGCGCATGCGCAGCGTGCGATCTCTCATGTCCGTGATCGCGGTGCTCCTTGTCAGTGCCGGCACAACGCTCCACGTCACGGTGCGATCGGCGGAGCTCGAACCGCTGGTCTACACGATCAGCTTCCCGAATCCCGCATCGAAGACATTTACCGTGCAGGTCAACGTGCCCAGTGACGGGAAGCCGTCCGTCGATCTGATGATGGCAATCTGGTCACCCGGTTTCTACGGCCTGCAGAATTATGCGCAGAACGTGAGCGACTTCACCGCGAAGACGGCTGATGGCGCCGCGCTGGACGTCACCAGGCCGTCGTCCAGCCGCTGGAGGGTTGCAACGGCTGGCCGTCCGCAGTTCACCGCGACGTACACCGTCGCGGCGCCGCGCGGCAGCAATTTGAGCAACGGCGTGACGGAGGCATCGGCCGTCATCATCGGGCCGGCCACGTACCTCACGCTCGTCGAACCGTCGGGCACGCCCCGCCGCGCGGACGTGCGGCTGGATCTGCCGGCAGGATGGGCGGGATCGATGACCTCGCTTACGCCGGCAGACGCGCAGCCGAATCACTACACGGCACCGACCTACGACGTACTCGCGGACTCGCCGATCCTCGCCGGCGCGGACCTCACGACGACCCCGTTCACGGTGGACGGCATCCAGCATTACTGGACGTATCTCGGGCACGCGGAGTGGGACGCGCGGGATGCCGTGCAAATGCTGCAGCCGCTCATCGAGGAGCACGTCCGCTTCTGGCACGGGCTGCCCTACAAGAAGTATGTGTTCCTCAACATCGTCAACAACGGCCGCGGCGGCTCCGGCGTCGAGCATTTGAATTCCGTCGCCATCACGACGACGGGCAAGGCTCCTCACACTGCACAGGAGCGGTTCCGTGAGGCGGCATTCCTCAGTCACGAATATTTCCACGCGATGAACGTCAAACGGCTGCGTCCGGTGGAACTCGGTCCGTTCGACTACGAGCACGCACCCGTGACGACAGGCCTGTGGGTGGCGGAAGGGCTGACATCCTATTTCGGCGACCTGCTCACCGCCCGGTCCGGCGTCGGCACGCCGGCGGACTATCTCGAATTCGAGTCACGCCACATCACCGATCTGCAGACGAAACAGCCCGGGCGGCTGGTGCAAACCATCGAGGAGGCGTCCGCGCAGATGTTCGCGAAGATTCCCGCCGACAAACGGGTCGACTACTACGTCAAAGGGCCCGTGGTCGGCCTCGTGCTCGACGCGCACATTCGGCACGCCAGCAACGGCCGCAGAAGCATGGACGACGTGATGCGGCTCGAGTATCGGCGGTGGTCGGGAGCGCACGGCTACACGGAAGAGGAGTTCGACCGCACGGTCTCGGACGCGGCCGGCGCCGATCTGAGCGCGTTCCTCCATCGATTGATCGCGACCACGGAGGAAGTGGACTACACCGAAATGCTGGACTGGTTCGGCCTGCGCTTCGCGTTGTCCGATGATCCGGCGAAGGCGTGGACGCTCGAGATCCGGCCCGATGCCACCGCCGCCCAGCGGCAGCATTTCGCGTCGTTCATGGCGCACAGTCGCTGAGCGCCGCGGAGGCGGCCGGGGCGCCCTGAGGCAAAGTCGTGTACAATGTACCGATATGAAGAAATACGGCGTCGGCTTCGTGCGGGAGCGGCTCGCGGAGGCACTGGATTATGCGGATCAGGGCGTTCCGGTCGTCATCGAGCGGCGGGGCGTGCGGTACCGCCTCGCCGTTGAGCCGCCGAAGAGATCGAAGCGGCCGGCGCGGAAGCCCTACCTGGAGATCCTTGACCCGGCGATTGCCGCCGGTGAATGGTCGTGGGACTGGGCGCCCGGCGCGCTCGATCTGAAAACACGCCGGACCCGCAAATGATCCTGCTCGACACGAACGCGATCGTGTGGACCGTGACTCGTCATCGGCGTGCGCGCCCGCTGCGGGCGGCGAGTGATCTGGCCATTTCGCCGGCGTCGCTGCTCGAGCTGAACATGCTCGTGACCCTCGGCCGCATTCGGGTTCGGCTCCAGGATGTCCTCGACGACGAGCGCTGGGCGGTGGACGATCCGCCCGCGTT
>Ga0310810_10009008_pt1 | contig 11536 bp, 8 predicted proteins | sample NCmetagenome_FD_207641 | JGI IMG/M metagenome (GOLD analysis project Ga0310810, IMG submission 207641) | Soil microbial communities from experimental microcosm in Duke University, North Carolina, United States - NC | ecosystem: Engineered > Artificial ecosystem > Soil microcosm > Unclassified ...
CACCGACAACGTCAACTCGATGGCGTCCAACCTGACGGGCCAGGTTCGCAACATCGCCGACGTCGCGACGGCTATCGCGCGCGGTGACCTCTCCAGAAAGATCACGGTCGACGTCAAGGGCGAAATCCTTCAGCTGAAGAACACCATCAACACGATGGTGGACCAGTTGAACTCCTTCGCATCGGAAGTCTCTCGTGTGGCGCGCGAAGTCGGCACCGAGGGCAAACTCGGTGGCCAGGCAGAAGTGCCGGACGTGGCCGGCACGTGGAAGGATCTCACCGACAACGTCAACTCGATGGCGTCAAACCTGACGGGCCAGGTGCGCAACATCGCTGACGTGGCCACGGCCATCGCCAACGGCGATCTCTCGCGCAAGATCACCGTCGACGTGAAGGGCGAAATTCTCGGACTGAAGAACACCGTCAACACGATGGTCGATCAGCTGAACGCCTTTGCGTCGGAGGTGACGCGCGTCGCGAGGGAAGTCGGGACAGAAGGAAAGCTGGGCGGGCAGGCGGTCGTGCCTGGCGTCGCCGGCACGTGGAAGGGTCTCACCGACAACGTCAACTTCATGGCGTCGAACCTGACCGGTCAGGTCCGCAACATCGCCGAAGTGGCGACGGCCGTGGCCAACGGCGACCTGTCACGCAAGATCACGGTCGACGTGAAGGGCGAAATCCTCGAGTTGAAGAACACCATCAACACGATGGTCGACCAGTTGAATGCCTTCGCCTCCGAAGTGAGCCGCGTCGCGCGCGAGGTCGGCACCGACGGCAAGCTGGGAGGCCAGGCGGTCGTCACCGGTGTCGCCGGGACGTGGAAGGACCTCACCGATAACGTCAACCAGATGGCCGGCAACCTCACCGCGCAGGTCCGCAACATCGCGGAAGTCACGGTGGCCGTGGCCAACGGGGATCTGTCCAAGAAGATCACCGTCGATGTGCGCGGCGAAATCCTGCAGCTGAAAGACACCATGAACACGATGGTGGAGCAGTTGCGATCCTTTGCTGCGGAAGTGACCCGCGTGGCGCGCGAAGTCGGCACGGAAGGCAAGCTCGGTGGCCAGGCGGAAGTGCCCGGCGTCGGCGGCACGTGGAAAGACCTCACCGACAACGTCAACTCGATGGCATCGAACCTGACCGGACAGGTCCGCAACATCGCTGACGTGGCGACGTCCATCGCCCGCGGCGACCTGTCACGCAAGATCACGGTCGACGTGAAGGGCGAAATCCTCGAGTTGAAGAACACCATCAACACGATGGTCGACCAGTTGAACGCGTTCGCGTCAGAAGTCAGCCGCGTCGCCCGCGAGGTCGGCACGGAAGGCAAGCTCGGAGGCCAGGCGGTCGTGCCCGGCGTCGCCGGCACGTGGAAAGACCTCACCGACAACGTCAACTCGATGGCCTCCAACCTGACAGGCCAGGTCCGCAACATCGCTGAAGTCACCATCGCCGTGGCCAACGGCGACCTGTCGCGCAAGATCACGGTCGACGTGAAGGGCGAGATCCTCGAGCTGAAGAACACGATCAACACGATGGTCGACCAGTTGCGCGCCTTCGCCGCGGAGGTGACGCGCGTGGCGCGCGAGGTCGGCACTGAAGGCAAACTCGGTGGGCAGGCTGAAGTGCCCGGCGTCGCTGGCACGTGGAAAGACCTGACCGACTCGGTGAATGTCATGGCCGCCAACCTCACCGATCAGGTCCGCGGCATCGTGAAAGTCGTCACCGCCGTGGCCGACGGCAATTTGCGCCAGAAGCTGACGGTCGAAGCCAAGGGCGAAGTGGCGGCGCTGGCCGAAACCATCAACAACATGACCGACACGCTCGCGACTTTTGCCGAGCAGGTCACCAACGTCGCCCGGGAAGTGGGCGTCGAAGGACGGCTCGGCGGCCAGGCGAACGTGCCCGGCGCCGCCGGCACCTGGAAAGACCTCACGGGCAACGTCAACCTGCTCGCGGCAAATCTGACCAACCAGGTTCGCGCCATCGCGGAAGTCGCCACGGCTGTGACAAAGGGCGACCTCACGCGGTCGATCCAGGTCGAAGCACGCGGCGAGGTGGCCGAGCTGAAGGACAACATCAACACGACAACCTTCGGGGCACGACCGACCGGAACCAGGAGCAGGACTGGCTGAAGACGAACCTCGCCAAGTTCACCCGAATGCTCCAGGGGCAGCGCGATCTCGTCACGGTGGGTGAGTTGCTGCTGTCCGAGCTGGCGCCGCTGGTCAACGCGCAGCAGGGCACCGTCTACCAGATGCTGACCGATGCGACGGACGCCGCGCCGGCGCTGTCGCTGCTGGCCGGTTACGCGATCGGCGACAAGCAGGCGAAGCGGATCCAGGTGGGTCACGGCCTCGTGGGTCAGTGCGCCACCGAGAAGCAGCGCATCCTGCTGACGAAGGTGCCTCGCACCTACACGAAGGTGAACTCGAGCCTCGGCGCCGCACTTCCCAAGAACATCGTCGTGCTCCCTGTGTTGTTCGAAGGCGAAACGAAGGCGGTCATCGAACTGTCCTCGCTGCAGCCCTTCACGGCCACGCATCTGACATTCCTCGAACAGCTGACACAGTCGATCGGCGTCGTGCTGAACACCATCGAAGCGACGATGCGGACCGAGAACCTGCTGCAGCAGTCGCAGCAGCTGACGATTGAGCTGCAGACGCGCCAGACCGAGCTTCAGCAGACCAACCAGGAACTGGCGTCGAAGGCCAAGCAGCTCGCCGAGCAGAATGTCGAGGTGGAGCGCAAGAACAAGGAAGTGGAACAGGCACGCCGCGCGCTCGAGGAGAAGGCCGCGGAGCTTGCGCTCACCTCGAAGTACAAGTCGGAGTTCCTCGCGAACATGTCGCACGAGCTCCGCACACCGCTGAACTCGATCCTGATCCTCGGACAGCAGCTCGCCGAGAATACCGCGGGCAACCTCTCCACCAAGCAGGTCGACTTCGCGCGCAACATCCACTCGGCGGGAACGGACCTTCTCACGCTCATCAACGACATCCTCGACCTGTCGAAGATCGAGTCCGGCACGGTCACGGTGGAGGCCGAGGAAATCACCTTCGCCGCGCTGCGCGACAGTGTCGAGCGGACGTTCCACCATCTGGCGGAGGCGAAGAGCCTCCTGTTCCACGTCCACATTGACAACTCGCTCCCCCGTTCCTTCACGAGCGACCCCAAACGGCTGCAGCAGATTCTCAAAAACCTGCTGTCCAACGCGTTCAAGTTCACGTCGTACGGCGAGGTGAAGATGCGGGTCCAGCCAATCAGCTCGGGCTGGTCGGTGGACCATCCAATCCTGCGGTTCGCGCAGAGCGCGGTGGCGATCGAGGTGACGGATACCGGCATCGGCATCGCCCCGGAGAAGCAGAAGCTGATCTTCGAGGCGTTCCAGCAGGCGGATGCAGGCACCAGCCGCAAGTACGGCGGCACGGGGCTCGGACTGGCCATCAGCCGCGAACTCGCCACGCTGCTCGGCGGGGAGATCAGGCTAGTAAGCACGCCAGGGCAGGGGAGCACCTTTACACTGTTCCTGCCGCTCACCTATACCGGGCCCGCGCGAGCCGTGACGACTCCTGCGGCGTTCGCCCCGGCCGCATCGACCACGACTTCGACGCTGCCCGTGCTGGCCGTCGCAAAGGCGGAGGAAGTTGTCGCTGACGATCGCGAGGACGTTCGCGAAGGCGACAACGTACTCCTCATCGTGGATGACGACGCACATTACGCACGTGTGCTGCTCGGACTCGCCCGCGACAAGGGCTTCAAGGGGATTGTGGCGAATCGCGGCCAGGCCGCAATATCTCTGGCCAAGCAATACCGTCCAACAGCCATCACGCTCGACGTATTCCTGCCGGACATGCTCGGATGGACGGTGCTCAACAGCCTGAAGCTGGATCCGACGACCCGTCACATTCCAGTGCAGATGCTGTCGGTCGAAGAGGAACGGCAGCATGGGCTGTCGCACGGAGCGTTCGCGTACCTGGTCAAGCCGGCGACAACCGAGGAACTCGAAGAGGCGTTCGAGCGCATCCGGTCGTACGTGGCACCGCACCGGAAGCGGTTGCTCGTCATCGAGGACAACGACATCGAGCGCGAGAGCATCGTCGAACTGCTGCAGCACGACGACATCGAGATCGCGGCGGTGGGCACCGGCGCGCAGGCCCTGCAGCGGCTCCGCGCAGAACCGTTCGACTGTTCAGTGGTCGACCTGCGGTTGCCCGACATGACCGGGTTCGAGCTGCTCGAACACATGCGTGAGGACGCCGCCCTGCACAACCTTCCCGTCGTCGTGTTCACCGGCAAGGAGCTGTCGGACGACGAGGAGTCGAGGCTGAAGGCGGTCGCCAAGAGCGTGGTGCTCAAGGATGTGCAATCGCCTGAACGACTGTTCGACGAAACCGCCCTGTTCCTGCATCGCGTGGTGGCGGAACTGCCCGAGGCCAAACGCCAGCTGCTCGATCGCCTGCACGGCTCGAACGAGGTGCTCCAGAATCGCAAGGTGCTCGTGGTCGACGACGACGCGCGAAACATCTTCGCGCTCACGACCGTGCTGGAGAATCAGCAGATGGAGGTGGTCAGCGCGACCAACGGGCGGCAGGCTATCGATCTGATCAGGGAGACACCGGACCTGAGCGTCGTGCTGATGGACATCATGATGCCGGAGATGGACGGCTACGAAACGATGCGCGAGATCAGGCGCTATCCGGAATTCCGGACGCTGCCGATCCTTGCGTTGACCGCAAAGGCGATGAAGGGCGACCGGGAGAAATGCCTGCAGGCTGGTGCTTCGGACTACATCGCGAAACCTGTGAACACCGACCAGCTCCTGTCGCTGCTCCGGGTCTGGCTATATCGATAGGGCCGGTCCATGCGCACACGCACCGAAGCCAGGATCCTCATCGTCGACGACCAGCCGCGTAACCTCGACGCGCTCGAGGCGATGCTCGAGCCGATCGACTGCGTCGTCGTTCGGGCCGAGTCGCCCGACGATGCGTTGCTGAAGCTGCTGAAGGAGGATTTCGCCGCCATCGTTCTCGACATCAGGATGCCCGGCATGAGCGGCATCGAGCTGGCGACACTGATCAAGCAACGGCGCCGGACGCGTCACGTCCCGATCCTGTTTCTCACGGCGCACCTCGTGACAGACGAAGAGGTGCTGAAGGGCTATCACGTCGGCGCGGTCGATTACCTGAGCAAGCCGGTCAACCCGGACGTGCTGCGCTCAAAAGTGGCTGCGTTCGTCGACATGTTCCGCAAGACGCTCGCGCTGGCCGACCTCAACGAAGCCCTCGAGCGCGAGGTCGCGGAACGCCAGAAGGCGCAGGCGGAACTCGAAGCGGCCAACCGGGAACTCGAGCGGCGCGTGGACGAAAGGACCGCAGCGCTGCTGCGCGCGCACCGTGGCGTCCGCGAAAGCGAAGAACGCCAGCGAATGGCCATGGAGGTCGCGCAACTCGCGGCCTGGGAATGGAACCTGACGACGGGGCGCATGACGTGGTCCACCGACCCGGAGGCCCTGTTCGGGTTGGCGCCCGGCTCAATGGGTGTCGAGATGCGGTTGCTGCATGTCATCCATGCGGACGACCGCGAGCGGGTTGAGAGCCTGGTGGCCGATGCGCTCGAGACCGGCAGCTACGAGGCTGAATACCGCGTTCTGCAACCGGGCGGAACGGTGCGGTGGATCACCGAGCGAGGCCGGATTGTCACCGAAGGTGATGCGGATCGAATGGTGGGAATCGCGCGGGACGTGTCCGCCGATCGCTACGCAGCGCAGGAGCGCGAACGGCTCCTCAAAATGGAAGCTGAGGCTCGGGCGGAGGCCGAGCGCCAGAGCCGGTTGAAGGACGAGTTCCTCGCCACGTTGAGTCACGAACTGCGGACACCAATGAACGCCGTTCTGGGCTGGCTGTCGATCCTGGACAGCGGCAAGCCGATTCGCGAGGTGCATTCGGCGCTGGCGGTCATCCGACGGAATGCCCAACTGCAGGCCCGGCTCATCGACGACCTGCTCGACATGAACCGTCTGATGTCGGGCAACGTCACGGTGGAACGCACGACCGTTGACGTCGCCGCCCTCGTCCAGGCAACGATGCAGACGCTGCAGCCGCTGGCGCAGGAGAAGGGCGTGCAATTGATCGCCGTCGTCGACTCGAACAGTGGACAGCTGGAGGGGGACGCACGCCGGCTCCAGCAGGTGCTGTGGAACATCGTGCACAACGCGCTGAAGTTCACGGGCAACGGAGGCCGGGTCGAACTCCGGGTGAAGCTGTACGAGGATGCCGTGCAGATTGTCGTGCAGGACGACGGCAAGGGCATTTCCCCGCATTTCCTGCCGCACGTATTCGAGCGGTTCCGCCAGGAGGACGCGTCGCCGACGCGCGAGTTCTTCGGTCTGGGGCTTGGCCTGTCCATCGCGAAGCAGCTGATCGAGCTGCATGGCGGGACGGTAGAGGCGTCGAGCGACGGGGAAGGTCGCGGAGCGAGCTTCGTCATCCGCCTCCCACTTGTCGCACCGTCATCCGCTGTTGCCCCGCAACCACTTCGCGGGTCTCTGACGATGCCCGCCTGAACCCGCCCTGGGGCGTCGTCATCCTGCCGTTTCATCGGCGCCGCCCGCGCGCTGCCCGAGCGCGCGTTCCGGGTCCCTGCAAGTTTGTGGCGCCTGACCGGTTCCAGACAAATCTGTCGCAGATGTGATCGCAAGCGCCACTCGATCGTCCTTGAAGACGACCGGATGCCAGGTCGGCACTATAGATTTCAAATGCCGACGCAATGGTTTCACAACGAAAACGTCTGCGTCAGAGCGCAATTCAGACAAATGTGTCGGAACGGCGCCACCGGCGTCAATTGTCGTTTCGTCTAAAAAATCGATTGTTTTTGCGTTTTGGAACCATCGTGCTCCCCATTTGATTTCGGCACTTCACTTGCCCTTCTGCCTGCAGCGCCCGGTAGCAGACCGGGGTCCGAACCCAAAGTCGTTCCTCAACGAGGTGAGTCGATGAATCAGGCAGATACAGCATGGATGTTGGTGTCTACGGCGCTCGTGTTGCTGATGACACCCGCGCTGGCGTTCTTCTACGGCGGACTCGTCCGGCCGAAGAATGCCCTGAACACGATGATGATGAGCTTCATCTCCCTGGGGTTCGTCGGCGTGCTCTGGGCGGTGATCGGCTACTCCCTCGCGTTTGCTCCGGGCAATAACTGGATCGGCGACACCTCGCGCGTGTTCCTGCACGGCGTCGGCCTCGACGCGCAGGGCACCATTCCGCACCTCCTGTTCATGTGCTACCAGGGCACGTTCTGCATCATCACGGCGGCGTTGATCTCCGGCGCCATCGTCGAGCGCATGCGATTCCCCGCCTACGTGGCGTTCATCGCCCTCTGGGCGATTGTCGTCTACGCCCCGGTCGCGCACTGGGTGTGGGGCGGCGGATTCCTGGCGAAGATGGGTGCGCTCGACTTCGCCGGCGGCACGGTCGTTCACGTGAATGCCGCGGCAGCGGCCCTGGTCGCCGCGATGGTCATCGGCGCCCGCACTGACTACAAGAAGGTGGCGCTTGCGCCGCACAACGTGCCCTTCACGCTCCTCGGCACCGGCCTGCTCTGGTTCGGGTGGTTCGGCTTCAACGCAGGCAGCGCGCTTGCCGCCAACAACATCGCGGCACTCGCGTTCACGACGACCATGCTGGCGCCGGCCGGCACGCTGGTGGTCTGGGCGCTGCTGGACATGATTCGCTCGCAGAAGACCACCGCAGTGGGCGCCGGAACAGCCATCGTGGTCGGCCTTGTGGCCGTCACGCCAGCCGCCGGCTTCATCGGCCCGATGAGCGCGATTGTCCTCGGCGCCATCGCTGCGTTCCCGAGCTACTTCGCGATTCTGTGGCGCGCGAAGACCACTCTGGACGACTCACTCGACGTGGTCGCGGCGCACGGCGTCGGCGGAACGGTTGGCGCGCTGCTCACCGGTGTGTTCGCGCAGAAGGCGCTGAACGGCGTGGCCGACGGCCTGTTGTTCGGCAACCCAGCACAGGTCGGCATCCAGGTGGCTGCGATTGCCGCCGCGGCTGCTTACAGCGGTGTCATGAGCTTCGTGCTGCTGAAGGTCATCGGTGCGGTCCTTCCGCTGCGCGCGGATGACAATGAGCAGGCGACAGGTCTCGACCTGGTCATGCACGGAGAAGAGGCCTACATCCAGGGTGGCGGCTTTGACACGGTTCAAGCCTCGGCGCATGCGGTAAGCGCACCGTCGATGCCCGCGAACGTCGCTCTCGCGAAGTAGTCAGACATCAACGGCCGTGTCGCTTCGCCGGATTCGGACCGGCGACGGCACGGCCGTTTTCTTTTGCTCCGCCCGTTTTGTCGCCACGGAGCGTACTCAGGTAGCAGGCACCATGACGTTGTTGAGGGTAGTCACATCGCCGGATCGCGCGTCGGCGATCCTGGACGCGCTGCTGGCGGTCGGCATCGCAGGCATGACGATCACCGACCTGCAGGCCACGGCGGTCGGACAGCGTCATCGTGTCTCGTACCGCGGTGCCGATTACCAGGTCAGCTTCGTTCCACGAGTGGAGCTGCAGATGGTGCTGCCCGACGACTGGTGCTCCGACGCCATCAACGAAATCATGGAGGTCTCGCGCACGGAGCCGTCGGGGGAGAACCGGATCTTCGTCATTCCAATCGAAGCGGCGTACCGCATTCGCACGGGTGAAGTGGAGTTCGCCCGCGAACGATCCACAGGCTAGCCATCAGCCGCTTCACTTGCCCGGAAATTTCACCAGCACGTAGGTGATGTGTTTGCCGGCCGGCACCAGGAAGCTGTGGGGAATCGTCGGCGGGATGTGGACGACGTCACCTGTTGCGAGCGGATGTCGTTCCCCGCCGTCCAGACGAGTGCCGACGTACTCGCCAGGACCGCTTCCGGCGCGCTTGCCGACCATCGTCCCACCAAGTTGGAGAACCCCTTCGCCGCTTTGCACGATCACGACGTCGACGATGTTGTCGTGCTGCTCCGGGGCGCCGTCGGCATCCCGATAGAGCAGGCGGAACCGGTGATCCCCGTAGTCGGCAAGCGTTTCGCGCGCCGAATGATCGGGTCCGACCTTCGTCGAAAGCGCGGCGTCTCGGGATCGGATCTCGGACGCCGTCCAGTGGCCATACCCGGACTGGGCGCCGGTGAGCACGCTCAGCGCAAAGGTGGCCAGGCCGGCGGCCGCGAGCATCCTTGTCATCGGCGATCTCCTCTAAGTGGTTGAAGGTGGGGGTCATTCTAGGCGAGACACCGCCGGTCCGAGGCATCCACGGAAGGGATGAATCGGGGCGCTTTCACGGATATTTCACATTTGTGCCCCAACCGTGGCGTTTCCTGGACGTCAAACGATACAGACGGCGCATTTCGCGCCGCGCGGAACGGGAGGGAGCGACGTGCAGACAGTCCAGGCAGCCGATGTTGGAGCGCAGGCGCCGGTGACCTTGAACGTGGCGGGCGAGGCCTGGCGCTTTTCCATCGCCAGCGTGACGCGGGTCGGACGCGAACTGTTCATTTCAGTCGTGCTGCAGGGCGCCGACATCTGCACGGCGGTCGTCCACGTGCACGACCATATCGAGTGGGGCGTGACCGCCCGTGAAATCCTGAACTCGGCGTGCGAATGGCTGCTGGCGCGCGGGACCGAGCGCCACGTCTATATCGAACTGGCTCCCGCCCTTATGTGATCCTGCGGTATCCGCTGGGCGCTGTGCTCGCAAGCTTGCCCGTTCTGAGCGAAAATCAGGCGTGGGCCGGCAGGCGGTGTTCAGCCGTAGCCCAAGGGAACGCAGGGAGAGCAATCATGTTTGGTTCGATCGGGATGCCGGAACTGCTGGTGATCTTCGTGATCGCGCTCGTGGTCTTTGGACCGCGGCGCCTGCCCGAGATCGGACGTTCCCTCGGGCGCACGATGAATGAATTCAAGCGCGCGAGTTCGGAGCTCCGTGAAACGTTCGAGCGGGAAGTCGAGCTCGACGCCGAGCGCACCAAGCAGGCAGCGGCCACGCCGGAGGAGTCAGCGGCGGCCGCCGCGAAGCAGCGAGAATTCAGCGAGCAGCTCTCGCGATCAGCCTCGGGCGACCTGTAAGTCCAGCCGTTCCTGTCCCACACTCAAAAGAGCTCGAGCCAACTGGCCGTCTCGTACGGGGAGCACCGCCACGGGAATTCTCACTGCCGACATGAAACGGGTGGTCGAGGAGCAGCGCCTCGGTTTCGTCGCGACGGTGTGTCCCGACGGCACCCCGAATCTCTCACCCAAGGGCACGACCGCGGTCTGGGACGACGACCATCTCGCCTTTGCCAATATCCGATCTGCGGGAACGCTCGCGAACCTTCGCCACAATCCGGTCGTCGAGGTGAACGTCGTCGATCCGATCGTCCGACGCGGGTACCGGTTCAAAGGGACGGCATCTGTGCTGGAGTCGGGCGAGGTGTATGACCGGGCAATCGGGTTCTACAAGGCTCGCGGGTCGCGGGTGAGCGCTATACGTGAGGTCGTCCTGATCCGGGTGACCGCGGTACAGCCGCTCGATTCGCCTGCGTACGATTTCGGTGCCACCGAAGAGGACGTCTGCGATCGATGGGAGCGGCACTATGCCTCGCTACGCGCCGAGAGACGCCGCCGCGAGTGACAGGCGCCGCAGCGAAAGGGCTGAGCGCGAGAGGCATCGATCAGCTACCGCCCCGAGGGTTGCCAGGCTGGCGTGCCGTCTTCCCACTGGTTGTCGGTGAGTTGCTGCACGTCGCTGCCGTCGTAGCGCATCACGAACAGTTCGCCGTAAGGCTGCGGCGCGTTCGTGTAGATCACTTCGTCCTTGAATCCCATTCTCGCGCTGGTGAAGACGATGTGTTCGCCGTCTGGTGACCAGCCCATGTGAGCATCGTTTCCAGGCGTGCGCGTGAGCCTCTTCATCCCTGTACCGTCAGGCTTGATCGTGTAAATCTCATAGTCGCCCTCATCGAGGCGCGAGAACATGATCAGGTCGCCCCGGGGCGACCAGAGCGGGAAATTGTCGTAGCCATCGACGAGGGTGGTAACGACGTTGGTGACGAGGTTCAGGATGCGGAGGCCCTCTCCGGCCGCACCAAATGTGCGATAGACGACGCGTGTGCCGTCAGGTGACATCGACGGAAAGCCATTGTTGTTCGGCCCGGTCGTCAACTCGCGGAAGCCGGAGCCGTCGACGTTGATCATCGCAATCTGAGCGCCCCCGTCCACGCGATCCGGCTTGCCGAGGAAGAGATCGTGGAAGCCATTGAAGAACGCACCAAAGTGGCCGATGCCGAAGATGACCTGATCGCCCTTCACAGACCACTGCGGGCCGAGGACGCTGCGCTCTTTCTCGTGATAGAGCGGCCTGGCCGTGTTCGTTGCGGTATCCACGATGGAGAGCGTGTTGCCGCCGGCTGGCGTCGGCACGTAGTCGGCGGCCGCATAACGGTCGCCGGATGGTGAGAACGACGGCTGCATGCCGCCAAGACGGAGATCGTACTCAGGCATCCGGCTCCACATCGGCTT
>Ga0310810_10009009_pt1 | contig 11535 bp, 15 predicted proteins | sample NCmetagenome_FD_207641 | JGI IMG/M metagenome (GOLD analysis project Ga0310810, IMG submission 207641) | Soil microbial communities from experimental microcosm in Duke University, North Carolina, United States - NC | ecosystem: Engineered > Artificial ecosystem > Soil microcosm > Unclassified ...
GTCATGCGCTTCATGGGCCTTCAAGTGCAGGGCGTCGGCAGTGGTGCTCATCTACTGTCTCTGTCTCTTAATTCTGCGCGGTCGCGGCCTGGTTGGTCGCGGTCTGTTTGATTGCGGTAGCGGAGGGCGGCGACGCCGGCTGGGGCGTAGCCGCGGGCGCCGCGACGTTCGACGGCGTCACCGGCGAGATCGCGGTGCTGTCGGGCGCGGCCGGCTTGGCTCCGGGCATGGTCCCGCCCTTCGAAGCGACCCATTGCGCGAACTGCGCCGGCGGCACCGCCTCGATCACGATCGGCATGAATCCGTGGCGCGCGCCGCACAGCTCCGAGCACTGGCCGAAATAGACGCCGGGTTTTTCGACCTTGGCCCAGGTCTCGTGGAGCTGGCCGGGGTTGGCGTCCTGCTTGATCCAAAAGGCCGGCATAGCGAAGCTGTGGATGACGTCGTCGGCGGTGACAATGAACTTCACCACCTTGCCCGCGGGGATCACCATGCGCTCGTCGGCGGCAAGCAGCGGCGGCCCGTCGGCGTCGGTCCGCCAGCGCTGCCCGGCCTGCAGCGTCGGGTCGCCCTTTTCCTTCAGCATGTAGCTGTCGAAGGACACGCCGTTGTCGGGATATTCGTAGGTCCAATACCATTGGTGGCCGGTGACCTTGACCGTGAGGTCCGCGGGCGGCGGGCTATACTGGCGTCTCAGCAGCTGGATCGACGGCAAGGCGATGGCGACGAGGATGATCACCGGGACCAGGGTCCACACGACCTCGAGCGCGGTGTTGTGCGAGTTGCGCGATGGCACCGGATTGGCTCCGCGGCGGAAGCGGACCAGTGCCACGACCAGCAGGAGAAGCACCAACAGGCTGATTCCCGCGCAGACCGTGAGCAGGAAGTAATTGTGAAAGTCGGCCGCTTCATGGCCGATCGGGGTGACCTGATCCTGAAGCCCCTTGCGCCCGTCGGGCTCGCCGAGTCCTGGTGTAGGAACCATGTGGCCGACGCTTCCCGGCACGATCGCAGGCGCCGCCTGGTTCGCTGCTGCGGCTGGGGCCGCTTGAGTCGCTGCGGCGGGGGTGGGCGAGCTTGGCGGCGGAGTCTGAGCCGCTGCAGGTGTTAGCCCGGCCGCGGCCAGGGCGATCGCCCATCCAATCAGTCGCATCTTCACCCCAGGGTACGTCATTGGAACTGGGAAGTGCAGGCTCGCGCTCCCCGATTTGCGGGCTTCTATAGGCGCGGCTTTTCATAGCCTCAAGCGCCTGCTGCGCGGGTGTTGAAGCGCCTTGCCGCGCGGCCTAATGCCACCCCCGGATCATGACGGACGACGAGATTCTCGCGGAATTCCGCGCAGCCGATGCGCTGCTCGAGGGCCATTTCATCTTGTCCTCGGGACTACGGAGCCCGCGCTACCTGCAATGCGCGCGCGTGCTGATGGAGCCGGCGCGCGCCGAGCGGCTCGCCCGGGCGCTTGCCGCGAAACTCCCCGAGGACCTTCGTCAGGCCGTCGACGCCGTCGTCTCGCCTGCGATGGGCGGGGTGATCATCGGCCATGAAATGGGCCGGGCGCTGGGCAAGCCGGCGATGTTCCTCGAACGGCCAGAAGGCACGTTCGGGCTTCGCCGCGGCTTCTCCCTGGAGGCCGGGGCGAAGGTCCTGATGGTCGAGGACGTCGTTACCACCGGCCTGTCGTCGCGCGAAGCGATCGAGGCAGTGCGTGCCGCCGGCGGCGAGGTCGTTGCCGAGGCCGCGCTGGTCGACCGCTCGTCAGGCGAGGCCGACCTCGGAATCCCTTTCTATCCGCTGATCCGAATCGACGTTCCGACCTACGAGGCCGATGCGGTTCCGCCGGAGCTTGCCGCAATTCCGCCCATCAAGCCGGGTAGCCGCGCCGCCGCGTGACTTCTCACCTCCGCCTCGGCGTCAATATCGACCATGTCGCGACCATCCGGAACGCGCGCGGCGGCGATCATCCCGATCCGGTGCGCGCGGCGATCATCGCGGCCAATGCCGGTGCCGACGGGATCACCGCCCATCTGCGCGAGGACCGGCGGCACATTACCGACGGCGACATCGACCGGTTGATGGCCGAGATCGACCTCCCGCTGAACCTCGAGATGGCGGCGACCGAGGAGATGCTCGAAATCGCGCTTCGCCACCGCCCGCATGCCGCCTGCATCGTCCCCGAGAAGCGCGAGGAGCGCACGACTGAGGGCGGGCTAGACGCTACCGGCCAGCACAACAGTCTTGCTTATTATGTCGACAAGCTCGGGGCTGCGAACATCCGCGTCAGCCTGTTCATCGAGCCCAGCGAGGAGCAGGTCGCTGCCGCAGTCCGCCTCGGCGCTCCGGTCGTCGAGCTCCACACTGGCCGCTATGCCCACGCCGAAGGCGAGGAGCGCGCCGCCGAACTGAGGCGCATCGCCGATGCAGCCGCGCTCGCCGTCAAGAACGGCATCGAGCCGCACGCGGGCCACGGCCTCACCTTCGACAATGTCGTCCCGGTCGCTGCCATCCCCCAGCTCGCCGAGCTCAACATCGGCCATTTCCTCGTCGGCGAGGCGATTTTCATCGGCCTGGCCGACAGCGTCCGCCGGATGCGCGACCTGATGGACGAGGCGCGGTAGGAGAGACGCCATGGATTCGAAGGTCCCAGGCTGGATGATTGCCGCGATCGTCGTTCAAGCCGTGCTTGCCGGCTTGTTCTTCCTCTACGGCTATTCGGAGACGAAGACGCTCGCTTTGGGCCGGGCTCCGGCGATGCGTGACGTGGTTGCGATGGCGCTTCCCCTTGCCGCGGTGGGGGTCTTCGGTGCCGCCGCATGGATCCAATGGCGCAGTGGTCGCCGCTCCATGGCGAAGACCCTGGTTTGGGCGCCGATCCCGCTCAGCGTCCTGCTGTTCGGCCTGTTGGGGATAATCTGAGTTGATCGTCGGCATCGGCTCGGACCTGTGCAACGTCGAGCGCATCCAGCGCTCGCTCGACCGCTTCGGCGACCGTTTCCTCACCAGGGTCTTCACCGACACCGAGCGCAGGAAGGCCGCCTCGCGCCCGTTCACTCAGGCCGGCACGCTGGCCAAACGCTTCGCCGCCAAGGAGGCTTTTTCCAAGGCGGTCGGCACCGGCTTCAAGCGCGGCGTCTACATGAAGGACATCGGCGTTGTTAATCTGCCATCCGGAAAACCCACGCTAGAGCTGAGCGGTGGAGCGAAGGCGCGGCTTGACGCACTTGCGCCGGATGGCCACGCCGTCGACATACATTTGACCATGACCGACGATCATCCCTGGGCGCAGGCCTTCGTCATCCTCGCCGCCCGCAAGCTGGAGCCCTGAGTGTTGAGCGATACGATTCCCGAGGCTCCGACCGAGACGCCGGCGGTTCCGCCCGCCGAGAAGAAGCATGAGAAGGGCTCAGCGCTGTGGCGCGAAATCAAGGGCCTGCTGTGGGTCCTGCTCGCGGTGCTCGCCTTCCACAGCTTCGTCGCCAAGCCCTTCTACATCCCATCCGAATCGATGATGCCGGGCCTGCTCACCGGTGACCGGCTGGTGGTGACCAAATATCCCTATGGCTGGTCGTGGGTGTCGCCCAGCTTCCACATCTTTCCGCACTGGCAGGGCCGGCTTCTCGGCAAGCTGCCCGAGCGCGGCGACATCGTCATCGTCACCCCGCCGGGCACCCGCACCGATTACATCAAGCGGGTCATCGGCCTGCCCGGCGACAGCGTGCAGATGGTCGACGGCACCCTGATCCTCAACGGCCAAGTGGTGAAGCGCGAGACCCGGCCCTCGGCGATGGTCCCGATCGATCTCAACTCGCCGTGCGGGTCCGACCACGACCCCGCGCTCTACAACTATCGCGTCCGCGGCGCCGGCGGGAAGATGTACTGCCGGGTGCCGGTGGTCCGCGAGACCCTGCCCGGCGGCCGCTCCTACGACACCGTCGAGCTCGGCCGTTCGCTCGAGGACAATTTCGGCCCGATCACCATCCCGCCCGGCCATCTCTGGCTGATGGGCGACAATCGCGACGATTCCGCCGACAGCCGCGTGCCAGAGGGCAACGGCGGCCTCGGCGGCCCGATCCCGTGGGAAAATATAGGCGGCCGCGCCGAGTTCGTCACTTTCTCGCTCGACGGCTCGACCGTCTGGTACAACCCGTTGACGTGGTTCCACGCATTCCGCCCGGGCCGTGCCGGAAAGTCCCTCCGGAACAGCTAGGGGCCTGGACCTGATGGCCAAGCGGGCGAAGCCACCGACCACCGAGCCTCATCTCGAACGGCCCGGTCCGGCCGAATTCAGTGACCCGCTCGTCCGGCGTGAGATCACCAAGGCCGCCGTGTGGTTCGGAATGGCGCTGCTCATCGCCGGCCTGGTGGTCCTCGCCCAGCCGCTTCTGCTGATCGTCGGCGGAGCGATTTTCGCGGTGTTCCTCGATGGCGGGGTCCGGCTGCTCGGCCGGGTCCTGCCGATCCCGCGCGGCTGGCGCCTGCTGCTCGTGATCCTGCTTGGATTCGGATTCCTCGGCTGGGTTTTTTGGTATGCCGGAACGACCATTGCCGCTCAGGCCGAGGCGCTGCGGGTCGTAGTCACCGAACAGTTCCAGCGGCTCCTGGCCTTCGCCGGTTCGCTTGGCCTGGTGCCGAGCGGCCAACCGAGCAATCTCGGCGCGGAGCTGCTCGGCTCGGCCGGGCGCCTGACCAGCGCCGTCGGAAGCGCGATCGGCGCCGCGGCAAGCGTCATTGCGATGATCGTCATCGGCATATTCCTTGCGGCCGAGCCCCGAATCTACGATCGCGGTGTCGCGTGGATGCTGCCACTGCGCCACCGTGCCAGCTTCTACCGAATCGCGGCCCATGTCGGCTTCACCCTGCGCCGGCTGCTCGCCGGCCGCCTCGTCGGAATGGTGTTCGAAGGAGTCTTCACCTGGCTGATGCTGTCGCTCGGCGGGGTACCGATGGCGGCCCTGCTCGGGCTCGTCACCGGAGTCCTCGCCTTCATCCCCAACATCGGCGCGATCACCTCGGGCATATTGATGGTCGCGGTCGGCTTCAGCGCCGGCCCTCACCAGGGCTTCTATGCGATCTTCGTCTATTTCTTCGTCCAGAACATCGACGGCTATCTGGTCGTCCCGTACATCGCCCGGCGAACGGTCGATCTCGCGCCCGCGATCGTGCTCGGAATGCAGCTGCTGATGGGTGCCTTGTTCGGAATCTTAGGTGTGCTGTTCGCCGACCCGATCCTCGCGACCCTCAAAGTGGTGCTGGTCGACCTCAGCCGGCGAAAGGACGCGCCTGGCCCCGAAGAGCCGGAACCGTCTACCGGCTGAGCCTTATTGGGGCGGGCCGCCCTGCATCATCGCCGCCGCATTGGGCACGATCTTGACCACCTTCACATCGAAGTTGAGGTCGGCATTGGGCGGGATTCCGGTCGGCGACTGCGCTCCGTAGCCGAGCTTGGCAGGGATATGGACCTTGTAGTGGCCGCCTTCCTGCATCCTCGAAAGCGCGTCGGCAAAGCCGGGGATGGTCTGGCCCACGAGCACGGGAATCGGGCCCTTGCCGGCGCTCGAATCGAACACCTTGCCGTCCTCGAGCCGCCCTTCGTAATCGATCAGTACCCCGTCCTGCGCGGTCACCAGCGGGCCGTTCCCGGGGGTGATGGTCTGGACCTGGACGGTGCGGTCGCGGACCGACTGTGCGCCAAACCAGGCGAGCGCGACGCCGGCGGCGATGATCAGCAGAAAGCCGAGCCACAGCCTCACCGCCCGGCCGGTCCCGGCGGGTCGATGGGCAGCTTCGGCGACGGACACGTTGCTGGCGCTAGGGCTTAGCGGGCGCCTTCGCGCTCGGCGCGCTTGCGCTCGAGCTTGCGGGCGCGGCGGATCGCGGCGGCGCGCTCGCGGGCGCGCTTCTCCGACGGCTTCTCGTAATGGCGGCGCAGCTTCATCTCGCGGTAGACGCCCTCGCGCTGCAGCTTCTTCTTGAGCGCGCGCAGCGCCTGCTCGACATTATTGTCGCGAACGATGATCTGCATAAACTGCCGTCACACTCCCGTTTGGCCGATGCGGCCTCAAGTCAAAGAAGGACGGCGCAACTGCCCGTCCCTTCAAAGTAAATGGTATTGGCCTCCGGAGCCACGGCTGCGGCGGCGCGCGGCCCTTAGCAGGCCCTTAGCGAGCGTTCAACCCGCCCAATTAGGTCCCGTGTTGCGACGAACCGTGAATGAGGCGCGGTAAGGGGCGGCACATTAACCATAAGGTTATCGGCGATTAACCTTTGATGCGTTAAAAGCCCCTTTGGGTTTCGGGAGGGCTTCAATGTCTTTGAATCGGAGGGAAATGCTGCGGCTTGGCGCTTATAGCGCCGCGGGCGTTATCCTGTCCTCGGCGGCGAGCGCTTCGACGCCGATGCCGTCATTCGTCTATCCGCCGTCGGCTGGAACCGACCCGCTGGCCCCGCTTCCGGCGGCTCCGCAGGTCGTCGCCACTCCGGTTTCGGGCGGGATCGACCCGCAGCTTCTGGCCCGCGCCAAGGCCGCGCTCGAATCGCACAAGATCGCGGCGCGCGACACGATCGGCGTGGTCGACTTCTCGCAGCCGTCGAGCGATCCGCGCTTCCACCTCGTCGACTTGTACAGCGGCAGGGTGGACAGCCACCGCGTCGCTCACGGCCGCGGCTCGGACCCTGACCATTCGGGCTTCGTCGAGCGCTTCTCGAATGAGTTCCGCAGCCACGCGACCTCGAACGGCACCTACGTCACCAGCGATTATTACGACGGCAAGTACGGGCTTTCGATGCGGGTCCGCGGGCTCGACTGGAGCAATTACAACGCCGAGCCGCGCGCGATCGTCATTCACAACGCCTGGTATGCCGAGCCGGACATGATCCCGCTCCATGGCAAGCTCGGCCGCTCGGAAGGCTGCTTCGCGATGTCGCGCAAGAGCCAGTATGAAGTGATGCGCCGCCTCGCCGGCGGACGGATGATCTACGCGGACAAGCTCGCCTAGATCGACAACCTATCGGATTTGAAAGCCCCGGCCTCATCGCCGGGGCTTTTCTTTTACCGCGCCGCGACCTGGTCGGCGGGCTTCGGTTTCGGCTTTGCCGTGACCGGCGCAGCTGGCTTGGGCTTGGTCGGGCTCGCGCCACCATCCTTGGAAAGCAGCGCCGCCATCGCCTTCGCGTCGCGCCCGTAAAGGTCATTATAGTCGACGATCTTGCCGTCGAGCAGCGCGGCCGAGCTGAAATAAACGATGTAAACCGGCACCGGCTTCACGAAATTGGCCTGCTTGCTCTTGCCCGTAGCGAGCTGCGCCTGGATCTTGTCGGGCGTCCACGTGCCGCCGTCGTCGCCCAGCAGCTCGGTCGCGAGGTCGAGGATATGCTGGGTGCGGACGCAGCCGTGGCTCAGCGCGCGCATCCGGCTGTCGAAGCGGCTTCGGGCATTGGTGTCGTGCAGATAGATGTTCTGCGGGTTGTACATCACGAACTTGACCTGGCCGAGCGCGTTGGTCGGCCCCGGCGGCTGGCTCCAGCGGATGATCTTGCCGTCCTTCACGACCGGAACGAAACCCTTCTTGCCGACGACTTCGTGAGTGATGCTGGGCGGCACCTCCCACGAGGGATTGAGCATCACTCCGACCGCCATTGCCGAAAGCTGTGGGGTCGGGGTCTTGGTCGCTCCGGCGATCGCGCGATGCTTCCACCGGTTCACGCCGTTCTCGACCAGGGTCGCATGGAAGCCCGGAACGTTGACGATGATATATTTGGGCCCAAGATCGCGCGGCAGCCAGCGCCAGCGGTCCATGTTGAGCCGGATCCGGCTGATCTTGGCAGTCTCGCTCGCGGGGGTGATTTCCAACGCCGCCTTCAGCGCCGCATATTGCGGATGGGTCGGTAGCAGTCCGTTCAGCGCGCTCGGGATGCGGTGCGCGGCAAGCGCCCGCCGAAGCAAATCGTTCTGCTGGACCGCGTCGAGGTCGGGGTCAGTGACGAACCACGGGCCGCGCGCTTCCTTTTTCACATGGCCGAGCGCGAGGTCGTTCGACACCATGTTGAAGCGGTCGGTGGCCGCTTTCGATAGGACCATCGGGTCGGGCTGGCGCATCGCAGCGATCAGCCCGGCCGGGTCATAGTCGGCGGGGTTCAGCCCTTCTCGCCCGACCTGCTGGATGAAATACAAGAGGTCCTGCGCATTGGCCGCGTCCCACATCGGCGGCGGCAGGGGCGGGGGCGGGGGCGGCGCCACGGCCGGCTGCGCGGCCTGCGGCTGGGCCGGATTGATCGGCGCCGGTGCCGTGGGCTGCGCGGCGGCGGGCCTGGCCGGAGCAGCGACCGGTTTGGCGACGGGCGCGGCCGGCCTCGCCTGGGCCATCAACGGCGCGCCGGGCAGTAAAATGGCCGCGGTGGCCAACATGATCGACCTTAGACCGCTCATCTGCAGCAACCCATTCATTTTGAAGGACAACCCAATACCCCCCTTACTAATACACGTGATGAACCGCGCTTGCCAGTGACGGCCAGGCAACATTCGCGATGAATCTGGTGATGACTGCCGCGAAAACCAAACCTTAAGTGCCGCTCGGCTAGGGTCCCTGGTTCCAGAGGGGAGGAGTGACGAGCTTTGGCATCCGGTTTCACGCTCGACGGCGGGATGATCCCGCGCAGCGCTCAGCGCGCTATCGACGAGCGCGGCGAAGCCCGGCATTCGTCACTCTCGAGCACCGCGGTGCTCGAATGGCACGGCCGCAAGTACGTGATCCGGCTGGTCAACATTTCCCCGTCGGGCGCTATGGTAATCTTTCCCCACGTGCCGCATATCGGCGAGACGCTTACGCTTCAGTTGCTCGACCGGGGGCTGATTTCAGCCAAAGTGATGTGGGTTAAAGACGGCAGGATCGGATTGTCCTTCGCCGCTCCGCTGGAGTAAACCCGTCCGTGGAGATGGACTCTTCGATGATCAAGGCGCGTATTGCCGACGACCATAGCGAGCGCCGCCGCTTCTCGCGCCTGCCCGTAGAGCTCGACGCGAAGGTCCGCGAGCTCGGGGCGAGCGGGATCGAGGCGCGCATCCTCAATATCTCGGAACTCGGATTCATGGCCGAGGCCGACGCCCATTTCGAGGTCGGCTCGCGCGTGTGGCTCATGCTGCCCGGGCGCGACCGCGCCAATGCGGTCGTCAAATGGACCGCCGGCGCCAAACTGGGCGCGGAATTCTCGGAGCCCATTTCGATCGACGGCCTCAAGGACCAATAAGGGCCTCGGCCCGTCCCCAGCCCGGACCGCTCCGTCCCGGAACGGCCGTAACCGCCTCTTTCCAATCGCTTTCATGCAACCCGGCGCGGCGCCGCTCGTTTGGCCCACGGGAAAGGAAGCTTGTTATGCCGATCAACCCGGCTCTTGGCGAAATGCGCCGCCCCTTCGAGAGAGGCTATCATGCGGTGTACCGTGAGCATGAGGTCAATCATTGCCCGGGTTGCGGGCGGACCCACTGGATCATCGGGCGGATGTCGGCCGAATGCGCCTTTTGCGCGACCGCGCTGCCGCTGGCCGAAGCAAGCATGCGCTCGCACAGCGGCCCCGTCGTAATCCAGCACAAGAACCGCGACGCGCACGCCTGGGCGGCCTGATCCCTACCCCTTCTTCCTGACCGGCACCTGGACGTTGCACAGGTCGACGCCGCCGGCAGGCCGGTCGTAGAAGGCGTCCTTGCGGTTGGCGCGAAGGCGCAGATAGTCCCTGAACGCCGCGCTCTTTTCATCCATATATTCGAGCGCCGGTCGCTCTCCCGCGGGAATGTCGCTGGCCAGCCGGATCCGGGCGATTGGCACAAATTGCGCCTTGTCCTTGTAGAAACCGAGCGCCTCGGTCCCGCGCGGAAGCGAGCTCAGCTTGTCGATCCCGTCGATCACCCGCCCGATCAGTGCGATGTTGCGATCGAGCTGCCTCGGTGCCTGGCCGATCACCGCATATAATTCGCCGCCCGTCCCGGTGTCCGGCGACAGGTCGCGGCCGACCCCGACGCTGCCGTAGCAATGGGCGAGGTTCGCCCAATTCGCTTTGGCGCTGTAGGCGACCGGCCAGCCGTCGACGAATCCGGCCCCGGGCGCATAGGGATCCGCAAAGCCGAGCGGCCTGACCGCCAGCCCCTTCAGCGGCCGCACATATTCGGCCGGCGGCTTGGCCGTCACGCCCTTGGGCCACGGCCGGTCGCTCTCGTTCAGTCCCCATTGGGCCACATAATTGTCCTGCAGGCGATAAACCGTCGCTCCGTCCCAGTAATTGCCTCGGGCGAGCGCCTTGACGTTGGCGACATGGACCGGAGCGAAGGCCGGAGCGAGCTGGATCACGATCCGCCCGCCGCTCGCTAGGTCCATCACCATCAGGTTGTCGGGATCGATCGTCCGCCATGCGCTCGCCGGGGCGGCGGCGACGATGTCGTTGGGTGTGAGCGGCTTTTTCGGCGGGGCGGCTCCGGCGAGCAATGCCGCGGTGGCCAGGATGAGCAGGGATCGCATGGGCTCGGTCTAGCCGAGGATTATGCGCGCCGCTATCGCCCGCTCATGTACATCGCCACCTTGATGCTTCTGGGCTCGGGAGAACTCGGCCGGGAGTTCGCAATCGCCGCCAAGCGCCTCGGCTGCCGGGTGATCGCCTGTGACCGCTACGCCAATGCCCCTGCAATGCAGCTCTCCGACGCATTCGAAGTCTTCCCGATGCTCGAGGGAGCCGCACTCCGCGCCGCGGTGGAGAAGCACAAGCCCGACGTGATCGTGCCCGAGATCGAAGCGATCGACACGGCCACGCTCGCCGATCTCGAAGCCGAGGGCTGGCGCGTCGCGCCTTCGGCCAAAGCGGTCCAGCTGACCATGAACCGCGACGGAATCCGCGACTTTGCAGCGCGCGAGCTCGGCCTCGTCACGTCCAAATACCGCTTCGCCGAGAGCCGCGACGAAGCCGTCGCTGCGGCCGAGCACGTCGGCCTGCCGTGCGTGGTCAAGCCGGTGATGTCGAGCTCGGGCAAGGGCCAGTCGGTCGCCAAGACGGCTGCGGACCTCGGCGAGGCGTGGGACCATGCGGTCGCCAACATGCGCGGCGACCGCCCGCGCGTGATCGTCGAGGAGTTCATCGCCTTCGACAGCGAGATCACGCTCCTCACCGTCGCGACCTCGGACGGGATCAAATTCTGCGCTCCGGTCGGCCACCGCCAGGAAGCCGGCGACTACCGGACCAGCTGGCAGCCGGCGCCGATTCCGCGCGAAGCGCTTCACTCGGCCCGGCATCAGGCGCGCAAGGTGGTTGACGCGCTGGGCGGACACGGCATTTTCGGAGTCGAGTTCTTCGTCCGCGGCGACCAGGCGATCTTTTCCGAGCTTTCGCCACGCCCCCACGACACCGGCATGGTCACCCTGATCTCGCAATTCCCGAATGAGTTCGAGCTTCACCTGCGCGCGACCCTCGGCCTGCCCATCCCGTCGATCGAGCTCGCCGGGCCGTCGGCCTCCGCCGTGATCCTCGCCTCCGAGGAATCCGAGGATTTCACTTATGAGG
>Ga0310810_10009010_pt1 | contig 11534 bp, 9 predicted proteins | sample NCmetagenome_FD_207641 | JGI IMG/M metagenome (GOLD analysis project Ga0310810, IMG submission 207641) | Soil microbial communities from experimental microcosm in Duke University, North Carolina, United States - NC | ecosystem: Engineered > Artificial ecosystem > Soil microcosm > Unclassified ...
GCCGGGCAGACGCCGGCGGTTGTAACGCTGCCGCGGGGCACGATGGTGAATGCGACGTTATCTTGCGCGGCGAAGTCGTTGGTCTTGGTATTTCCGTCGATGATTGTGGCGCACACGATGCCGCCGTAGAGGCGCTCGCCGCTGATGGGACGCACCACTCCCGGCGGCGCGTTGTTCGCCAACTGCAGGACGGCCGCCGACAGACCGCCTTGCGCGCGCGCCGTCGCGGCCGGACCCATGATTGCGAGCAACACACCAAAAGCAGCGATTCGAGTTGCCATCGTTCGAACTCCTTCTGCGTGGTTCAACGTCGCCGGTTCGGCGATCGAACACGCGAAAGGAGGTCGACGTCCAGCAGGCCGGCTCAAGCACGACGGCCGACGTTGCTGCATTGAAAGCCTGTTGTTGAGCCGCGACGTCGGTGCTACTGTGTCCGCGCATCCAGGGAGGATTCATGCGGCTCCGGCTCCCTTCGTTCCTGATTCTCGCGATGGTCCTATGGATTCATCCAGCCATCGCGGCCGCCCAGGCATCGGCAACGTCCGCGATCCCACGCACAGCCGACGGCAAACCCGACCTGTCAGGCATCTGGCAGGCGATGAACACGGCCGCGTGGGACATCCAGGATCACGCGGCGCAAAAGGGCGTGCCCGGCGGTCCAGGCGTTGTCGAAGGCAATGAGATTCCATACAAGCCGGAGGCGCTCGAGCAGAAGAAAAAGAACTACGAACAGCGCGCGACGCTCGATCCGGAAACCAAGTGCTATCTGCCAGGCGTGCCGCGCATCACGTACATGCCGCATCCGTTTCAGATCATTCAGAAGCCGAATGACCTGACCATCCTGTACGAATACGTCCACACCGTGCGCTACATCTTCGCCAACGGCACGCCGCATCCGAAAGGGCCGATCGAATGGTGGCTCGGCGATTCGCGCGGCCGGTGGGAAGGGGACACCCTCGTCGTTGACGTGGTTCACTTCAACGACCAGACGTGGTTCGACAGGGCCGGCAATTTCCACAGCGATGCCTTGCACGTCGTGGAACGCTATTCGCTCGTGGATCCCGATCACATCAACTACGCCGTCACGATTGAGGACCCGAAGGTGTTCACGCGGCCGTGGAACATGAACATGGTCCTCTACCGGCACAAGGAGAAGAACTTTCAGCTCTACGAGTACGAGTGTTACGGGTTCGACTTCGAGAAGCTGTATCCCTATCCCGAACTCGGAGGTGCGCGATGAGAGCCAGACCTCTGTTCGTCGCGTTCGGGATCGGCGCGGCGCTGTTGTCCGCGACCACAACCGTTCGCGGGCAGGAGGAACGAGCTGCCGCGAATCGACTCGCGTCGCCCGGGCCCTGGCCTCCGCAGCGTCTGCCAGACGGTCAGCCCGACGTTCAGGGAATCTGGGCCGCGGTCAACGCCGGTTCGACATCGCTTACTAATCCGATCAGCGGCGGGGAAGATTTCGACCGCCGCGTGTCGGGCGAGAACATCCGCCGGCCCAGCCGCATCGTCGATCCGGCAGACGGCCTGCTGCCATATCAGCCGTGGGCCGCGGCGAAGCAGAAGCAGCAGGAATCCGATTACGAGCACCCGACGCGACCCGAACATATCGACACCCAGCATCGCTGCCTGCTGTCCGGTGTTCCGCGCCTCTATACGATCGTGCCCTCATACCGAATCATTCAGATTCCAGGGTCCGTGATTTTCGTGTGGGACGAATACCACGCATATCGAGTGGTGCCTCTCGACGGCCGTCCGCATGTCGCGCCAAGCGTGAAGCTGTGGATGGGCGATGCGCGTGGTCATTGGGAAGGCAACACGCTGGTCGTCGACACCACGAACATGCGAGGCGCCCGTCTGACATACATCGGCGACTTCTACAGCCAGAATGCGCACGTCGTCGAGCGAATGACGTTCGTCGACGCCAACACCATGACCTACGAAGCAACCGTCGACGATCCGTCCGTGTTCACGCGCCCGTGGACGATGCGGGTCGGGCAGAAGCGCAGGCCGGACGAGGAGACATGGGAATCGGCATGTTGGGAAGGCAACATGAATCCCGATGTGTGGTTGAAAAAATAGAACGACGAACGATCCGAACGACTCGAACGATCCGAACGTTTAGTTACTTGGCCGGCACTGCTGCGTCACGAGCATGGTGCAGTCGGGCCGCGTGTCGAGCCGGACGTTGATGACTTTGATGTAGCGCGCCGGCGTGCCGTCCTTCATGGCAGGCCGGTACTTCCAGGTGAGCGCTGCCTGGAGCAGCTGTTTGTCGTAGGTTGGCTGCACCGGCATCGCCATGCGCGCCGAGAGCACCTTCCCCGATTCATCGATGAGCACTTCCACGGCGCCCGTCCACAGGCGCCTCTCCGCAAGATGGCTCGTCGGCAACGCCTGCGAGATCACACCAGGCGGCACGAGGTTCGGCTCTCCATCGCGGTACACCGGCGGTTCTGCCGGCTTACCGCGCGCGACGATCTCAGTGGCGCCGCCACCGTCGCGTGGGGCCACTGGCGGGGCAGGTGGTGCAGCGGCAGCGGCCAGCTCCCGTGCGGCGCTGAGATCCCGGAACGCGCCGGCGACCACGGCGAGATCGGCGAGGTCGGAGTTGGAAGCCAGATCCGGATCGCGCAGCAACGCGAGGACTCGCTCGAACCCGGCCGCTGACTGCGGATCCTTGCGGTCGAACGCGGCTTTTGCGTCGGCGTATGCGCTCTGGACCAGTGTTGGCAACAGTGCCTTGCGCACCTCCTTGAATGCGGAGCGCACGCGGGGAGAAGCCTGCGTTTCGGACAGCTCGTAAAAGGGATTCGCGGAAATGAGGGCCGTAATCGCGCTGCGGGCCTCGTCCTTGCGGTCGAGCGCGACGAGGCAAAACACGCGGTACTCGTTCACTTCGACAGCATCGCCTGATGGGGCAGTCGCCCGGAGCGTGTCCAGTACTCCAAGCGCCTCGTCGTACGCCGCGGAGCGATACAGCTCCTTCGCGTGGTCAAGTTGGGCATCAGCCGCGCTGACGCCGGCGCACAGCCCGACTAACATCGCACAGGCGAGCGCCATGCGTCGCTTCATGCGCATGACGTTCATGCTTTACCTCCCGCGCCATGAGCGGCCACGATTTGTTTTGGAATGAGCTCCATGTTACAGACGTCGTCAACGTTGTCAACGACGAAATGGGGAGCGACGTATGAAAAATGAGCGCGCTCGAACGCCGACGCGGCGGCAGGAGCGCGCGGCGCGAGCGTCGTGGTCCCTTCTTGTTGGATCGGTTGAAGGATTTGTGTACCATGCGCGCACGGGATGCACTTGGAGACGGACGGCAGTGGACTTGAACAGCGTCTCTCGAGCCTGCAAGAGCAGATCGAGCATCTCCGTCGAACGAGCGATCGACGTCCGCTCGAGGAGCGCCTTGCGACGCTCACCGAATTCGGCGCGGCGATTCTGAAACGCTGGGCGGTCACAGCGGACCGCCACGCCGCCGCCGTCAGTCAATTCGAATCCCACCTGCGCGCGCTCGGGGACGCAGGCTCACAGCTGCAGCAGGACACCTCGCAGCGCCTCGCGGACCTCGAACGCATCATTCAGCAGGAGTGGGACTCACTCCGCCAGATCCACGAAGCTCCCGTCAAACAGCTCGTCGAGCAGGCGGCCAACCTGACGGAAGTCTGCATCGCGACGGCGAACTCGGCCCAGCACGGATTCGATCGGACCGAGGCTCGTATCGCGGCGCTCGAATCGGAATTTCACCGCAGCACGTCCGCCCTTACGCGCGAAATCCAGACCGTCGTCTCAGAGCTCCGCACGCTCGCGCAGGCAGGCAGTGCTGGTCGACAACTTCCGGGCGCCGCAACCCCCGCCTGGCCGCTCGAGGACGTCACGCGCCTTCACAGCCATCTGCGGGACACGCAAGGTGTGCACGTCACCGAACCGCGTGCGCTGCAGGCCGCCGAAGTGCCGACTGCGGCCGTTCAACCACCTTCGCCGCAACCAGCAAGCGAAGCGACGTATTCGCCGCCCGTTCCGGTCGAACCCCCGAGGACCCGCCGGACGACGCTCATTGCCGGCGCGGCGGCAGCGGCGGCGGTCGTTCTGTTGGCTGCGGCAGGATTCGCGTGGCGGCTCGAAAGCCAGGTGCGGGCATCGGCGGAGCAGCTCAACGAGACGCAGCGGGAGCTGCGGCTCACGACCGAAACCGCCGCCCGTCAGGTCAACGAGACACAGGTTCAGGCGAATCGCGCGATTTCGGCGGCGCAGGAGGTGGCGGCGCGTGCGCAGATGATGAGCGACGTGCTCGCCGCTCCGGATTTGATACGGTTCCCTCTTGTCGGACGAGAATCACTCGAAGCGGCGAGCGGGCAAGTGTTGTGGAGCCGTTCGCGTGGGATCCTCGTGTTCAGCGCAATCGGCTTGCCGACGCCGCCGCAGGACTCGACCTACCAGGTCTGGCTGCTGACCAGGACTGGCGCCGTCAGCGTGGCGACGTTTGTTCCGGATTCCGGTGGTCGCGCGACCGTTGCCGCCACGCCGAAGGTCCCGCCGCTCGTCGGCGCCATCGTGACAATGGAGCGCAAGGGCGGAAACGCCGCGCCATCGGGTGAGCCATTGCTCGCCCGCCCGCCGTTGATATCATCGGGCGCGTGAGCCAGCGCGTCGCGCCTCCGCGCGAGATCTCATGAACGTCACCGTCAGCCAGGTGCTGGCCATGGTCGGTCGGCTGGACGATAGTCCAGGCTTCGACACGCCGCGTGAGCGCTTCCGCCGGTTTCTCGTCCAGCGAATCACCGATCCGCAGGCGGCCCGGCTCGTCATCCAGCAGTGTCAGCAGGTCTCCGGCGAGCAGACGCACCGGGCGCTGCAGGACGCCCTGGTCCTGACGGGACGATTTCTCGGATTCCACACCGCATTCCGACCCTATCAGCACGATCCAGGCGCCGCTCCGATCAGCGGCGAATGGGAATCACGCCGCCGGCTCCGTGTGCTTCTCAGCCTCTGTACGGACCAGACCGCCGCGCTCGAGCTCGAGGCGTTCTCCCAGATGGTCCGCAATGGCCTTCCCGCCAACGTGCAGGCGAATACGGCGCGCGTCGGTCTGTGCATCCTCAGTCCCCTGTTCGCGGCGAAGGCCCGAATCGAGGAAGCGCTGCGAGCGCGCAGGCATCCCGACCTTCGAATGACATCGGTCCCGGGCATTCTTCGCCTGGCCGACCTCGTGACATCAGGGCGTCTCACACATGACGACGTCCTGCAGATGCTGCATCCGGACGTCAGCCTGGATCCGCTGATTGAGCGATTCGATCGTTGGTCGGCGGCTTCACGACAAGACGGAAACGAAAGCGCACCCGCTGTCGAGCCGAGATCGCTCCCTGCGGCGAGCGGCAATTGCTGGATCGCGGCGATTCGGCTCGACGCGAGCACGCCGGCGTCGCAATTTGTCGAGTCGGTCATCGCCAGACGACGGATTCTTCCCATCAACCCAGCCCCACACGTGCAGCGCGCCGTGGAGACCGGCGATGCGATTGCCGTGTATATCGCGAGCACCGGCTTTCTCGCGCACGCGAAAGTGGCAGGCGTGATCACGGAAGGCAGCCCGCTCGTCCGGAATTCGGAGCGGTTCACGCAGGTGGTGACGTTGTCGGACGTAGCGGTCTATCACGCGCCGATCGGTGCTTCCGAGGACCTCGTTCGGAAAATCGACGAGTCGCTTGCACAGGGCAGCACGGCGGTCGCCACGCCGGTCTCGCGCCAGGATTTCGAGCTGGTGACGAGATCGGCGGCGTTTTCAGAGATTCGTTAACGGAACGACGTGCTGACGCGGGTCGGCACGTCTGCTCGAACCGTGACCGTCTCGCGCCGTTCTCCGAGCTGCGGGTGACGGAAGATCACCTGGTGCTCGCCAAGGCTGACGGAGACATTGGCGACGGGGGTGTCGCCAATCGGCTTGTCGTCGATGAGCACCTGCGCCCACGGATCGGCATTGATGCTGATGCGGCCCATGGGCGGCGTGATGGTGAGCGGCGTCAGCGCCCCGGCACGAATCGTGACGGTCTGATGGACTCGATATCCGAGCGCCGTGTTCAGCAAGTCGAATTGATGCGTACCTGCGGTGGCGACGATCGGTCCATCGGCCGTCGAGCCGAGCACGCGATCGCCTTCGAGGACCTTGAGCTCGATTGGCGACGAGATACGGACGCCTCCAGAACGCTGCCGGGCGCTCGCCTCGTCGATTGCCGCGATCGCACGGGGATCGGCTGATGCCGCTGCAGACGCCGGGGCAACCGGGCCTTGGACCGCTGGTTCTGTGGCGGCATGCACGAGCCGAATGGCGCGCGTGCGTGAGCTGACGGTGAGCTGCAGCGGCGTGGTGCCAACAGGCCTGCCGTCTACCATCACGGTGTCACCGGGCACCGGCGACTCGATGACAACCGCCGGCTCCGCAGGGGACGCAGGCTTCTGTATGGCAAGCCATGCAATGACGGCGGCCTCCGTGAGCGCAACCAGGCCAAGAGCAATCGCAATCCATGCGCCGAGAAAGTTCTTCCGCGCGAAACCAGCCGAGACGGCAACAGTCGATTCAACCGTAGACGACACGACATCCGCTTCCGCACCGGTGAGGCGGTCGTCGTCGCTCAGCGCCTCGAAGGTGCGAGATCTGGCGAGTCCGCCGACGACGTGCTGTGGCCGCAGCGGCCGGGCCGCTTCGAGGCGCGCAACTTCCTGGGGAAAGGCCTCCAGAAACCCCGCGCTGGCGACAGCGATTGCGCTTGGAGACAACGACGAAGCAGGAAGCTCCTTCAGGCCTTCCTGCGCATCGGCGGCGGAGCGATAGGGATGCGGCGACAGCTGCAGCGCGTGCTCCAGCCAGACGCGCAGCGGGGCCGCGAACGCCGACGGATTCACCGCCGACATCGCGGTGAATTCATCCAGCAGCGCCGGAAGGCGGCGCTGGAAATCGGTCAGGGTGATGGCGCGTCCGAGCAACATCGACAATGCGACCGTTCCCAGCTGCGCGACGTCGTTGCGGGCGTCGATCCGTGCCACACCGCGATCGTCGGCGAGGGAAAGCAGGCCGAACTCGCGCCACACCACAGCGGGCGAAAGCCCCAGGCGCTGAAGCGCCGCGCCGAGTGCGTGCTCGACGAGGCACAGACGCCCTTCGGGTGTAAAGACGATGCGATCCGTGCTGAGCGCGCCGTGGGCGGCCGCCGGCCCGGATGAATGGAGCGCCGCGAGCGGTGGCGTGATCTCCCGGATGATCCAGGTGACGATCGCCGGGTGCAGTCCTTTGCGCAGCTTCTCGGTCGGAAGCTCGGACAGCCGCTGTCCGGCCATGTGCACGGACACGAGCGTCAAGTCGTGGTCGTTGAGGTAGACGACCGCGCGGATCTCCGCAAACGCCGAATGCCGGAATCGTGACAGCCGCTCGACGCCTTCGCGCAGAGCGTTGTCGAAGCCTGGACTTACCGCGAGCTCGCGCTTGAATCGCAGCAGCTCCAACGAGACCGCGTCGGTGTTGTCGAACATGAGGAGCCGATCGCCGAATCCGTCGCTTCGTCCTGGGGTGTACCAGCTGGCGAGGCCTGGGTTCGATTCGACGGCAGAGAGTTTCGCGGTGTTCATCGGCATTCCGAGTCAGGGTCAGGTGAAGAGCCGAATCACATCAGCACTGCTGAGAACATTGCATCGGATCATCAGCGGGGTCGGACTCTGGTTCGTCGGCAGACACACTTCATGCGGAGTCGTTTTCAAATGTTGTCGGGAGTGGTGGCTCGAGGGAGAACGAGCTTGAAGTGATTGTCCACGAAACCGCAGCTGAGTCAAGAACGATTCAATTGCCGCTGCACGCTGTGTTGACGTGGGTCAGTGCTATTCGATCGCGCGACGGCATCGATCTGTATGTTCGGGCATTTCGCCGACACACGTGATCGCAGCGCACGCACGACGATCACGTGTTCGCGCGTTGATCATTAACAGCTGTCTGCAAACGGTTCCGATGCCGATGAGCACATTTTCTGCGACCGCCCGCACGCGCCGAAATTCCTGCTGTTACTTTCCCAAGAAATCGGCGTCACCGTGCCCCGAGGCCACGAAAATGCGAATACGAAGACCTGCAGGCGACCGTGCGCAGGTTCACAGCGCGTCCCACGCGGTAACTCGTGCACTCGCGTGCGTCGCCGAAGCTCTCAACCTGTTACGACGTCCGGCACGGAAAGCTGAATAGAATGTGACGACTCCCGCAAGACCACAAGGCTTTGCGAGAAAGGTCGCCGTCAGATGCAGAAGGCAATTGTGTGTTCGATCGTCGCGCTCGTGATGCAGCTCGGTAACCAGGCGTCGGCTCAATCCGCCGACGACACGACCCGGCAACTAGCCGGCATGTGGCGGCTGATATCGAACCCTCAGCGGCTGGCCGATGGCACCACGAGGCAGGGGGCGAATGGCGTCGCACTCATGGGCTACGCGTTTTTCGATACGGCGGGGAGGCACATGTGCTACGTCACCATGAGTCCGAACCGCCCGACCTGGAAGTCGGACAATGGACCGACGCCAGAAGAAGCGATGATCGCGTTCCGAGGTATTAACTCGTACTGCGCCACGCTCGAGATCCATGCCAAAGAGGGCTATATGGATCGCCGGTACGACATCAATCAGAATCCCAACGCAGTCGGCAGAGCCACGCGACGATGGTTTTCGTTTCAAGGACCAGACCGCTTGACGTTGCGCGTCGACGACGCCGAACTGAACAAGCCAGTCGTGGAGACCCTGTTCATCTGGGAACGGGTGACCAAATAACTGTTCGACGGCCAAGGCCGTTAGCGGACCGACCTCAGCGCTGGTTGCCTCGCGATACCTACATACGGACAGCAACCAGAGTAGAGAACGAGACCCTTCTGGGATTTCACAGCCCTGGGACTTCACAATCCGTTGTCCCACCTGCGCGAACGCGCCGGATCGGAGTCCTTCAAAGGGCTCGAAAATCTTGCGGCGCGTCTCCGCGAGATCGCGAGTTCGGCGATAACGGCGCGATCTTCTCGCGCCGCTCAGCGCTCCGGCGGGGCAGTCTTCGCATGGCTCGTGAAGGCTGGCGTCCCCGGAGGGATTGAACGAATGTTGGAACAGGATTTTCGGGGGGTTGCAGCGTAGGATCTGATCACCTTCGACGGCTAGGGGGCACCCGACAAACCGGTTTCCGCGCCGGCTGCGGAACTTTGCGAGTAAGCATGTCCCAACCGTACCTGCCAAATATCCCGACCATGCGGTTCCGATTGCGATCCGTTCGTAACCGCTGGAGCGTGGCGGCTTTCACGCTGTTGCTGGTGGCGTCCACATTGGCGCTCACAGCGTTCAACACGTATAAGTTGCGCTTCTATCGAAAAGAAAGTTTGCGGCTGTACTCACGAGCGCAGATCGAGGGGGCCGGACCACAGATACGTTTGAGAGAAGAAGTGATTGTCTTTAATCCTGGGACGACTACGGTGGCGGTCACTGGGTTACACATTCAAGCGTGGAACGACGTCAATCCACATCCTCCAGCAAATCAAGGCGTCAATCATTTCGGCGGGCAGGTAAGCAATTCAGTGCCAACGTTCGTTCTAAAGCCAGGCGACACGTCGCAGCCCTTGAACTTTGATGTCGTCATGGACGGTCCGAAATACTACCGCGCAGCGGCTCCGATTGTGGAGTCTTCAGACAGGATTCTTACACTGCAGTTCGTCGTTATGACGGTGTCCATCGATCGCCGCATGCGCAGAACGTTCAATTACCCATTCATGCGACTTCGCCTCAATGCGTCCGGCGCCGTCAGTGAAGTAGTCGAGGTCGGGTTTGGGCCGGAGTTGTCGCCTGAAACTCCTGACGACATTCATTGGGACGAGAAGAACAAAATGTTGACCCCAGCACACTTGAAATAGGAAATCGGCAACGTTGGCAGTCGAAGCGCTTCGGGCGGTGCGCCGCGTTAACAATCGAATCACCTTCGACGGCTACGCCAGTCCGAAGGGATGTTACGTCCGTCACGATCGCGCACGGGTCTGCTGTCCTTACCATGACGACCGGAATCCGTCATTAGTCGTCACCCGGCGCGCCGATCGCGCGCTTCTACACTGCTTCGGCGGCTGTCGTCGGGTGGCCGAGATCGTGGCCAGGCTCGATCTTCGGATGGCCGATCCGTCCAGCTCCGGCGGCGGCGAAGCCGTCGATCATCGCGACCTACGATTACTACACCCCAGACGGCACCTTGATCGCACAGAAGGTCCGGCTGCAGCCGAAGGCGTTCCGCTGGCGCCGGCCCGATTCGTCGGGTCGGCGCGAGTGGCTCTGGGGACTAGACGGGCATTCACCGGGTTTGTATCGGCTTCCTGAGCTGATCGATGAACGTCGGGTCTTTGTGGTCGAAGAAGAGAAGGCGGTCGATCATTTCTGGGAGCTGAAGCTCCCGGCAACGTGCCCACCTTCGGGGGCGAGTCGTTGGACATCGGCGTGGTCCATTGAGCTTTACCAGGTCGGCGTCCAGGAGATCGTGATCCTGCCGGACAATGATCAAGCCGGCAAGCAGCACGCGGAACTCGTGGCGCAGACCACGGCCAAGCACACGCCGTTCCAAGTCAAGCTTATTCAGCTTGCCGTTCTAGCCCGAAGCGCTCGTTCTCGATCGGGCCGCGGGCGCCGAGTCAACGCACACGACGCTGGCGAATCTGTGGAAAGCGGAGCGTCTGCCGTTGGGCGCAGGCAGCCTTGCCTTTGCCGCAGCCGGCTTTTTTTCTACAAACAGCGTTCCCTGCTCGCGTATTACGTCGGACAGCTGCGGTTCAGTCAGACCGATGCGCGCTACACAGAAATCACGGCCAAAGGGCTGCTTCAAGATGCGGATTCCTGGGCGATGTGGACCAACTATCAAACGGCTTTCGTGCTCCTAACTCTCGGTGTCAACCTTTATGGGTTTGCTCTTTACGCGCTTCTCTTCCTCGATCTCGCGGCCCCTCCGCAAACCGTAGCTAATACACTTGGTCCTGTGGCGGGGTCGTTCCTCGGAGCCGCCTTCGTTGCCGTTGTGAATTGGTTGGTGATGACCCGCTATCGGTATCACGACCGTCCATGGGTTGATTGCTTCCACCTCAAGAAGCCCTTGAAGCGACCGGGCTGACCTAAAGCACCGCGAAGCAAATGGCGTCTGCACGGTGGGCAATCGCTGGTCCGGTAGTGCGCCAGGAGTGAGGCAGCACTAGGCGCGGACGCGAGTGGAAATGCCATTCGAGTCGCTTTCCATTTCAGTTCGTTTGCCCGTGTGGCGGCGGGTTCCTGGGTAGAAGGTCACGCGTACGACGGCTGTAATTTACGATGTCTCCGCCGGCCGCGCCGGCACCTGGAACTCGAAGCTGTCGCGTCCGATCAAGCGAACTCTTGATCCAAAGGCCATCAGCGTGAGTTAGCACGTGCCGAGCAAACAACAACAGCCCTTCAACATCCAATTCGTCGAGCGCGGCATCTGACCTGGAGACTTCGGCTAGCGCGATGTCTTCGCGGAGCCGGTC
>Ga0310810_10009012_pt1 | contig 11533 bp, 10 predicted proteins | sample NCmetagenome_FD_207641 | JGI IMG/M metagenome (GOLD analysis project Ga0310810, IMG submission 207641) | Soil microbial communities from experimental microcosm in Duke University, North Carolina, United States - NC | ecosystem: Engineered > Artificial ecosystem > Soil microcosm > Unclassified ...
TCGTCCGGGAGCTGGAACGCCTGCTCGGCGCACCGGTGACGTTTCTGGCCGATCCGACCTCGGAGGAGGCGGTCACCGCCACCCGTCGGCTGCCGCGGGGCGGCGTCGCCGTGGGCGAGAATACCCGCTTCTACCCCGGCGAGGAGAAGAACGACCCCGAGGTGGCCCGGCGGTTCGCGGCGCTGGGCGACTTCTACGTCAACGACGCGTTCGGATCCGCCCACCGGGCGCATGCCAGCACCGAAGCCGTGGCCCACCTGCTCAAGCCGGCGGTCGCCGGCTTCCTCATGCAGCAGGAGCTCCGCTACCTGGGTGAGGCGCTGCACCACCCCAAGCGCCCGTTCGTCGCCGTGCTGGGCGGGGCCAAGATCAGCGGCAAGATCGATCTCATCGAGGCCCTCCTGCCCAAAGTGGACGCCGTGCTCCTGGGGGGCGCGATGGCGTGTACCTTCTTCAAGGCGCTGGGGCTCGAAACCGGCACCTCGCTCGTGGAGGCCGACCGGGTGGACCTGGCGCGCGAGCTGATGAAGCGCGCCGGCGACAAGGTGGTGCTCCCCGGCGGCGCGGTTATCGCGCAGAAGCTGGAGCCGGGGGTCGAGACCCGCGCCGTCCCCCGCGATCGTATCCCCGCCGGCTGGGCGGTCTACGACATCGACCCCGCCACCGAGACCGAGTTCGCCCGGCGAATCACCGCGGCGGGTACCGTCATCTGGAACGGACCGATGGGCGTGTTCGAGACGCCGCCGTTCGACCACGGGACCCTCGCCGTCGCCCAGGCGCTGGCCGAGGCCACCGGGCGCGGGGCCGTGACGGTGGTGGGCGGTGGCGACTCCGCCGCCGCCGTGGCGCAGGCCGGGCTCGAGTCCCGCATGACCCACGTGTCCACCGGCGGCGGCGCCTCGCTCGAATTTCTCGAGGGGAAGGCGCTCCCCGGCGTGGCCGCGCTCGACGAGGCCTGAGCCCGCATGGCCCGCCGCCTGATCTACGCCGCCAACTGGAAGATGCATCTGGGTCCGGCCGCCGCCCGCGAGTTCATGCGGCGGTTCCTGCAGCTCACCGGCCCGGCCCCCGAACGGAGTCTCTGGTTCTTTCCTCCCGCCGTATCCATCGCCGCGGTCACCGAAGCCGCCGCCGGCCGCCGTGACGTCGTGGTCGGCGCCCAGAACGTGCACTGGGAGGCCAAGGGCGCGTTCACCGGCGAGCTCTCGGTTCCACTGGTGCAGGAGGCGGGGGCGCGGGCGGTCCTCATCGGCCACTCGGAGCGGCGCCACCTCTTCGGCGAGACCGACGACCAGATCGGCCGCAAGGTGACGGCCGCGCTCAAGGGCGGCGTCGCTCCGCTGATCTGCGTGGGCGAGACCCTGGCCGAGCGCGAGGGAGGCCGCACCGAGCAGGTCATCCAGCGGCAGGTGCATGCCGTCCTGGAGCGGGTCCCGCTTCCCGAATGGGACCGGATCAGGCTGGCCTACGAGCCGGTCTGGGCCATCGGAACCGGCCGGACGGCCTCGCCCGACGACGCGGCCCAGGTGCACGAGCTGATCCGGTTCGAGCTGGGTTCCCGCGGCGTGACCAGTCGAGTCCCCATCCTGTACGGCGGCAGCGTCAACGCGGGCAACGTCCTCGCGCTTCTCGCCCGCGAAGAGCTGGACGGCGTGCTCGTCGGCGGCGCCAGCCTCGACGCCGACGGCTGGGCGGAGCTCGTCGGGCTCGGAGGCTGAACGCCACGCTGGCCGCCCGCCTGCGGAACCGGTAGCTTCCACCATCCCCCCTCAGGAGATCCCGATCGAGCTCGAGGGCCGCCTCCAGGCCGCCATCGCTCCGACGTACCGCATTCTCCGCGAGCTCGGCGGGGGCGGGATGAGTCGCGTCTTCCTCGCCGAGGAAGCCCGCCTCTCCCGCCAGGTGGTGGTGAAGGTCCTGCCCCCTGAAATGAGCGCCGGGGTCAACGCCGAGCGATTCGAGCGCGAAATCCAGCTCGCGGCCCGCCTCCAGCATCCTCACATCGTTCCCCTGCTCACCACCGGCGCCTCCGGGGACCTGCTGTACTACGTCATGCCGTTCATCGCCGGCGAGTCGCTCCGGGTGAAGCTGTCGCGCGAGGGCGAGCTGCCGATTCCCGAGGCGGTCCGCATCCTTCGCGAGGTCGTGGACGCGCTGGCCTACGCCCACCGCAATGGCGTCGTCCACCGGGACATCAAGCCCGACAACGTGCTGCTGTCCGAAGGCCACGCGGTGGTGACCGACTTCGGCGTGGCGAAGGCGGTGAGCGCCTCGAGCGGTTCCTCCTCGCTCACCTCGCTCGGCGTCGCGCTGGGCACGCCGGCGTACATGGCGCCCGAGCAGGCGGCGGCAGATCCCCACGTGGATCATCGGGCCGACATCTACGCCGTGGGCGCATTGGCGTACGAGATGCTCTGCGGGCGCCCACCGTTCACCGCCACGAGCCCGCAGGCGATGCTCGCGGCGCACATCACCCAGGTCCCCGAGCCGGTCCTGCAGCACCGCCGCACGGTGTCGCCGGCGCTCAACGCCGCCATCATGCGCTGCCTGGAAAAGCGCCCCGCCGACCGCTGGCAAAGCGCCGCGGAGCTGGTCGCGCAGTTCGACGCCGTGCTCACCCCGAGCGGCGGGCTCACACCGACGGCGCCCATGCCGGCGATCGGGTCGGAGACAACGACGGCCGTCCACCTGGGGTACCCCGGCCGGGTGACCGCGCTGTTCGCGGCCGGCTCCGCCCTGGTCCTGGCGCTGGTATGGCTGGCCGTGCAGCGATTGGGCCTTCCCTACTGGGTGCTGTGGGGGGCCGCCGGGCTGCTGCTGATCGGCTGGCCGGTGATGCTGATCGCCGGCGCCCACGAGCGGAGACGTGCGCTCGCGAAGACCGCCGGGCTTCCGTCGGCTACACCGAGCGGTGGTCTGGCCCCATGGCAAAGCTGGCGCCGAGCCTTGATGGGCGGTGGCCTGGCGTTCGGAGCACTGGCGGCGATCGCCGCGCTCTACACCGCGATGCGGCTCCTCGGAATCGGGCCGGTGGGAACCCTGGTCGCATCCGGGGTGCTGAAAGACCGGGACAAGCTGCTCCTGGCCGACTTCGAGAACCGCTCTCCCGATTCCACCCTCGGCGCCTCGCTCACCGAAGCCTTCCGGGTGGATCTGTCGCAGTCACCCACCCTCCGGCTGACCGATCCCCAGGAAGTGAACGACGCGCTGCGGCGAATGCAGCGGCCCAGCGGCGTCACCCTGACCCCGGCCCTCGCCCGCGAGATCGCGGAACGGGCGGGCGTGAAGGCGGTGGTGACCGGGCAGATCGACCCGGTGGGGCAGGGATACGTCCTCTCGGCGAGCCTGATCGGGGCGTCCGACGGTCGGGTCCTGTCCGCGGTCCGGGAATCCGCCGACGGCCCCGGCGCGCTGCTGCCGGCGATCGATCGCCTCTCCAAGAAGCTGCGGGAGCGGATCGGCGAGTCGCTCACCACCATCCGCGCGAATCCGACGCTGGAACAGGTGACGACCGGCTCCCTGGATGCCCTGCGCAAGTACTCCGAGGCCCTGCGTCTCGAGGAGGACGACAAGGCCGATCAGGCCATCCCGCTGCTGGAGGATGCCGTGGCGCTGGACAGCGGGTTCGCCATGGCCTGGCGGAAGCTGGCGGTCCTGCTCGGCAACGCGAACACCTCGGCCAGCCGCCAGGTGGCGGCGGCGACCAGCGCGTTCCGATTCCGGGATCGACTCCCCGTGTTGGAGCGGGACCTGACCGCCGGGTATTACTACACGTTCGTGGATCACGATCAGGCCAAGGCGATGGCGGCTTATCGCTCCGTGCTCGCCTCGAACCCCGAGAACCTGCCGGCGCTGAACAACCTCGCGGTCCTGCTCAGCGAGGATCGACACTACGCCGAGGCCGAGAGCCTGTTGACCCGCGCGATGGCACTGGGCCGCAGCGCCTCGTTCTACATGAATGCCGTGCGGGTCGAGGTCACCCGGGGAGAGCTGCCGGCGGCCCAGGCCACGATGGAGCGGTTCGCCCAGGTTCTGCCGGGCTCCGCCTCACTGCTGACCATGCAGGCCTGGCTCACCAGCGTGAACCGCGACCTTGCCGGGTCACTACGGGCCTGGCAGCAGCTTCGTGAGGGTTACGGCGAGTCACCGGTCTGGCGCCGCATCGCCACCATGGCCCTCGCGGACGAGCTTCAGAAGCAGGGTCGGATGGCGGAGGCCGGCAAGCTCCTGCGGCAGGCCATGACGGACGCGGAAGCGGCCAAGGAGCCGGCGGATTATCTCGAGACGGCTGCCAGGCTGACCCTGATGAACGCCGGCTTTCCGACCAAAGGCGACCCCGCCGCGCCACTCACCGAGGCCCTGGCGCGGCACCCTCTCGCGAGCGTTGACCCGCTCGATCGCCCCTACTCCTGGATCGTGTTTGCGTATGCCCGCGCCGGTCGCCCTGAGGAGGCGCGCCGCCTGTTTCGAGAGTACGAGACAGTCGTCCCCGCGGGTCTGCGGGCCGCCGACCCGGTCCGCTGGTGGGCCGTCGGGGCCGTCGCCGAGACCGAGCACCGGGATGCCGACGCCCTGGCGGCCTGGCATGCCGGGTACGAACAGACCGGCGTATGCGGAGTCTGCGGCCTGTTCGAGATCGCCGGCACCATGGAGCGGATGGGGCAGCCGGACTCCGCCCGGATGGCCTACGAGCGGCTGGTGACCCATCCGTCGGTCCAATCCGCAGTTCAGTATGAGAGCTTCGCGCTGGCGCCGAGCTACAAGCGCCTGGGCGAGCTGTACGAAGCCAAGGGCGACCGGAAGAAGGCCGCCGATTACTACGGCAGGTTCGTGGATCTCTATCAGCACGCCGACCCCGAGCTTCAGCCCGCGGTCCGCGAGGCCCGGGAGCGGCTTGGCCGGCTTGCCCAGGAGCCCGGAACGTGAGCACGACGAGTGTGACCATGACCCATCCCAGCGAGACTGCCGCGCCGGCCGAGCGCAAGCCGCGCGACGACGAGATCGACGTGTACGGCCTGACCCATCCTGGTAAGCTCCGGACGGAGAACCAGGATCACTTCCTCATCTGCTCGCTGCACAAGTCCATCGCCATTCACGGGAGCAGCCTGCCCGACTTTTCGCCGCTTCCGGCCGGCAGCGACCGGGTCGCGTTTCTCGCCATGGTGGCCGACGGGGTCGGCGGCAGCGCGCGGGGCGAGGAGGCGAGCCGACTCGCGGTGGAGATGACGACCCAGTACGTCACCGGGTGTATGCGGTGCTACTACGCAGCCGATCCGGCCGACGCCGATTTCATGGACGCGCTTCAGCAGGCCGCGATCGGCGCGCACGACGAATTCCTCCGTCAGGCCGAGGAGGATCCCGATCGGCGGGGCATGGCGACCACGCTCACGCTCTGGCTCGGCGCCTGGCCACGGGCCTATCTCCTGCAGGTGGGCGACAGCCGGTACTACCTGTTCCGCGAGGGCGAGCTGACCCAGCTCTCCCGGGACCAGACGATGGCGCAGGAGCTGGTGGACCTCGGCGTGATGAGCCGGGCCGACGCGGCCCGCAGCCGGTACGCAACCACGCTCTCCAGCGCCATCGGCGGACGCCAGACCGCGCCGGTGGTGACCCGGCTGACCAACGCGTGGGGCCTGGTGCACCTGCTCTGCAGCGACGGGCTCACCCGACACGTGTCCGACGACCGGATCCGCGAGCGCATCGCCGGCATGGCCTCGGCGCGTCAGCTCTGCGAGGCGCTGCTGCAGGACGCGCTCGACGGCGGGGGCACCGACAACATCACCATCATCGCCGGCCGCTGCGTCCCCAAGGATCCGGCATGACCCTGCTGTCCGACCCGGAGCTCCTGGCCCGTCTGGTCGCGGTCGACAGCACCAGCCATCTCAGCAACCTTCCCCTCGCCGGGGCGCTGGCGGACTATGTCGCCCGGCCCGGGGTGCGGATCGAGCTGCTCCCGTCGCCCGATGGGGGGAAGGCCAACCTGCTGGTGCGCGCCGGTCCGGAGGAGGTCGACGGCGGGCTCACCCTCTGCGGCCACATGGACACGGTGCCTGCCGAGGAGCCCGGGTGGCGGAGCGATCCCTTCACCCTCACCCGCGAGGGTGACCGGTGGGTCGCCCGAGGCGCGGCGGACATGAAGGCCTTCCTCGCGCTCTCGGCCAACCGCCTGGCCGCGCTCGACCCGGCGCGCCTGCGCCGCCCGCTCGCGCTGCTGTTCACCTACGACGAGGAGGTCGGCACCATCGGCGCGCGCCGATTCGCCGAGACCTCCGAGCGTCCCTCGATCCCGCGGGACGTGATCATCGGCGAGCCCACCCAGCTCGGAGCCGTTCGGCTGCACAAGGGAATGCTTCGTCTCCAGCTCACCTTCCATGGGGTCGCCGCCCACAGCGCCTATCCGCACATTGGCCGGAATGCCATCGAGCCGGCCGGCCGGGCCATCGTCGCGCTGAGCGATCTCCGCGCGGAGCTCGAGGTCGAGCGGCCGCCCCACGGCGAGCACTTCCCCAAGGTGCCGTTCGTGGCGCTCAACGTCGGGACAGTCGCGGGTGGGCGCGCGGCCAACATCGTTCCCGACCGGTGCGTGGTGCAGCTCGGGATCCGCCTGCTGCCCGGGACCAGCGCGGAGGAGGTCACCGAGAGGGTTCATCGAACGGTGCGCCGGGCGCTCCCGGACGAGGCGTTCGACCTCGACCACATCAGCCTGAGCCCCGCGCTCATGCTCGCCGAGGACGCCGACCTGCATCGCGAGCTTTGCGAGGAGCTTGGCCAGCAGGGAAGCCGGAGTGTGAATTTCGCGACGGACGGGGGATGGCTGCAGAAGGCCGGCTTCCGCTGCGTGCTCTTCGGCCCGGGCAACATCGAGGATGCCCACCGGGCCAACGAGTATGTGCCTGCGGCCGACCTGATTCATGCCGGTGAGGTCCTGGAGCGCCTGATCGCGCGCCGGTGCCTGGCCGCATGACCGAGGAGGTGCTCGAGGCGGACCTGACCTGGGTCGGGGCCGCCTTGCAGCCGGGGGTGCGAGTGGCCATCGGTCCGGCCGGACGGATCTCCTCGGTGGGCCCAGGCGGGGCGCCCACGACGCGCCGCCTCCGCGACACCGCGCTCCTGCCGGGATTCGTCAACGCGCACTCCCACGCCTTCCAGCGGGCACTCCGCGGGTCGGGGGAATTGTTCCCGGCGGGCACCGGCAGCTTCTGGACCTGGCGCGAGGCGATGTACGCCCTGGTGGAGCGCCTCGACCGCGACTCGCTGGCCCGGATCTGCCGCCAGGCCTTCGCCGAGATGCGCGACGCGGGGACCACCGCGGTCGGGGAGTTCCATTACCTCCATCACGACCGCCCCGACGACTTCGCCTTCGATGCGGTAGTGCTGGCCGCGGCCGCGGAAATGGGGATCCGCGTCGTCCTGCTGCAGACCTACTATGCCACCGGCGGCATCGGGCGCCCCCTCGCCGGAGGTCAGCGCCGGTTCAGCACCCAGTCGGTGGACGACTTCCTCGCCCGCACCGAGGCACTCGCCGCCGGCCTCCGCGCGGGGACCCAGTCGGTGGGTCTGGTGGCGCACAGCGTCCGCGCGGTGCGGCCGGAGGACATCGCCCGGCTGCACGAGGCGTCGCGCGAGCGGGGGATGCCGTTTCACATCCATGTGGAGGAGCAGCAGGGAGAGATCGACGAATGCCTCGCGGCCTACGGCAAGCGTCCGATGGCCGTCCTCTGCGATGCGGTCTCCGACGCGGGTAACATCACCGCGATTCACTGCACCCACACGCTGCCTGCCGATCTTGTCCGGTATGTCGCCGCCGGAGGGCGGATCTGCTGCTGTCCCCTGACCGAGGGCAACCTGGGCGACGGTATCCCCGATCTCCGCGCGGTGCCGGAAACCTGGCGCCGCCTTTGTCTCGGCTCCGATTCCAACCTGCGAATTGCGCCGATCGAGGACATGCGCTGGCTGGAATACGGCCAGCGGCTCCGGGGCGAGCTCCGCGGCGCCTTGCCCGATGCGGCCGGCGCGGTCGCGCCTACGCTCCTCGCGGCCGCCACCGAGGGCGGAGCGGCGGCCCTGGGCCTCGAGGCGGGGCGGATCGCTCCCGGCGCCTGGGCGGACCTCGTGGCGATCGACCTTACGGTGCCGGGCCTGCGCGACATCCCCCCGGACCGGACGCTCGACGCCCTCGTGTTCGGAGCCGGGAACGAGGCGATCGCCGGCACCTGGGTGGGCGGAGCCTGGAGGCCGACCGGCGGCCGTGCTGGCGAGCGGGACCGGATATCCGTATCGTAGGCTCATCCAGCCACTCTCGACGCGCACCGGAGGCATCCCATGCCCGGCAGGCAGAGCACTGCGCTGCTCAAGTCCACCGCGCTCGGCACGCTCCTCCAGCTCATCATGATCGTCCTGGGGCACTTCGCGCCGACCATCGCCGGCCTGTACGCGGAGGGCGGGATGGCGATCGCGGGCGTCACCGGCCTGCTCTACTCGATCTGGGGCGGCAAGGACTCGCTGGGCGGGGCCGCCCTGGGGGGTGCGGCGGCCGGCGGACTCTCCGCCTTCGTCGGGATCCTGGCCTCGCATTTCATGGGTGACGTGCCCGTCACGCTCCTCAGCGTCGGTACCGCCGGCTCGGCCGTCACGGGCGCCATCGGGGGGATGGTGGGACGGGTTCTCTCGACCCCCTCCGGAATCGCACGTTCACGCGGTTGACCCTCCTCGGGCCGCCCGCTAAACTTCCCGGCTGCCCAGGAGACCTATGTTCACGATTCTGTTGACGTTGCTCATTCTCGACGCGCTGCTGCTTTCGGTCGTGGTCCTGCTGCAGGCAGGGCAGGGCGGCGGGCTCGCCTCCCTCGGCGGCGGCACCACCGACACCGTGCTCGGCGGTCGGCAGGCGGTCACCATCCTCACCAAGGCCACTTGGTGGTGCGGCGGAATCTTCATGGTGCTGTCGCTGGTGCTCTCGTTCGTGCCGCGGGGCGGCGGCTCGGCGAGCGACCTGCAGGAGCGGCTCCGGACCAGCTCCCCCACGGGGCCGCAGCCGAGCACCACCCTCCCGCTCGGTACGCCAAGCGAGTCCGGCGCGCAGCCGGAGGCCGCCCCACCGGCGACCGGCGCCAAGCCGGGGACCACGCCCCCGACGGCGACCGGCGCCAAGTCCGGAACCACGCCTCCGACGGCGACCGGCGCACCCGCGCCCGCCCCCGCCCCTTCGCCCGGGGCGGCGGCCCCGAAGCAACCCGGCAAGTGAGCCCGACCGACCGCGGGGTGACCGGATGACCGATCGCCCCGCTTTCGTTTTGCTCGAGGACGGCGCCTGGTTCGCCGGGACCTCGGCGCGTCCCATCGATCCGGCCTTCGGCGAAGTGGTCTTCACCACCAACCTCACCGGGTACCAGGAGACGTTCACCGACCCGAGCTACCTCGGCCAGATCGTGGTGATGACCGCGCCGATGATCGGGAACTACGGGGTGAACGCCGAAGACATGGAGTCGGAGCGGCCGCAGGTGACCGGCGTCGTCGTGCGCGAGCTCTCCCGCAACCCGTCGAACTGGCGCTCCACCGGGAGTCTGGATGACTGGCTGTCCTCGGCCGGCATCCCGGTCCTCGAGGGGGTGGATACCCGGCGGCTCACCCGGCACCTGCGCGAGCGTGGGGCCATGCGCGGGGTCGTCGCGGAGGGCCGCCAGCCCAGCCGCGAGCTCACCGCGCAGCTTCTGGCAAGCCCGTCGATGAACGGGCTCGACCTCGCGTCGCGAGCGACCATCCGCGAAGGGTGGACCGAAGGCGAGGGCCCGCATGTCGTGGCGTACGACTACGGCATGAAGCGGAACATCGTGCGGAAGCTGGTGGGCGAAGGGTTCAAGGTCTCCGTCGTCCCGGCGGAAACCACCGCGTCGCAAGTGCGGGAGATGAAGCCCGATGGGCTGTTCCTGAGCAACGGGCCCGGCGACCCGGCCGCGGTCAAGTACGCGCTCGGCACCATCCGCGATCTGGGCGGAGCGGGTCTTCCGACCTTCGGGATCTGCCTCGGGCATCAGCTGGTCGGCCTCGCCTTCGGCGGCGACACCGCGAAGCTTCCCTACGGGCACCGGGGCGGCAACCACCCGGTCCGCGACCTCCGCTCGGGGCAGGTTCTCATCACCACGCAAAACCATGGCTTCGCGGTAGTTGGCGATGAGAAGGGGGTGCCCGGCGCTCCCGCCCTCGAAGTGAGTCACCTCAATCTGAACGATGGGACCATCGAAGGGGTGCGCCATCGCGAGCTGCCGCTCTTCGCCGTGCAGTACCATCCGGAGGCCGCGCCCGGCCCCCATGATGCCTTTCCTCACTTCGCCGAGTTTCTGGCGGCGGTGCGTCGGGGCACCGGGTCCAAAGCCAAGCTCTTGACAGACAACACTTAAGCCTCTAGTATCGGCTCAGATGCCCTCCCGAGCTCCGCTGAGTGTAACCCGTCTGGGGGACGCATGACCAAGGCCGATCTCGTCGAACAGGTGACTGCCTCGATCGCCCGCACCGCGGGGCCGATGATCTCGAAGAAGGACTGCGCCCGCGTGGTCGATGCCTTCCTCGAGGCCGTGAAGGACGCGCTCAAGCAACAGCACAACATCGAGGTACGCGGCTTCGGCACTTTCAAGATCCGGCGGCGCAAGACCAGGATGGCGCGGAACCCGCGCACCGGCGACCCGGTCGAGGTCGCCGCGAGGCCGGTCCCCGTGTTCAAGCCCAGCAAGGAGTTACGGGCTCTGGTTGCGGACGAGGGTGAGGCGGCGACGGAGTCGGCGTCGGGCATGTAGCGAAACCGGGCGAATCCGATCCCGCGAAGGGCCGTGCGGACTCTCTCCGCGCGGCCTTTCGTCTTTCGGTTTGGCCCGTCACCAGGGCAGGGATAGCTTTCATCCATGGTCACAACAGCTTCGACCACCGTCCACATCCTGCTGTTCGCGAGCTACGCCGAGCGCCTCGGGCTTGAGCGGATCGATGCGGCCCTCCGCCCCGGAGCGACCGTCGCGGACGCGCTGGCGTATCTCCGGGCGCTGCCCGGCGGCGCCGAGCTACCGGCGCGTCCGCTCTGCGCCCGGAACCTGGCGCATGTCGGCGCCGACGCGGCGCTCGCCGACGGCGACGAGCTCGCCGTGCTCCCTCCGCTGGCGGGAGGGTGACGGTGCCATTCCTCTCCGACACCCCGCTCGATCTCGCGGGCCTCATCGCCGAAGTGACGGCGCCGGACCGCGGCGGCATCGCCGCGTTCGTCGGGACGGTGCGCGACCACCACGGGGGTCGTCCAGTGGCGGAGCTCGAATACTCGGCCTACGGCGCGATGGCTGAGGCCGAGTGCGGACGAATCGTGGAGGAGACCGAGCGGCGCTGGCCCGTCCGGGTGGCGCTTCGCCACCGCATCGGACTGCTCGCGATCGGAGAGGCCGCGGTGGCGATTGCGGTGGCGGGCGCGCACCGGGATGAGGCGTTCGCGGCCTGCCGGCACGTGATCGAAGAGCTCAAGCGCCGGGTGCCGATCTGGAAGCGGGAGCGCTACGCC
>Ga0310810_10009015_pt1 | contig 11531 bp, 9 predicted proteins | sample NCmetagenome_FD_207641 | JGI IMG/M metagenome (GOLD analysis project Ga0310810, IMG submission 207641) | Soil microbial communities from experimental microcosm in Duke University, North Carolina, United States - NC | ecosystem: Engineered > Artificial ecosystem > Soil microcosm > Unclassified ...
TGTCCTGCTCCTGGCCGATCCGATGCTGGAGTGGCCGAGCAAGCGACCGCTCGGCGATCCGCTACGGCCGCCGCCGATGTTCATGGATACCGGCTTGCTCGCGCATTGGGGATTGACGCTCAACGGGCCCGACGCGCGCGGTCCTGCCAAGCGCAAGCTCGGCGGCTTCGATGTCATCACCGTCTCGCCCGGCTCTCTGGCTGGCGCATGTTCGATCACCTCAGATGCTCTTGTCGCCCGCTGCAGCATCGGAAGAGGCAAGGCTACGATTGTAGCTGACGCCGATCTTCTCAACGCCGATGCTCTTGGCGATGAAGCCAGACACAATCTCGACGGAGTTCTCGGGGAGCTTGCGAGACTCGAGCGATGATTCGCGAGTCACAGACTTATCCACAGCCTTTGCGACGTAGAACGGCCCGTGAACAGGCCCGCGATGAGGCATCGAAAAGTGGCGGAATTCCGCGGCTGCCCATGAATTCCCATTAATTCCCACGAAAACCCATTGTATCCCGCACGTCGTTGGGTTACCAACAAAGGCTGCAGGGCGGGGGCTAACCGCATCGATTCGAAGCTGACGCGAGAGCGCACTTGGAGCGCGTTTTCGCGAACGCTGGCTCGCGCGCTGCGAAGGGGAGTGGTTTGGCGTGGCGCTAGAGCATCTGTTTCAGGGCAGCGCTTTGAACGCGGTCGATGCGAAGGGCCGCGTATCCGTTCCTGCATTCCTGCGCGGCGTCATCGAGCGCCGCGGCGACGCTCGCACCATCGTCCTTGCCAAGCACGAGGCCTTCCCCTGCCTCAGCGCCTACGACCCTGCCTATGCGGCGCTGAAGCACGCAAAGCTCGAGCGGCTGCTGGAAAAGGAAGAGACCAGCCCCGACGCCGAGCTAGAATATCAGCAGCGCAATCTGATGGCCTTCGCCGCCACCGAAGAAGTGCCCTACGACAGTTCCGGACGCATCCTCATGCCCCCGATGATGCGCCGCAAGGGTCAGATCGCCGATCTCGCGCTGTTCCTCGGCACCGGTGAGACTTTCCAGATCTGGAACCCCGATGTCCTGCTCAAGGATGCCCGAATCCCGGAAGACTTGAAGGATATTGCTCGATTCCGCCTCGAAGAGCGAGGCGGCTCATGACCAGCACCGGCGCGAACAAGGCCCCACATGTGCCGGTGCTGGTCAACGAAGTGATTGGCGCGCTGGCGCTCCACGGCGGCGAGACGGTGGTCGACGGCACTTTCGGAGCAGGCGGCTACACGCGCGCCATGCTCTCTGGCGGGGCGGGACGAGTGGTCGGCTTCGATCGCGACCCCGATGCGATCGAGGCAGGACGGTCGCTCGTCCCGGACCCGCGGCTGGAACTGATCCACGAGAATTTCAGCCAGATGGACCGCGTTCTGGCCGAGCGCGGAATCGGCCTCGTCGACGCCATCGCACTCGATATCGGCGTCAGCTCGATGCAGCTCGACCGCGCCGAGCGCGGCTTTTCGTTCCAGTCCGACGGCCCGCTCGACATGCGCATGTCGCGTTCAGGCGTGACCGCCGCCGAGTTCCTGAATTCGGCCGACGAGGCCGAGATTGCCCGGGTCTTGCGCGACTATGGGGAGGAGCCGCGCGCCCGGGCAATTGCCCGCGCCATCGTTGCTGCAAGACCGGTCGAGCGCACGGCCCAGTTGGCAGCGATCGTCCGCCGTGCCGCGGGTTTCCGCCAAGGCCAGAAAAGCGATCCTGCGACCCGCACCTTCCAGGCGATCCGAATCCATTTGAACGCCGAGCTGGAAGAGCTCGAGCAGGGCCTCGAGGCCGCGGAGCGAGCGCTGAAGCCCGGTGGGCGGCTCGCGGTCGTCACCTTTCACAGCCTCGAAGACAGGATCGTGAAGCGCTTCTTGCGCGCACGCAGCGGCGGCGCCCCTGCCGGATCGCGCCATCGCCCCGAGATCAAGGATCCGGTCGAGGCGACCTTCGAGCGCGTCGCCAAGCCCGTCTCGCCCTCGGAGCGTGAGCTGGCCGTCAACCCACGCGCTCGGTCGGCGCGGCTCCGCTCCGCGGTCCGCACATCCGCCCCATCCGGTAGCCAAACACTCAGAGGACGCCTGCAATGAGTAGCCGCAGCTTCCGTTCAGTCTTCATGGTCGCCAGCTGCGCCGGCGCGGCGCTCAGCTGTTACCTCGTCTCGCTCCGAGTCGCGTCGGAGAGAGCGGCGCTAGAGGACGTCGAAGCGAAGATCGTCGTTGCACAAGGCGACATGCGGGTTTTGCAGACCGAGATCGGAACGCGCGGGCGCCTCTCGCAGCTCGAGCGGTGGAACGCAGGCGCATTCGCATTGTCCGCGCCCGCCGCAGACCAGATTCTCAAGGGAAGCTTCGAGCTGGCCCAGCTGGCCCGCCCTGACCACAGGGTGGATTTCCAGGCGCCCGTGGTGCTTGCTTCCGCTCCTGCGCCTGAGCCGCAGAAGGAGCTGGCAGCGCCTGAAACAGAGTCTTCGTCGCCTCAAGCGGCAGCTTCGCCAAGAGCGCTGTTCCATGAGGCCAGCCTGAAGACCGAGACGCGCGAGGACCTGGCGCGGACGTCCGCCGTATTGCCCCCGGCGACGTTCAGAACCATCGACAAGCCGGCAAATGCGGCTAAGCCGGCGAAGGAAAAGTCGATGGCGAAGCCGGGCCTCGCGGCCGCCCAAACGACGAAGAAGCCAGCCCAGAACCTCCGGACCGCGGCGATCGAAAAGGCGAAAAAGGCAGCGGAAGCGCGCGTTCCGGCCAAGGCATCGGAAGCGTCCAAGCTGAAGCCGAAGAAATCCGTGGATAAGCCAATCATTGCAATGACCAAGCCGGTGACAAAGCCGGTTCGGATTGCAAAGGTCGACCCGCTTGCACCGCTTCCTGCGAAGCATTTCGGCAACTCAAGGGGCTCCGCTACCGAACGATGAACGCACCGTCGCCCGCTCTCGTCGCGCCACGGCCCGAGCGGCTCCGACTCGTCGGCCAGCGGCGGCAACTTCTTGCGCTGATGCACCAGCGGCTGATGTTCGGGATGCTGGTCTATGCCGGCATCGTCGTCATCATCGCCCTCAGGATCCTCTATCTTGCAGCGTTCGGCGACCATGCCGGCCGCAAGGAAGAGCTGACGGCGTTCATTCCGGAGCGCGGCGACGTCGTCGATCGCGATGGCGTGCCCCTCGCACGCACGATCGACGCTTGGACGATCTCGGTTCACCCGAACAAGGTCATCGGAGACAAGCTGGCGCTTGCTCAACGTCTTGCCCAACTGATGCCCGAACAGACCGCCGAGCAATATTTTGCGATGCTTCGCTCGGGCAAGCCGTTCTTCTTTCTCCGGCGCAGGGCTTCGCCCGAGCTGGTCGAAGCTGTGAATGCGATCGGCGAACCCGGCCTGGCAATCGAGCGAGAGCCCGACCGGCTCTACCCACAGACCACGTTGGCCGCGCACGTGCTCGGCTTTACCGACATCGACGGCAAGGGGGCGGCAGGCGTCGAGCGCGCTTTCGATCCCTATCTTTCCAGCCCGCAGACGCGGGCCCAGCCGCTGGTCCTCTCGATCTCCAGCAAGGTTCAGCAAGCCCTCGAAGCGGAGCTCGGTGCCGCGATGCAGCATTTCTCCGCGATCGGGGCTGCAGGCGTGGTCATGGACGTGCACACGGGCGAGGTGCTGGCGATGACCTCGCTTCCCAATTTCAACCCCAATGCGGCGGGGCAGGGCACGCCGGACCAGATGTTCAACCGCGCGACGCTAGGCGTGTTCGAGCTCGGCTCGACGTTCAAGCCGTTCACGCTGGCGATGGCGATGGATTCGGGCGTCGTATCCGGGCCTGCGCAGATCATGAATTGCCCCGAGGTGCTGCCGGCCTACGGGCACCTCGTCCACGATACCCATCCGTTCGGACGTCAGTGCTCGATCGCCGAAGTGATGATGGAGAGCTCGAATATCGGCATGGCGCAGATCGCGGACAGGCTCGGGACCGCGCGTCAGAAGGCATGGCTCAAGAAAATGGGCTTTCTCGATCGCGTGGAGATCGAGCTGAAGGAGAAAGGGCGGCCGCTGACCCCGGGGTCGCGCTGGGGTCCGTTCGAGACGATGACGATCGGCTTCGGCCAGGGCATAGCCGTCGCGCCGCTTCAGCTGGCGATGGGGTATGCGACGCTGTTCGACGGAGGCGTCTATCACCCGCCGACGATCCTGAAGATCGGTCCCGACCATCCTCTCCCGCCAGGCAGGCGCGTATTCACTGCCGACACCAGCTATCGCATGCGATCGCTTCTTCGCCTCGTTGTCATGAAGGGCACCGGCAAGAAAGCGGATGCGCCGGGCTATCGCATCGGCGGCAAGACCGGCACCGCGCAGAAGATCATCAACGGGCGTTATAGCCAGTCGATCAACCTCACGAGCTTCGCCGGTGTGTTCCCGATGGACGACCCGCGCTATGTAATCGTCGTGATGCTGGACGAGCCCAAGGCGACTCCGGAGACCTACGGTTTCACGACCGCGGGATGGAACGTCGCACCGGTCGTGAGCCGGACGGTGAGCCGAATCGCGCCCATGCTCGGTATCCTGCCCGACATGAGCCGCGAACCGAACATGGCCGAAGTTCTGCCGTACGTGCAGGAAGCCAAGAAGACGCAAGACTCGAGCAAGGACTGACGGCGACGTGAAATTGCGGGACATCGCCGAAGTCGACTCCGATTCAGAAGTGACCGGCTTCGCCATCGATCACCGTAAGGTCGCCCGCGGGAGCGTCTTCGGCGCGTTCAAGGGCGCGCTGTTCAACGGCGAGGATTTCATCGGGGAGGCTGTCGATCGCGGCGCAGTCGCCGTCGTCGCTCGACCGGACGCTCAAGTCGAAAGAGTACCGCTTCTAGGCGATCCCCAGCCACGACGGTTATTCGCGGAGCTCGCCGCCAAGTTTTACGCGCCCTATCCGGACACCGTCGTCGCCGTCACCGGCACCAATGGCAAGACTTCGACCGTCGAAATGACTCGCCAGATTTGGCGCATGTCCGGTCACCGGTCCGCATCGATCGGGACGCTCGGGGTGACGACCTCCGACGACCAGGTGAAGACTGGCCTTACGACCCCGGACATCGTCACCTTTCTGAGCAATATGGCGGGCCTTAAACGCATGGGCATCAGCCACGTCGCCTACGAAGCGTCTAGCCACGGCCTCGATCAGCATCGCTGCGAAGGCGTGCCGCTTGCAGCCGCAGCCTTCACCAACTTCAGCCGCGACCACCTCGATTACCATCAGACCATGGATGCCTATTTCGAAGCGAAGATGCGGCTGTTCGACGAGCTGTTGCCTGAGGGCAAGCCCGCCGTCATCTGGACTGACGATCCAAAATCCGAAGAAGTGATCGACCGATGCATGAGCCGCGGACACCGGGTGCTGACCGTCGGCCGCGCCGGCGAGACGATCCGGTTGGTCGATCAATCTGCCACTCCGCTCGGCCAGTCCCTGCTGCTCGAGCATGAGGATCGCAGCCTTAAGCTCTCGCTCCCGCTCATTGGGGCCTATCAGGCAGCCAACGTCCTCGTGGCCGCGGGCCTCGTCATGGCGACAGGAGCCGGCTTCGATCACGTATTCTCGGCGATGCAGCGGGTCGCCCCGGTGCGCGGGCGTCTCGAGCGGGTGGTGATCAGCAAAGCCGGTGTTCCGGTCTACATCGACTATGCGCACACGCCCGATGCTCTGGAGGCGGCAATCGCTGCGTTGCGTCCGCACGTCGACGGTCGCCTTATCACGGTATTCGGAGCCGGCGGCGATCGCGACCAGGGCAAGAGGCCGCAGATGGGTGCCGTCGCTGTCCGGCTTTCCGACGTCGTGATCATCACCGATGACAATCCCAGAAGCGAAGATGCGGCGGTGATCCGGTCGGCGATCATGACTGGCGCGCCGGGAGCAACCGAGATTCCCGGACGGCGCGAGGCAATCGCAGAGGCCATCCGCATCTCTCGCGAAGGCGATATCGTGCTCGTCGCGGGCAAGGGCCACGAAACGGGCCAGATCATCGGTGACAAGGTGCTTCCGTTCGACGATGCGCTGGTGGCGCGGGAGTGCGCGGCATGAGCGCGCTTTGGACGTCCGAGGAGATCGCCGCGGCGACGGGCGGCACGGCAAGCGAACCTTTCGAGGTGACTGGGGTCACCTTCGACAGCCGCGAAGTTCAGCACGGCGATTTGTTCGTGGCCATGCCGGGTACTGTTCATGACGGTCATCGCTTCGTCGATGGCGCATTTGCTGCAGGCGCTGCTGGAGCGATGGTCTCGCAGGCGGTGAGCGGCCCACACGTACTTGTGAGCGACACGTTCGGCGCGCTTCAGGCGCTTGGCCGTGCGTCGCGCGAGCGCAGCCGGGCAACGATCATCGGCGTCACGGGTTCGGTCGGCAAGACCAGCACCAAGGAAGCGCTTTATGCCGCGCTCGACCGCCACCGGCCGGGCAAGGTCCATCGTTCCGTGAAGAGCTACAACAACCATACTGGCGTACCGCTCAGCCTTGCGCGCATGCCGAGCGACAGCGAATATGCGATTTTCGAGATGGGCATGAACAATGCCGGCGAGATACGCGCGCTCGTCGCCCAGGTCCGTCCCCATGTCGCGCTGATCACCGCCATTGCGCCCGCCCACATCGAGAACCTTGGGTCCGAAGAAGCCATCGCCGACGCCAAGGCGGAGATTTTCGAGGGGCTGCATGGCGGTACGGCAATCGTTCCCAACGACACGCCGCACCGTGACCGGCTGGTGAAAGCAGCGCGCCGCCACGCCGAGCGCATCATTACCTTCGGCCGCGGCGATGCTGACGTCCATGCTGTCCACGCCGTGCCGGCGGAAGGCGGCGGAAGCCTGATCAGCGCCGCGCTGCTCGAGCGCGAGCTCACGTTCACCATATCGCAACGCGGCGAGCATTGGGTGTCCAACGCCTTGGCGGTGCTCGCCGCGGTGGAGGCTGTCGGTGCAGACGTCGCGCTAGCCGGGCTTGCGTTGGCTGACTTGGGCGGGTTGAAAGGCCGTGGACAGCGCCATCTTGTCGAGATCGACGGCGGCCAAGTGCTGCTCATCGACGAAAGCTACAATGCCAACCCGGCGTCCATGGCTGCCACGCTGAAGAGCCTGGGTGCGGAAAAAGACGTTATCCGCCGCGTCGGCGTGCTCGGCCCAATGCGGGAGCTGGGCGCACACAGCGACGCTCTTCACGCCGGTCTCGCCGCGGCAGTGCTCGACGCGCATGTCGACCGTCTCATACTCATCGGCGCGGAGATGCGGCCGCTCGACGAGGCACTCGGCGACCGCGTTCCGGTCGATCACGTCGACAGCGTCGAGGAAGCAACGGAAGCCCTGCGGCGCATCATTCGCGCCGGAGATGCGATCCTGGTCAAGGCAAGCAACAGCGTCGGCCTGGCGAAGCTCGTCGAGAGCATGACCAAGGAGCTGGCATGCTCTACCTGATCGCAGAGCAGCTCGGCTTTCCGGGTATCTTCAACCTCATCCGCTACATCAGCTTTCGAGCCGGCGCGGCCAGCGCGACCGCGCTCCTCATCGGTCTCCTGCTCGGCCCGAAATTCATCAGCTGGCTTCGGACCAAGCAAGGCAAGGGACAACCGATCCGCGACGACGGGCCACAGAGCCATCTCGCCAAGCGCGGCACTCCGACCATGGGCGGGCTGCTGATCCTGACCTCGGTCGCGATTTCCGTGCTACTGTGGATGGATCTCAGGAACCAATATGTCTGGGCGTGCCTGCTGGTGACCGGCGGCTTTGGCCTGATCGGCTGGCTCGACGATTACGACAAGGTGAAGAAGGCGCACCACGCCGGGCTGTCGGGCAAGACGCGCCTTCTGCTTGAATTCGTGATCGCGGGCGTCGCAACCTGGATGATGGTTCGGACCGGCGGCACCCAGCTTCATTTGCCGTTCGTCAAGGAGACGGTCGCCGACCTCGGCTGGTTCTATATCTTGTTCGGGGCGTTCGTGATCGTCGCTTTCGGCAACGCGGTGAACCTCACCGACGGGCTTGACGGCCTCGCGACCATGCCGGTGATCATCGCCAGCCTTGCCTTTGTCCTGTTCGCTTATCTCGTCGGCAACGCCAAGTTCGCCAATTATCTCGGCATACCTCACGTGCCCGGCGCGGGCGACCTGACCGTGCTCCTGCTTGCGATCATCGGCGCTGGGCTTGCGTTCCTCTGGTTCAACGCGCCGCCCGCAGCAGTTTTCATGGGCGACACCGGCAGCCTTGCGCTGGGCGGGGCGCTGGGAGCTGTTTCGGTCGCAACGCACCACGAGTTCGCGCTGGTGATCGTCGGCGGGATTTTCGTCGTCGAAGCGCTGTCGGTCGTGATCCAGGTGATGGTCTACAAGCGTACCGGCAAGCGCGTGTTCCTGATGGCGCCGATCCACCATCATTTCGAGCATCTCGGCTGGTCCGAGCCGACGGTCGTGATCCGTTTCTGGATCATCAGCTTCGTGCTCGCGCTAGCGGGCCTTTCGACGCTTAAGCTGAGGTGATCACCACTGAAGCCTTCGCCGGCAAGAAATATGCGGTTTACGGCCTGGCGCGGTCGGGGCTGGCGACGGCGGTCGCGTTGATCGCCAGCGGGGCGGAGGTGACTGCGTGGGATTCGAAGGAGGAGGCGAGAGCCAACGCGCCCACCGGCGCGAGGATTGCGAACCTCGACGAGATCGATCTCACGCAATTCGACAGCCTCGTCGTCACGCCCGGCCTGCCCCTCAACCGCCACCGGATCGCGCAGCGCGCAAGAAATGCCGGCGTCGAGATCATCGGCGACATCGAGCTGTTCGCCCGCGCGCGGCCCGAGCTTCCGCCCCACAAGGTCGTCGGGATCACCGGCACCAACGGCAAGTCGACCACGACGGCGCTCGTCCACCACATCCTCAAGACCGCGGGCGTGCCGACGACGATGGGCGGCAATATCGGTCTTCCGATCCTCGCCCAGGACCCGCTGCCCGAAGGCGGCGTCTATGTGCTCGAGCTGTCGAGCTACCAGATCGACCTGACGCAGAGCCTCGACTGTGACGTTGCGGTGCTGCTCAACATCACCCCCGACCACCTCGATCGGTACGGGAGCTTCGAGGGGTACGCAGCGTCGAAGGTGCGCCTATTCGAGATGCAGGCCAATCCGCATCTGGCTGTGGTGAGCAGTGAGTCTGACTGGTGGGAATCGGTCAAAGAGGCCCGTCGAGGTGACAGTTTTCTGATCAACTATGTCAACACACCCGTCGGCGACCTGCTGGCGGATTGGCAGCAATGGTCTACGCTTCAAGGACCGCATAACATGGAGAATGCCGAGGCGGTGGTTGTCGCTTGCCACCACCTCGGAGTGGCCCATGAAGTAATCAGACAGGGCTTGCGCACCTACCCGGGACTGCCGCACCGCATGGAGCGCATCCGCGAGAAGGACGGCGTGCTCTTCGTCAACGACAGCAAGGCGACCAACCCGACCGCGACCGCGCCCGCGCTCGCCGCGTTCGAGCGCATCCGCTGGATCTGCGGCGGGCAGGCGAAGATCGGCAATCTCGATGAATGCGCGCCGCAGTTTGGCCATGTGCGCAAGGCCTATACCATTGGCGAAGCGAGCGAATTGTTCGCTAGACTCTTGTCCCCGCACATGGACGTGGCAGAGTGCGAAACGCTCGAAAGAGCGGTGGGAGAAGCAGCGGCCGAGGCCGAGGCTGGCGATACGGTTCTGCTGTCGCCGGCCTGCGCGAGCTTCGACCAGTTCCGCGATTTCGAAGACCGCGGGGACCAGTTCCGCAAACTGGTGGAGGGACTATGATCAAGAGCATCTCGGGCCAGATTAAGGCCAAGGCCGCGCTGCTGGACGCCGAGCGCTACGGGCGCTCAGACACGAGCGCCATCGGCCGCTGGTTCTGGGAGATCGACAAGGTCCTGCTGCTGCTGATCACGGTGCTGATCTCGATCGGCCTGATCGCTGTCGCCGCCGCATCCCCCGCCGCGGCGCAGCGCTATTCGGGCGGCAACGTCCGCTTCAACGAGCTTTATTATTTCTGGCGCCAGCTTGCGTGGATCGCGGTCGGCGTTCCGGTGATGATCGGGATTTCGATGATGCCCAAGGAGCGGGCTCGGCGCTTGAGCCTGTTCGGTGCCGCGTTCTTTTTCGTCCTACTGATCTTCGTTCCGCTGATCGGCCCCGAGCATAATGGCGCGAAGCGATGGGTCGAATTCGGCCTGGGCCAGGTCCAGCCGTCGGAATTCCTCAAGCCGTTCTTCGTCGTTTCCCTGGCCTGGCTATTGAGCCTCAAGGAAAGCGACAAGTCGTTGCCGGTCTACTGGCTCTCCGCGGCGCTCACCGGAGCGATCGCCTTCCTGCTGATGAAGCAGCCGGACTTCGGAAGCACGATCATTTTCGGCGCGGTGTGGATCGCGATGCTCGCGCTTGCCGGCGTCTCCATTCGCGTGCTCGGGGGCCTGGCCGTGGCGGGCTTCGCGGGAGTCATTCTCGCATACTTCTTCTATCCGGTGGCGACGACCCGCATCGACGAGTTCCTGTTCGGCACCGGCGACAATTTCCAGGTCGAGAATGCGATGCGCACGCTAACCGCCGGCGGGCTGTTCGGGATGGGGCCGGGCGGCGGCACTCGTAAGTTTGGCCTCCCCGAGCCGCACACCGACTACATCTTCTCGGTGATCGGCGAGGAGTTCGGCCTGATCGCCTGCCTCGCGATCGCCTGTCTTTATCTCGGGATCGTCGCGCGGGTGCTGATCAAGCTCCTTGACGAGGACAACAGCTTCTCGATCCTCGCTGCGGCAGGACTTGCCATCGAATTCGGCCTTCAGGCGCTGATCAACATGATGGTCAACGTCCAGCTCGCGCCGTCGAAGGGCATGACACTGCCGTTCATCAGCTACGGCGGCTCTTCCATGCTCGCGCTGTCGATCGGAATGGGCTTGCTTCTCGCCTTCACGCGCCGGAACCCGTATCTCACGCGTTCGCCCTATGTCGTGAAGTGGAGCGGGGAGTCGCTGACTACATGAATTTCGTTCTCGCCGCTGGCGGGACCGGCGGACATATGATTCCGGCGCATGCGCTGGCCGCGGAGCTCAAGAGCCGCGGCCACGGCGTTCTGTTGATCACGGACGAGCGAGGCGCCCGCTTCCCCGGGCTGTTCGAAAATATGCCCGTTCACATTCTTCCCGCGGGGAGGCTCGGCGGAGGCCCGATCGGCTGGCTGAAAGCGCTCGGTTCGGTAGTGAAGGGCAGGGGCCAAGCCAAGCGGCTATATCGCGAGCATCGCCCGGATGCAGTCATTGGATTCGGCGGCTATCCGGCCTTTCCGTCGCTGCTTGCCGCCAGCGCGATGCGGATTCCCACCGTTCTGCACGAGCAGAATGCGGTCATGGGCCGCGTCAACCGGCTGCTTGCCGGAGACGCCGAGGCGATTGGCACCGCCTACGACCAGATCGACCGGCTGAAGCCCAAGTATGAGCGCAAGGCCGTGCTGGTCGGCAATCCGGTGCGCAAGGAGATCGCGCGGCTCGGCGAAC
>Ga0310810_10009016_pt1 | contig 11530 bp, 10 predicted proteins | sample NCmetagenome_FD_207641 | JGI IMG/M metagenome (GOLD analysis project Ga0310810, IMG submission 207641) | Soil microbial communities from experimental microcosm in Duke University, North Carolina, United States - NC | ecosystem: Engineered > Artificial ecosystem > Soil microcosm > Unclassified ...
AGGAGGAGACCCAGCGCCGCGGGCCGCAAGGATGCGCTCATGGGGCTGCCGGACGCGAGTCGGCTGCGTCGAGCGGCGGCAGCACGAACGCGCCGAGGTGCGGGCCGGGATAGTTGGCCGCCACGCGGAGAGCGAATGCGAGCTGCTCGCGCGTCTCCTCCGGCGTGATGATCGCATCCACGTACCCGCGCGCGGCGGCGTACCGTGCGTCAAGCTGTGCCTCGTAGTCGGCGCGCATGGACGCGACCGCCTCCTCCACCGGAGCGGGCAGCTTTCCACCCGCGCGTTGCGCCTTCTCGATCTCGGGACCGTGCACTGCCATCACCGCGGATTCTCCCTCCATGACCGCCATGCGCCCGGTGGGCCATGACAGGATGAAATCAGGATCGAAGCCCTGCCCCGCCATGGCGTAGTAGCCGGCGCCGGAGGCGTGGTTGACCGTGAGGACGAGCTTGGGCACCACCGCGGTCGCCATCGCCTCGACCCACGCCGCGCCGGCGCGGATGATGCCGGCGTGCTCCGCCTCGGCGCCCACCATGAAGCCGCTCACGTCCTGGATGAAGAGCAGCGGAATCCGCTCGCGGTTGGCCGTCTCGATGAAATAGGCCACCTTCTCGGCCGTCTCGGCGTAGATGATTCCGCCGAAGCGGGGGCGCGCACCGGCGCGCCCCTTGATGAGGCCGCGCTGATTGGCAATCACTGCTACCGGCCAGCCCTCGATGCGGCCATGCCCGCACAGCATTTCCCGGGCGATGTGGGGCTGGAACTCGTCGAACTCGCCGCCATCGAGCACGCAGTCGAGCAGGTGCCGCATGTCGTAGGACATCCGGTGGTCGTGCGGCAGCAGCTCGTAGAGCTCGGCCGGGTCACGGGCCGGACGTACCGCTGCGTGCACCGCCTGGACGGCTGCGCGCCGCGGCAGCCGCGCGACGTATTCCCGGATCCGGACGATGCATTCGGCGTCGGTGGCCGCGCGGTAGTGCGCCACCGCGCTCAACTCGGTGTGCGTCGTGGCGCCGCCAAGTGACTCCGCATCGATGGTCTGCCCGGTGGCGCCCTTGACCAGGTTGGGGCCGCCCAGTCCCATGAAGCTGGTGCCTTCGACCATGAAGATCACGTCCGACAGCGCCGGCAGGTACGCGCCGCCGGCGATGCAGTTGCCCATCACGGCACTGATCTGCGGCACGTGGAGATACCGCCGCATGATCGAGTTGTAGTAGAAGATCCGGGCCGCCCCGTACTGGCCGGGAAACACGCCGCCCTGGTAGGGCAGGTTCACGCCGGCGCTGTCGACCAGGTACACGATCGGGATACGCTGCCGCATCGCCACCTCTTGCGCGCGCAGCATCTTCCGGATCGTCTCGGGCCACCATGAGCCGGCCTTCACGGTCGAATCATTGGCCACGACGACGATCTCGCGGCCGTCGACCACCCCCACGCCGGTGATCACGCCGGCACCGGGCGCCTGCCCGTCGTACTGGTCCCAGGCCACGAGGAGACCGAGCTCGAGCCAGGGAGTCCCCGGATCCAGCAGCCGTTCGACCCGCTCCCTCGGGGCGAGCCGGCCCTGCTCATGCATGCGCGCGGCGCGGGCCGCCCCGCCGCCGGCGCGGAGCCGCTCGGCCAGCGCCGAATACTCTGCGCTCAACGCCGCGAGGCGGCTGGCCCGGCCTGGGGAAGAGGTTGAGGTCAAGTGTCCAACCTCAATCCTGGAGATGGGTTGCCGCCCAGGACTCGATGTAGTCTATGAGGTCGGTCGTGCGGGTGCCGGGACCGAAGAGCCGCCCGATGCCCTGGGCACCGAGCGCATCCATATCTTCCTGCGGAATGATGCCGCCCCCGGTGACGAGGACGTCGGGGCGGCCATTGGCTTCGAGCAGCTGCCGGACCCGCGGGAACAGCGTCATGTGGGCACCCGAGAGGATGGAGAGGCCGACCACGTCGACGTCCTCCTGTACCGCGGCACTCGCGATCATCTCGGGCGTCTGGTGCAGTCCGGTATACACGACCTCCATGCCGGCGTCCCGGAGCGCTGCGGCGACCACCTTGGCGCCGCGATCGTGGCCGTCGAGTCCCGGTTTGGCCACGAGGACCCGGATCGGGCGCGAGAGATGACGCGACGGCGAAGGCGCGGGGTCGGCGGTCGGCATCAGGACAGGCCTCGGATAGCAGGATCCGGCTCAAGGTGAAGCTCGCCCCGGAGGACGAGAAGGTCGATCACATCGGCCACGGTCGGGGCACTGGGGAGCGGACGGTGTGCGTGCCGCCCATCGCGATCCACGAGTGCCACCGCCAGGCCGGCGGCAGCCGCCCCAACAGCGTCGACTTCGTAAATATCGCCGATGTAGAGCGCGTCCGCGGCCGGAACGTCCAATGCGTCGAGTGCCGGCGCGAAGCTCCGGGGATCCGGCTTCTCCACGCCCGTCAGGCCCGAATCGACCACGACATCGAAGAACTCCCGGAGGCCGGCCGCTTCGAGCGCCTGGTCCACCCGGCCGTCGCTGTTGGACACGACGCCGAGCCTGAGACCGGCCTCCCGGAGCCGGCCGAGTACTGCGGCGGTCCGCTCGTCGACGCCGGTCCAGAGGTGGCGCTCGGCGTGGAGCCGGACCAGCGCGTCGCGCACGTCGCCCATGCGCCACTCCTCGACGCCGGCAAGGCGGAAGAGCGCGTCGAGATAGAGCGACGCCCGCTCGTGATCGGTGCCGGCGCCGCGCTCCATCGCGAGAGCGGCCTCCTCGGCGCCCGCCGCGAGGCCGGCCGCCGTCAGCGGCCGGCCGGCCACTGGCGTCACCGCCGCCGCGAGCCTGGCGTAGTCCAGGAACAGCAGCGTGTTGCCCGCGTCGAACAGGACGGCCCGAATGCTCAACGGAACCGTAGCAGTGCCGCGAGCCCGTCGATCTGGGCGCAGGCATCGGCGTCGTAGACGACATTGACGTCGACGTGCTGCCGAAGCGCTTCCTCGATGGCGTCGTCGATGACATCGAGCACGGGAACCGCAGTGCCCTGCCCCCGGCCGTCGCGCGGTGCGAGTCCCAGGGCACCGGTATCGCTGAAGCGCACGCCCGGCATGGCGGCATCGGCATTCACCAGGAGCGAGCGGACCTGCCCGCGCGCGAGTGCCGCGAGCGTGGGCGTCACGCCGTTCAGCGCCCAGCCTTCGCCGAGTCGCTCCATGGCCTCCTCGACGACGTGGCGCTCGGTGGCGCGCTCGAACGCCTCGCGCACCGCGAGCGTGGCCTGGTGCACCGTGGCGGGCGACACATCCTTCGGATTGAGTCGCGCGCTGCCCATGAGCCGTTCCGTCAGGTACGTGTGCAGGAAGGGCTGTACCGCCGCGGCCTCGGTCCCGGTGCCGGCGAGAATAATCCCGTGGGCGGGGTGGGCCCGGTCGAGCGCGAAAAGCTGCCGGGCCACCGCTTCCAGGTGGCGCTGCTTCTCCTCGCGGATCCGGTTGTTGTATGTGTGCTCGCCCCAGCCGGGGCCGTTCTGGTCGCCGCGGAAGCGGCTGCCGCGGGTGCTGTCGCTCCGGAGCCCGGGCAGCTCGCGCGTGGTGTACGCGGTGACCTCGAAGAAGCGGGCGCTGGTGCGGTCCACCACCGCGGTGAGCAGGCGCCCGAACTCATCCTCCACCGAGGCGAGCTCGCGAACGAGCGGCCGGGCATCGATGCCCAGGCGCGAGCGGTACACCACCGGCAGCGGCACCGCTTCGAAGAGGTCCAGGCCCTCGCAGGCAAAGAGGGCGATGCCCTGGGACGGCGGCAGCGCCGCGGGGTCGCGGAGGTGCTCCTGGATCCGGGCAAGGTCCCGCGTCACCTCGTCGGCCACGTGTCGATCGAGGCCGAGTCGCGGCAGGCCCTGCTCCACCTGCCGCACGCGGTTCTTGAGCTTGACGAGGTACTTGCTCCGCGCGCGGTCGCGCGGCTCCAGCTTCAGGTAGCACGATACGATGCGATGCTCGCCGGACTGTAGGTGCGTCAGGCGGGCCAGCGCAGCCTCGATGGGCGAGGCGGACGCGGGACGGGGGGCGGCGGGTCGAATGCGCCGCGCGACGGTAACCTCAGAAGAAGACCGGTTCACGATAGCTCCCGTAGATCTGCTCCAGCACGTGCCGGATCTCGAACAGCGTGCAGTATGCGCGCGCGCAGTCCAGCATGGCAGGAATCACGTTGCGACCTTCAATGGCGGCCGACCGGAGCGCTTCGAGGCTCGACTCCGCGCGCGCGGCATCACGCCGCGCACGGAGCGCGGCCAGCCGCTCGCGCTGGGTCTGCTCCGCCGCATCACCCACCTTCAGAATGTCCACCGGCGCGTCGGCGTCCTCCACGAACTCGTTGACGCCCACGATCACCCGGCGGTGCTGCTCGACTTCGCTCTGGAACCGCATGGACGAGTGGGCAATCTGCCGCTGGAACCAGCCCGACTCGATGGCCGGCACCACCCCGCCCTGCGCGTCGATCTCGGCGAAGAGCCCTTCCGCTTCCCGCTCCATCGCGTCGGTGAGCGCTTCCACGTAGTACGAGCCACCCAGCGGATCGGCCACATTGGCAATACCCGTCTCGTAGGCCAGCACCTGCTGGGTGCGGAGCGCGATCCGCACCGATTCCTCGGTGGGAAGGGCCAGCGTCTCATCGAAGGCGTTGGTGTGCAGCGACTGGGTCCCGCCCAGCGCCGCGGCCATGGCCTGATACGCCACCCGGACGATGTTGTTCTGGGGCTGCTGAGCTGTGAGGGTGACGCCCGCCGTCTGGCAGTGGAACCGCATCTTCCAGCTGCGGGGGTCCTTCGCGCCATACCGCTCCCGCAGGTGCCGGGCCCAGATCCGGCGCGCCGCCCGCAGCTTGGCAATCTCCTCGAAGAAATCGTTGTGGATGTCCCAGAAGAACGAGAGGCGCGGGGCGAACTGGTCGACATCGAGCCCGCGCTCGACCCCGTGCTCCACGTAGCAGAAGCCGTTGGCCAGCGTGAACGCCAGCTCCTGCGCCGCGGTGGCGCCCGCCTCGCGGATGTGGTAGCCGCTGATCGAGATGGTGTTCCACTGCGGCGTGTGCTCCGCCGCCCACTCGAACATGTCCACGATCACCTTGAGCGCGGGCTCCGCCGGATAGATCCAGGCGTGCTGCGCCATGTACTCCTTCAGGATGTCGTTCTGGATCGTGCCCCGCAGCTGCGCCGGCGCCACGCCCTGCCGCTCGGCGGCGGCCACGTAGAAGCAGAACAGCATCGCCGCCGGACCGTTGATCGTCATCGACGTGGAAACCCGGTCGAGCGGAATTCCGTCGAACAGCGTCTCCATGTCGGCCAGGCTCGAGATGGCGACACCGCACTTCCCGACCTCGCCCTCGGAGCGCGCATGGTCGGAGTCGTAGCCCATGAGCGTCGGGAAATCGAACGCGACGGAGAGGCCGGTCTGCCCGCGCGAGAGGAGGAACTTGTAGCGGCGATTGGTGTCCTCGGCGGTGCCGAACCCCGCGAACTGCCGCATGGTCCAGAGCCGGCCGCGATACATCGTGGGGTGCACGCCCCGCGTGTATGGGAACTCGCCGGGGAGACGGGTGGCGTCCCAGAGATCGCCGCGGAGGTCGAGCGGCGTGTAGACCGGCTCGACCTCCATGTCGGAGACGGTGCTGAAGTCCGAGTCGTCGCGCACGGGCAGCCGGGCGGCGTGGGCGCGCCATGCCGCGACTTCCGCGCGGAGCGCCTCCAGTTCCTGATCGCGGGCCGTGTCCGTCATACGCGCTCACCCTGTTTGAGTCCCTCGACTACCTCGGCCGCCACGTCGTACGGGCTCACCCGCCCGGCCGCGATGTCGTCCATCCTCTCCTGGATCCAGCGCTCGGCCTGCGCCTCCTGCCACACCCAGCGGCGGGTGGCGCGATCGACGACTTCGCGGGTGCGCTCGAGAAGGCGCCGGCGGCGGCGCTCCTCGAGCCCGCCCGACGCGGCGAGCCACGCATGGTGGGCGTCCAGTGCCGTGACGAGCGGCTCGACGCCGTCGCCCCTGGCCGCCACGGTCAGCAGCACGGGCGGCGTCCATGCTTCCGCGGGTGACGCCGCGGCGACGTCGGCCCTGACCCGGCGAAATGCGACCGCCCCGTGGTGCGCCGGAATGTTCCGGAGCGCGTTCCCCCGCCGGATGCCGAGGGTGACCTCGATCTCCTGCCGCAGCTTCTCGGCGCCGGGCCGGTCTGCCTTGTTGACGACGAACAGGTCGGCGATCTCCATGATGCCGGACTTGAGCGTCTGGATGCCGTCGCCCGACTCCGGAACGAGCACCACCACGGTCGAATCAGCCATCCGACCGACGTCGAGCTCCGACTGCCCGACGCCGACCGTCTCCATGATGATCCGGTCGAACCCGGCGGCATCGAGGACGTCGGCAACCTCGCGCGTCGTCGTGGCCACGCCGCCGAGCGACCCGCGCGTCGCCATGCTCCGGATGTAGACGTCCGGGTCGAGCGCGACCGACTCCATGCGGATGCGGTCGCCCAGGAGCGCGCCGCCGGTGAACGGGCTGGTCGGGTCCACCGCGACGACGGCCACGCGCAGGCCCTCTGCGCGATAGGCCGAGACGAGACGCTCGACCAGCGTGGACTTGCCGGCGCCCGGCGGGCCGGTGACGCCGATGCGCCGGGCGCGGCCCAGCGCGGGGTGGATGGCCGCGAGGAGTCGCTCGAAGCCGGGCCGGGCGTTCTCCACCACCGAGATCGCGCGGGCCAGCGCCGCCGTCTGCCCTGCCTTGAGGTCGCTCAACAGCCGGTCGGCATTCATGCATGGAAGCTCGCAGGAGCCGCGGCGGGGGGCAAGCTAGATGTGGTGCACCGGACCGGGGTCCACGGCGGCGGGAACGATGCGGCGGCGGCGAAGAATGTACTTGATGATCACGAGCACCAGCACGCCGACGACGACGCCGGCCAGGAGCAGGTATTCGATTCGCTTGACGCGGCCGATGAGCGCCTCCGCGCTCCCGCCCAGCACGTAGCCCAGGGTGACGAAGGCGGTGGTGCCCATGAGGCACCCGAGGGCGTCGATCGGCAGGAAGCGACGGATCGCAAGGCCGTGGAGGCCCCAGAAGACCATCGTCGCGTTCTTGGTGCCGTACACGAAGCGCGCGGTGAGCAGCTGCCAGGGGCCGAGCCGGCGGGCCAGTTTCTCGACCTGCGGGCCGAAGCGCCGATAGATGGCGCCGGCCCGGAAGCGCGGGCCGCGCCACCGCCCCAGCGCGTACCACAGGCAATCGGACGTGAGGCTGCCGGCCGCGCCGCAGGCGATGGCCAGCGGCAGCGGAAAGTAGCCGAGGTGCGCCACCACGCCTGCCAGCACCAGACTGAGATCGCCTTCGAGCGCCGCGCCGAGGAAGATCGCGATCGCGCCGTGCTGTTCGATGAGGTGTTGAAGACTCATCCGCTGCCCGCGAGCGCGAGCGCTTCATCGAGCTCACCGACCAGGTTCTCGTCCCCGAGCTCGGCCAGCACCGGCGAGCGGGCCAGCGCGGCCATCGGCTGGGCGTGGACGCCGACCAGGATGACGCGGGTGCCGCCCGCCCGGAAGCGGCGGATGATGTCACGGAGCGCGTTGAGGCCGGTGGAGTCGATCGCGGGCACGTTCCGCATGAGCAGCACCAGCACGCGGGGCCGCCCGGCCACCTGGCCGAGCGTTTCCTTGAACTTCTCGGCCGCGCCAAAGAAGAACGGCCCGTCGACCGCGTAGAGCTGCACGCCGGGCGGGATCCGGGCGCGTCCCTCAGCATAGAGTGCCATCTCGGGCCCTTCGCGGTCGTTGAACTCGCGGGTCACGCCGGTGACCGTGGTCACCTCCGACATCCTGCGCATGAACAGGAACGCGGCGAGCACCATGCCGACCTCGACCGCGAGCGTGAGGTCGACGAAGACGGTGAGCAGAAACGTGGTGAGCAGCACCGCGACGTCGCTTCGCGGCGCGGAAAGCTCCGCCCGGAAGGTGCGCCATTCGCTCATGTGGTACGATACCACGATCAGAATGGCGGCGAGGCAGGTCAGCGGAATGCGGCCGGCCCAGCGGCCGAAGAAGAGCGTAATGAGCAGCAGCGTGAGGGCGTGGGTGATGCCGGCGACGGGCGTGCGCCCGCCGTTCTTCACGTTGGTGGCGGTCCGTGCAATCGCGCCGGTGGCGGGGATGCCGCCGAAGATGGGCGACGCGATGTTCGCGATGCCCTGCGCCACAAGCTCCATGTTCGACCGGTGGCGGCCGCCGATCATGCCGTCCGACACGACCGCCGAGAGCAGCGATTCGACGGCGGCCAGGAGCGCGATGGTGAACGCCGGCCCTACCATGGCCTGCGCGGTGCGGAACGTCACGTGGGGCAGCACCGGATGCGGGAGCGACGCGCTGAGGTCGCCGAACCGGCTGCCGATGGTTTCCACCGGCAGATGCAGCAGCTGCGCGGCCACGGTCGCGGCGATGAGCGCCACGAACGGCCCGGGCACGCGGCGGCTGACGCGGGGCCACAGGATGAGGAGGAGCAGCGTGCCGCCGCCGAGGGCGATGGCGGCGGGAGACACGGCCGACGCGCTCGAGGCATACGCGCGCCAGCGTCCCACGAAATCGGCCGGCAGGTCGGGCATCTTGAGGCCGAGCAGATCGCGAATCTGGCCGGTGAAGATGATGACGGCGATGCCGGCGGTGAAGCCGGTGATGACGGGATATGGAATGAACTTGATGGCGCCGCCCAGCCGCGCGAGGCCCAGGCCGACCAGGATGATCCCGCCCATCACCGTGGCGATCATCAGCCCGTCGAGACCGTACTGCTGCACGATACCGTACACGATGACGACGAATGCGCCGGTCGGCCCGCCGATCTGGACCCGCGACCCGCCGAGGGCCGAGATGATGAATCCGCCGACGATCGCCGTATAGAGCCCGCGATCCGGTGTGACTCCGCTCGCGATGGCAAAGGCGATCGCCAGCGGCAGCGCCACAACGCCGACGATCACGCCCGCGGTCAGATCGGCCACCAGCTGCTGGCGGGAATAGGACTGGAGCGTCGTGAACAGCTTCGGGATCAGCATCGGGCTCTCCGCCACAATGTCTCAAGCCAGCCTGCAAAACGGGTCAGATTGTCCGCAGATCGTTCTGCCCGGGCCGGAGCGGGCCTTCCGGCATCGTCGGAGCATGGCGTCGAACTTGCCCTTCCGAGGCGCGTCTCCTTCCCCGGCCCCGGATGCGCATCGCACTCGTCACCGAATTCTATTATCCCCACCTTGGCGGCGTGACCGAGCATGTGCACCATCTTGCTGCAGCGCTCGAGCGGCTCGGTCACAGCGCGATCATCGTCACGTCCAGCATGATCGGAGCCGGACCGGACGGGCCGTCGCTTCGGCGGATCGGCACCAGCCGCATCATCTACAGCAGCGGATCGTTCGCGCGGGTGACTACCGGCTGGCGACTGCGGAAGCGCCTGGCTGACCTCTTCCGGAACGAGCGGATCGACCTCGTGCACGTCCACGGGCCGCTCGCCCCGACGCTCGGGCTGTCCGCCGCGGCGGCGGCCCACGCGGTCGACCTGCCGGTGGTGGGAACGTTTCACTCCTGGTTCCCCCACTCGGCGCTCTACCGGATCTTCCGGCGCCCCCTCCAGCGCCGGCTGGATCGCTATGCCGCCGCGATCGCCGTGAGCGAGCCGGTCGTCGCAGCCCACGGGCGCTACTTCCGGGCCGACTGGCACGTCATTCCCAACGGCATCGACGTCGACACGTTCCACCCCGATGCCGCCGTGGACCCGGGGGAGTCGGCGCCGCGCCTGCTGTTTCTGGGGCGACTGGATCCGCGAAACGGACTGGACACCGTCCTGCGTGCCATGCCGCAGATTCTCCGCGCCCGCCCGGATGCGCGTCTAATCGTGGCGGGCGACGGTCCGCTGCGCAACGTCTACGAGCGACTCGCGCGCCCGGTGCGCGACAGCGTGGACTTCATCGGCTACGTGAATGGCGACCGACCGCGTCACTATGCTTCGTCAGACATCTATCTCTGCCCCACGACCAAGGCATCGTTCGGCATCACCCTGCTCGAGGCCATGGCCTGCGGCACCCCGATGCTGGTGAGTGACATCACGGGGTTCCGGGAGCTGGTGAACGGCGGGTCGGAGGCGGTACTGATTCCGCGCGGCGACCCGCTCGCCTGGGCCGAGGGCACCGTTGGACTCATGGCGGATGAAGCGCGGCGACAAGGCATGGGGCGCGCCGGCCGGACCAAGGCGCTGATGTTTGCGTGGCCGCTCATTGCGCAGCGCGTCCTCGACGTCTATCGGAGCGTCGTATGATGCTCGCACTGGGCGCAGCCGGCCTCGCCGGGGTCGGCGGGCTCCTCGCGTGGGGCACGTACGAGCCGAACGCGCCGGTGTTCGGGCCCGTTGTGCACCGCGGTGCGCGGGATGCCATCTATCTTACCTTCGATGACGGACCCAACCCGAAGGCGACTCCGGCGATCCTCGAAGTCCTCACGCGCGACGCGGCGCCGGGTACCTTCTTCATGGTCGGGCGTCACGCCCGCGCCTGGCCCGACGTGGCGCGCGCGGTGGCGCAGACGGGCTCGCTCATCGGGAACCATACGGACACGCACGTGAAGCTTCACCTCCGCTCCCGCTCGCGCATCCGCTCCGAGCTGGCCGCGGCCCACGCGACGCTGAGCCGGCTCACCGGCACGGCGCCGGTCGCGTTCCGGGCGCCGCACGGCTACCGGAGTCCGCTCGTGCCGCGGGCGGCGAGCGAACTCGGATACCGCACGTTCGGCTGGACGTTCGGCGTGTGGGACAGCGCCGGGCCGCCGGCCGAAGTGATTCGCGCCCGCGTCCGGCGCCGGCTTCGGCCCGGAGCCATCGTACTGCTGCACGACGGAGACGGCTACGATCCCGCGGGCGACCGCATGCCGACGGCGCGCGCGCTGCCGGGCATCATTCGCGACGTCCGCGACGCCGGCTTCGAGCTGCGCTCGCTCAGCGAGCTCCTGGCGTGAGGCGGCCGTGGTCGCGGCTGATCCCCGTCGCCGGCGTCGGGCTGCTCGGATACTTCGCGGTGCGCTTCCCGTGGAGCGCCGCGGCCCGTTCGCTCGAGCACGCCAGCCAGCCGATCGTGCTCGCGGTCGTGGGCGTCAACCTGCTGTCGCTCCTGGCCAAGGGTGGAGCGTGGCACGTCCTCCTGCGACGGCGCGCCACCACGTCCCTCGGCGCCGCGCTCGGGGCAACCATCATCGGCGCGGCGGTCGGAAGCCTCGGACCCTCGATCGCCGGTGAGGTCGCACGGCTCCGGCACGTGGTCGGCCGGCGGGGCGCGACGCTCGGGGAAGCGCTGTCGGCGGTCGTCACGTCGCGGGTGCTCGAGGCCGTCGCGCTGCTCGCGCCGGTCTGCGTGTACGTGATCGTCACGCCGGCCCGGTGGCTCCGCGACATCCGCGTGGCAGCTCCAGCGCTCCTCGGCGTGGCGATCGTGGTGACACGACCTGCGATATCCGGGTGGATCAGCCGCCGGCTGCCTCCGGCCGCCGGTGCGGCGGTCCA
>Ga0310810_10009017_pt1 | contig 11530 bp, 7 predicted proteins | sample NCmetagenome_FD_207641 | JGI IMG/M metagenome (GOLD analysis project Ga0310810, IMG submission 207641) | Soil microbial communities from experimental microcosm in Duke University, North Carolina, United States - NC | ecosystem: Engineered > Artificial ecosystem > Soil microcosm > Unclassified ...
GTTGCGTGGCCCGGCCATCGCCCGCCATACTGGCGCCAAGGAAACCAATAGCGGGTCCTTCCCATGTCCCAGCAGCAAACCCTGAAAACCTTGCGTCTCGGCGCGGCCACGGCGGCTCTCGTGTTGGCTGCGGCTTTGGCCCCGGTTGGCGCCTCGGCGCAGCCGAACAATGCGGCCGCGGGTGTGACGGTGGGCGCGGCCGATCTCGGCGGCGTGGTCACGGGCAGGAACGGACCGGAAGCCGGCGTCTGGGTGATCGCCGAGACGACCGACCTGCCGACCAAATTCGCCAAGATCGTCGTGACCGACGACCGCGGCCGCTATTTGATCCCCGATCTGCCCAAGGCGAATTACAGCGTCTTCGTGCGCGGCTACGGCCTCGTCGACTCGCAGAAAGTACAGACCGCGCCAGGCAAGACGCTGAACCTGACCACGGTGGCCGCACCGAACGAAAAAGCGGCCGCGGAATATTATCCGCCGATCTATTGGTTCTCGATGCTGCACGTGCCGGTCAAGACCGAATTCCCGGTCGGGCGCGTCTCTACCCAAGGCGCCTGGCTCAACACGCTGAAGACGGGTGGTTGTGTGGGCTGCCATTCGTTGGGGAGCCCCTGGACCCGGCACCTGCCGAAAATGTTCAGCGACGAATTCCACGATACCGCCGACGCCTGGACCCGGCGCATCCAATCGGGCGGCGCGCAGGCGCAGATGGCGCGCGACATCGGCAATCTCGAACCCGCGCGCGCGCTCACCTTGTTCGCCGATTGGACGACGCGCATCGACAAGGGCGAGCTGCCCTTCGCCAAGCCCGAGCGGCCCACCGGCATCGCGCGCAATGTCGTCATCAGCGAATGGGATTGGGGCCGCACCACGGCGTATCTGCATGACGCGGTGTCGACCGATCCGCGCAATCCGCGCATCAATGCGGGGGGCAAGATTTTCGGCTCGCCCGAAAACAGCACCGACATGATTCCGGTTCTCGATCCCAAGACGAATACCGCGAGCGAAGTGAAGCATCCGGTGCGCGATCCCAAGACGCCGAACACCAAGAACGATCTGTTCGCGCCGTCGGCGGTGTGGGGCGACAAGCCGATCTGGGACAGCCAGGCGATCATGCACAACCCGATGATGGACGAGAAAGGCCACGTCTGGTTCACGGCGCGCGTGCGCCCGGGACGCAATCCCGATTTCTGCAAGGCGGGTTCGAGTCTGCCGTCGGCGAAAGCGTTCCCGCTGGATAATTCGGGGCGGCAGGTGTCGATGTACGATCCGGCAAGCGGCAAGTTCGCGCTGATCAGCACCTGTTTCACGACGCATCACCTGAACTTCGCGCACGATGCGAACGACACGCTGTGGCTCTCGGGCGGCATCGGCGGCCCCGGCGTCATCGGCTGGGTGAACACCAAGATGTATGCCGAGACCGGCGACGAGCAGAAGTCGCAGGGCTGGACACCGTTCATCGTCGACACCAACGGCAACGGCAAGCGCGATGCCTATGTCGAGCCCAACCAGCCGGTCGATCCGAAAAAGGACAAGCGCATTCTGGTGACGACATACGCGGTGGCGGTGAGCCCGTCGGACGGCGCGGTGTGGGGAACGGAGGTCGCCTATCCGGGGCGGATCGTGCGCGTTGCGCCGGGGCAGAATCCGGCCGAGACGGCGCTCGCGGAAGTCTACGAAGTGCCGCTGCCGGGCTTTAGCCCTCGCGGCGGCGACGTTGATTCGCAGGGCGTGTATTGGTCGGCGCTGGCGAGCGGGCATCTCGGCAAGTTCGACCGGAAGAAATGCAAAGTGCTGAACGGACCGGCGGCCGCGACCGGCACGCATTGTCCCGAAGGTTGGTCGTTCTACGCCTTCCCGGGGCCGCAGATGCGCGACGTGAAGGATTCGGGCAGCGCGGAATCGAGCTATTACGTTTGGGTCGACAAGCTCAACACGTTCGGGCTCGGCAAGGATGTGCCGATCGCGATGGGCAATCTCAACAGCGGCATTCTCGCCTTCGTCGACGGCAAGTTCGTCAACATCACCGTGCCCTATCCGATGGGCTTCTTCGCGAAGAATGTGGACGCGCGCCTCGATGATCCGAACGCGGGCTGGAAGGGCAGGGCGCTGTGGTCGACCTACGGCCAGCGCACCATGTTCCATCTCGAAGGCGGCAAGGAGAACCGGCCCAAGGCGGTGAAGTTCGAGATGCGGCCCGATCCCCTGGCGCGGTAACGCCCTTCGGCCCTTCGGCTAACCCGTATTGGGCGCAGCGGCGTTTTGACTTCGTTCGAGCTGCTTGCGCCGGTCCGCGGCCAGCTTCTCCCAGGTCTGTGCAACTTCTTCGATGGCCCGCCGATGCTCGGGCAATCCTGCCCGGGCGAGGGCACGGCACTCTTCGGCATTTTTCAAATATTGCTCGACGAGTTTCATATGCTTCCCGCTTAGCCAACGCTCCAGAATCGAACGCTGAAGCTTGGCGGGAGTTTCTTTGGGGAACGTTGTGGCCAATAAATGTCCCAGGAAAGAACCGGCCCAAGGCGGTGACATTCGAACGCCGCCCCCCGGCGGCGCAGTGAAGGTGAGGCGGTTGTTGGTTAGGGGGCCTCTGGCAGCCAATGCATATGCGCGGTTCGCCTAGAGCCGGATGAGTTCTTCGGCGTTGCGGCCCAGGATCATTTCCTTGTGCTTGTCCGACAGATCGGTGCGCGCGCGGATGCCGCTGACCGTGTGCGGAAACTCGGAATCATAGTGCGGATAATCCGTCGCCATCAGCACATGCGAGGCGGGAAACTCCTCGAACACGCGATCCAATTTGCCTTCGTCCGCCTCGCACGTGACCCAGACATTGCGCCGGATGAGATCGGACGGAAGCGACTTCAAGTCCGAAAAGCCGTGCTTCAAGTATTCGAAATCGTCGTCCATGCGATGCATCCAATAGAGGATCCACTCCGCCGAACATTCGAAGAACACCACGCGCAGCTTGGGGAATTTCTCGAACACGCCGCCGCAAACCAGCCCCGCGAGGCCCATGGTGCAGTTGAAGGGGCGGCCCAGCACATGATTGGGAAAATGCGCCGGCGGCTTGCCCTTCTTGTGGAACATGTTCTGCATCGGGCCACCCGAATTGGGATGGCACATCAACGCCACGTCGAGTTCTTGGGCCGCGGCGAAGAAGGGCTCGAACACCTCCTCGTCGAGCGTGCGCGTGCGCGTGTAGGGGGTCAGGTGCGCGACCTTGAAATCCAACTCCTTGACGCAGCGGCGCAGCTCGTCGGCCATGGCTTCGGGCTTTCCCGCCGGCATGATCGCGCACGGCAGCAACCGGTTCTCGCGCCCCTTGACGAGATCATGGACCCAATTGTTGTAAAGCCTCGCCAGCTCCACCCCCAAATCGCCGGGCTCCAGCGCCGGAATGGAGATCTTGGTCGGGAAGATGATCTGCTTGTCGATGCCTTCCTTGTCGTTGTCCGCGACGCGGCGCGCCATGTTGAAGCCGCCTTCCTGGCGCTCCGCGATGTCGCCGCCCAGCCACTTGCTCTTCTTGAAATAGATCCAGTCGTGCTTGGCCGATGAGCCGCTGAACGGATGCTCGAATTCGGTCTCGCGGATGTCCTCGGGGTTGTTGAGCTTCTTCGGCTTGCTCTTCGCGAATTCGCCTTTCAGATCGTAGATCTGGTCGAGGAAATACGAGTCGCGAAGATGCGAATCCATGTCGATGACGAGTGCCATGCGTAGTCCATCCCTGGTTTTGAAGTGAAGTGTGGTTCCAAAACTATAGGCCGCGTCCCGCCCACGCAATGCGCGCGAGCGCCCGCCGCGGTCTCGCTTGGATCACACGTGCTGGCCTTCGCTCAAGGGGATATCCCGCAGCGTGCTCGGCGCGAACAAATCCTCGATCTTCAGCCGCCGGTCCGACAGCCCGTGCTCGTGCGTGTATTGCAGCAGCGCCTCCAGCGTGGGGCGGTTCGCCTCGATGCCGTAGGGATACCAATCCTTGCCGATGATCGCCTGTTCCTCTTCGATCATCGGTTGCAGCCACGCGAACGACGCCTTGGGCGAGCCGGTCTCGAGCAGCAGGCGGAACGACAAATCCTTGGCACGCAGGAACGCCTTGTACAGACTCAGCGCCACCCACGGATCGCGCTCGTAGATCTCGCGCCGGATCACCACCGTGTGCATGATCGGATAGATTTTCGTGCGGCGGTAGTAATCCTTCTCCAGCTCCATGTAGTTCGGGAACAGACGCTTCACCTTTGGCGAGCCGCGCCGGAACGAGAGCGGATTGTTCGCCGTCATCAGGAAATCGATCTCGCCCTTTTCCAGCAGATCGCCCAACTCGGTGCCCGCGGGCGCCTGTTTCAGCCGCACGCTTTTCGGCAGCTCGCGCCCCAGCCGGTCGGCGCGGCCCTGCACCCATTCGATCGTTTCGGGGCGCACGCCGTATTCGTGCTGCAACAGCCCGCGCATGTAGACCGCCGCCGTCATGCTGTATTCGGGGACGCCGCCGCGCTTGCCCGCGAGATCTTCGGGCAAGGCGATGCGCTTCTCCGTGTTGATGAAGAAATAGCTGTGGCGGAAGACTCGGGATGGAAACACCGGAATGGCGATGAAGGGCGCATCGCCGCCGCTCACCAGCGACGTGTAGTTCGACAGCGACATCTCGGAGACGTCGAACTCCTTGAATTGCAGCATGCGCCAGAAGATTTCGGCCGGCTGCAGCGCAAGATAGGTGAGCTCGATGCCATCCGGCTTGATGCTGCCGTCGCGAAGGGCCTGGGTGCGGTCGTAAGGCCCGCAAGCGAGGGTTAAACGCAGGTCAGCCATGATCGCTTCCCCCGAAAAATTTGTCTAAGCGGCAACCTGTCGGGCGCGCTATAGACTGTCAACCGGCGGGCCGCGACCCGCGCCAAAACCTGAGGGGGAGATGCTCGCTTCCATTCCGCTTACGTTGGCTTGTGGCGATTACGACCGTACCCGCGCGATTGTGAACGGCCGCGTCGCCGTGGAGGGCTGCGCGGTGACCTATCTGCCGATGGAGCCCGAGGAGGCGTTCCACCGCGCTTTCAAGCATCAGGAATTCGACGTCACCGAGCTGTCGTTCAGCTCCTATCTGCGCACGGTGGATGCCGGCACCTCGGCCTATGTCGGAATTCCCGCTTTCGTGTCGCGGCTGTTCCGGCATTCGGCGGTTTACATCCGTACCGACCGCGGCATCCGCGAACCCGCGGACCTGAGGGGAAAGACGATCGGCCTCCCCGAATACCAGATCACCGCGGTGGTCTGGCTGCGCGGCATCATGCAGGACGAATACGGCGTCAAACCCACCGACATCCACTGGCGCCAAGGCGGCATCGAAGAGCCGGGACGCACCGAGCGCACGCCGCTCAAACCGATTCCCGGGCTCGACCTGAAGCCCGTTCCCCCGGACAAGACGCTGTCCGGCATGCTGGAAGCGGGCGAGCTGGACGCGATGTTCAGCGCCCGGGCGCCGTCTTGCTTCGTCCGCCGCGCGCCGAATATCGCGCGGCTGTTTCCCGATTATCGCGAGGTCGAGAAAGCCTATTACAAGAAGACCGGCATCTTCCCGCCGATGCATCTGATCGGGGTGAAGCGCGAGCTCGCGGCGCAGCACCCGTGGCTGCCGGCGAGCCTGTTCAAGGCATTTGCACAGGCGAAGGAGCTGGCGCTGCGCGAGGTGAAGGAGATCAACGCGCTCCCCGTGACGCTTCCGTGGCTGGTGGCCGAAGCCGAGGAGAGCGTGCGCCTGATGGGCGAGGACTTCTGGCGCTATGGCGTCAAGGAGAACGCCAAGGACATCGACACGCTGACGCGCTACGCTTTCGAGCAGGGTCTGGTGTCGCGCAAATTGTCCGCCGAGGATTTATTCCCGGCCTCGGTGATCGAGGTGAGCAAGGTTTGAGAACGACCAACCGCCTCATCGGCAGTCCCGTGCCACGCGTGGAGGATTTACGCTTCCTGCGCGGCGCGGGAGAATATGTCGACGATGTCGCGCGCGCGGGCCAGCTTTATGCGGTGATCAAGCGAAGCCCGGTCGCACATGGACGTTTGCGCCCGGTCGATAAAAGCATGGCGCTGCGCATGACCGGTGTGCATGCGGTGATCACCGCCGCCGATCTGCCCAAGCCGATTCCGAGCGTGAACATCCGCTTGCAGCCGATGCCCTCGCTGGTGCCGTTCCATCAGCCGGTGCTGGCGAACGACAAGGTCCGCTATGTCGGCGAGCCGGTCGCGTTGGTGCTCGCAGAAAGCGCCGCGTTGGCGGAAGACGCCGCAGCCGCGCTCGATTTGGACATCGAGCCACTGCCGGTGGTGATCGACCGTCACGCTTCGTGCGCCGATACATCCCTCATCTTCGAATCCCATGGCACGAACCGCGCGGTGCGATACACCGCCTTTCTCGGCGACGCCGATGCGGCGTTCCGGAACGCAGCCTACACAAGGCGCGAAAAATTCCGCGTGCATCGCCATGCCGCCGTACCGATGGAGCCGCGCGGCCTTCTCGCCGAATGGGACGCCGAAAAAAACCGGCTGACGCTCAGCGGCGCGGCGAAGGTGGCGTTCTTCAACCGCCGCATGCTGGCCGAAAAGCTCGGGCTCCCCGAAACATCCGTCGATCTGATCGAGAACGATGTCGGCGGCGGCTTCGGCGCGCGCGGCGAATTCTATCCGGAGGATTTCCTCATCCCGTTCGCCGCGCGCTTCACCGGGCGCCCCGTCAAGTGGACCGAGGACCGGCGCGAGAACCTGATGGCGACGCAGCACGCGCGCGATGCCGATTGCGACATCGAGATCGCTTGCGCCCGCGACGGCACGATCCTGGCCTTGCGCGGCGAAGTGTGGTGCGACGTCGGCGCCTATATCCGCACCAACGGCCTGGTCGCGCCGCGCAATGTCGTGCAGTTCATGTCGGGGCCGTATCGCATCCCGAACATCCATTTGCGCTCGAACCTGCAGTTCACCAACAAGACGCCGTCGGGCACCTATCGCGGGCCGGGCCGCTACGAGACGGATTTCTTCCGCGAGCGCCTGTTCGATCTGGCGGCGCGCGATCTTTCTATCGACCGCGTCGAATTCCGCCGCCGCAATCTCGTGACCAAGGCCGAGATGCCATACCACATCGCGCACATCACACCGTACGAAGCGGACACCGAATACGACAGCGGCAATTACGCCTCGACGCTGACGCGTTGTCTCGACGAATTCCGCTGGGCCGAAAAATCCAAGCTGCAGGGCAAGCGCATCGACGGCCGCTATCACGGCGTCGGGCTCGGCTGCTTCATCGAAGGCGGCGCCGCGGGCCCGAAAGAGAACGCCCGCATGACGATCGAGCCGGACGGATCGGTTACCGTCTATGTCGGCTCGTCGGCGATCGGGCAGGGCCTCGAAACCGTGTTCGCGCAGATCGCCGCCGACGCGCTGGAGGTGTCGCTCGACCGCGTGCGCGTGCGCCACGGCTCGACCACGCTGCTGCCCGAGGGCTACGGCTCGTACCATTCGCGCGCGGTGGTGATGGGCGGCTCGGCCATGCTCGCCGCAGCCGACGCGTTGCGCGAGAAAATCCGCCTCGCTGCCGCGAAGCGGTTCGACTGCACACCGGCGGAAATCTCGCTCGAAGACGAGCGCATCAGCGCGCCGGGCGGCAAGTCGCTCAAGCTCGCCGAGCTTGCGGGGCTCTCGGCGGACGGCGCGTTCGCCAACCACCACCACACCTACTCCTATGGCGCGCACGCCGCCCATGTCGCGGTCGACCCGCGCACCGGCCACGTCGAAATCCTCGATTACGTCGCGGTGGAAGACGTTGGACGCATCATCAATCCCGCGACCTTGCGCGGTCAGGTGCTGGGCGCGGCGATGCAGGGCCTCAGCGGCACGTTCCTCGAACGCTTCGCCTATGACGCGAACGGGCAACCCTTGAGCGCATCCTTCGCCGATTACATGATGGCGACGGCCAGCGATTTTCCGAATCTGCGCGTCTTCCTGATGGAAGAGGAACCTTCGCCCATCAACCCGTTGGGCGCCAAGGGCGCGGGCGAGGGCGGCATCATTCCGGTCGGCGGCGTGATCGCCAATGCGGTCGCGAACGCGCTGCAGACACTCGGCGTCGAACCCAACGAGCTGCCGCTGTCGCCCGCGAATGTGTGGCGGCTTATCAACGACAGCAGCGACGCGAAGGCCGCGGAGTAATCGAGGAAGGTCAGGCCATGGCAACAGCGCGGCACGCGAAACCGAAGGAGCTCGAAGGGCTGTCGCTCGAGCAAATCATGGAGCGCCACATCGGCCGCTTCAGCGAAAAGCGCGGCGATTGGGCGGCGTTCGAGGACGCCAAGATCGAGGGCTATCGCCGGGCGCAGCACCGCTTCATCGGCGCCGGCGGCTCCGGCAAGCACGACGACGCGAGCGTCATCCCCGCGCGCGGCTTCACGCTTTCCATCATGTATGTGCCGCCGGGACAGGGTAATGCTCCGCATACGCACGAAGTGGAGGAGGTGTTTTTCGTGTTGCGCGGCTATCTCAACGTATTCGTCGAAGACGAAACGGGCCGCCGCGTCAGCCGCACGCTGGGCCCGTGGGAATGCATTTCCTGTCCGCCGGGCGTGATCCACGGCTATCAGAACGAGTCACTCGAGCCGGTGTATTTCCAGGTGATGCTGGGCCGCGCGCGGCCCGACACCATGGGCTATGCTGACGAGGAGCTTTACAAGAAGCGCGACGCGCATTTGAAGCCGGGATGAAGCGGCCGAACGCCTATATCGGGGCGCCGCTGCCGCGCCGCGAGGATGCGCGCTTCCTCACCGGGCGCGGCGAATATGTCGGCGATCTCACGCGCGAAAATTTGCTGCATGCGGTGATCCTGCGCAGTCCGGTGGCGCACGGGCGCATCGTTTCGATCGACGCGGCGCCGGCGCGTGCGATGCCGGGCGTGCACGCCGTCATCACGGCCGCCGATATCGGCGCGAAGGTTCCGCGGATTCCGATGCGGCAGGAACCGATGCCGGAGTTGACGCGTTTCGAGCAGCCGGTGATTGCACAAGAGAAGGTGCGTTATGTCGGCGAGCCCGTGGCCATCGTGGTCGCCGACAGTGCCGATGTGGCGCAAGACGCCGCGGCCGCCGTCGGGCTCGACATCGACGAGCTTCCGGCGGTCGTGACACGTGAGGCTGCGCATGCGTCCACGCCGCTGCTGTTCGACGATGCGGAGAGCAATGTCGCCACCCGCCTCTCCGCCGTGAAAGGCGACGCCGGTGCCGCATTCGCGTCGCACAGCGGCTACACCAGGCGCGAAACCTTCCGCGTGCATCGCCACACCGCGGTCGCCATGGAAGGCCGCGGCCTTCTCGCCGAATGGGACGCCCCACAGCAGCGTATGACGCTCTACGGCGCCGCCAAGGTGCCGTTCACCAACCGCCGCATCCTGGCGAAATTTCTCGGCCTGTCGGACTCCGCCGTCACCCTGATCGAGAACGATGTCGGTGGCGCGTTCGGCGCGCGCGGCGAGTTCTATCCGGAGGATTTCCTGATTCCGTTCGCTGCGCGGCTTCTGAACCGGCCCGTGAAATGGATCGAGGATCGCCGCGAAAATCTTCTCACCACCAATCATGCGCGCGAAGCCGAGTGCGAACTCGAAATCGCGTGCGACGCGGACGGCCGCATCGTCGCGCTGCGCGGCGAGGTCTACGCCGACATCGGCGCTTATATCCGCACGGTCGGCATGACGCCGGCGCGCAACATGATCCAGGTGCTCTCCGGCCCATACCGCATCCCGCATATCGATCTCCGCGTTTCTCTGCTGCTGACCAACAAGACGCCGTCGGGCACCTATCGCGGACCGGGCCGCTACGAGGCGGATTTCTTCCGCGAACGCCTTTTCGACATCGTTGCGGACGAACTCGGTATCGACCGCGTCGCCTTCCGGCGGAAGAATCTCATCGCCGCGGCGGAAATGCCTTACCCGCTCGCGACGGTGCAGTCACCGAAGATCGAAGCCGAAACCGACAGCGGCGATTACGCCGCCACGCTTGACCGCTGCCTGCACGAGATCGGCTGGACCCAGAAGCAACCCCTCAACGGCAAGCGCATCGACGGCCGCTATCACGGTCTCGCGGTCGGCTGTTATTTCGAAGGCGGCGCGTCCGGCCCGCGCGAACATGCGCGCCTCGCGCTGGAAAGCGACGGCACGATCTCGGTGCATGTCGGCTCGTCGGGCGTGGGCCAGGGGCTCGAAACCGCGTTTGCCCAGATCGCCGCCGATGCGCTCGAATTGCCAATGACACGGATCAGAGACGTGCGCCACGGCTCGACAAATCTGTTGAGCGATGGCTTCGGCTCCTACAGCTCACGCGCCACGGTGATGGGCGGCTCGGCGATTGTCGCAGCGGCGGAGAAATTGCGCGACGAAATCCGCGAACGTGCCGCGGCGCGCCTCGGCTGCAACGCGTCCGAAATAGAACTATCGGACGGCGTGGCCATCGGCCCGGACAGGAAAGCGGCGACTTTCGCGGAATTGGCGCCCACCGAATTGTCGGCCGAAGCGTCCTTCTCCAGCAACAAGCGCACCTATTCCTACGGCACGCACGCGGCGCACGTCGCCGTCGATCCGGAAACGGGCGCAGTCGAGGTGCTCGATTATGTCGCCATGGAAGACGTCGGCCGCATCGTCAATCCCAAGATGCTGCACGGGCAGACGCTCGGCGCCATCATGCAAGGCCTGGGGGGCACGCTGCTGGAGCATCTCGTCTATGACGCCAACGGCCAATTGCTGACCACGTCTCTGGCCGACTACTTGCTGCCGACCGCGGACTGTTTTCCGACCATCCGCGTGCACGCGACAGAAGACTACCCCGCGCCACACAATCCGCTCGGCGCCAAGGGCGCGGGCGAAGGCGGTATCATTCCGGTCGGCGGCGTCATCGCCAACGCGGTCGCGGCGGCGCTCAAATCCTTCGGCGTGCAGCCGAACGCGCTGCCCCTCTCGCCACCACGCATTTGGAATTTGCTGAAGACCGCGCGCTAACCTACCCCGACAGCGTGAACGTCACCGTGCCGCCGGGGTTGTACATGGTGAACTGCACCGGCGTGCCGCTAGCGTCCAACCAGACCTCGTAGCGCTTCGAGCCGTCGAGGCGGTCGATTTCATAGCGTTTGGCCTTCGTGCTTCGCCCGTTCAGCGCGACCGAGGCTTCTTCGCCACCTTTGACCTTCACGTTCTCCATGCGGCCGCGATCCGGCGTCAAAATCGTGTCCCCGTGCAGCACGTCGGGCGACCAGGGGTTGGCGATGCGCACCGTCGCGGGGGCCACGATGTCGCCTTCGGGCGACATCATCACGAAACGGTCGCCCTGCGCCTCTCCCGTCATCTCCATCGGCTTGCCGTTGATCGTTGTCACGCCTTTGAATGACATCAGCCGGTTTCCGGTCCACTGTTCCCGGCGCGACGCTTCCTGGCGATAAAGCACCACACCCAGGAGCGAGACCGTAATATGGGCCTCGGTGCTGACGGTCGTGGAATCGCCCGATTTCTCCACCG
>Ga0310810_10009018_pt1 | contig 11527 bp, 7 predicted proteins | sample NCmetagenome_FD_207641 | JGI IMG/M metagenome (GOLD analysis project Ga0310810, IMG submission 207641) | Soil microbial communities from experimental microcosm in Duke University, North Carolina, United States - NC | ecosystem: Engineered > Artificial ecosystem > Soil microcosm > Unclassified ...
AATAAAGGGTCAATTTCATTTGCTATCCGACCGAATAAAAGAAAGGTGACTTGTGGTCTTTTCTCGAGTAAGCAATTCAACAACTCTTTAACAAAAGGAAGCCATGCCTTTGCATCTTTCTGCGGGGTCTGACTTTCTTGCAGCACTGGTGATGCGTTTAATAGCAGAAAACCTTTTTTCAGGAAGTTGTGAAAAAATTCCTGATTTGTTTTTACATATTCATTCTTGTCAATGTTAGCAATCTCTTGCTGACCGGTACGCACTGCATCAAGTTTGCCGTCCGCGACCAAGAGCATTTTTAAAATATTTCGTAAAGAAGTTGCTCGATTTACTTTTTTATCCAGACCGCTTTCCGACCAGAGATCGCCTACAGCATCGTCCCAGAATGCATATCCATTTGCAGATTCGCGTCGAGGATAAGGTGATTCGCCGAATAAAACATATTCTACCTGATCCAGAGGCTGCGAAAATGCATTGAAAATTTTTTCAGGTCCGGGAAGCCAGGTGGAGGATTTGGTGAGATTATCAAGATAACCTGAATCCATTTGTGTTAAACCACGATCCACGCATTCACGCCAGGAAGGGTGAATAACATTAAGATTGAAGGCGTCCATTGTCATTGATTCTTCATCCGGGTAGCATTAATTAAAATAATTCAGGCAGAAAATCATGGAAAAATTATTATTGGAAATACTAGCATGTCCGGTTTGCAAAGGTGAATTATTATATGATGCAAATCATCAGGAATTGATTTGTCGCCATGACCGGCTTGCTTTTGCAATCATCAATGAAATACCAGTGATGCTGGTATCAAGATCAAGAAGACTCGGTGAGGATGAGGAATAGTGAATGTTGGGACGAGCCCGCTTTTGCGATTTACGCATTGGCGGGCAAGCCCATCAATAATTAAAAACTATTCTTCACTATTTTTTGGAAATGAATCTTCGCTAGACTGGTTTGAGCCTTGTCCTTGCTTTGCATTGCTTTGCCTGTTGGAACGATTGCGGCTGCGGTGACGACGTGCATGATAATGACGATGTCTGCGATGTTCCTGTTGTTGTCCCTGCGGCGCTGATTCATTCTGTTGCGCTGAGCTTGTAGATGTTACATCCGAGCCTGCGGCTTGTGATATTGCCTGTTCAACATGCGGCTTTGATTGTTCAATCTCAACCGGAAGCCTGACTTCTTCTATCACGCGCGGTAATTGTACCTCATTCACTGTGTGAGCATGTTGTGTCTGGTGCTCAGTTCGAAGATGCTGTCTGTCTTCGTGCGTATGTTGATGCTGCATGTGCTGTTGAGGTTGCTGGTGTTTTTCTTTCTGCTCATGACGATGCTGCTGACTGCCGCGATGTTCACGATGCGGGCGATTATGTTCACGACGTTGCCCTTGCTGACCTTCACCTCTTGCTTCATGGCGATGACCGCTGCCATCTCTATCTCTATGTCTGCCGCGATTGCGACTCTGATTGTATTTGCCGCCGCGGCGTCGGTGGGGACGCGGGTGGTGTTGTCGTGCCGGTTCTGGTGCAGCACTCGCATTGCTGACTGGAGCTGCTTCAGGCATATCTTTTTTCTCGAATATGAAGTTATAGATTTTTTTTAGCAGGCTTGGTTGTCCGCTGTCTCCGACTGGTACAGCGCGAGAAGTTTGCGGAGCCGCTGGAAGTTCTTCAATCGAAATTTGTTTGATTGCTGGTTCCTGCGAAGATTTTTGTGAATATCCTGTTGCTTGAGCAGCAGCTTCAGTTTTGACTGCATACAGATAGCTTGCAGTACGGTCATCATGTTCGCTGACATCAGATTTACGAATACGTTCTACATCATATTGTGGTGTTTGCAGGTGCGCACTCGGTACGATCATGATGGCGACACTCTGGCGCTTTTCTATATCAATGATGGACTGTCGCTTTTCATTCAGAAGGTAGGCGCCGATTTCCGCTGGTACAATTGCGCGAACTTCAGCTGTGTTATCTTTTAATGCTTCTTCTTCAATGATGCGGATAACAGATAAACCTAAAGATTCGATACCGCGAATGGTTCCCTGACCAAGACAGCGCGGGCAGGTTACGCGTGTTGATTCGCCCAGAGATGGACGCAGGCGTTGACGCGACATTTCCAAAAGACCGAATCGGGAAATTCTTCCAATTTGAACGCGGGCACGGTCCATTGCAAGAGCGTTACGCAGACGGTCTTCGACTTCACGTTGATTGCGGATTGGCGTCATATCAATGAAGTCAATGACAATCAGGCCGCCGATATCACGCAGGCGCAGCTGACGTGCAATTTCATTTGCAGCTTCAAGGTTTGTTTTCAGAGCGGTTTCTTCAATGTCGCCGCCTTTGGTAGCTTTAGCAGAATTAATATCAATTGAGACCAGAGCTTCTGTGTGGTCAATGATAATCGAGCCGCCTGATGGCAGACGGACATCACGTTTAAATGCGGATTCAATCTGACTTTCAATCTGGAAGCGTGTGAACAGTGGTGTCGGATCTTTATAGTGTTTGACGCGCTGTACAAAATCAGGGCGAATAAGTTTAAGATGATTTACAACATCAGCGTAAACATCTTCGTGGTCAATGAGGATTTCATCAATGTCTTTGCGCAGGTAATCACGCAGTGCGCGGATGACTGCGTTGCCTTCCTGATAAATCAGGAATGGAGACGGTCTGTCGGCGGAAGCGCGTTGAATAACATCCCACAAGCGTAGCAATATCTCGAGATCCCATTGTAATTCTTCCTGGGAGCGTCCACTGCCTGCTGTGCGTACGATGATGCCCATTCCTTCTGGCACTTGAATTGCATTAAGAAGACTGTGAATGTCATCACGCTCATCACCTTCAATGCGTCGTGATACACCGCCTGCACGGGGATTGTTTGGCATTAAAACCAGATAACAGCCTGGCAAGGATATAAATGTTGTCAGTGCCGCGCCTTTATTACCACGTTCTTCTTTTTCAACCTGAACAACCAGTTCCTGTCCTTCTTCCAGAACTTCAGAAATGGTTGGTCGTCTGCCGCTGTCTTGATAACTGTGCCGAAAACTGGAGCGGGCAACTTCTTTCAGGGGAAGGAAGCCGTGACGTTCTTCGCCGTAATCAACGAATGCGGCTTCGAGGCTTGGTTCAATACGTGTTACTTTACCTTTGTAAATATTTGATTGTTTCTGTTCGCGGGCACTGGATTCGATAATAAGATCATAAAGATATTGTCCGGTAGCCAACGCGATACGCAATTCTTCATCTTTATGCGTAGCGTTAATAAGCATTCTATTCATGTAAAATCATCCACTATGTTGTGCCTAAGCACAGGGATGAGTACTGCGATCATTATAGAAAACAGGCCTGCATATACATCAGTATTGGCTGCCTGTTTAATGCTGGTAGTTAATAACTGTCATTGAAGACAACTTCTGCGCCAGCCGCCGGTTTTAGGTCAACCGGGAAAACCTTACTACACATTCTGGTTCGGGGTTCTTTTCTGAACCCGACTTAATCAGTACTCTTTCAGTACTCTTCGCGCGTAATGCGTAATTCTATAAAATCGTGTCCGTCATCCATGCTTCTGGCATGTTAATCACAAAATTCTGAACTTTCTGTTAAATGGCTGTAAAATGTCTGCCATAAATACCTGATTAGGGTAATTTATGTGAATATTACCAATACTATGATTTTATATCAATTAGAATGCAGGGTGAACCTGGATGAAGTATGAGAAAGACAAGACACAAAACAGGAAATCTTTGGTTAAATATTATACGGTAACGGCGGACGAAGAAGGTCAGCGCATTGATAACTACCTGATAAATAAATTAAAAGGCATGCCTAAATCTCGTATCTATCGTATTCTGCGCAAAGGAGAGGTCAGGGTAAATAAAAAACGTACCTCACCTTCTTATAAGCTGGAAGAGGGGGATGAGGTCAGGGTGCCGCCGGTATTTCTAGAGGAAAAGGCCAAGCAAGTCGCCCCTAGCAAGACTACCCAGCAACTTTTATCTGAAAGAATTTTATACGAAGATGAATATTTTTTGATCATTAATAAGCCTGCCGGGATGTCGGTACATGCTGGAAGTACGGTCAGAGTAGGGGTGGTTGAGGCTTTACGTCATCTTTATCCGAAGCTAGTCAATCTGGAATTGGCACATCGTCTGGATTCAGAAACGACGGGTTGTCTGATTCTGGCCAAGCGTAAAAAGATTTTAAGGGAAGTCCATGAGCTGTTGCGGGAAGGCAAGGTCACTAAAATATATTGGGCACTGACCAAAGGGAAATGGGCCCGGGGGGAGCGCAGGGTTGATTTGCCTTTGCATAAGGATTATCGCGATGGCGGTAAGCATGTAGTAGAGGTTAATAAGCATGGCAAGTCAGCTTTGACTGTTTTTTCGCCAATTGAGGAATTCGCTGATGCATCCTTGATGGAGGTTAAGTTGTATACTGGGAGAACACACCAGATTCGTGTACATGCCGCCCATCAGGGTCATCCACTGGCTGGTGATGACAGATATGGTGATCTAGAGTTTAATAAATTGGCTCGGCAAAGGGGGTTGAAGCGAATGTTTTTGCATGCAAGATCCATAGAATTCACTTTGCCATCGTTGAACAAACATATTACAGTATCAGCCCCGCTGGATGATGAGCTTGAGGCTGGTATCAAATCTTTCAGACGCGTGGCTGATAAAAGTAAAAAATGAGGCCGTTAATGGCAATAGATAATGAACAAAACGAACAGCACGATCAACAAGGTAATTTGCAAAAAGGCATTTATCTATTACCAAACCTGTTGACGACAGCGGCATTCTTTGCCGGATTTTATGCAATTGTAGCGGCGATGAAAGGTTATTTTGAAATCTCTGCGATTGCAATTTTTATCGCAATGATTGCAGATGGTCTGGATGGGCGTGTGGCACGTCTGACGAATACGCAGACGGCATTCGGCGCGCAGTATGACAGTATGTCTGATCTTGCTGCATTTGGTATTGCACCTGCGCTAGTTCTTTATAGCTGGTCATTATTCAATTTAGGCAAAATTGGTTGGCTGGCTGCATTTCTTTATGCTGTCGCGACGGCATTGCGACTGGCTCGATTCAATACTCAGGCAACAGATAAAAATTATTTTCAAGGGTTGCCGTGTCCTTCTGCAGCTGGACTAATGGCGAGTATTGTATGGATGGGTTCGAATTATGAAGTGGATGGCTTAGCTGTCGCTATTCCACTTGGGATATTGACGTTTTTTGTTGCTGGATTAATGGTAAGTTCAATTCGATACCACAGTTTTAAAACAATTGATTTCAGGGGCAGAGTGCCGTTTCTCACAATTGTGCTTGCGGTTTTTTTGATTGCAGCAATTGCATTGGAGCCCGCAGAAATGCTATTCGCCATTTTCTTTATTTTCTTGATATCAGGGCCGATACTCACACTCTGGCAGCTGCGCAAAATGCGTAAACAGAGATCATCGCAATCAACACTCAGGCAAGTTGGCCGCAAGTCCTCCTAATGAAGTTTCCTTGTAAATCGTCATCATGTCTTTGCCGGTTTGCTTCATTGTAGAAATGACTTTATCAAGTGTTACATAATGCTGGCCGTTTCCTAACAATGCCAGCCGTGCTGCGTTTACTGCTTTTACACTGCCCATTGCGTTGCGTTCAATACAGGGAATTTGTACGAGCCCATTTATCGGATCACATGTTAATCCTAAATGATGTTCCATTGCGATTTCTGCAGCATTTTCAATTTGATATAAAGTACCGCCTGATACAGCAGTTAACGCACCAGCGGCCATAGAGCATGCGACACCAACTTCACCCTGACAACCGACATCTGCGCCAGAAATAGATGCTCCTTTTTTATAAAGGATTGCTATTGCTCCTGCAGTTAAAAGAAAATCGATTGCATCTTCAGGTTTTGCATTTGGATAAAAAGAAAGATAATAATGCATGACAGCAGGAATAATACCGGCAGCACCATTTGTCGGTGCGGTAACAACGCGTCCTCCCGCAGCATTTTCTTCATTGACTGCAATTGCGAAGACGTTCAGCCATGTAATGCTGTCCATGTGTTCTTGTGAGTCCGGCTTTCCTTTGGACATTAATTTTCTGTAAATTTCCGGGGCACGGCGTTGAAGATTTAGTCCCCCTGGAAGAATGCCGGGGGTGAGGCATCCTGTTTCGATGCATTCACGCATGATATCTGCAATGTGCAGCAAGCGTTCCCTGACTTCATTTTCACTGCGTAAGCTGGATTCATTCGCCATCATTAATTGACTGATAGTTAGATTATGTTTTTCGCAATGTTCCAGCAATGTTTTTGCGTTGGAAAATGGATAGGGTTGATCTGAGGTATCTGCATGCTGGGGGTGGAGGGCTTGTTCTTCAGTAATAATGAAACCACCGCCGATTGAGTAGAAAATTCCAGAATCAAGTTGTTTGCCGGCTGAATCAAGAGCTGTAAATTGCATCCCATTTGTGTGTGCGGGCAGTAAATCCTTGATATTGAAAATCATATCATCGTTATAGTGGAATTTAATTGTGTGATTTCCGTTTAGTATCAATTCTTGCAGGTGGGTAATTTCTTCAGCTCGTGTCTTAATTATTGCAGGGTTAATCGTATCTGGCATGTGGCCTTCGAGGCCAAGCAATATTGCATTATCAGTGCCGTGGCCTTTGCCGGTGAAGGCGAGAGAACCGAATAGCTCAATTTTTACGCAATACGTACTGGCCAGCAGTTTTTTTTCATGTAACGATGCCGCGAATTGACGGGCTGCTTTCATTGGGCCGACAGTATGCGAGCTGGATGGGCCTATTCCTATTGAGAAAAGATCAAATACGCTGATGGACATGTGAAAAACTAGACCTCATTTGCCTGAACTATAATTAAATACTCTATCATATCAATGGTTTTGATGTTAAAATTCTACACAATTCTAGCATTCAAATCACGAATATTAAACCATGAAAATAACTTCAAATAATACCTTCACTAATCCGCGTTTGATGGCTGCATTGTTATTGGGATTTTCATCTGGATTACCTTTGGCGCTTACTTCATCAACGCTGCAGGCATGGTTTACAAGCGCTAATGTTAATTTGGCTGCCATAGGATCACTGACGCTGATAGGTATTCCATATACCCTCAAATTTTTATGGTCCCCATTTCTCGACTATTATCAAATACCCAGACTTGGATTACGAAAAGGGTGGATTCTGGTGATGCAGTTAGCCGTTGCCTTGTCTCTGTTATTGCTTGCGAACATGAATCCTGAAACTCAGGCAGCTTCCATTATGCTTCTGGCATTAATCACGGCATTACTTTCTGCAACCCAAGACGTAGCGGTTGATGCATATCGTACTGACATTTTAACAGATAGTGAGCGTGGTCTTGGTGCAGCATATTATGTGTTTACGTATCGACTTGCGGTTGTAGCGTCAGGCGGCTTTGCACTGGTATTTGCAGATTTTTATGGGTGGAAGCTCACTTATGAAATCATGGCACTGTTAATGATTCTGGTAATGGTGCTGACATTGAATGCACCTGCAATTCAACATGAACTGGATAATGAAAAAAATGTCTGGCAAACAATGATGGTTGCGTTGAGTGATTTGATGCGTCACGAAAATATTATCATCTTACTTTTGTTTGTCATGTTTTACAAATTAGGTGATGCACTCGCTTTGTCGCTCATGACGAACTTTCTTTTGAAGGGATTAGGGTTCTCGCTTACTGAAGTTGGTCTTGCATATAAGATCGTAAGTTTTGCCGCAACTGTTCTAGGGGCATTTGCGGGCGGCGCAATATTGACACGCAGAAATATATATTTTGGGTTGATGGTATTTGGGTTGGCACAGGCATTTTCTAATTTAATGTTTGTCCTGCTTGCTGTTGTCGGCAAAAATTTTTCATTGATGGCGGTTTCAATCTTCATTGAAAATTTCTGCAGTGGATTAAGTACTGCCGCATTTCTCGCATTTTTAATGTCAGTTTGTAATAAAAAATATACCGCAACTCAATACGCATTGTTGTCTGCAATTGCGTCATTGGCACGCGTGTTTCTGGGACCGGTGGCGGCAATGATGGTTGGTGCACTCGGTTGGGCTCAGTTTTTTATGTGGTCATTCGTATTATCCCTCCCGGGGATATTGTTATTGTTGATGCTAAAAGAAAAGGTTTTGACATATGCGCATGCTGCTGAACATTCATAATCGTATTTGTGCTGGGATGGCTGCCGTTATCTTAACGGCGTTATTATTTCCTGCTGTTGTATTAGCGCTGCCGGTTGATAAGGCATCTACAGATCGTATTGCTGCTGTTACGCGTCAAATAAAATTATTGCAGGACCGATATCGTCAGTCAGAAATCGAACTTGGCAGTTTGAGATCTGCAAATTTGGACCTGCCAAATGCAACGTTGGAGCTTGCGAGTGTAAATTTACTCGATAAAGCTGCGCTTGATATATCAGTAGCAAAATCGAATCTGGAAAGCATTAATATCGAACTGGCTGATGTTAAACAAACAGTGACTTTACTCGATAAAAATATTCAGGAAATCAGAAATCAACTAAATCTATTAAGTATATTTGGTAATCGTATCGCACGTGATGAGCATATGAATGCCAGTCAACTTCAGTCAGATCTTGATTATCAAGGACGACTATTATCTCTCGAAAAAGAGCGCATGAAATACCTGACTGATTTGCAAGATACCGCAAAATCCATTTTGCAGTTACGAAAAGATCAGCTTGTTAAATTAAATTCTATCCTGAAATCCCAGCGTTTGCTGCGATTACGCCAGCAGGAAGTCAGAGATGAACTGGCTTATCAGGAGCAGCAAAATCAATGGCTGCAGCGATTGAATGTATTATATGACAAGCTTGATAAAGCCAATCCTGCAGAGTCGAGAGCAGAATATGCAGACCTTGAGGCGCAAATCTTTGCTGCAAACGAGCATGCTAATTATTCTTACACTCAATCACTTATTGCCAGATATCGGGATCAAATCAGACAGTTAAGGGCGGCTGCATTAAAAGGCAGCTCAATCGGACAATTAAACGAATTAAGCGTCCAGCACGATTTGCTTTCCAGGCAGATTAGTAAGCTGAGGTCTGTTATAACATCACGTATCAATATTCTCAAAAATCATGTATCGATGATGCCGCAGAAAAAGGGTGCTCCTGATCAGGATAATAATACACAAAATGATTTGCGCAATCTGCTGAAAAATTATCAGACGTCAGATGTGACATTAAAAATACTTGATGAGAAGCTTGGTGCGTTCCATTCAACACTAGATAAAGCATTACAGGTTGAATTATCTTCGCGTCAGGGGTTGCCGTCATTCGATTCGCGATCCATGATTGATATCGGAAAAGAAATGCTGCTGGTTCCTGCGCTAGCATTTCAGGTCGTCAAGAATCTTATCGTTAGTCTGGCGAAAAATGTACGTTCAGCCAGTGCGCTAACATGGAGCATATACTTACTGTCGCAATTTGTTTTGGCATTCGCGTTTATCTTTACTAACAGATTAACTCAATACTTAATCAATAAGCCTTCAGATTGGAGAGAACGCATTAATTCCAAGTGGATTAGTTTGAAGTGGCTGGATCACCATTTTATTGATTTATATCTGATGTTGAATGTGCTCGTCACCATGTCAATTTTCATGGTGCCGGTTGATTATTACATCTTTTTTATCTATCTCTTCGGGGTGTGGTTTTTATTCAAAAGCATCATCATGATTGCGCGCATTTGTCTGGTAGAGACTATGAATCATACCGCCGGCAAGGATATGCGCTTGTACAAGCGATTGATGTGGATATTTTTGGTTGGCGGCATATTCACTGCGGCTGCAGTATTTATTTATCAATTACCATTGATATATGAATTAAAAACTCTTGCAGACAGAGTGTTCCTGCTGTTCATGATGGTCGTTTCAATTATGCTGTTAAGATTTTGGGACGTTGTTCCTAATTTAATATTGTCGCATATGGAAGAGCGGCACCCATATTTCGAAAAAATAATTCGCGTGATTGGTATTGTTGTTCCATCATTGATGTTTGCCAACTCTGCAATTGGTCTCCTTGGTTATCTGAATCTTGTAATGACTGTGTCATGGTATGAGGGTGTTTTCCTCATTGTTTTTGTTTCCTATCTCATTTTAAGAGGTTTATTAACAGACGGTGTTGAACAGATATCACGCGTCGTCATTCAGCATTCCAGTAACGGCTGGCTTTTGTCGGAAGCATTTTTAAAACCGCTTGACCGAATTCTCCGCGTTTCTTTATTTCTAGCGGCTGGATCACTGTTATTCCTGTTTTATGGCTGGGATCATCAATCGCCAATTGTCGAGCGATTGAATGGATTGCTGCATTATCAATTGGCTAATGTTTTGAATACAACAATCACGCCGATCAGAATGCTAGGTGTTTTTGTTGTCATGTCTGTATTTTACTGGACTGCCAAATGGACGCGTGAATTTGTTTACCGCGCACTTGCTTCGCGCACCACTGATATGGGTATACGTAATAGTGTTGCGATTCTGAGTCAGTACAGCATGATCGTATTGGGCGCATTTGTCTGTTTGCAAGTGCTTGGTATTGATTTGCGGGCACTGGCGTTTGTAACTGGTATGCTGGCATTCGGAGTTGGTCTTGGATTGCGTGATCTAGCAAATAATTTTTTCTGTGGGTTTCTCATTTTGTTAGAAAGACCACTTAGGGTCGGCGATATCATTGCAGTCAATGATATCGAAGGTGAGGTGATCAATATCGGCAGCCGCGCAGTAACCGTAATGACCTGGGATCATACCGCACTGGTTGTGCCAAATATTGAAATTTTTAACAAGACATTCACTAATCTGACGGCGCGCGATAATATTTTACGCTGCGTGGTTAAAATCAAAATCAGCAGACACGATAATCCGCATCAGATACAGGCAATCATTCTTCAAGTCATGCGTGAGAGTCCTGCTATTTTGACCAATCCTGAACCTGAAGTGTTCCTCAAGGAAATGAATGACTTGCTGCTCGGATTTGAGCTGCGATATTACGTCAATGTGCGTCAGATCAAATCAAGAACAATGGTGATGTCTGAATTACTCATGGCTATTTGGGATGCATTTGAGCGTAATGGCATCAAGCCTCCATATCCACAGCAGGAAATTTTTATACGCAGCGAACAATATACTGCTGAACGATTGTTGAGTATCGACAATCCTGAACACCCGGAGATTATGCAAAACTCATAAGGAGTGCATTGCCATTCCCGGCAATTACGGCATAATTCATTTTAATCCAACGTTTGTTAAGGTTATTGCGATGACAGATATTTACCAGATCGCCCGTAAAGATTTACTGGAACCCTCCGGTCTTACAGATAATCAGCTGCATCAAATTCTGCATACACTTGCAGGTAAACAAATTGATTATGCTGATCTTTATTTCCAATCTACTTATTCAGAATCATGGGCAATGGAAGACAGTATCATCAAAGGCGGCAGTTTCCATATTGATCGCGGTGTCGGCGTGCGCGTGATGAGCG
>Ga0310810_10009019_pt1 | contig 11527 bp, 7 predicted proteins | sample NCmetagenome_FD_207641 | JGI IMG/M metagenome (GOLD analysis project Ga0310810, IMG submission 207641) | Soil microbial communities from experimental microcosm in Duke University, North Carolina, United States - NC | ecosystem: Engineered > Artificial ecosystem > Soil microcosm > Unclassified ...
CTCGAGCGCGGCGCGGGCCGCCGCCTCCCGGTTGCCCGCCCGATCGCCCGCGAACTGGAACCGTCGCACGTCGACGCCTGCTGCCGTCGCCAGGCCCACGTACGTCAGGCCGACCGGCTTCTCCTCCGAGCCGCCGTCGGGCCCGGCAACGCCGGTGATCGAAGCGGCAAGGGACGCCCCGAATCTCGCTCGACAGCCGGCCGCCATCGCCTTTGCGACCTGCGCGCTGACAGCGCCATGGGCGTCGAGGGTGCCCTGCGGGACGTCGAGGAAGGCAACCTTTGCCTCGTTCGAGTAGGACACGACGCCACCGAGGAAGTAGCCCGAGGAGCCGGGCACCTCGGTGATCGTCGCCGCCACGAGCCCGCCGGTGCACGACTCCGCGAGCGCAACGGTGAGCCCGCGGCCGAGGCAGATGCCCTGGAGCTGCTCGGCGAGCGCGACGATGCCGCCGGCCACCCCTAGGTCCGCTGCGTCTTGACCGGTGGATCGGGCGGCTTGAACAGCCAGGTCTCGGGAATCCCGGACTTGCCGAGCGACCCGATGCTCGTCCCGTTGAGGGTGAACTGGGTGTAGCCGGACGACCCGGTGCGGACCTCCACGGACGTCGCGCCGTGGAAGGTGAGCGTCTTTCCTGCGGTGACGACCCGGCCGCTCTGCGGGCCGACGAGCTGGCCATCGACCCAGACCTTGATCCACGCCGGCCCACCGCGAATGGTCACGGCGAGGTTGACGCCGCTGAAGGCGACCTCGACATTGATCGACCGCGTCGCCGTCTGGCCCTGGTCGGACGTCGCGGTGACCGTGATCAGCCACCGACCGGCGGTCAGCTCGAGCGGCGGGAACTCGAACGAGCCGTCCTCGGCCACGTTGATCGTCGTGCCCGAGGCGGCAGCGCCGCTCGCAGCGGGGCCTGCTGTCGCGGCGGGCGCCTTGGCGCCGCTGCCCTGGAGCGTGGCGGTCACCGAGACGGTCTTCGCGTTCGTCGTCGTGCCCTCGACCGCGATCGCGCCGTTGCCGTACTTCGTGCCGTCGACCGGCGCGGTGACCGTCAGCGTCGGCGCCTGGATCTCGAGGAAGGGCACGGTGATCACGACCGTCCGCGGGGTCTCGGCCTGCTTGCCGGTCTCGGGATTGACCGCGTTGATCTCGAACCGGTTCTGGCCGCGGCGCAGGTCCACCTGGATGCTCCAGTCGCCGTTCGACTGGGCGGTGGTCCGGTACGGCTCCTCCTGGCCGGGGGTGAGGATCGTGATCGTCGCGCCATCGGTCGACGTACCGGCGAGGCGGAACGAGGTCGTCGACTCGTCGACGTTGATCACGGCCTGGGCGGGATTCGTGACCGACAGGTCGGGTGGCCGCGAGTAGCGCAGGAGCTGGGCGCCGAGGTAGACGAAGAAGAGGACCACGCCCACCGTGAGCAGGGCCGCCACGACGATCGAGGGCGAGAAGTTGAGCGGTCGGGCGGGCTCGGCAAGCGGTCGCGGCGGGACGATCACGGGCTCCGGCGCCGTCGCCTCGCCGCGCTCGCGCCGCCACTGCCGGAGCACGTCCTCGGGGTCGAGGCCGAGGTAGATCGCGTAGTTCCGCAGGAAGCCCTTGGTGTACACGGCGCCGGGCAGGTCGCGGTAGTCGCCGGACTCGAGCGCGCTCAGGTAGCGGACCCGGATCTTGGTCTCGCGCTCGGCGCGGATCAGGTCGACACCCTTGCGCTCGCGGGCCGCGGTCAGCCGGTCGGGCAGGCTGGGCCCGGGGTCGACCGCGTCGTGGCGCTCGGCGCTGTAGCGCTGGGCCGCGGTGCGGGCCTGGTCGCGCGCCGTCATCGGTCAGTCATCGCCGGCATCGAGCCCGTCGGACCGGGCCGGGCTCTCGCGCCGGAGCACGGCGCGCGCGTTCGAGCCATCGAAGGCCCCGATGTATCCGCGCGCCTCCAGCTGGTCGATGATGCGTGCGGCCCTCGCATATCCGACCTTGAGGCGTCGCTGGAGCAGCGACGCTGATGCGCGATCGTACTCCCGGATGACCTCGACGGCATCGGGCAACAGCCGGTCCGCGTCGTCGTCGCCGAGGTCGTCCGCGGTCCCGCTGCCGTCCTCGTCCGTCTCGACGATCGACAGGTCGTAATGGGCGTCGTCGATCTGGTCCTTCCAGGCGTCGGTCACGCGCCCGATCTCGTGATCCGACACGAACACCCCCTGGAGGCGCATCGGCCGCGGCAGGTCGGATGGCTGGTAGAGCATGTCCCCCCGTCCGATGAGGTCTTCGGCGCCGGGTGCATCGAGGATGGTCCGCGAGTCGATCTGTGACGCCATCGCGAAGGCGATCCGTGACGGGAAGTTCGCCTTGATCAGCCCGGTGACGACGTTGACCGACGGACGCTGGGTGGCCAGGACCATGTGGATGCCGGTCGCGCGCGCCTTCTGGGCGAGGCGCACGATCGGGTCCTCGACGTGCTTGCCCTCGCGCATCATCAGGTCGGCGAGCTCGTCGACGACCAGGACGATGTACGGCATCCGGTCCTCCGGATCCGCCCGCGTCTCGTTGAAGGCCCGGATGTTGCGGGCGCTCGCCCCGGCGAATCGGCGGTAGCGGTTCTCCATCTCGTTGACCGCCCACTTGAGCGCCGCCTTGGCGCGCTCGGGCTCGGTGATGACCGGGACCAGGAGGTGCGGCAGGCCGTTGTACGCGGCCAGCTCGACGCGCTTGAGGTCGACGAGGATCAGGCGCAGGTCGTCCGGGCTGGCGTTGCACAGCAGGCTCGTGATCAGCGCGTTGACCATCACGCTCTTGCCCGAGCCGGTCGCGCCCGCGATCAGCAGGTGGGGCATCTTCGCGAGGTCCACCGCCTGGGCACGGCCGGCCACGTCGCGACCGAGGGCGAACGTCAGCTTCGAGCCGGTGGCGCCGAAGTCGACCGACTCGAGGATGCCGCGGAGCGTGACGACGTTGAAGTCCTGGTTCGGGATCTCGATGCCGACCGCCGCCTTGCCCGGGATCGGCGCCTCGATGCGCAACGTCCGTGCCGCGAGGGCCATCGCCAGGTCGTCCGCGAGGGCCTCGATGCGGCTGACCTTGATGTGCGGTGCCGGCTGGACCTCGTACTGGGTGACGACCGGGCCGGCGTTGCGCCCCAGGACCTTGGCCTCGATGTCGAAGCTCGCCAGCTTCTTGACGATGATCTCCTCGGTGCGGCGGTGGATCGCCTCCTCGCCGCCCGGAGCCACCGGCTCCACGGTCGCGTCGAGCAGCTGGACGTTCGGCAGGACGTACTCGCGCCGCTCGCGGGTCGGCGGCGAATCGGAGGCATCGGTGACGTCGTCAGGGTCACGCACGACCGCGCGCGGCCGGTCCTGGACGGCGGTTGCGGTCGCGATGCCGGCGGAACCCGGGCTCCGCGCGGGCGCGAACGTGGCCGAGGTCGGTACCGCCGAGGGCATCGGCGCCGGGCTGTCCTCGCCCCAGATGCCGGTCTGGCCAGCCGCGCCCTCGGCGGGACCACCTGCCACGCGCGTCCCACGTGGGCGCCCGCCGGCGCGGATCGAGCTGCCCGTGGCGGCCGGGTCCCGACCGTTCCCGGAACCGCCCTCGGCGCCGGGTGCGCGGCGGACGCTGTCGGCGGCGGAGCTGCCGAGCCAGCGAGCGATCGCGGTCATCGGGCGGGTCATCTGGCTGAGGCGCAGGTTGAAGGCGATGAGCAGGCCGGCCAGGCCCATCGCCACGAGCAGGATGAACGCGCCGACCGGGGTGATCCAGTCGGAGGGCCCGTCGGCGAAGAACGTGCCCACCTTGCCGCCACCGGCGCCCACCGGCGGGACGGCCGGCTTGAGCACGGACGCGGCCCCGAGGAGCCCGCAGTAGGCGATCACGACGCCAAGCAGGGTCAGCCCCCAGCCCGAGCCGGGCGCCTTGCCCGGTCCCCATTCGATGTACCAGCCGGTCGCCAGCAACAGGAGCGGCAGCAGCCAGCGCAGGCTCCCGAACCACGGCCCGACCGTGTCGCGGAACCAGGTCGTGACGGAGCCCTCGCCGGGCAGGAACGCGATCAGGGTGACCGCGGCCAGGACGAGCAGGGTCATGCCGACCAGCGAGCGCGCGACATCCGCCCCCACGTCGGGGAGGCGGAACGCCCGCAGGTTGAAGCCGCTGCGTCGCCGCCGCGCCGCGCGCCGTCGCCGCGCCACTAGACCTCCACCACCACCGGGAAGACCATCGGCCGGCGCTTCGTCTGCTCGAACAGGAAGCGCGACACGCCGTCCTTGATCTGGCTCTTGAGCAGCGCGATCTCGCTGATGTGATCCCCCGGGCTCTCGACCGATTCCATCACCCGCCGGATGGCCTCGTCGATGATCGGGTCCTGCTCGTTGCCGTGGACGAACCCGCGGGTGATGATCTCCGGCCGGCCGAGCAGCTTGCCGGTCTGCTTGTCGACCGTGACGACCACCATGAACATGCCGTCGTTGGCCAGGGCGCGCCGGTCGCGCAGGACGATCTCGCCGACGTCGCCGACCGACAGCCCGTCGACGTACACGTAGCCGGCCGAGACCGGCTGACCGCGCCGGGCGCTGCCGTCGGCCCAGAACTCGATCGGTGTGCCGTTCTCGATGATGAACACGTTCTCCGGCAGGACGCCCGTCTCGACCGCGAGGCGGCCATGGTGGACCTGCATCCGGAACTCGCCGTGGATCGGGATGAAGTACCTCGGACGGGTCAGGTTGAGCATCAGCTTGAGCTCTTCCTGGCTCGCGTGACCCGAGACGTGGGCGTGGCGGATCGCGTGGTAGATCACGTTCGCGCCGGCCTTGAACAGGTTGTCGATCGTGCGCGCGACGTACTCCTCGTTGCCCGGGATCGGGCTCGCGCTGAGGATGATCGTGTCGCCTGGCTCGATCTCGACGAAGCGGTGGTCCCGATTGGCCATGCGGGCGAGACCGGACATCGGCTCGCCCTGCGATCCGGTCGTGGCCACCACCAGCTGGCCCGAGGGAATGTCGCCGATCTTGTCCTTGGCGACGATCTGGTCGGGGTCGTAGTGGAGGTAGTCCAGGTCGGCGGCGATCCGGAAGTTCTGCTCCATCGATCGGCCGACCACCGCGACCTTGCGCTTGAACGTGGCCGCCGCGTCGAGGACCTGCTGGATGCGCGCGATGTTGCTGGCGAAGGTGGCGATGATGACCCGGCCGTCGAGCGGCTCGATGATCTCGCGAAACGCCTCGCCGACGGTCCGCTCCGAGGGCGTGTAGCCGGGGCTCTCGGCTCGGGTCGAGTCGGACAGCAGGCACAGCACGCCCTCTGCCCCGAGCTGCCCGAGGACCGCGAAGTCGAACAGCTTGCCGTCGACCGGGGTGTGGTCGACCTTGAAGTCGCCCGTGTGGACGATCACCCCAACCGGCGTGCGCAGGGCGATGCCCATCGCGTCCGGGATGGAGTGGCCAACGCGGAAGGGCATGGCCGTGAACGGCCCGATCTCGAGCTCGTCGCCCGGGTCGAGAGGCAGCAGCGGGTTCGAGGTGAGCTTGTGCTCCTTGATCTTGATCCCGAGCAGGCCGCGGGCCAGGGTCGAGGCGTACACCGGCACGCCCGGGAAGTTGGGCAGGATGTACGGCAGCCCGCCGACGTGGTCCTCGTGGGCGTGAGTGATGAGGAACGCACGCACATTCGCGCGCCGCTCGCGCAGGTAGGCGATGTCCGGGATCACGAGGTCGATGCCGAACATCTCCTCGTCGGGGAACATCAGCCCGCAGTCGATGACGACGATGTCGTCGCCGTACTCGACGACGTACATGTTCTTGCCGATCTCCCCCACTCCGCCGAGCGGGATGATCCTGAGCGGCGTGTCGTCCGAGCCGTTGGTCGGTGCTGGCTTGGCCATGTTCCTCCCGGTCAGAAGAGCGTCGGCGCGTCGTCGCCGAGGTCGATGTCCGCAGCGGTCGGCAGTGTCGCCGTGGGCAGGGTTTCGGGGGCGCCGGCCGGCGGGTTGGCGCTCGCCGTCGCCCGCCGCGTGCGCGCCTCGGTCAGGACGCGCGGCAGGCCGGCGATGTCGTCATAGCTCTGGCGCTCCACGTCCGTGCTGCGCAGCGCGGCGGCGGGATGGAAGAGCGCGTACGCGAGCGCGTCGCGGGCGCCGGTGGCGGCGGGTGCCGGCGCGTGCGTGCCGTGGATCTGGGTGATCCGCTCACCCGGGCGGAAGTGGGCCATCGAGAATCTGCCGAGGGTCACGACCACCGCCGGGTCGAGCACCTCAAGCTGTCGCTGGAGGTACGGCGCGCAGGCCGCAATCTCGTCCGGCTCGGGGTCCCGGTTGCCGGGCGGCCGGCACTTGACGATGTTGGTGATGAACACTTCCTGGCGGCGCCAGCCGATCGACGCCAGCAGGCGGACGAGGAGCTCGCCGGCGCGGCCCACGAAGGGCCGGCCCTGGGCATCCTCGGTCTGGCCGGGGCCCTCGCCGACGAAGAGCACCTCGGTGTCGGGATGGCCCTCGCCGGGGACGGCCTTCGTGCGGCCCCCTGCCAGCTTGCAGCGCGTGCAGGCGCGCACCTCGACGGCGATCGCCTCGAGGGCGGCTCGGCGCTGCTCAGTCGTGGTCGCCTCGACGGTTGCCCCGCCCGCCGTCACGCGGGCGCCTCGACCGGCGCGCGCCGTGATCGTGCCCGGACCCAGTCGCGTCGGATCAGCTCCTCTGCGAGCTGCACCGCGTTCGTGGCCGCACCCTTGCGCAGGTTGTCGGAGACGACCCAGAACGCGAGGCCGCGATCGCCCGGGATCGATGGATCCTGGCGCACCCGGCCGACGAAGATCTCGTCGCGACCCGCCGCGTCCGTCGCGAGCGGGTACTCGTGCGTGGCCGGGTCGTCATTGACGACGACGCCGTCGACGTCGCCGAACAGCCGCCGGGCCCGTTCCGGCGTGATCGGGTCACGGGTCTCAACGTGCACGGCCTCGGAATGGCTCACGAACACCGGCACGCGGACGGCCGTGCATGAGATCCGCAGGTCGGGCAGGTGCAGGATCTTGCGGCTCTCGGTGACGAGCTTCCACTCCTCCTTCGTGTAGCCGTTGTCGAGGAAGACGTCGATCTCGGGAAGGGCGTTGAACGCGATCGGGTGCGGATACACCCCGGCTTGCTTGGGTTCGCCGGCCACGTGGGCGCGGATCTGGCCCTCCAGCTCCGCGATCGCCTCGGCACCGGTGCCCGACACCGACTGGTAGGTGTCGACGACCACCCGCTCCAGCCCGACCGTGTCGCGCAGCGCCATCAGGACCGGCGCGAGCTGCATCGTCGAGCAGTTTGGGTTGGCGATGATGCCCTCGTGCCAGGCGAGATCGTCCGGATTCACCTCGCTGACGACGAGCGGCACGTTGGCGTCCATGCGCCAGGCCGAGGAGTTGTCGATCACCGTCGCGCCGCGCGCGACCGCCTGTGGCGCCAGCTCGCGGGACGTCTCGGCGCCGGCGCTGAACAGGGCGATGTCGACCCCGTCGAAGGCCTCGCCCACCGCCTCCTGGATCTCGATCGATCGGCCGCGGACGTCGACGGTGCGGCCAGCCGAGCGCCCGGACGCCAGCAGGCGCAGCTCGCTCACCGGGAAATCACGCTCGCCGAGCACCGCGACCATGGTTCGACCGACGACGCCGGTGGCGCCGACGACGGCAACGGTGAGGGGGTTGGGCTGGGTCATCCGGCGACGGCTCCGGGCATGGCTCCGCAGGGATTCAGGTCAAGCGGGCACGATCGGGAGTATAGCAATGGCCATCTGGCCGCCGACTCTGGGCCCTCTCAGCGAAGGAAGCCGGCCTCAAGCGGGTGGACCTCGACCGTCGCACCGCCGAGCAGCGCCGCCTTGTCCCGGATCGCCGCAACGGCGGCATCCGACGGCGTGCCGTAGAGGTCGACGCGGAGAAGGCGGACCAGCTCCGCGAAGCGGGCGAAGCGCGGGCCGGCGACCGCAAGGTGGCGATCCAGCGAGCCGCGGTCGTGGTGCGTATGGGTGACGGTCATGTGCCCACCGTCGGGATCGATGAACGCGGCATAGGACAGCAGCTGCGGCTCGTTCGCCTCGACGAACGCTGCCAGTTCGGCGATTGCCGTGCGCAGCGCATCAAGCTTGCCCGGCCGGACCTCGGATCGATCGACGTAGATCAGGGGTTCGCCCATCGATACGGATCGTAGCCGGCCCGGAGCCTCGAGCTCCTGCGAAACTCGCAAGGAGCCGACGTCAGCGGTCTGCGCCAGCTCATCGAGTGATGGTGATCGCCTCGGAAAGCTCCGTCGTCACCGTCGTGTCGGCGTAGGAGATCCGGACGACGATGGTCGCTGAGCCGAACCCGGTCCTGCCGAGCTTCCAGTTGTAGACGAACTGGTGGTTCGCGAGGTCATATCTCAGGCATTCCGGCCCCTTGGGCTGGGGCCCGGCCGCCTGGAATGTCACGCGGCAGGCCCCTGCGAGCGCGGCCCCTTCAGCGTCGGAGATCCGAACGCCGGCACCGTTCGCGAGCGCCACCTTCACCGGGACGCTCTGCCCGACCTTCCACTTGGCCCCCGCAAACGGCTCGAAGAACCCGAGGATGCGGTACTCGACCACGTAGGTCAGGGTCGCCGAACCCTGATTACCGGCGTTGTCCATCGCCGTGCAGGTGATGCTGTGGACGCCGGGCGAAGAGGTGTCCGCGGCATCGCAGCCTGAGCTGGCGACACCCGACGTGTCGTCGGTCGCATTTGCCGAGGCGACGACGCCGGATTGGCCGACCGTGATCGGTGACGTCGCGTTGAGCGACGGGCTCACGGTCGGCTCGGTCGAATCGATCTTGAACGACGCGCTCACGGGCGCCGACTCGGCGTTGTCGGCGTCATCGATGCTTGCCGCGTAGATCACGTGCTCGCCATCGGCGGACACGCTGGTCACGGCGCACGCCCCGTCGGGAAGATCCCCGAACGCGCCGGGCACCGAGGCCGGATCGAGGGCGCAGCGAGTCTGGGCGACGTTGCTGTCGGGATCTGTCGCTGAGATGGTCAGGCCGACGGCGTCCACGTACCAGCCGTTCTGCCCGTCCGGCGTGGCCGGAGCGAGCGCGATCGTCGTCGTTGGCGGGATCGACGCGTGCTCGTACGCGCCGATGTCGCAGGCCGCCGACTGGGGACGGGTCACCCCGCGCTGGTCGACCGGCTCGCAGGTTGCGTCGTCGCCCGAATCGAATGCCGAGCTCGCCGCGTTGATCGCCATCGTCGGCGTCGCCCCTGCCGGCTCGCTGGCAAGGCCGCTGAGGGCCGGATCGTCCGTCACGGCGACGCCCGGGCAATCGACGTTGTCGGTGACGAGGTTGCCGGCACCGGATGCCGACACGGACCCGATGAGCTCGCATTCCTTGGCGCCATTGGCCGCGACGATCGTGTTGGTCATCACCAGCACCGCCGATGAGCCGCTTCGCGTCGAGCGATACATCGCCACGCCCGCGTCGGCTCCCGTGCCCTCGTTGCCGCTGATCGTCGAGTTCCGAATGGTCAGGGTCCCATCGACGGCGAAGAGACCCGCCCCGGCGTCCTGGCCGTTCGTGGCACCGCTCGTTGCATCCCCTTGCGTCCCCGCGAAGCCATGCGACGCCGAGTTCCCGGTGAACGTGCTGTTTCGAACGGTCACGTGGCCTCGATCGCTGAAGATCGCACCACCGAGGCCCGCGCCGCCACCGCCGGCCCCGGTCACCGCGAACTGCAGGGTGCCAGCGTCCTTTCCGCCGTGCCCACCGAAGGTGCCGCCGGGGGCGCCGCCGTCGGAGTTGCCGCCGCCACCACCCGCGCCGAAGCCCCCGTCACCGCCGCCCTCCTCGGTAGCACCGGCACCGCCGCCCCCACCGAACCCACCGTGCCCGCCGGGCTCGCCGATGACGTCGCTGCAGACGAAGCTGAAGAAGTTGCCGTAGCCGCCGCCGCCACCGCCACCGCCGTAGCCGCCGGTACCGGCACCGCCGCCGTCAACGCCGCAGAGGATGCCGTGATACGGCTCCCCACCGCCACCACCGCCACCACCGTCGCAGCCATCGGCGCCGTCTCCCTGGAAGTCGCCGCCATCGCCACCACAGGCCTCGCCGCCGGCACGGCCATACACCGGATCGCGCGTCCCCTCGCCATTGGTGACGGTGCCACCACCACCACCGCCCTGGCCGGCTGGCTTGACCTGGCCGTCGGGGCCGGTATAGATCGCGCTGCCGCCGTCGCCACGAGCGCCGCCGCCACCACCACCCGACGACGTCTGGAAGAAGTAGTAGACGAGGCCGACGCCGGATCCGCCATCGCCGCCGAGGCCGCCGCCGCCACCGCCACCGCCGACGTGGGCACCGCCGCCACCGTTGCCGCCCTCGGCACGGTTGCCCTCGAACGTGCTGCCCTCGACGGTGAGCGACCCCGAACGGACGAAGATCGCGCCGCCGGCGCCGAGACCACCTCCGCCGCCGACGCCGCCGTTGCCGCCGCGGGCGTAGAAGCCCTTGACGTGGAGGTTGTAGATCGTCAGCGCACCGGTTCCCGACACGATCGCCGGGGTTCCGCCAGGGTTCACGTTCACGGACGCATCACCCACGGCGAAGGCGCGCATCAGGGTCCCGCCGGAGCGCTCGATCCGTGACCCGTTGCCGTCGACGGTGATGTTGCTGAAGACGATCGGCGTCGCAGTGGGCCCGAACGGGTTGTGCAGGTCGTCGATGACCGACGACATCAAGAACACCCCGTTCGTCGGGAGCTCGATCGTGTCGGCGCCGCTGCCGGCCGTGCACCCGGTCGTGAAGAAGGAGTCGTCGAGGAACGATGGCGCAATGTTCGCGTCGAAGTTCGCCGCGTAGATCGCCTCCTGCAGGGAGCAGTCGCCGTCGTCGTTGACCTCCTGATCGGTCGTGGTGACGGCGATCGTCGCTCCCGCAAGCGCGGTCGGAGCGAGCCAGCCAAGGGACGAGACCAGCACGCCGGTCCCGATCACCGCAAGTGCGGCGCGTCGCCGGCGATGACCCCGCGACAGGACACTCGGGACCACCAGCTCCTCCTCCATCCCGGAACACTCCCCACGTGACCAAAGCGCATCATGCATGGTCGGAGGCTGGCTTGACCGTCACCAGTTGACCGGACGGTGACGATGCGCACCAAGAATCGAAAGGCCCGCCCTTGGGGCGAGCCCTTCGATCAAACGGCGATCGAATGAGGTCAGCCGACTTCGACGGGCTCCTTGGCGAGGTGGCGCTGCATGGCCGCCTTGCGCGACAGGTTGATGCGGCCCTGGCGATCGACCTCGATCACCACGACCATCACCTCGTCGCCGACGGACACGACGTCCTCGACGGTCGGGACGTGGTAGTCCGCGAGCTCGCCAATGCGGACGAGGCCCTCCTTGCCGGGCAGGATCTCGACGAACGCGCCGAAGCCCATGATCCGGGTGACCTTGCCGAGGTACAGCGCACCGATCTCGACCTCGCGGGTCAGGCTCTCGATCCAGGTGATCGCCTTGCGCGAGTTCTCGCCGCTGATCGCGGCGATCTCCACGGAGCC
>Ga0310810_10009021_pt1 | contig 11526 bp, 11 predicted proteins | sample NCmetagenome_FD_207641 | JGI IMG/M metagenome (GOLD analysis project Ga0310810, IMG submission 207641) | Soil microbial communities from experimental microcosm in Duke University, North Carolina, United States - NC | ecosystem: Engineered > Artificial ecosystem > Soil microcosm > Unclassified ...
AGGCATTCGCCGGGGTAGCCGCGGACCAGGCCGGCGTCCGGCTGCAGGTCGTTGGCGGCGGACCATCCGAGGCGCCGCTCCGGGTGCGCGCGGGGGAGCCGGACCTGGCCGGGCGCGTCCACTTCACCGGCCAGCAGCCCCATGCCACGGCCCTCTCGATGGCGAAGGGAGCGGACCTCATGGCCTCCGCGTCGCGCACCGAGACGCAGGGCCTCGTCCTGGCGGAGGCGCTTGCACTCGGGCTCCCTGTCGTGGCGATCGACGGGCCGGGCGTGAACGATTCGGTCCGTGATGGAATCGACGGCCTCGTGGTCGGGGGCAACCCGGCGGGGGAGGAACCCCGCCTGCTCGCTGCAGCCCTGCGCTCGCTGGTCCTGGATCCGGCTCGCCGATCCGCCTTCGCCCACGATGCGCTTGCCGGCGCGGACCGCTTCGACGGGTCGGTCCGGATCGCCAGCATGGTCGCGCTCTACCGGGAGCTTCTTGCCCGCCCGCGGTAACGTCTGCGGCGAATGCTTGCGCCGGATGCGAGGCCGCGTACAATGCCAGCCATGCGCGTGAGTCTGACGGCCCGGTTCGTCTCCCATCCCGCGATCGACTTCGGCGCACGACGGGCCGCCGGTCGCAAGCGAAGCCTCGGCCTGCGGAGCTCTGCGCTCATCTACCACGCCTCTCCCATCGCGCGTCAACGCGCGACGACGGCCGCCCTCCGTTCTCCGACGAGTCGCTTCCGCTTCCCGTCGGTCGGCAGCGTCGGCCGCGTCAGCCCGCGTCGCGCCCTCCTGTCGCTCGGGCTTCCGCGCGCCCGTCGCGCGTAGCGGCGGGGGTGCCCGCGCTGCGTTCCGCCCGAGCAACGTCGGCCGGCGGAGTCGTCCACCGCACCGAAGGCGGCCGTCTCGAGATCGTGCTCGTCCGTCGCCGGCAGCCACCGCTCTGGGCACTCCCCAAGGGAACGCCTGACGCGGGCGAGACGCTGCCCGAGACCGCGCTGCGCGAGACGAGCGAGGAGACCGGCCTCCAGGTGGAGATCGAGGAGCCGATCCAGTCGATCAGCTACTTCTTCGTCCACGGCCGAACGCGCTTCCACAAGACGGTCCACTTCTTCCTGATGCACCCCGTCGGCGGCCGCCTGGAGGACCACGACCACGAGTTCGACGAGGTTCGATGGGTGGAGATCGAGGAGGCGCTGCGGATCATGACCCACGCCACCGAGCGTGCCGTGGTCGCCCGTGCCGCCGAGATCCTCGCGGCGCGTGGTGAGCTGACCGAGCTGGCCGTCGGGCCGGTGCCCTCGTGACCGAAGCTCCCCCCGCGCTCCGCCGGACGCCGTTGCATGCGAGCCACCTGGCACTCGGCGCTCGGATGGTCGCGTACGCCGGCTACGACATGCCGGTGCAGTACACCTCGATCATGGAGGAGCACCGCACGGTGCGCGGTGCGGTCGGCCTCTTCGACCTGTCCCACATGGGCGAGATGCACCTCTCCGGACCCGAGGCGCTTGCCTTCGCGCGCTACGCGGTCGTCAGCGATCCCGGGCTGCTGGAGCCGGGACAGGCCCAGTACTCGATGCTCTGTGCCGCCGACGGCGGAATCATCGACGACGTGATCGTGTACCGCGTCGAGGACGGCTACCTGATCGTCTGCAACGCGGCCAACCACGATGCGGTCCTGGCGCAGCTCGAGTCGCTCAGAGCCCATGGCGACTTCGACGTGACGCTCGCCGATCGCTCCGAGGAGACGGCGCTGATCGCACCGCAGGGCCCGCGGGCAGCCGAGCTGCTCGGGCGCCTGACGGACGCCGACCTCGCCACCCTCGGCAACTATCGATCGATCCCCGGCAGGGTGGCCGGCACCGAGTGCCTGATCGCCCGCACCGGCTACACCGGTGAGGATGGGTTCGAGCTCTTCTGCTCCGTGCGTCGCGCAAAGCGGCTGTGGGAGGCGCTGATCTCCACCGGCGCCGACCTCGGCCTCAAGCCATGCGGGCTCGGCAGCCGCGACACGCTGCGGCTCGAGGCGGGGATGCCGCTGTACGGCAACGAGCTGGACCGATCGGTCAACCCGTACGAGGCCAACCTGGGCCGGGTCGTGAAGATGGAGAAGGGCGAGTTCGTCGGGCGCGCCGCGCTGGCCGCCGTCCAGCAGACCGGGCCGGCGCGGAAGCTCGTCGGGCTGACGATGCGCGACGACGCGATCGCCCGCCACGGCTACCCGGTCCTCGTCGATGGCTCGGAGGCGGGGATCGTGACGAGCGGGACCCTCTCGCCGACGCTCGGCGAGCGGATCGCGATGGCCTATCTGCCGGCCGCGCAGGCGGCGGTCGGCGGCGAGGTGGAGGTGCTCGTGCGCGACCGCCCGCACCCCGCCGAGCAGGTAAAGTTGCCGTTCTACCGACGCCCAAAGCCGGACGCCGCCTGACCCGCGACCGGCGATCGATCCCCGAAGGAGCCCGATGTCCACGACCCTCCCTGACGACAGGCGCTACTCCCGTGAGCACGAGTGGGTCCGGATCGAGGGCTCGATGGCCGTCATCGGCATCACCAGCTTCGCCGCCGACGAGCTGGGCGACATCGTGTACGTCGAGCTTCCCGAGCTCGGCGCGACGCTCGCGCAGTTCTCGAGCTTCGGCGTCGTCGAGAGCGTGAAGGCGGTGAGCGACCTCTTCGCGCCGGTGTCCGGTGACGTGGCGGAGGTGAACGAGGAGCTGCGTGGCAGCCCCGAGCTCCTCAACACCGACCCATTCGGCGCTGGCTGGATTGCGAAGGTGACGCTCTCCGACGCCGCCGAGATGGAGCAGCTCCTCGACGCGGCCGCCTACGCGGAGCTCACCGCCGGCTGATGTCCTACTCGCCGCACACCGCTGCCGACCGCGAGCGGATGCTCGCGGCAATCGGGGTCGGGTCGGTCGACGACCTCTTCGCCGACATCCCCGCCGCCGTCCGCGCGACCCGCTTCGAGCTGCCGCCACCGCTCGCCGAGCAGGAGGTCCGCGCTGAGCTGAACCGTCTCGCCGGCCAGAATCGGATCCCCCAGGTTAGCTTCCTCGGCGCGGGGGTCTATCGGCACCTGGTGCCCTCGGTGGTGAGCGAGGTGATCGGGCGGGCCGAGTTCTCGACGTCGTACACGCCATACCAGCCGGAGGTCAGCCAGGGGACCCTCCAGAGCATCTACGAGTTCCAGTCGCTCATCTGCGAGCTGACCGGGATGGAGGTCGCCACCGCCTCGCACTACGACGGGGCGACGGCCACCGCGGAGGCGGCCCTCATGGCCTGCCGCCTCACCCGCCGCCACCGGATCGCCATCTCGACCGCCGTGAACCCGCAGGTGCGGCACGTCCTCGCCACCTATTGCGCCGGGCCGGGGATCGAGATCGTGGAGGTGGCAGCGGATACCGCGGAGGGCGGGACCGGCCTGACTGCACCCGCGGTCGCGGCCGGCCTCCTCTCGGACGACTGTGCCTGCCTCATCGCCCAGCAGCCGAACATGTTCGGCGGGATCGAGCCGATGGCGGAGCTGGCCGACGCCGCCCACGCTGCCGGCGCGCTGATGGTCGCGGTGGTCGAGCCGACCTCGCTCGCCCTTCTGGCCGCCCCCGGCTCCTATGGCGCCGACATCGTGGCGGCCGAGGGACAGCCGCTCGGGATCCCGGCCTCCTACGGCGGCCCATACGTGGGGCTCATGGCGGCGCGCATGGACTCGGTGCGGCAGATGCCTGGCCGGCTGGTGGGTGCGACCCGCGACGGGCAGGGCCGGAAGGGATATGTCCTCACCCTCCAGGCTCGCGAGCAGCACATCCGCCGCGAGAAGGCGGCCAGCAACATCTGCACCAACCAGGCCCTCTGCGCCCTCGCCGCGGCGACCTTCCTCTCGGCGGTCGGTCCGGAGGGTCTCCGCGAGCTGGCCGACCTGTCGGCCGTCCAGGCGCGGCATGCAGCGGCCGCCATCGAATCCGCCGGCCTCGGCGAGCGGCGCTTCAGCGCGCCGTACTTCGCGGAGGTGGCGATCCGGATTCCCGACGCGGCCCGGCGTCACGCGGCGCTGGCGGACCAGGGGATCGTGGCCGGCTATCCACTCGAGCGCGACTACCCGGAGCTGGCCGACACACTCCTGCTGGCAGCCACCGAACTCACCACCGACGCCGATATCGACGCTCTCATCGCGGGCCTGGAGTCGACCCGATGAGCGTCCTCGAACGACCCGCCAGCGGCGACGCATCGGGTCGCGGCGCAGCCTTCACCTCGCCCGAGGCGGGGGAGAAGCTGACGATCGTCGAGCCGCTGATCTTCGACGCCTCCCGACCGGGCCGCCGGGCCGTGCGCTACCCGCTGCCGTCGACAGCAGCCCGCGCGGCTGCCGGCGACCAGCCGGCGATCCCGGAGGCGGCCGCGCGCGCGTCGGCGCCACGACTGCCCGAGGTCGCGGAGCTCGACCTGCTGCGCCACTTCAACCGGCTCAGCCACCTGAACCACGCCATCGAACTGGGCTTCTACCCGCTTGGCTCCTGCACCATGAAGTACAACCCCAAGGTCAACGAATGGGCGGCGCGCCTACCCGGACTGGCCGACTCCCACCCGCTCGATCCCGATCCGCTGGCGCAGGGCAGCCTGGAGCTGGAGTGGCTGCTGGCCGAGCTGCTCAAGGAGATCAGCGGCTTCGCAGCCATCAGCCTGCAGCCCGCCGCCGGGGCGCACGGCGAGTTGACCGGGCTCCTCATGGCGCGGGCCTACCATCGGTCTCGCGGGGAGGGCGAACAGCGCACCAAGGTCCTCGTCCCGGACAGCTCGCACGGCACGAACCCGGCGACCGCGACGATGGTCGGCTACACGGCCGTCACCATCCCGTCGAACCCACGGGGCGGGATCGACCTCGAGGCCCTTCGCGCGGCGCTTGGCCCGGACACCGCGGCCCTGATGATCACCAACCCATCGACCCTCGGCATCTTCGAGGACCAGATCGACCAGGTCATCGCGGCCGTCCAGAAGGCCGGGGCAATCGCCTACATGGATGGCGCCAACCTGAACGCGATCCTGGGGCGCTTCCGTCCCGGCGAGGCCGGCTTCGACGTCATGCACTTCAACCTGCACAAGACCTTCTCGACCCCGCACGGCGGTGGTGGACCCGGCGCCGGGCCGGTCGGGGTGAGCGAGCGCCTCGCCCCGTTCCTGCCGAGCCCGCTGCCGCTGCTGGTGGCGGGCGACGCCGATGAGGTTCGCCGCAACGCCTGGGCCGGCCGCCCGACCCCCGGGGCTCGCTTCGCCCTCGAGGAGGCGGGCGCCAGGCCGACGAGCATCGGCAAGGTGCGCGCCTTCACCGGCAACTTCGGCATGTTCATTCGGGCGTATACCTACATCCGCAGCAACGGCGGCGACGGCCTGCGCGAGGTGAGCAATGATGCGGTCCTGGCCGCCAACTACCTCCGGGTGCGACTGGCCGATGCCTTCGACCTCCCGTACGACCGCATCTGCAAGCATGAGGTCGTCTTCTCCGGACGCCGCCAAAAGCGGGAGCACGGGATCAGCACCCTGGACATCGCCAAGGCGATCCTGGACCACCGGATCCACCCGCCCACGATCTACTTCCCGTTGATCGTGGAGGAGGCGCTGATGATCGAGCCGACCGAGACCGAGTCGCTCGAGACCCTCGACGCCTTCGTCGAGATCATGCACGGCATCGCCGAGCAGGCCCGGGAGGATCCCGATGCGTTGCGCCGCGCCCCGCTGACCACGCCCGTCGGCCGTCTCGACGAGGCGGCCGCGGCACGCCGGCCCGACCTGCGCCACGCCTTCGATTGAACTCCCGCTCGACGAGCGGCGTAGTATCAATGTCAATCGGCTCTTCGCACCAGGGGTGCCATTGGCTACGACGCAGCCGGATGACCTCGTCGAACGCATGCAATCGGGCGACATCGATGCGTTCGAGGAGTTCTTCCATACATACCAGCGACCCGTGTACGCCACGGCCCTGGCGATCACACGCGACCCGTTCCTGGCTGAGGAGATCCTGCAGGATTGCTTCGTCAAGGCCTACCGCGTTCGGGCCCGGCTGCGCCGCGACGTGTCGCCGCTGCCCTGGCTCCAGCGCGTCACCACCAACCTCTGCTACACCCGCATCGCGCGGCGGCGCGCGATCACCGAGCCGCTGACCGCGCTGATCAGCAACCTGGTCGCCGACCTCACCCAGCGACCCGAGAAGGTCGCGGAGTCGCGCGAGATCATCGAGGTCCTGCAGCGCGGGATCGACAGCCTCCCGCCGAAGCAGCAGACCGCGATCATCCTGTACTACCTCCACGGCTACTCCCTCGCGCAGGCGGCCGAGATCGCCGGCTGCCGCGTCGGAACCATGAAGTCCCGCCTCCACTACGCGCTCAAGACGCTGCGCTCACGGCTCCCCGCGGAGCGGCGCGCACCGGTGCTCGGCAACGCGCCATTGGTCGGCCATGAGCTGCCGTAGGGTCAGCCGCGAGCTGCTCGAGCGCTTCCGCTTCGGCGAGGAGCTCGACCTCAGCTCGGAGCCGCACCTCGCCCACCTCCAGTCGTGCGCCGCGTGCCGCACCGAGGTCGGCCTCGACCGTGCGCTGGTCGTGCAGCTGCGCAACGCCCTGCGGGCTCGCATCGCTGACGCATCCCCGTCGCCGCGAAGCTGGGAGGTGGTGCGGGAGCGAGCCCTCGCGGCCGACGCGCCTCGGATGCGGCTCGCCTCCGCGTGGCGCTGGATCCGGCTCGCCCCGGCGGCCGCCGCGATGTCGCTCATGATCTTCGCAGTGGCGGTGGCGCAGGACTCGGAGCGCCCCACGGCGATCCAGCAGCACAACCTCTCCACCTTCCAGCAGATCCCGATCGAGGAGCCGGACTGGGAGATGCCCTGGTGGCTGGCTGCCCGGGTCGGGCCCCCACCCGCACCCCAGTCGCATGGCCCGCTGGCAAAGGCCGCCGACGACGTGACCCGCATCTCGCGCGCCGGGCCATTCTCGGAGTTCGTCGAATAGTCCTGGACGCCGCGTGAACCGCGCCTGAACCCGGCGGACCGGGGACGGGTATTAGAAGTGACCGGTTATCGTTTCTTGACGCAGCCTTGCGCCAAGGATGATGATTGGCCGGCCTTGCCGATGCCGGCTGCCGCTGGGCTGCGCCCGGCCCGTCGCAGGCGGGGTCAACGAATGGACCTGTTTGGCAGCGGAAACGCATGCGAAGGAGGAGAGGAGGTCGGACCCGCGAAGATCGCAACGACAGTCGTGTAGCGACGGTCACCGCGAGCATCGATGACTCGAGCTCATGGCGGTCGGCCCGATCAGCCGCGAAGCGCGGCTTGCTCAACTGACGCCAGCTAAGGCGAAAGGAACAACGTCTATGTATTTCAAGAAGTTCATGGGTGGCATCGTTGCCGTAGGACTCGTCCTGGCAGCCTGCACACCGGGCAGCACCACCAGCCAGGAGCCCGGCTCCAGCAGTGGCGCTAGCGGGAGCCCAGCCGCTGCAGCCGACCAGGTGCTCCGGGTGAACATGAGCCAGGAGCCCCCACACCTCGATCCGACGCAGGCAGACGACAGCATCTCGATCCAGGTCCTGCGCTCGATCACCCTCCCACTGGCCTACTACAACGCCGACCTTGAGGTCGTGCCCGGCCTGGCCGACACGTGGGACGTCTCCGCGGATGGCAAGGAGATCACCTTCCACCTCGGCGACCACAAGTACAGCAATGGCGAGCCGATCATCGCTGCTGACTTCGTCACCAGCTACAAGCGCCTCGCCGACCCGCGCATCGCGGCGTCGTACTCCTACTCCCTCGAGCCGGTCGCCGGCTGGAGCGAGATTCAGGCGCTCGACCCGACCACGATGACCGACGCGGATCTCGATCAGCTCGGCGTGGCCGCCCCCGATGACAAGACCTTTGTCGTCACCCTGAAGCGCGCCGCTTCCTACTTCGTCTACATCGCGGCCGGCTGGTACTCCGCTCCGGAGAAGGCCGACTTCGACTACGCCGAGGCCGACACCTATGTCAGCTCCGGCCCGATGATGATCAAGGAATGGCGCCACAACTCCAACATCGTGCTGGTCCCGAACCCCGAGTGGAACGGCGAGCCGGTCACGATCAAGGAGATCGACCTGGCCATGATCAACGACCCGACCGCCAGCCTGGCTGCCTACGAGGCAGATGAGCTGGACGTCACGGGCGTGCCGAGGGCCGAGGTCAACCGCGTCAAGGAGGACCCGGTGCTCAGCGGACAGATCCGCGAGGGCGACGTCCTCTCGATCGCGTACTTCGGCTTCGACCTGAAGAACCCGAATGGTCCGTTCACCAAGAGCGTGCTCCTGCGCAAGGCCTTCAACGAGGCCCTGGACAAGGACACGATGCTGGCGACGATCTTCTCCGGGATCGGAACGGTCGCCTACAGCCTGGTGCCACCCGGCATGCCCGGCCACCAGGATGACCAGTTCATCAAGTTCGACGCTACCCAGGCCAAGACGGACTTCGACTCGGCCGTGGCAGCGCTCGGAACCACCGCGGATGCCCTCAACCTGGAGCTCGGCTACAACGTGGCCGGCAACAACGAGGACCTCGCGGTCTACTTCCAGGAGCAGTGGCGGACTGTCTTCGGGATCGAGGTCAAGCTGACTTCGATGGGCGACTTCGGGGCGTACCTCGACCGCCTGACCGAGGATCCGTTCGACATCTTCCGTCTTGGATGGGGCGCGGACTACCCGCACCCGAACAACTTCCTGACGGACCTGATCTCGTGCACCAGCGGCAACAACAACATGGGTTACTGCAACCCGGCTGTTGACGCGCTGCTGGAGCAGGCTGCGGCCACGCCGAAGCTCGAGGATCAGATCCCGCTGTACAACCAGGCCCAGGAAATGGTGATGGCGGACGCTCCGATCATCCCCCAGACCTTCGGTGCACGGTTCACCCTGGTGAAGCCGTGGATCCAGAACCTGGTCCTGACAGCGCAGGACAGCAACTCCGGCGAGCTCTTCTACGCTTGGACGAGCGTCGCCGCCCACTAGTGAACTGAAGCGTTCGCAGTTCGCGAACGTACGCAGTACGTCGGGCGGGCCGGTCAGCCGGTCCGCCCGACGGCCGCGATCCCCGAGGAACCCCCTCGGAGGCCGCGGCCGTCGGAATCGCTCGATGGTTGACCGCACCAAGGAGACGGGTCGTGCTCGGCTACATCATTCGACGCGTGCTGTGGATCATTCCTGTCCTCTTCTTCGTGTCGGTGATCACCTTCACGATGATGCACCTCGCCCCCGGTGGGCCCTGGGCACGTGAGAAGCATCTGCTCGCATCGACCGTCCGCGCCCTCAACATCAAGTACGGCCTGAACGACCCGGTCCCGGTCCAGTACCTCAAATGGGTCGGGAAGCTGGTCACCGGCGACCTCGGCCCGTCGTACAAGTACAGCGAGCGCACGGTCAACGACATCGTCGGCGACGGGATCGGGACGACCGTCCACCTCGGCGTCATGGCCTTCCTGCTCTCGATCCTGGTCGGCATCCCGCTGGGGGTGATCGGGGCGTTACGCCATAACAAGGTGCCCGACTACATCGCCACCTTCATCTCCGTGATCGGCATCGCCACGCCCTCCTTCGTGGCGTCCGTTCTCCTCCTCGTCTTCTTCAGCGTCGTGCTGCGCTGGTTCCCGACGCACGGCTGGGACGGCTGGGCCAAGCCCGGCGCCATGGTCCTGCCGACGGTCGCGCTGGCGCTCTTCCCGATCGCCCAGATCAGCCGCTTCACGCGGGCCAGCATGCTCGAGGTGACGCGCAAGGACTACATTCGCACCGCCCAGAGCAAGGGCCTCAAGGAGCGGACGATCGTGGTGATCCACATGATCCGCAACGCGCTGATCCCGGTCGTCACGATCCTTGGCCCGCTGCTCGCCTTCCTGATCACCGGCTCGTTCATCATCGAGACGATCTTCAGCGTGCCGGGCATCGGCCGCTACTACGTGATCAGCATCGGCCAGCGGGACTACGGTGTGATCATGGCGATGACCATGCTGTACGCTGGCGCCATCGCGGTCCTGAACCTGGTGGTCGACGTGCTGTACGCGTACATCGACCCCCGCATTCGCTACAGCTAGGAGAGGCGCACGCGATGGCTAACAGGACCGGCGCTCTCGAACGTCCGGCGGCTGCGCAGGAGTACTCCTCGAGCCTCTGGGGCGACGCCTTCCGACGCCTGATCCGCAACCGCCTGGCGATCGTCGGCGGGGTGATCGTGCTCGGCCTCCTCTTCCTCCTCTTCTTCGGGCCGCTGGTCGCCCCGTATCCGTACCAGGAGCAGCACCTCAAGGAGCTGGTCGCCAACGACAACAAGCCGATCGGCCCGTTCACGGGGGGCTTCCTGTTCGGCACCGATGACCTGGGTCGTGATCTCCTCAGCCGGATGATGGACGGCGCCCAGATCAGCATGACGGTGGCGCTCGTGGTCCAGGCGGTGGTGCTGCTGATCGGCCTCCCGATCGGCGCCGCGGCGGCCTGGTACGGCGGCAAGACCGACGCGATCCTGATGCGCTTCACCGACGTGATCTACGCCTTCCCGGATCTCCTCTTCATCATCCTGCTCACGGTCACGTTCCGCGACACCTTCATTGGCTCGGCCATGAACGGGGTGCTCCTCGTCTTCGTGGCGATCGGCATCGTGAGCTGGGTCGGCATGGCGCGCCTCGTGCGCGGCCAGCTCCTCAGCCTGAAGGAGACCGAGTTCGTCGAGGCGGCGCGTGCGATCGGGGTCAGCGACTTCAAGATCGTGACACGCCATCTCCTCCCGAACGCGCTCGGTCCGATGATCGTAGCCGTCACGCTCGGGATCCCCGGCGCGATCCTCGCCGAGGCGACGCTCGCGTACCTGGGCATCGGCGCGCAGCCGCCCAAGGCGAGCTGGGGGAAGCTGGTCGTCGACGGGCAGCAGTACCTGCGCTCGGAGCCGCACCTGGTCATCTTCCCGGCGCTGATCATCGCCCTGGCGCTGCTCAGCTTCACGTTCCTGGGCGACGGCCTGCGGGACGCGCTCGACCCGAAGCTCAAGGGAAAGCAATAACTTGACCGTCTCGGAGGAGAGCGGAGGGCCGGGCAGCCCGACCGTTGCCGAGCTGCCCAGCAATATCACCCTGGAGACCGAGGAGGGCCGGCTGCTCGCCGAGCGGCTGGCCGACAGCCGCCATCACGCGCGCAAGCTCCTCGAGGTCAGAAACCTGTCGACGCAGTTCTTCACCCGTGACGGGGTGGTCCACGCAGTCGACGACGTCAGCTTCGAACTCGAGTACGGCGAGACGCTGGGGCTCGTCGGCGAGTCGGGGTGTGGCAAGAGCGTCACCGCTCTCTCGCTGACGAGGCTCGTCGCCAGCCCACCGGGCAAGATCGTCAGCGGCGAGATCATCTTCGACGGCATCGACATCATGAAGCTCTCCTCGGAGGAGATGCGGCTTCTCCGAGGGCGGAAGATCGGCTTCATCTTCCAGGACCCGATGACGAGCCTGAACCCCACCCTCCCGATCGGCTTCCAGATCGCCGAGTCTGCCCG
>Ga0310810_10009022_pt1 | contig 11526 bp, 9 predicted proteins | sample NCmetagenome_FD_207641 | JGI IMG/M metagenome (GOLD analysis project Ga0310810, IMG submission 207641) | Soil microbial communities from experimental microcosm in Duke University, North Carolina, United States - NC | ecosystem: Engineered > Artificial ecosystem > Soil microcosm > Unclassified ...
AGGCTGCATTCGAGAAGATTTCCAGATGGCCTTGAAAATCGAAGACTATGCCCTTGTCGGCGATTGCCACACGGCGGCGCTGATCTCGCGAGAGGGATCCATCGACTGGCTGTGTTTCCCCAGATTCGATTCGCCTGCATGTTTTGCCGCGCTGGTGGGAAAGGCCGAAAATGGATATTGGCAAATCCGTCCGGCGGCGATCGTCAAGGCCAGCCGCAGGCGTTACCGGGGCGACACGCTGATTCTTGAAACGGAATTTGAGACGGATCAGGGCGCCGTTACCATCGTTGATTTTATGCCTCCCCGGACGGCGGCTCCGGACCTCGTAAGAATCGTGCGCGGAACACGCGGGCAAGTTGCGATGCGGATGGACCTGGTGATCCGCTTCGACTACGGTTCTATCGTGCCCTGGGTCCGTCATGTGGAACGTGGCATCCTCGCTACGGCGGGTCCCGATACCGTCCGTTGCCGCGCCGACGTCGAACTACGCGGAGAGGGGCTGGCCACGGTCGCCGATTTTACGATCTCGGAAGGGCAGACCGTGTCTTTCACGCTCACGTGGTCAAGGACGCACGATTTCGCGCCGGACGAGCGGAACGCGCTGGAGAGACTTGGCGAAACGGAAACGTGGTGGAACGACTGGGCCGGCCGCTGCACCTATCGAGGCGAGTGGCGCGACGCCGTCATGCGCTCCTTGCTCACGCTTAAGGCACTCACGTATCTTCCGACGGGAGGCATTGTCGCGGCTCCCACGACGTCGCTTCCCGAGTGTCTGGGAGGCGTGCGGAACTGGGACTACCGGTATTGCTGGGTGCGAGACGCTACCTTTACTCTTTACGCTCTCATCGTCGGCGGTTACCACGAAGAAGCCTGCGCTTGGCGTGAGTGGCTGGTACGCGCAGTCGCGGGAACGCCCTCGGAGCTTCAAATTATGTACGGGGTGGCCGGTGAGCGCCGGCTTACAGAACTCGAGTTGGGCTGGTTGTCGGGATACCAGGGCGCCTCTCCGGTTCACGTGGGGAATGCAGCTCACCGCCAGTTTCAACTGGATGTTTACGGTGAAGTAGTGGACGCCATGCAGCTTGCCAGGCGTGCGGGACTACCGCCGAATGACGACGTTTGGCGAGTCCAGGATGCCTTGCTGGGATTCCTGGAGGACGGGTGGAAAGAACCCGACGAAGGAATATGGGAGATGCGAGGCCCTCGCCGCCATTTCACGCACTCAAAAGTAATGGCTTGGGTGGCGATGGACCGGGGTGTCAAAGCAGTGGAGCATTCCGGTCTAGATGGAAGCGCGGCGAAGTGGCGCGCGATTCGGGATGAGATTCATGCCGAGGTCTGCCAGCGTGGCTTCGATCCTGCGCTGAACTCTTTCGTTCAGTACTATGGCTCGAAAGATCCGGACGCCAGCCTGCTTATGCTTCCCTCCGTTGGTTTCCTGGACGCCAACGATCCCAGAATGCGCGGAACCGTTCAATTGATCGAAAAGGAATTGCTGAAGGATGGTTTCGTCCGGCGTTATCCGACCCGGCCAGAGGTCGATGGCCTGCCCTCCGGGGAAGGTGCTTTCCTGCTTTGCACGTTCTGGTATGCGGACAATCTGGCGCTCCAAAATCGGACGGAGGAAGCCAAAGCTGTTCTGGAACGCCTTCTTGATCTACGTAATGATGTCGGTCTCCTAGCGGAGCAGTACGATTCCACGAACAAGCGCTTTCTCGGCAATTTCCCGCAGGCGTTCTCGCATGTCGGACTGATCAACACCATCAGAAATCTGACAGCGCCGGGTGGTCCAGCAGAAGACCGGCCTGAGAGCGCGGCCGAGCCACCGGGCGTCTAAGACGTTTCCAGCGAGATCAATTACTGCGCGCGCTGATCTGCGTGCGCTTGAATTCGATCACTTCCGTTTCTCCGCTGGGCACCACAGGGATCACTTCCAGTTTCATGGTGTCTCCTTGTAGACCAACCTCGAAGCGCCGCTTAACGACGTTGGAACCTTGCGTCTCAAGCTGGACAAGCGCCGGGCCATTGAACCACATGGAGATTTTTGCTTTTTTCCCGGAGGTCTTGATCTCACACTCCTGTCCATCCGCTTTGCAGGAGTAGTCCGTGACCTTGTTGTTACCCTCCAGCAGCGTGATCTGAAAGGCGTCTCCCGCCTTACCGAAAGTCCAAACCACGGTAGTCTCACCCGTTTGATTCTGCGAGGCCCACGATCCAAGCAATTTTTCGCGATCGGTATTCTGGCCCGCGGCGTGGCTCACACCAAATGCGACGAGCAGCGCAACCGTCCCCCCAATGCGTTTCATTGTGGCTCTTCCTTTCTTGGCCGCGAAGGCGGCCACCGGTCCGATACTATTCCTAACTCCATGAAAACGCAATCCCGTCTATCCGGCCATCCCGTAAAGTCACCAGATACGCTACGGCGATCGACTACGCCTTGGCGCAGACCGCAGGAGCGTCAACCCGCGGTGATATCGTCATAGTGGAGACCACTCATGCGATCACAGATCAAGCTTGGGAGCATCTTCGGGATCAAAATTGGCCTTCACTATAGCTGGTTTCTGATTGCCATCCTCATCGTGTTTTCACTCTCATCGCAGTTCCATGCCAGTAATCCCGCATGGGGGGACACGGTAATCCTCACCATGGCGATTGCGACCGCCATCCTGTTCTTTGTTTCACTTCTCCTGCACGAGATGGCGCACTCTTTGGTGGCGATGTCGAACAAACTGCCGGTTAAAGAGATCACGCTATTTGCTCTCGGCGGCGTTTCGCAGATTGAAAAAAATCCGCTGAGCGCCAAAGTCGAGTTCTGGATGGCGTTTGTGGGACCGCTGACCAGTGTGATCATCGGCGGGATCTGCCTGACGCTGGCGCGCCTGATCGGCGATCCGTCGTCGAACTTATGGATGGCCATGCTGCTTTGGCTCGGATACATCAATCTTATGTTGGGCGGTTTCAATCTGATTCCGGGTTATCCCCTGGACGGCGGACGAGTGCTACGCGCACTCATTTGGTGGAAGACGGGCGATGCCGACCGGTCGACGCAATCGGCCGCGAAAGTCGGCCAGACGGTAGCGTTTGTGTTCATCGCCATCGGAATCTTTCAATTCTTCCGTGGCGCTGGTATCGGAGGTCTGTGGATAGCCTTCATCGGCTGGTTTCTACTGCAGGCAGCCAGGGAAAGCTACACACAGGTCGGATTGGCGCACGCACTCGAAGGCGTGCGAGTGGCCGACGTGATGACCAACGACTGCCCCACGGTGGACGGCTCGTTGAACATCCAGAATTTTGTGGATCACGAGCTCCTTCGCAGCGGCCGGCGCTGTTTCATCGTAGTTAATAAGGGCGAAATCATGGGCTTGGTCACACCTCATGAGGTCAAGCAAATCGATCGGGCAAAATGGCCCTTTATGACGCTGCACGATATTATGCGCCCCTTGGAGGACCTCCGGGCCGTGGCGCCGGATACGACTCTGACAAGCGCGCTCGAGTCCATGGGCCGCTTTGACCTAAACCAGCTTCCGGTCATTTCCAACGGTCATCTGGAAGGGGTACTCTCACGAGCGCAGATTGTCAGCTATCTACAGACGCACGCCGAACTGAAAGGCTAGAGGCGTGCAACAGATCCGGATTCTGCTCGCTGACGATCACACCATCATTCGGTCGGGCTTGCGTCTCCTGCTCGATCAGCAGCAGGATTTCAAGGTGGTCGCTGAGGCTAGCAACGGACGGGAGGCGGTGGAGCTGGCCGCCAAAGAACGTCCGGATGTTGCTGTTCATCGGAGGAGCAGACTTGCCGCGTGCAGCAGGGCACCCAGGGTGATGAACAAGATCAACCTGCAGGATCTGACGGTGACCTACTGAATCACGCCCCGATGTAGTGTTACTGCGGATGTCCCGGTGCTATTGGCCAGCCGTCGAAGCAACAACTCACCGTTTACTACTGCCGCTCAGGGAATTGGCGATGTGATGGTGGTGGCGCAAACGTGGTTATGGAGTCCCACGACTTGCTCCGGCAATATGAATATCGGGATCGGAATGATCATGCCGACGGGTAAGTCTGATGTCACGAGTAAGGTCGATAGGTTCGATGGCAAGGGTCCCCAGAGCACCGTGCTCGACTATTCCCTTCAGCCTGGCTCGGGCGGGTGGGGCATTGTTTTTCGCTGGCAAGCCTACCACAACATTCCCGGGAAGGCTGTGGCGTATGTGAACGGCGACTACATCGCAACACCGCAAAGCACGAACCATACCCTTCGTAATAGCAACAACACCACCTCATTGGCCTACAATTCCGTCTCTGATCAATACCTGATTGAGGCGGGTGTGGCGCGGCCCTTTGCGCGCATCAAAGGATTGTCGTGGAGCCTGGGACCCCGCATGGAAGGCGTGCCCGCATACGATCTGATGGGCGACGACCGGGGATTCCGCCGGCCAGGATACGCCATTTCGATCCTGCCTGGATTCCAATACGCACGTGCAGGTCAGATGGTCTCCTTCAGCATTGGCAAGGCGATTTACCGCAATCGGACTCATAGCGCCTCCGACAACCTCACCGGCGGACATGGGGATGCTGCCTTCGCTGACTACGTCTGGTTGGCCAGCTATTCATTCCGTTTCGGTCCGCCCTACAGAGAACATTAGGAGGAGCCCCTGTGCGATTTCGCTGCCTGCTAGTGTTTTTTGGAATGCTTCTACTGGCCGGCTTGCCGGCCGCCGTTTCGAAGGACCCTCCCAAAGCCGACCTGAACCTGCGCGACGTGAATGGTCGTCGCGTTAGACTACGCGACTATAGCGGCAAGATCGTAGTTTTAAACTTTTGGGCCACATGATGCGGTCCGCGTAAAGTGGAAATGCCTTTGCTCTCTGAAGCAAAAAAGGAATTGGTCCGAAGGGGGTCGTCTTTGTAGCAGCTTCGCTGGATGAGCCAAAGAATGTGCCGGAGATCTCGGCATTTCTAAACGCGCACCATGTGAGTATGGCGCCCTGGATCGGGGCGACGGCCGACGATCTCGACAAGTTGGAAATGGGCCCGGCTGTACCAGCCACGGCTTTCCTGGACCAGGAAGGCCACATCGTAGCGCGGATCTTGGGCCAAATGAGGGATGGTGAGTTGAGAGAGCGGCTGGATTGGATGATGGGTACGCGGTTCACTCAGCCCGAGGCCCTGGTCAATCATCTGGAGAAATAGATCTGCGGTCCACAAAGGCTGATCGGAACTGCGTTGGCTTAGTCTCCCCCGCTTTGGATCTTGTTCCCCAAGCCTCTCTTCGGGAGTGGTGCAGGAACCCAAGGACGTCGCGGTCGATCGCGTGCTCCGGGTGAAGAGGCCGTCCCGCTAACAGCGTCAGGACTCGCGCCGAATCTGGGAGCCCTCGGTCAGCGAATAGCGTCCGTGGGAGAGGTCCTTGAACTCCTGTGTCTGCCCGCTGGGCCATTCGACGATCATGCGCTGGGCGGAGTCGCGGAGCCCGAGCCCGAACGTTACCGTCAACTCCGATTGCGAAAGATAGCTGGACCCGCTTTTAACCATGCGCATCTGGGCGCCCTCTGGTGTGATGAGCCGCACCACCGTACCGATGCCGTCACGATTCGATTTCGTTCCGGTCACGCGGAGACGGAGGGAGCGGTACCCATTCTGGATGTCGTTTCGATAGAGCCGGGCGGGGCCCTGGTTGGTGGTCAGCAGGAGATCCACATCTCCATCGTTATCGAAATCTCCGTAGGCGAGCCCCCGAGCCACTTTAGGCGAGGCGAACTGCGGCCCTGCGCCGCTCGCGACGTCGCGGAAACGACCGCCGCCCTGATTCAGGAACAGGTGGGGCGCCTGTGCGTACTGCGTATTCATTCTGACGTTGCGCACGCTCGAGTCGATGTGCCCGTTGGCGGCCACAAGGTCGAGGCTGCCATCCAGATCCACATCGAAAAACGCGCAGCCGAATCCCAGGGTGTTGCGGGAGGCCGCGCCGACTCCCGAGGGCACGGCGATATCGGTAAAAACTCCGGAAGGACCAGCGCGGTAGAGTGCAACCATCTCGTTGTCGAAGTTGGTGATGGCCAGGCCGCTTACGCCGGAGTTCTCGAAATCGGCGGCATCGATTCCCATGCCCGCGCGTGCCCTGCCATCCTCACTGAACGCGACGCCGGAACGGACACCGATCTCTTCAAACGTTCCGTTGCGCAGGTTGCGATAGAGCTTGTTGGGCTGGGTATCGTTGGCGACGACCAGATCCGGCCAGCCGTCGCGATCGTAGTCGAGGAGCGCGACGCCCAGCGACTTGGAACTGGTATCGAAGATGCCGCTTTTCGCGGTGACGTCCTCGAACGTGCCGTTCCCCCGGTTGCGGAACAGCCAGCAGGTAGAACCGCGATAAGCCTCCGGCGTGCAATAGGACCTGTTCTTGCCATCCGCGCTACAGGAAACATCGTGCTGGGGCGACCATTGGACGTAGTTACAGACGAACAGATCGAGCAGGCCATCGCGATCGAAATCGAACCACATCGCCGACGTGCTGAACGCCGAGCGGCCGGCCAAGCCTGCCCGCGCAGTGACATCCACAAAGCGGCCGTGACCGGTGTTATGGAACAGCCGGTTCTGGCCGACCGCGGTGACGAACACGTCGGGGAAACCGTCGTTGTCGTAATCTCCCACCGTGACGCCCATCGCGTAGATCTCGACATCCAGGCCTGCGGCGGCGGTGACATCCGTGAACGTACCATTGCGGTTATTGCGGTAGAGACGGAGCGTAGATCGCTGCCGATTATGTCCGGGCCAATCGCAACCGTTGGCGAAAAGAATGTCGAGCCATCCATCGGCATCGTAGTCGAGGAAGGCGCATCCGGGGCCCATCGTCTCGGGAAGATACTTATCGCCGAACGCGCCGCTATTGTGCGTGAAGTCGATACCGGCCGAGCGGGTGACGTCGGTCAGACGGAACGTCGGTGTCTCCGCAGCCTCCAGCAGCGGGATTGCGCCCAAAAGAAACGTGCGGCGTTTCACGGTATGCTCACCAGGCCGTTCCGAATGGCGTAGACTACCAATTCGGCTGTGTTGTGAATGTCCAGCGCCTGCATGATATTGGCTCGGTGGACCGCCACCGTGTTCGCGCTCAGCTTTAACAGCACGGCAATATCCTTGTTCGATTTCCCGTTTACGATGAGTTGCAGCACTTCGAGTTCGCGAGTGGAAAGCGCCGGCAGTTTGGCTGGCGTCATCTCCAGAAGGGCCAGTCGCGGGTCAAGGACCTGCCGGCCCGCCGCGATCTCTTTTACCGCCGTGACCAACTCCAGGTCCATCGCATTCTTTAGAAGATAGCCGCTCGCACCGGCATCCAGGCAGTTGCGGACATAGGTTGATTCGCTGTGCATGCTGAGTATAAGCACGCGAATCGAGGGCGCCTCGGCGACGATGCGCCGCGTAGCCAACGCTCCATTCATGCTGGGAAGGGCGAAGTCCATCACTACTACGTCGGGACGCTCCTGAAGAGCGATGGTCACGGCTTCCTGCCCGTCGCTTGCTTCAGCGACGACCCGCATGGCGGGATCGTCCTCGAGCAGGCGCCGAAAGCCGCGGCGCACCAGCAGGTGATCGTCCACCAGCATGACGGCGATGCGGTTCTCAGGAACCGGCGGTAGCATGCGTTTCCTCCGGCATCACGGGAACGGACAGGCGAACCAGGGCGCCTCCCCCAGCGCCTTTCAGGAATGCGATGGTGCCGCCGGCGAGCTCGGCTCTCTCGCGCATGGAGATCAGGCCCAGACCCATGCGGCCGGAATCGCGAAATCCCGAGCCGTGATCTTCGATCTCCAGAATCATCGACGCAGGGGTCCGCGTGAGGCGGACATCGGCCACCTTTGCGCCGGAATGCCGCGCGACATTGTTTAAAGCCTCCTGGAGCACACGGTAGGCGTGTATGGAGGGCTCGGGAGGAATATTCCAATCCCGGCCAGACTTGGTGTAGCGGACCACGATGTTGTTGCGGCGCTCGAAAATCGGGATATAAGTATCAACGGCGCTTTCAAATCCTGCGTCTTCGATCATCACCGGGTGCAGCGCCTGCGAAAGGGTTCGTACCTTGTCGAGCGCTGACTGCACGGACACATGAATCTCCCGCAATTCCTCGCGCACAGCGTTCACATTCGTGCCGGCAAGTTTGCTCGCGCGTTGAAGCATCGCGCCCACGGCTGTTAGAATCTGGCCGAAATCGTCGTGTAGCTCCCGGGAAATTGAACGGAACGTTTCCTCCTGCATGCTGATCAACTGCTGGGCCAATTCACTGCGCCGCTGGGAGAGGTTGCTGAGGCGGTCGAAAATACGCTGATTGTAGCTGATCACGTAGGCGCTCACCAGCGCCAGGGAAACGAGCATCGCTCCGAGAAAGATATAGAGGTTGCGCTCCACCTGGGCGTGAATCTTGCGAGTACTCTCCACGGCCTGCTCTTCGGCCTCATTATTCTGGACCAGCAGCCGGGAAACCGCCGTGCCGAGGGCTTCCTGGCGCGCCTGTAGCGAGAGCCGCACTTGTGTTCTGGCTTCCGGCTCATTGGTTTCGGCGAGTTGGAATACGCGATCGAGAGCATCCCAGAACTGCGCCATGGACGATGCCAGATAACGCGTCTGGTCACTGGTGCGGGTGGAGGGAGCGACCGCAGATTCGTGGGCGAACGCATCCGTAAGGTCGTTGTGGATCCGCTGGAGCTGGCTCCGCCATGCTGTCAGCGGGTACCCCTCCTTCGTGTCGATCATGTCGTGCATGCTCAGACCCAGAACATTCAGATCGTTCTGCACGCGCAATAGGAGGAGCGAATCGCGCCGGTTGCGGTCGACGACATCGGTCTGGATCCGCCGCAGCACGCCCAGTTGCGTAAGCGTATAGCCGCCGTAGACGGCCAGCGCAAGGAGGCTGAAGAGAAGCCCCGCGAAGAGCCGGATACTAAGCGATCGTTTTGTTTCCACGCGGCTGCGCCACCGTCTCTGTTCCCCGGTGCGGTTGGATTCTATTATGGCGCAGAGGAGTGGAGAGGTGGCGAGAAGCGCGTTGGAAAACAGGACAGCATCCATCTTCCTTCCCGGCATGCCCCTAGTGCTTTTCTATTATTGACAGTCGGCGACCCGCTCTGAGAGCATCAGGGAACCTGATGGTAACCTGCGTGTGATCATTAGGATTACTGAATGAAACTCTCCCTGCCGCGCCGTTCCTTTGCGGGCTGGACGATACTCTCCGCCGTAGTATTGTGCGGCTGTGCGGCGCTGCTGCTGGGCCAGACTACCGCCGAGCGGGACGAGCGCCTGTGGCAATATCGCAATTTAGGCAAAGCATTCTACGAGAATCCGGCCACGCAGAAACAGGCCGTCGACGAATTTCGCAAGGCCCTGGAGCTTAACCCAAATTCCGCGCGCGAGCAGACCAACTACGGGCTGGCGCTTTTGCGGGCCGGTGAAACCGCGGCGGGCATCGCGGCGCTTGACAGGGCTCGCGCGCTGGATCCGAATTTACCGCACCCCTGGTTCAATCTTGGGATGGCATGGAAACGCGAGGCAGATCTGGAAACGGCCCTGGCGCGATTCCGTGTTATGGAGCGGCTGGTTCCCGGCGAACCCGTGACACACTACCAGATCGGCACAATTCTCAAATCGCGCGATGACACCTCCGGCGCTATCGCGGAATTCGAGACCGCGCGGGACCTGAACCCGCGTCTCGCCGCTCCCCACTTTCAGCTCTACGGACTCTACCGGCAAATGAATCTGCCCGAGCGGGCGGCCGAGGAACTGCGCGTGTTTCAAAGCCTGAAAGCGGCGCAGGACCAGGATGCAATCCCCGAGGACATGGAATGGTCTTTTTATTCTGAAATCTACGATCCTCCTCCCGGGAGCGAACGTTCAGCATCCCTCCCACCCGATCCGATATATCGAGCGGAGCGTCTGGCTTCCGGGTTCTCCGGCGCCGCGAGCGGTGTCACCGCCCTCCTGCTCGACGGCATCCATCCTGCCTGGATTGCATGGTCGGCGGAGCGGATCGCGGTGTATCGCGGAGCCACGAGTCCAGTGGCGAATTCGGGACTCGAAGGGCTGCGGGAAGTCTTGTTCATCGCCCCCGGCGATTTCGATAACGATGGATTGCCCGATCTGTGCGTCATCACAACCAGCGGAGCCGCGCTTTACCGCAACGGGAACGGGCGGTTCCAGAAGCAGGCCGAATTGGCTTCGGGATCGTTCCGCCAAGCTGTCTGGCTGGACTATGACCACGACCATGACCTCGACTTGCTGCTGCTGGGCGGCGAATCGCGTTTGATGCGCAACAACGGGCAGGCCGGCTTTGGCGACGAAACCAGCCGCTTTCCCGTCGTGCGTGGGCAGGCCGTAAGCGCCACACCTTTCGACCTGGAACCCGACACGCAAGGATTCGACGTGGTGGTGTCGTACGCGGACAGACCCGGCGTGTTATTTCGCGACCGCCTGGGCGGACAATACACCGCCGAGTCCATCCCCCCATTGAGTGCGGGCGCTTTCGGACTCATCGCCGAAGATTTCGACCGCGATACCCGCACCGATCTCAAAGCCCTTATGCCGGGCGGTAGCGCGGTCCTGCTCCGTAACCTGCCGGGGAAATTCGAATCGGCCGCCGCGACCAATTCCGGCTATCCCTCCCAACCTCCGGCCGCGGGACGTCCTTTTGCCAGCGCCGATTGGGATCGACGGGGACGCTCGAACCGCGTTTATATCAATGCCGCCGGCGAGCTGATGATGGATCGCGATGTCACGCCCAAGCCGGGCCATTGGGCGGAGGTGGCGCTCACCGGCGTTAAAAATCTGAAGACGGCAATCGCCGCCAAGATCGAAGTCAAGGCCGGAAAGTTTTACGAGAAGCAGACGTACCAGGGAGTCCCGCTTGTGTTCCGCTTGGGCGACCGGACCCGAATCGATACCCTGCGCATCACCTGGCCGAACGGACTAATTCAGAACGAAACCGGCGGGAAGGTGGATCGTGTGACGGCGGTCAAGGAAGCGCCGCGGCTTTCCGGTTCATGCCCGATGATCTTCAGTTGGGACGGCCAAGGGTTCAGCTTCATCACCGATGTGTTGGGAGTGGCTCCGCTGGGAGCAAGTTCGGGTGACGGCCAGTTCTTCCCTGTCGACCATGACGAGTACGTCTCGATTCCCGGCGAGCGTCTTCAGCCGCGCGATGATGAGTACGAAATTCGCGTCACGGAAGAATTGCGGGAGGTTTCCTATCTCGACCAGATCCAGTTGCAGGTTCTGGACCATCCCGCTGGTACTGACATCGTCACCAACGAGAAGTTCAAGTCGCCGCCCTTCCCGGAGTTCCGGTTATTCGGCGTGCAGAAGAGAATCTATCCGGAAAAGGCACGCGATGGGAAGGGGAACGACGTGCGCGCCGCTCTGCTGGCTATCGACCGTGTGTATCCCGATTCCTTCCCGCGCGATCAGGCGGGCGTCGCAGAACTGCATAACCTGGATCTGGATTTTGGAACGGCGGCTCTCTCGAACCACGCGGTCCTGAT
>Ga0310810_10009023_pt1 | contig 11526 bp, 7 predicted proteins | sample NCmetagenome_FD_207641 | JGI IMG/M metagenome (GOLD analysis project Ga0310810, IMG submission 207641) | Soil microbial communities from experimental microcosm in Duke University, North Carolina, United States - NC | ecosystem: Engineered > Artificial ecosystem > Soil microcosm > Unclassified ...
GGCCGCCTGACGCGCGTCCAGGACGAGGAGCGGGCGCACATCGCGCGCGAGCTGCACGACAACATCGGACAACGTCTTGCACTGCTGGGCCTGCAGCTGGCGGAATTGCGCACGGCGGCGGCCGCCTTCCCCGATCTGGCCGAGCGGCTCGAGGTGTCGACGTCGCTCACGGAGGACATCACGACGGACGTGGAGCGCCTGTCGCGTCGGATGCATCCATCGCAGCTCACCTATCTCGGCCTGACGAAGGCGCTCTCTGGGCTGTGCAAGGAATTCGCCCGGCAGCATGGCATGACGATCGACTTCGACCACGAGGAGATGCCCAAGCTGCCGCCCGACATCTCGACCTGCATCTATCGCGTCGTGCAAGAAGCGCTGCGAAACGCGGAACGGCACAGCGGCAGCCGGCACGTTCGCGTTGAGCTCGTCGCCCGGACGGAAGTCATCGAGCTGCGCGTGTCGGACGAGGGCCGCGGGTTCGACACGACGATCGCGGACGAAGCGGGCCTCGGGCTGGTGAGCATGACGGAACGCGTCCGCGGCGTGGGAGGAGACCTCTTTATTCGATCGGCGATCGGCGGCGGGACGCACATACACGTCTCGATTCCTTCACCGCGAAGCGCGAGCTCCATCTCTGCGGCTATCTAGCGGCGCCGACGGTCTATCCGAAAGGGGGCGGCAGCACGCCGCGCTGTTTGCGTCTGTCTAAGAGCGAGACATAAGAACGACGTCGGACGTCTTTCAAGAACCTGTAAAGGCGCATCCCGTGCGGATGGTCGCGTCTTTGCAACAGTTCAGGCATGGACCGTCCGATCTCTTTTGTCGTTCTTGCCGGCCTCGCCGCACTATCTCTCTCGGCGTGCGACACATCCAGCACTCCGCCCGTCGGCCCCACGTCTCCGACACCACCCGCATCGACGCCCGCGCCCACGCCGCCGTCGAGCGTTCCGGCCATCGCGAACATCACCGCGCATTTTTCCGACAACACGTGCACGCGCGCGGCGGACGGCCACACCGGTCGCGCGCTCGTGATCGCGTTCGACTACGTCGACCGCGGCGACGATCTATCCGGCGGTCACGTGCAGATCTATCGCGTGTACAACACGGGCCGGTCAGAGTCGCATTCGCAGCCGGTCCCGTCGCAGGTGACGTTGACCGGTACCGCCGAGACCGGACAGCTGCGGATCGACAACGCCTGTCCGCTGTACGACAACGCCACGAGCGAAACGGAAACGCTCACGCTGGTTGACGCGAGCGGGCAGGCGTCCAACAGCTTGTCCGTGACGATGACGAGACCGCCCGGCGCGCCCTGAGGGACGGCCCGGGACGAGACATCACTGACGGTGCTGCAATCGCGTCATGAGCGCCGCCCGATCGAGCAGGCGTCCCGCCTGCAACACCGCCCATATGCGGCGAGAGTTCCTGATATCGGCGACCGGATCGGCATCGAGGATGACGATATCGGCCCACTTGCCGGGCGCGATGGTGCCGAGGTCCTGCTCCGCACCGACAATTCGCGCGGCGTCGGCCGTCGCCGCGCGAATCGCGTCCAACGGCGACAAGCCGGCGGCCACCAACTCTTCCAGCTCCATGTGGACACCGGTCGGGACCTGCCAGATGTCCGTCCCGGTACCGATCGTCACGCCCGCGCGCGCAAGCTTCGAGGTGGCCGCGCGTGCGGACTGCGCGAACCCTGCGAACTGCAGCCGTTCGGCCGGGTTGAGTTCCAGCATCCAGTTGAAGGCAGAGCGTTCGGGGAGGAACGGCGCGAGCTCGGTATCGGCGGCGAGCATGTCCGGATGCTGATTCATGCGGACAGCGAAGGTCGAGTACGTGATCGTCGGAACCACGGCGATGCCGGCGGCGCGGTAGAGCTGCACAAGATCGTCGTAGATCGCGCCGTCGGAGCGCGGCTCGCAAAACCCTGCGTGCTCCTTGGCGTCCATGCCGGCGGCAACGAGCGGCAACAGATGCGCGCAGTGGCCCGTGACGCGCATGCCGCGCCGGTGCGCCTCTGTGATGAGGCGCGCATTGATGTCCCAGCGGCGGAACGTGCGTGTCTTGATGTGCTGTGAGCCGAACGCGCGCGCCATCTCGACCGCGCGAGCCGCATGGCCGGGATCCGCCTCGGGTTCCACGGCCTGCTGGTCCTCGGCGTCGTACGCCCAATCGCTGTAGAACTGGAATCCACCGAAATCCACGCGCGGCCCATCGAGGAGTCCGGCTGCAATCGTGTCCGCGGAGGCGACCAGCGGGCCGATGGGCGATCCCTGATCCCGGATCGTCGTCACGCCGAAGTACGCAAAACCCGCCAGCAGTTCCGGACGGTACTCGTGCGCATGCAAATCCATGAGGCCGGGAATCGCGATGCGTCCGCCGGCATCGAGGACTTCGGCGCTGCCGGCGGTCAAGGTGCTCGCGGGACCGATGCTCGCAATCCGGCCGCGCTGAATCAGCACGTCCTCCGGTGGTGTCGCAGGCTTGCCGGTGCCATCAACGATCCGCACATTCCGAATGAGTGTCGAGACAGGCAATGGCGGCGTAAAGGAAAGGGGCCACCCGAGGCGCCGTTCCCGCCCGTCGGGCGAGCGCAGCCGAAGGCCAGCTTCGGAGATGTACAGAACCGTTCCGTCCCTGGCGACCGATGCGTACATCGCCGGCTCGGCACCGAGTGCCTCGGGAGAGCCGCGCATGCCGGAGGGGTCGAAGGGCGCGCGCCACAACCTGGCGTGTCGAACGAACACGATCGACGGACCTGTCCACTGAAGGAACAACGGCGAGTCCGGCATACGGTCGACCACGTGCCGATCGCCAGCCAATGAGACGATCGTGCCCGTGGTGGGCTTGCTTGGCGTGAAGCCGCCGGTCACGACCATCACGGCGTCAGACGCCGGAGTCCAGACCACTCTGGCGCCGTCCTCCGTGTCGATCGCCTGACCCTTGCCCGGCGCCGTCATCGTCGGCGCGCCGGCATCCAAGGTGCGGATGATCGTCTTGTCCTCCGTCGGCTGATGCACGAAAGCCAGGCGCCGTCCGTCAGGCGAGTAGGTCTGGTAGACCTCATTACCGGGCAAGGCGGTCAGCTGACGATTCGTTCCGGTCGCGAGATCCGTGGCGAACAGGTTTTCTTGCCAAGCACGTCCCGCCGACCACGCGAGCGTTGCGCCGTCGGGCGACCAGGCCAGGTGGTGCGCGCTGAATGGCACATCGACGACCGCCCGCGCTGCGTCGCCAACCGTCATCACCCACAGCTTCCCGAGAGCGAGCATGGCAATGCGGCGACCGTCGGGCGAGAGCGCGAGCCCCATGAACGCGCGCACGGGTTGTGCAATGCCAGGTTCAGGGAAGCGCGCGAGTGGGAGCGCACGCCGCGGCCGCTCGAATATCAGGCTCGCCGTGAACGGGAGTTCGACAGGGGAGCCGCCGGCGGCTGCCACAGTCCAGAACCGGCCGTCGGCGCTGTAAAGCAGGCGACCGTCCTGCGTCCAACGCACCCGGGTGGCGGCAACGTCGGCGTGGTTGGTGAGGCGAACCGGCGTGGCAGGAGCGTCGAGACGGAGCACCCACACCTGTGTTCGATGTGCCGAGTCGGGCGCGAGGAACGCGAGCCGCCGGCCATCGGAAGCGAAGGCCGGTGCGAGCGCCTCGCTCGACTCGTCGGTCAGCGCCGACGTAATGCCGCTGTCGGGGTCGACGAGCCAGAGTCGACCGCCCCGCGTTGTGCCGGCAAGACCGGAGACGACGGCGAAACGCTTCGCACGCGGATCCCACGTGAGATCGCGAATCGTAGGACCGACGGCAGCGGGGATTTGCAACTCGCGTGTGGCGGCTGTCGCGACATCGAACCACAGCATCCGTGTGCGTCGTCGGGGCGACACCTTGTTCAGAAACAGTCGCGCAAACGCGACGCCCGTGCCGTCGGGCGACCACGCGGCGTTGCCGTCGTAGCCGTCCGGATTTTCGAGCTGCGTGAGCTGGCGCGGTGCGCGGCCGGGCTCGAGGAGCCAGAGGCCGGTGCGGCCGTTGCGCTCGCCGCGAAACACAATGCGGCGGCCGTCAGGCGCGAACGACGGATCAAGGTCCTGCGCGGTGTCGCGTACGCCGTCCGTCAGTGCCCGCGCCTCACCTCCCGCACTCGGCATCTCCCACAGCTGACCGAGAAGGTCGAACACGATGGTCCGCCCGTCGGGTGAGAGATCGAAACTGAGCGTGGTGCCTTCATGAACGCGGATGGCGATCCTCTCGGTCGCCGTCGGACGAGGTCCATCCGCGGTGCACGACCATGCACTTCCGGCAAGAACAATCGCGAACGAGACGACGCGGCGCATGGCAGTGCCCTCGCGACGGCAGCTTATCTGAAACGACGTGCCGGCGGGGCCGACAACTACGTTTGACATTCAAATGGAACTGCGCGTACGCTCCATTCGTATGTCTAATGAACAAGTGCAAAAGACAGACATTCTTCAAGGGACGCTCGACCTGATGGTCCTGCAGACGCTGGCTACGATGGGGCCACTGCACGGCTATGCGATCGCCGCGCGTCTGGAGCAGGTGTCGTCCCGCCTGCTCCAACTCAATATGGGCACGCTCTACCCGGGCTTGATGCGTCTGGAGCAGCGCGGCTTCGTGCGCGGGAAATGGGGAATGACCGAGAACAATCGCCGGGCTCGCTTCTACGAGATCACCGCTGCGGGGCGCCGGCAGTTGTCTGCCGAGCGCGCCGAGTGGGATCGAACGGTCTCGATCATGACCACGCTCTTGAACGAAATACGATGAATCCCATGGGCTCGATCGCCACACTGCGGGAGTGGATCCGTCGTCTCGCAGGCACGATCGGCGGAGGCCGGACCGATCAGGATCTTCAGGAAGAACTGCGCTTTCATCTGGACCTCGCGGCCGAGAGGGCAGGCCGGGCCGCCTCCCTTGAAGCTGGCGGCCTCAGTCAGAGCGTGGAAGCGCTGCGGGATCAGCGCGGTCTTCGCTGGCTCCATCAACTCGATCGCGATCTCCGCTACGCCGTCCGGATGCTCGCCAAGAATCCGGGTTTCTCGTGTGTGTGCATCGTATCGCTGGCGATCGGAATCGGCGCGAACTGCGCAGTTTTCAGCTTTGCCGATACGCTCCTTCTTCGGCCACTTGCCGTTCCGAACCCGTCCGGCTTGCTGTCCGTCGGCTTGACCGGCTCGTCGCGCGACTCGCTGGTGGCGTCGTACCGCGAATACGTCGACATCAGGGACCAGAGCCACAGCTTCGACGGTCTCGCCGCGATGACGAAGTCCACAGCCGCTTTCGCGGCCGACCGCGGAGCCACGCCGTCGTTGGCGCTCGGCCTTTTGGTGAGTGGCAATTTCTTCGAGATCGTCGGCGTCGAGCCACAGCTCGGGCGCAGCTTTCGACCGGAGGAGGATCAAGTGCCCGGCCGCGACGCGGTCGTGATTCTTGGTTACGACTTCTGGTCGAAACAATTTGGCGCGGATCCGGGTGTTCTGGGGCGGAGGATTCTCCTGAGCGGCATCGCATTCACCGTCGTTGGCGTGATGCCGCCGGGCTTTACGGGACTCGACCAGTACGTTCGGTACCAGTATTACGCGCCAATCATGATGTGGCCACGCCTGATCGCGGACGTGAATGTCCGGCCGCTCGAAGCCGGAGATTTTCGCGGGGTGCTGATCGCTGGACGCCTCAAGGACCGCGTCACGAGATCGCAGGCGCAGGCAGAGCTTTCGGCGATTGCCGCCAACCTGGAACGCGCTTACCCCGACACGAATCGGAACCGCCGTATCGCCGTGCGTACTGAGCTGCAGAATCGAATTGCACAGAACCCGCCGGTTGCGACACTCCTGGCCATGCTCGCGGTGCTAGCCGTCGCCGTGCTCGGCATCGCCTGTGCGAACGTCGCGGGCCTGCTGACGAGCCGCGCGCCGATGCGCGCCCGCGAAATTGCCCTCCGGCTGGCCATCGGAGCACGCCGTGCCCGCGTGATCCAGCAACTCGTCACCGAGAGTCTGATGCTCGCGCTCATCGGAGCTGTCGTCGGCCTCGGACTTGGTCTGCTGGCGGTGACGCTGTTCAATCGAATTCAGATCCCCACAGACCTCCCGATTGTCGCGTCGTTCGAACTCGATCGACGGGCCGTGCTCGTCAGCGTGGTTGTCGCACTCACGAGTGCATTGCTCTTCGGATTGGTACCGGCCATTCGGTCGACCCGGACTGATTTGACCAATGTCATGAAAGCCACCGATGCCACCGGGTTCGGCCGTCGTCGTTACTGGGGCCGCGGGGCGCTGGTCAGCGGACAAGTCGCCGTCTCGCTGATTCTGCTGGTGGTGGCAACCTTCGTGTACAGAGGCTTTGAACGACAGCTCGAAAAAGGTCCAGGCTTTCGAACCGACCACCTGCTGATGATGAGTCTCGCTCCCAGCCAGTTGCACTACAGTAACGCGCGGGCGCAACGATTCTTCGAGCAGCTCGTCGCATCGGCGAAGCGTGTGCCGGGCATCACGTCGGCGGCGCTCACGCGATACGTGCCGATGGACGGGCTCCCCCCGACGGTCGCGATCGTTCCCGAGGGCTTTCAATTTCCCGCCGGCAGGGAAAGCGCGACCGTGGTGACTTCGAGCATCGACGAACACTTCCTGGACACCATTGGCGTGCCGATCCTGAAGGGGCGAGGACTTCGCGCGAGCGATACGGCCGATGCCCCCAACGTCGCTGTGGTCAACGAACGCCTCGCGGAACGCTACTGGCCGGCGCAGGATCCTGTCGGGAAGCGTTTTCGAGTCGAGAAGGGGCCGTGGGTCGAGATCGTCGGCGTTGCGAAGACGACGAAGTACGGTTTCGTGTTGGAGCAGCCGATGGAGTTCGTGTACTTCCCGTTTCGACAGCGACCGGCCCAGTCGATGTTCCTGGTGGTCGAATCCATCGGCGAGCCATCGGATCTGGCGACTCCGCTGAGAGCGATTATTCGACGTGTTGATGCAGACTTGCCGGTGACGAATGTGCGGACGATGGACGACCTCTATCGGATGCGAAGCGTCGTCGTGCTGAATGTAGTCGTCACGATCATCGGCGCCATGGGCCTCATGGGACTGGCGCTGGCGCTCGTGGGTCTCTACGGGCTCGTTTCCTACTCCGCCAGTCGTCGCACCAGAGAGATCGGTATCAGGATGGCGATCGGCGCTGACCGATCCAGCGTCCTGCTTATGGTGCTTCGGCAGGGGCTTGTCCTCGCCGGCGCAGGCGTCGCCGTCGGTCTGCTGGCGAGTCTCGCGGCCGGTCGAGCGCTCGCGATCGTGTTCCCGGGCGGCGCCGCCGGCGACGGGAAGGTCGACCTGACGGCGTTCGTCTTCGTAACAGCGACGGTCTTTCTCATCACGCTCGTTGCAGCCGTGGTCCCGGCGAGCCGGGCGTCCCGGATTAGTCCTTCGGAGGCGTTGCGGCACGAATGAATCATGCGGCCTGACCCGCGTGTGGTCTTAGCCACCAGTCACTAGTCCTGCCGAAGGGCGACAACAGGATCAACGCGAGAGCCGCTGTTGCGGGAACGTGACGCGAAATGTCCCGGCAACGTGCCGCCAGACGAGACGGTGGCGCGTCCGAATCTTAGACCACCAGAAATTGCAGATGGGTCTGTCTGGTTTGCTCGGGTTCAGGTCCGCCTACGCGCCGCTACGCGGCGACCAGTTCAAAGGTGAGCCGTTCACCCCGAGCCTGGGTTTCGACCTTGCAGATGCCGGCGCCATGACACATCCAGCTGCCAGACTCGCTCAGCTCGTCTTAGCGATCGGCCTCACGATCATCGCCGCCGACGCTCATGCGCAAAGCGCATCGCATATCGGCCTTGGCGCTGGCGTCAACCTCTACCGTCCGACGAGCACCGAGGCGCATCGGTCGGAGGGGGTCGGCGTCGAGTACCGCTGGCACAGCTTCCACTCGGGTTGGGGACCGACGTTTGGTCTCGATTGGCATAAGACAGGGTTCACACAACCCCTCGGCCCGATCGACACTCCACTAGGAACGATGCAATTCCGTACCATCCTGCTCGGCATCGGCCACACGCAACACATGGGACGGTTGAACGTTTCGGCCAGCCTGAGCGGCGGCTATGCGATGAACCGCCTCGCTCTCGATAGTCGCGCGAGTCCAACGTTCGAGCTGGCGGGCGTCTCATTGGCAGGGGCGCGCGCCCGCAATAGTGCAGCGGCGAAGCCCGAAGTGTCGGTCTGGTTCGACATCGCCAAGCGCCTCGGCGTAGGCGTCTCGGCGGCGTACTTCGTGGCGCGGCCTGATGTGATCATCGAGACGAGTACAGGTTCGTACGCGCGCCGACTTCGCGCTGATGCGCTCGAACTGCACGCCGGCATGACGATCGGCGTCTGGAAGGACCGCTGACAACATCACGCCGCGATGGTGGCGCTCTCGCGCGACAAGAAGTAATGCTGCGCGTAGGTGGCGTGAAACTGTGCACCGACGGCCAGAGCAGCACGAGGGGGTTGCACCCGAGACGAGAGCAACCCACGTGCGGGGGACACCTTGCCACGTTTGAAGAATCCCGCCGCGCCCGAGATCGCGACGGACTCCGTCAACGATTTCCTTTCTTGAAATTCTTCGCCCGCCGCTCCGGCTGAACCGTGTCGAGTGTGAGCGCCGCACGCGCGCATGCGATCGCTCAGCCGTAGTCCCGGCATTCTTCTCGCACGCGCCGCACGGGCGCCGCGGTCCAGTTTGCAGTTCGCGTCGGACCCGTCACGGGTGACGGCCGTCCGGACCAAAAACCAAATGCCCCGTGCAGATATCTTCTGCACGAGGCATTTGTCGCGTGACCGAGCAGATTGGAGAATCTAGTCGGTCGGCGCGCAGGGCACAGAACTGTTGAAGGCGTCGAGCGCGTCGACAAGTGAACTGACTGCCGACGGGTCGAGATAGCCGCTGCCCACAGGAGGCACCACCAGACCGCCGATCAGCGCGTCCGCGCTGGCAATCGCCGCCGGAGGCGGAGCGCCTTTCGCCACGTTCAGCTTGGCCGCGATGAGCTGATGCGCCAGGCTGATCAGGCCATTGGCGGGTCCGCCCACCGGCGTATTGAGGATATCTTCCAGCTGCGAAGCTGAGTACGACACCGTGCCCAACGTGAGCGATGTGACCGGCCAGGCGTCGGGATAGTGATTCTTCCAGAATCCCTGGCCGGCCGTGCAGAAGGGGCACACGACCTTGTACGGCGTGTCGTCCGAGAGATGACTGTCCACGTGCGTCTGACCGCCGCCCGTGATGTAGTGCGCCCGAATGCAGATGTCGGCGCCGCATCCGACGCTATGAATCGTCCCGCCGCTGAACGCATCGAGATTATCGAGGTCGAAATTCTGGCTGGTCGCTCCACTGCTTGGATTCGTGCCACCGTTGGCAGCGTGGTCGAGGCGGACCCAGGAGCCGTCCGCCGTGCACGCGACGGGATTCCCGGAGGCATTGACTCTAATGTCGAGTTGGATCTTTCCGGAGTCGATCACGGACTGGCTCAAGGCGGACGTCGTCGTCGTGTTGATGTTGACCGTGAGCGTGGTCGCGTTGAAGCCAGAGAAACTCACGGTCGTCGCGCCATTCAGCGCACCCTGGACGGCGCTTCCGCGCGCGGATTCGCTCGCCGATGGGCTCACGGGGCTGCGACCGGCCGGGCCGGCGCAGCCGGCGGCCAGCGCGAGGACGCATATCGCCGCCGCGCGCGTCGTCATTTGAACATATGAAGGTTTTTTCATTGGCTCAGCGGTCAGCTCATCAGCAAGTTCCGTGCTGCGAGCTCAGCATTACGTAAACACTGGTAATCATCAGCTTTACGAGATCGCGGCGCCGAAAAAGTCCCCCTGTGGGGTGACTGACATCGCGCTGGAACGACCATTTTCCCGGCGTTCGGCGACTGAATGCGTCGAACCGTCCAACGACGCCTTCGGCGGCGTCAGGGCGGAGATTCGACGGGCGTGAGCGATAGCAAGCGTTCCGGAAGGGCGATCAGCGGGAGCTGAGGCCGAATGGAAAAACGGCGGTAAGTGCTTGCGGTCAGTGGTGAGCCGGGTGGGAATCGATTAAGAGTCCACGAAAACGCTCGAAACCTAAGACTTGTCAGCGGCCAGCGCGAGCAGCGCGTCGGCGACGAGTCGCGCCGTCGCCTCATGTCCCTCCGCGCTCAGATGCCAGACGTCGGGAGCGCCCGGTGTCCCCGGACGAAAGCCGCGCACCGGCCCCAATGTTCCGAGCGGGCCGGTCACATCCACGAGCGGTACGTCGTTGTCGCGCGCGATCCCGCGCAGCACGTCCTGCGGACTGTGGACGGGATACCCCGGCACCAACTGGTAGGCCAGCGGAACGAACAGGATCAGCACGCGGGGTGTAAGTCGACGCGCTTCGTCGACGAGCGCGAGATAGGTGCGCCGCAGCCAGCGCATTTCCGGCGAGAGGCGGTCCGAATACACCTCGATGGACAACGCCTGTTCGGCCGTCACATAGGCGGGCCATCCCTGAATCGTCGGCGCACGCGCGAAGAGCGACTCCGCGTGTGCGGCGAGGTGAAACCGCCGCAGCCAGAGCACCCAGAGCACACGGCGATGCGCGGCAGGGTTCGGAATCGCGTCGAACGGAACCGCGTCGGGCGGCAGTTCAGATCCGACGGCCAGATCCCATTGCGGCAGGGGGTCGACGACATCGTTGACGCAGAATTGAATGACGACGGCGTCCGGGTGGAGCTGAGGCCCTTTCTCGCGCAGCCAATACAGCTCGTTGAACGGACCGTAGCCCGGAACGCCGCCGTTCAGCGAGCGCGCATGCGCGAGGCGTCCCGCCGCGGATCGCCGCAGCGCCGCCTCCACCCTTGCTGGAAACGCGGCCTCGTAAGGAACCTCGCCGGCGAACGTCACCGAATCGCCGACGAAGAGGATGCGGAATTCGTCGGCGTCCGCGGTGGCCGGAAGTTCCGGCCCGCGCAGGCCGGCGGCATTGATGTCGATGCGGCCGCGGTAATGTCGTACGCCGGGCCGAAGCTCGTAGCGATGCGGCGCGTCGGTGAGTACGTAGAGTGGACTCGCGGTTCGATCCACTCCGCTCGCGGCGAGCACGTGCGCGTCGTACGCGCGAGCGCCGAGCTCACCGGCTGCGACCGCCACGGCGCACGACACGACGCTGAGCGCCACGCGTAGACCGGACATGGTCACGCTGTCAGCCTTGCGCGCTCAGCAGAAAAAACGCGACTGACGTGCCACAGAATCCTGTGGCGAGCACGCCTCCCAGCCATGCCCCGACGCGGCCTCCCGTAAGCGTGCGGGCGTACAACACGGCCATCGCGATGGTCGTGGGATAGATGAAACGAAAATCCTGATTGGCCGTATGCGGATACAAGAGGCGATAGCTCACGAGCGCGGACACCTGGAGGGCGACAAAGACGCCCAACGCCAGCAGGTCGGAAGCGGCTGCCCGGTCCGCGATGGCGATGTACGACAGCGACCACGCCATGTACGCGATCATGCCGGCGAGCAGCACCGTCAG
>Ga0310810_10009024_pt1 | contig 11525 bp, 10 predicted proteins | sample NCmetagenome_FD_207641 | JGI IMG/M metagenome (GOLD analysis project Ga0310810, IMG submission 207641) | Soil microbial communities from experimental microcosm in Duke University, North Carolina, United States - NC | ecosystem: Engineered > Artificial ecosystem > Soil microcosm > Unclassified ...
GCAAGCTCGGTGTGATCGAGGAGGGGGCGTTCGCGGATGTCCTGCTCGTGGACGGCAACCCACTCGCGGACCTGACGCTCATCGCGGAGCCGACGAAGAACTTCGTCCTCATCATGAAGGACGGCAAGATCTACAAGAACACGCTGCCGAAGTGAGCGAGCCGTCTTTGCCCGCGATTTCACCCGTTAACGGGGGTGAAACCGCGTGGCTAAAGCCGGTAGCGGTCCGGCTAAAGCCGGACACTACATCTATTTCAGGTGCTTGTTGACCAGTTTGGTCATCTCGAACATGTTGACCTGCGCCTTGCCCCCGAAGACAGCCTTCAACGGTGCGTCGGCCTTGATCATCCGCTTGTTCTTCGCGTCCTGCAGCTTGTTCTTCTTGATGTAGGCCCAGAGCTTCTTCGTGACCTCGGTGCGCGGAATCGCCTTCGAGCCGACGACCTCGGCGAGCGCCGGGCTCGGGTTCATCGCCTTCATGAACGCGGCGTTTGGCTTCCTCGCGCTCTTCTTCTTCGCGGTCTTCTTCGCAGCCTTCTTCGCTTTCTTAGCCATCTGCTCTCCTTTAAGTATCCCGCCTGTCCCGCCGAAGCCCTGGGCGAAGGCGGATGCCTAGCGGCGCGAACTCTCGCGCCGCTGTTCGAACGACAGGTTGTTCGAAAAGAACGGCAACACCTTTTCTTCCAGCCGCTGCGGAATGCGGTTGCCGTGATCGCCCTCATAGGTCTCGAACGTGTGCGCGACGCCGAATCGCTTCAGCGCATCCACGAAGACCTGATTGCTGGTGATCAGATTGTCTTGAAGGCCGATGTCGAGCGCGACGGCCTTCATCTGTTTCAGGTTGGGCACGTATTGATCGAGCATCGCCACCGGCGAGTTGGCCGCCCACTTCACCGCGACCGCCGGCTGGACTTCGCCGTTCTTGGTGGGCAGGTCGAGATAGAGCGGTGGGTTCGCGGGGTTCGGCGCCCACGCTGCCGCGCGGGCCAGCGTCCCCTGCGCGCCCCGGTTACCCCGTGCCTCTTCGACGGTCTTGATCGATTCCGCGGGTGACGGCCCGCCACCACGCGGCGGCCGAACCGTGCCCTCATTCAGACAGCACGAGCTGAGTGCGTAGATCGAGGAGAAGACGTCCGGCCGCTTCATGCCGATCCGCAATGTCCCGTAGCCTCCCATCGAGTGACCCGCCAAACCGCGGCTCTCACGTGTGGCGAGCGTGCGGTAGTTGCGGTCCATGTAGGCGACGAGATCGTCTGCGATGTAGCCCTCCCAGTTTCCTGCGGTGACGGAGTTCGAATACATGCTCCCGCCGTAGGCGTTCATCGCGTTCGGCATGACGAGAATCATCTCGCGCGCCGCGCCGGAGGCATACACGCGCTCCGCGATGCGATGCAGCTGCCGGCCCGTCTCACCGAAGTAGCCCAAGTCCGTGCCGGTGTAGCCGTGCAGCAGATACACCACAGGATAACGTCTGTTTCGATCCTTTGCGTAGCTCGGAGGCAAATAGATCGACACCTCAGGCGACGCCGACTCACCCATCAAGTTGCCTTCGAGCGACGTGCCCAGCACCTTGACGCGCTCGAGAGACCCCTTGAGCGGCGGCGCTGCCTCCTGCGACGCTGTCTGCTGGGCGGGAGCTTCCGCCTTCGCCATGGCTACGGCGGACAAGTGCGATCCTGCTGCAACGATTCCACCGCCGATGCCAACGACGAGTGCGAGAGCCGCCGTGCGAGTCATCATCACTTCCTCCCGAGAGAGGCCTTGATATCCGCGATCGACGTCAGCCGGTCTGGATTCAACGCGTGCACCGACATGATTCGCTCTGGATCGAGCTTGAGCCGCTCGATGTTGTCGAGGAACACCATCGTACCGACCACTGGAGGATTCGGGACAGGTGCGGCCGCCGTCGGCAGGTTGAACATGTCGGCGTAGGCCAGGATGCGCTCCTTCGGGAGATACACGATCAAGTTGCCGTCGGCGTGCGGCAGGCCCTTCACCACGTGCACTTCCACCGTGCGGGTGGCGTCCTGGAAGACGCGCTTGTCGCCGGTGATGCCTTCGATCTTCAGTTTCTTGCCGGACTTGGACATCGAGTCCGGCGCGAGCGTGCGCGGCGCGCTCAGCGCGCGCTCGAAGAACGGCACGTTCACCTGGTGAGTCACGATCGTGATCCCTTCAGCGACGGCCGCGGGCAAGCCGCTCGTGTGATCGAAGTGATGATGAGAGATCACACCGTAGCGAATCGGCTTGTTCGGAATCACCTTCTTCGCCTCGGCGATGATCGCCTGCGACCGCGCCTCGTTCTGCGGTCCGGGTTCATACAGGAAGATGTGATCCGCGAATTCGACAGCCAACGCGTTGTACGCACCGTTGATGCGATAGACACCGTCGGCGAGCTTCTCCGACGTGGGACCCTGCGGCGCCGCGCCGGGACCACCCGGGCCGCCCGGGCCGCCGCCACGACCGGCCGGTGGAGGCGGAATCGTCACGAGCTGCTGGATGTTCGCGGGATTCGCATTCGCGCCGAGGATCTGCGCTTCGAACGTCGGTGAGCCACCGCGCTTCTGGACCATGAAGGCCGGATACTTCAGACCACCGCCCGCCTCGCGATACTCGGTGTAGATCGACTCGACCAGCATGTCGCCGAAGATCGGATTCTCGAGCCACGTCTCGACGCGTTCGACCATGTTCGCCGGATTGATGTAGCCGACGACCTTATACGGCTGTCCACCTGGCGACTTCACTGGTGCATTCCAGGTCACCACCTGGAAACGACGTCCGGCGACCGTCTGCGCCTTCGCCGTCGCGTTGTTGGCAGCAGCGCCCTTGAGGAAGCCCCACGGCGTCACCCAGATCTCGAGCTGCTGCGCCCAGGCGGCATTGTCCTTGGTGATGTTCTGCTGGAAAGCGGCCTGCGCTGCGGGACCGCCCGTGACGGGCGCGGCCCACGTCACACCAGTCGCGCGTGACACCGGACCGGTGAAGTCAATCGAACGGACGTAGTCGTTGACGTTCGTGCGCGGCCACTGGCCATTGGCATTGTTCGACTGCCCAAGGCCGAAGTTCGCACCAGACCCGTAGAATGTGATCGAGTTGAGACCATCGACGCCCATCGCCTTCGAGGCGTTGGCAATGACGGTCTTCGCATCCTGCGCCGCCGCGGTCGATGCCATCAGGCCGACGACCAGTACAGTCGCGCCCCACTTCCTGATCATGATTTCCTCCGGGGAAAACGCTGTTCGCGCCCGCCGCTACATTATGTTGTTGCGCGCTTCTGCTCAAGCGTTTGTTTCGATTCGTCGCGAAAACATCACGCTCCAAGCGCCACGTAGATCTCGTGCGCCCGTCTCTTCAGCGCTTGCAAACACTCCGCGCTGCTCTCTCCTTCAGCGAACACCGTACAGATTGGTTGCCCCCTCGTGAACTGCTCGCCGGGTTTCGGGACATCCCGCACCGTCTCATCGCCGAGCCAGGAGCGCGTATCACCGACGACCACATCGCTCCGCGCAAAGACGATGGCTTTACCGGGCACCGAGCGCGTCTGACGCACTCGCGCGAGTTCGAATGCGGGCAGGACGCCGTCCGAGCACGCCGCGGCGTGCGCACCAAACATCGACACACCGTACCGCCGTTCGACCAGCTCCATCGATGCGCACCAGCGGGGGTTCACCTCAATCGCATAGGGCACCTCGTCTTCGATGACACAGTCGATGCCGTTGAGGCCGACGAGCCCGAACTGCGCTGTGACTTCGTGGGCCAGAGCAATCAAGGACCCGACGGCTCTTTCGGTGAACACCTCGTCATCCGCAGATGCGAGCACGTTGCCGCAGTATCGATAGCTCGACGCGCCAAATGCCTCGTCACCAATCAGCTGACGCGAGATGCCCATGGGTACTGCCCGGCCACCAGCCGCAACAAAGACGATCGACGCCGGCACGCCGGCGATGCGCTCTTGCGCGTAGTAGCCGTGGGACACCGGCGCGTCTGGAGTCCATGACCTCACTCCGTTGCCACCCCCAGAGCGGAACGGCTTCACCAGCCACTCGTTCGTGCCGGTAAGTTCTGGAGGAACGTCCACGCGAGTAATTGGCGTGACGAACCCGCGCCTGCGCAGCACGCCGGCCAGAAGAAATGGATCGCGGACGCGGCGAAGGACGTCGGGCGGATTGCCCCAGAGCGCGCGGCTGGCCCTGAGCGCAGTCGAAGAGGCTGCACTGAGCGCATCAACCGCGCGTACGTGATTCTCAAACGGTGACAGATAGACAGCCGCATCGGCTGTGACGTCGCGCACGGCTTCCGCGGCAGCATGTGCCGTGAACGGCGCGCCGTCGTGGAGCGGCAGGGACAGGCTCCGAACTGCGGGATGCTGATCGAGATCACCGAATGCGTCGATCGCGATGACATCGAAGCCGGCCTTGGCCGCGGACTCGGCTGCGGCCCGCGTCGAGACACCGGCCACGAGCACTCTCGTCGTCACGAGCTGATGCCAAGTCGGGCGCGGGCGTCCTCTCGAGTCAGCAGGAAGAGATGATCGAACACCGTGCCACTCGCGCCGCGGATGTCCATGCGCTCGACGAGCGCCTTCGCGCGACCGCCGCTCAAACCGTCAGCGATGAGCGCCGCGCCCTGCGCGGCTTGACTGGCAGTCCCCTCGAATCCTTCGAGCGCGTGGAATGAGACGCCGTCCACGACACCGCGCAGCCGATGTGCGAGCTCATCGCGCACGCGCTGGCCTCGCGCGCTTCGTCCCGACAGCACGACCTCGTGCGCTTGCGGTACCGCGACAGCCAAACTCGATACCGCCTTCGCGGCGCTCTCCATGTAGGCTTCCCACGCCAGGCGAGCCGCAGGAGCTTGTGAGGATGCGAGATCGTCGGCAGACGCATCCGGCAAACCGGCAACGGCAGTGGCTCCGCCAGAGAACACCAGTCGCTTGCTGACACTGCCGGCGAGGAACGCCACTTCGCCGTCGAGCGCTCCCGCTGCACGCATACCGAGCGGGCCCGACGATCCACCCACGCCATCGACGATACGTCCGCCATCAACCGCAATGGCCGCGCTGAACGCGCCGCCGAGCTCGAGCAGGATGAACGACACATCCTGTACCGCACAACGCCGGCGCTCGGCGATCTCGCGAATCGCGAGGGCCACCGCGCAGACCTTGTCAGCGGTACCCATGTCCACGCGATTGACCTTGCGATAGGCGGGCACGGTCGTGAGATGAACAACGCCTGGCGTGAGCAGGACCGGTGAGGACAGACGTCCGAGCGAGCGGACGAGCGCGCGCAATCCGCCAATGCCACCCGGCTCGCCTTCGGCCGCGAGGAATGCGAGACGCAGATCGGCGTCGGTCAGATCGCGCGCCGCGGTGAGCGGCAGCCCATAGCCCGACGGTCCCACGACCAGATCGAGCGGCGCATGTTGTTCAAGGAGTTCCGGAATGCGTGACGGCGAAGCGAGGGCTTCAGCAGTCGGTATCGAAAGGTCGAGAAAGACCCAGCCGTCCTCGAGGCCAAACAGATCGACGGTTACCGTGCCCGGGTCTATACCGACGACTCTCGGCAATGGTGCCCTCGTAATTCAAAATGCAAAACTCAACATGCAAACGAACCTGTGATTTGCATCCTGCATTTTGCATTTTGCCTTACACAGAACCCGCGATGTCTGCGATGGTCTCCGCGTCGAGGATCTGATCGTTTTTCTCGAAGAGCCTCGCGATGCAGGCCTTGTGGATCTTCATTTTGAGGCCGCCGACACCGAGCGCCCCGAACGTCGTCACGCCCGCGCGATCGGTCTTGTTGTCGGTGACCTCAATGCCTTCTACGCCGAGCGGCGGCACGGCGTTGACGTCTACCGCGACCTTGAGACCGGAACGGCCCATCCACGCGTCCTTCGGCACGAGACACACACCGGCGGGACCGGCGCTAAGGAACACTTCAGCACCCTCGAGCGCGGCGTTGGCTCCGGACACATCGGCGACAGTCACTTCACGAACAGCGACGCCGAATCGCTCTTGAATGCGCCGGCTCAAGCTGCCATCAGCGGGGCGGCGCGTCGTCACGGTGACGTGCGCGCCGGCCTTCGCGAGAAGACCAGCCGCACGGATGCCGACGGGCCCGGACCCGGCGAGGACGACGATGTGTTTGCCCGAGACATCGCCAAGCGCCTGCTGAATGCGGACGACTGCTGCGACGGCCGTCGTGTTCGAGCCGTTCGAGTCCAGCATCACCGACACGCGCATGGGACCAAAGAACGCCTTCTTCACTTTCGCGAGCATCCGCTCACCCACAGACATGTCGGTGCCGCCGATGAAGATCGCGGTGTTGTGCAGGTCCTTCGGCCCTCGCGTGAAGATGGCCCCGTGAACGAGATCGCGCACGGCGTCTTCGGTGACGCCGCCATACGCCATCACTTCGTCGGCGCCGCCATCGCGCGCGACCACACCATCGAACACACTCGGATGGGGAGAGCTATCGAGCTGAATCAGGAGTTTCTTCACACGACGTAGGGCGGGTCCTTTCGGACCCGCCTCTCTTGAGGAATTTACTTCGGGGAGTAGGGATGCTTGGCGCTCTTCGAGCTCGCGATCACTTCGTCCACGGTCGGCTTCTTGCCGAGCGCGCGGGCGATCGATTCCTTGGTCGCCTTGTAGTTGTAGTCGTAGATCTTGTTATCGTCGCTGGCATCCCAGTGGATGAACACACCGACGAGGACGCACATGTCGTCCGCTTTGTCCTTGGGGATCACGCCCTCCGCCACCGAATCGACCACGGCGCGGGCTACCGCTGCCTGCGCAGGTCCGAACATCTGGACGGCCTGCTTGGCGCCCTTGATCGTGACCTTGTTGAAGAGCAGGGTGTCGGGCTTGGCCGGGAGATTCGGCGCCACCACCGCGAGCAGTGTCGTGAAACCGTCCTTGTTGTTCGCGAGCGCATTCGTAAACGCCGTGCCGGCAGGCCCCGACTTGGAGCCAATGATCAGGTCGATGTGCGCGACCTCGTTGCCATCGCCGACCAGCGACTCACCGAGAAAGAAGTCCGCTGCCATGTCGAAGAACTCCTGTCGAAAAAATGTAGTGAGCAACTCTGGCCGCTTGCCCGCCGAAGCCGTCGGGCGAAGGCGGGTGCAGGCCCAGGTCGTGCGACCTCGTGACGGCCAGAAACCGAACGACTATATCACCATCAGTGCAACAGAATTCCTTCAGGATTGGATTGATATCGTTCCTGTTCGCGGACGGAACAATCATGCTCCGCGCAGAATTCCGCCAGCGCAGCAGCAGGGTGCGCGTTCGTACCGACAAGCGTCAGGCTCGTCGCATCGACATTTGTGTTCGTGGCCGTCGCGGGCGACATGAGACCGGGCGTCGCCCAGCCGTACGTCGCGAGAGCACCGACACGCGTCAGCGTGATTGCACCGACGAGCGATAGTGGGATAGCACCGGCGCGGCCGGTCCAAAAGGATCGGCCCTACATTGCATCAGCGAGCGCTAGCGAGCAGAGCAGGGTGAAGGGTTCCAACCAGTCGTGTCGCGCAGTTTTTTGAAATCGGTCGTTGTCAGATAGGGCCGCGTGAAGTAGACCGGGTCCTCAACCTTCGTCGTGATCGTCATCCACTGATCGCCGTTCGGCATCGTGTTGAGGTCGTAGTACTCGGTGACAACCGCTTTCGCGCTGTACGGTGCACCGTTCTTGCGAACGTAGCCCGGACGCAGATTGGTCGTCACGACTTTCAGATTGCCGGTCCGCGCTGCGCCTCGTCCGCCGGCGGCGTATTCCCACTGCGCAACGGAGGTTCCTTGCCAGCTGGGTTCGCCCGTTGCACCAGACGCGGAACCAAACTTCAGAAGCCGAGTCTGCGTGCCGGCGTCCGTGTCGATGCGCAGCGTGTTGCCGTCCTCCCACGCGACGCGCAGCCGGCCTGGCAGACGCATGACGTTCCCTGCGCCGTAGGCACGGCACTGCTCGCCTGCAGCTTCGTCTTTCGCCGGATCCCAGCTGTCAGCGACCTTGCGCGCTTCGGCGTTCAGCGGCAGCGAGTCGTACACGCCTTTCTTCGGCGTGACCATTCGCCACTTCCAGTCCTCGACGACGACCGAGACCCAGTTGCCGGTGAGATCGATCGCGGCTGATTCGCGCGCCGCGGGCGGAGGGCCGCCACGACCTGCGCCGCGCTGTGCGGACAAAGGGCTCACTGCCACGAGCGTGAGTGCGCCCACGATCACGGTCCGCCTGAAGGCCGACACTACACATGTAGTGTCCGCCTTTAGCCGGACGAGTGAGTTAGTCAACCGCTTCACCCGCACGCGTCCCCCACGTGAATCCATCGAGCGGCCGACGCAGACTGAGCATCAACGCGCGGTACTCACCAGGCACACGCGACGGGCGCGCGGTGACCGTGATCTCGTCGCCGACCTTCAACGACTCACGCTTGACGCCCTGCGCGCCGAGTTGCGCGGTGCCCGCCCACTCGACGGCCCAGCGCTTGACCTCGCCATGCTCATCGGGTGCTTCCATGTGCACGAACGAGTGCGGATTGCGCAGTACGAACTGCACGAGCTTCCCTTCGAGCTTGACCTCCTTGGTCACGTCGTAGGTTGCCGCGTACGAATGGTGGGCATACGCCGCGCTGCCCGCAATCAGTGCCACGCCGATGACGAGAAGAAACGTTCGCATCAGTTACTCCACGGTCCACCTCAAGGCGGACACCACACCTATTTCACTGTCGCATACACCGCGTCGATGAACATATCCGTCGTCCACGGCCCGGTGGTTGCGCCGTAGCGCCCGTCGAAATCCAACGTCGGCCGTGCCGCCTTCACCTGCGCGAGCGTCATGCCCTTCTTCTTCAGATCCTTCACGCGGTCGCGAATCATCGTCAACATGTTGCGATACGCGGCGACGTCCGCGGTATCGGACAGCCGTCCGCGGCCAGGGATGATCCACGTGCCGCCTTGCGCGCGATACTCCGCGACGGCGATATCGAGGATCTTGTTCAAGCCGCCGATCACGCCGTCGATCGTTCCGCCCTTGTCGGCTTCGATCACGGGATAGCTGACCGTCGAGAACAAGTTGCCTGCAGCAATCACTTCCGAGTGACGAAAGAAGACGAAGCTGTCGCCGTCGGTCGTCGCGTTGGGCGCGTGATAGACGATCACGGCTTCGCCGTTCACATACTCGGGCAGCTTGTGGAACTCGTCGAAGTAGGTGTCAGTCGGCCAGGACGCGGTCGGCATCGGCGAGGCCTTCCCTGCCGGGGCGCTCATGCGATTGAGCACTTCCTCGTGCGCGATCACTGAGGCGCGTGGCCCGACGTTCTCAACGGCGCCGCCAAACTGCGAGCCGCGCGGGAAGAAGCCGGTCGTGGCGATACGCTCGTTGCCGCCGACGCGATCGGATGCGGCGCTGGTGTTGATGATGTAGCGCAGCGGACGCGCCGGCGCCGGTGCACTGATCACCGCACCGATGTACGGGCTGGACCAGCCCCACTTCCCCGGGCAGTTCGCACCGAAGCACTGATTGGCCGTGGGATTGGCCATCACGGCACTGGCGAGTTGTCCGACTCCCGCGAGGATCTTCTCGGACATCTTTGCCGCACCGGTGTCGACGAGCATGATGCCGTCACCCCCGATCGACACCGCGAGGTTGGTGCCGTCGGCAATCACCATATAGATATTGCCCTGCGTCGGAAGGATGTGGACCTCTCCATCGCGCGGGCTCGACTCGGCGAGGCGCTTGGCGACGTCGTTCGCGGACTTGGACGAGGGCACCTTCAGTTCCGCCGCCTTGACCGTTCCGCCATTCAACGTCGCGCGGTACTCCGGATAGATCGTCTTCACGCCACCGCGCGTAGGCTCGACAGGAATCCAGTCCGCGCCTTTGAGCCACTCACCGAGCGCCGTGTTCTGACCCGGCAGGAAGTGCGGCACCCAGTGACGATCGGTGCCGCCGTTCTCGGCAAACGACGAGGCATTGCACGTTTCGGTCGCGACCGTGGACGTCGTGTCGTACGTATAGGTCGTCGACTCGATGTACGGCTCGTCCATGTAGATCGGATCGTCGACAGACGTGACGATGGTGAGGATCTCGTCGTGACGGGTGAGGTACTCGGTCATCGTCAGCATGTCGCTGGTCTGCGGACCACCACGCTTCAGATACCCGTCCTTCAGATGCGTCGTGGTGATCTTCAGCGTGTTGCCGACCCACTCACCCGTCGAGAAACCGGTCCACGTATGCGGCGCGTAGGCTGGTGGATGCGAGCGACCGTCCATGAACACGGGCCGATCGAGCGAGCGCATGAATTGAATGTGGTAGACGCTGATGTTGCGGGTGAGCGGATCCTGCTCCTTGAGGATGCGCGCACCGCCGAGACCGCGCCACTGATGCGGCGCCGAGTGCGGACGGCACTGATACTCCGGTGTGCCCCAGATTGATTCCGCAGTCGTATCGGACCGCATGCGTCCGGCATCGTTGAAGGGAATGCCGAGGTAGTCGCCGAGCGGCGGCTGCGCCGTGGTGTCCTGCTCGTTGTTGTCGAGACGCCATTCGCCGGCGAGATCGGGCGGAATGGCAGGGCGGGCCGGCTGCGCCGCTCCGCGCATCGTGGCGAAGACAGTGACGGCCAGGATGGCCAGTAGCACCTTTTTCATACGACCTGTTTTCCCAAAACCCTACGCCGTCACGGGCGTCCGGGCACCGGCCGATCGGGCGTTCGCACGCAGCGGCCGTACCAACAAGGTCAACACGAAGCCGACGGCAAGCAGACCCGCGAGCACCTGCAGCGGCGTGTCGTAGATATTGACACGATCCGCGCCCGGCGGCAGCGCCGCTTTTGCGCGGTTCGACAACTCCGTGATGATCATCGGCCCGACGATCGCGGCCGCCGACCATGCGGTCAACAGCGCGCCATGAATGGCGCCGACGTTCTGCGGTCCGAAGATATCGGCAAGAAACGCCGGAATCGTCGCAAACCCGCCGCCGTACATCGTGAAGACGATGAAGAGACTCACCTGGAAGAGCCACCAGTTGCCGGTGGCGGCGAGCTGCGGAATCAGCAGGAACAGGAAAAACTGCGCGACGAAGAAGATCGTGTAGGTGTTGCGCCGGCCAATATAGTCCGAGCCTGACGCCCACATGAATCGGCCGGCGGCGTTGAACGCACTGATGAGCGAGACCACCACGCCGGCTTCGAGCGGCGTGCGTTTGAACATGTCCTGCACCATCGGCGATGCCTGCGCGAGGATGCCGATGCCCGCCGTCACGTTGATGAACAGGATGCCCCACAGCAGATAGAACTGCGGCGTACGAATCGCCTCGTTTCGACTGACGCTCTGACTCGCGATCATCGGATTCGTCTTCGCGGGCGGTGTCCATCCCTCCGGCATCCATCCCGGCGGCGGAGACTCCATCAGACGCGAACCGAGAAGCATCACCATCAGATACACAATGCCGAGCATCATGATCGTCGGCGCGACGCCGAACCGACCCATGAAGACGGGGTTGAGATATCCGGCGAACAACGCGCCGCCAC